>RCMY010005815.1_pt1 | contig 10409 bp, 10 predicted proteins | sample 2041341 | NCBI WGS metagenome assembly RCMY01 (sample SAMN09708234, study PRJNA481090) | Marine sediment metagenome, whole genome shotgun sequencing project.
GTTGCCCTTGTCCATCAAAGCCAGTTTGAACAGCGTGTGGTCCATGTCGTTGCGCGACCGCGCTGTGTGCAACGCGCCGCCGGGGTCGCCAAGGCGGTGTTTCAACTCCGCTTCGATCAGGAAAAAGTAATCCTCATGCTCACCGGTATAGTTAAGAGCGGCGAGATCGATCTCGGCCTCGATGGCGGCCAGAGTGCGCGCAATCGCACGGCAGTGCTCCGGCGACAGAATGCCGACCTCGCCAAGCATCACCAGATGGGCGCGGTTGATCTGTCCCATATGGCGCGCATGGTGCGTCTTGACGCCCTCGAACAGCGGCGCAAGCACGGTGTCGCGATAGACCGGATCGGGAAAAGTGGACGTGTCGGTCATCGTCTCAAACACCCCACCGGTTGCGCCTGCGGCTGGTCTCCGAGTGAGTATTTATGCAAAGAAGAAACACAGGCTTCTTCTTTGTCCAAATACTCATACTCTGGCCACTCCAAGCGCGCAGTTTCATCCTTTGAGTCCCGCCATGACAACCCCGCGGATGATGAACCGCTGGAAAATCAGGAACACCACCAGCGTCGGCAGGGTGGAAATTGCGGCACCCGTCATGATCAGCTCCCAGGCGACATCCGCCTCGTCTCCGAAGGACGACAGGCCCACCGGCAGGGTGTACATATCCACCGAATTGGTGACGATCAGCGGCCAGATGAAGGCGGTCCAGTTTCCCAGGAACACGAAGATCGCGAGGGCTGCCAGCGCCGGTTTGACCAGCGGCATCGCCACAGTCCACCAGATCTGCAGCTCGTTCAGCCCGTCAATGCGCGCCGCCTCGATGAAATCGTCGGGGACGGTTTCGAAGAACTGTTTCATCAGGAAGGTGCCGAAGGCGGTCATCAGCCCCGGGAACATGATGCCCCAATAGCTGTCGAGCCAGCCGAATTGCTGGCTCATCAGATACCAGGGGATGACCAGCATCTCCGTCGGGATCATCAGCGTCGAAAGGATCGCGATGAAGATGATATAACGCCCCGGGAAGCGGAATTTGCACAGGGTATAGCCGACCAGACTGTCGAACAGGATGTTCGAGACGGTGGTCAACGTGGCAATGACGAGCGAATTGACGAACCAGTGATAGAATCGCCCGTCCTCAAGCACATAGGTATAGTTTTCGATCGTCGGCTCATCGGGGATCAGGTCGACGTTATACACCTCGTGCGGCCATTTCAGCGAGGTCGAGATCATATAGGCGATTGGCATCACCATCGCCACGCCGCCCAGAAACAGCAGCAGCCAGCGGATGATCTGCCCCATGTTGGCGGGCCGCTTGGGCGCTGTGACCGACAACAGAGCGTCACTGGTCGGGCGGATGCTGTCGGCGACGGTCATTTGTCCCTCAGGATGCGCAGCTGCACCAGTGACACCACCAGCAGGACGGTGAACAGAACAACCGTCTGTGCGGCGGCATATCCCATATCGAAGGAACTGAACGCTGTGTCATAGATCATCAGGACCAGCGGTTTGGTCGAATTCAGCGGCCCGCCCGGATTGTTCGTGGTCATGTTGAACACATGGTCGAAGATCCGCAGGAAACCGATCGAACTGAACACCACGATGAACACGATGGTGGGTTTCAACAGCGGCAGGGTGATTTCCCACAGGATCGTCCACCAGCCAACGCCGTCGATCCGCGCCGCCTCGTAATAGCTTTTGGGAATCGAGCGCAGACCAGCCATGAAGATGATGATCTGAAACCCCAGCCCGGCCCAGATCGCCGGGGCAAGGATCGCGGGCAGCGCATTGGTGGTGGAATTCAGGAACGCGATCTGCCCGATACCAACCGACGCCAGCAGGTTGTTGAACAGCCCCGTCGGCACCGGCTGATAGAACCAGCGCCAGACCCAGGCCATCGCCACGGCGGATGTCATGAAGGGCAGGAAATACAGCATCCTGAGAAACCCGTGCATGAACCGCAACTGATCCAGATGATAGGCGATGATGAATGAGATCAAGAGACTGAGCGGCGTGCCGATCAACAGGTATTTGAAGGTGTTCGCAAACACTTTCCAGAACACCGGATCGTTGAACAGCTTGATATAATTGTCGAACCCGGCCCAAGTCCGGGTACCCAGCAGGTTCCAGTTCTGAAAGCTGATCAGGATGGCATTGCCCGTCGGATAGAACCGGATCACCGTATAGAACAGCACCGGAAGGGCCAGGAAGCCCCAGGCCCAGACGATCTGCTTCTGACGGATGGTCAGGTTTTTGTACATCGCGCGTGCCTTTGGTTGGGCCCTCGCTGGAGATCGGGCGGCCCCGGAGGCCGCCCGCACCTTGCGGCGTCGTTACTTTGCGTCGTCGATAATCTTCTGTTCTGCGGCTGCCGCCTCGGACAGGGCGACCGCGGGATCGCCGCCTTCCAGAATGATTTTGTCGACCATCTGAACCAGCACGTCGCGCTGGGCGCTTTCATTCACGAACTTGGTTGTATGAGCATACTCCAGTCCGCGGATGAACGGGCCGAACACCGGATCATTGGCGTTCTGTTCCGTCATGCCGACCGACGGTTTGGCGGGCAATTCACCGACCACATCCAGCCACAACTGCATCGCTTCGTCGCTGACGATATATTCCATGAACTTGACCGATGCGTCGAATTTTTCGCCCTCGGCCTTGGTGGTGATCGCGTTGACCCAATAGGAGGAATAGTTGGATTTTGTCCCGTCCGGCCCGGCGGGCAGTTCGGCCACCCCCCATTTCAGCCCACGGATTTCGGCCAGTGCGCCAATGCGGAACGATCCGTCGATGTGCATGCCCGCCCGGCCCGCCTTGAACGCCGCCTGTGGTTCATCCATGAATCCGAATGACGTGGCGGGCGGGGGACCCGATGCCAGACCGGTATAGAAATCCAGAGCCTTGCGCCCTGCCTCGGTGTCATAGTTCACCTTGGTATAGTCATCCAGATAAGGCTCGCCACCCATCTGCCGCACCAGAACCTCGCGCAGCCAATGGTGGTCTTGCGCGGTCATTCCTGCGGTCAGGCCAACGGTTGTCACGTTGCCCGCACCGTCAAGCTTGGTCATCGCCTGTGCGGCTGCGACCAGTTCGTCCAGCGTTGCGGGCGGGGCGTCTATCCCCGCCTCTTCCATCAGCCGTTCGTTGTAAAACAATGCAAGGCTGCGCACGGCGGTGGGCAGCGCCCAATAGGAATCGCCCTCTTTCATCGCCTGAACCATCGGGAAGAATTCGGCATCAATTCTGTCGACCGGAAAGACATCCGCGGGCAGCGGCTGAATCAGCTTGGCATCGACATAGTCGTTCAGCCAGCCATAGAACAACTGCACCACATCCGGCCCCTCGCCGGCCGGAACCGCCGCTGCAACCTTGGTGCGATAATCGGCATAGGGGAAATGGGTCATCTTGACCGTGATGTCCGGGTTTGCTGCCTCGAACTTCTCGATCAGCTGTTCCATCGCCGCGATGCGGGCGTCAAAGAAATACTGCCAATACTGGATTTCAACAGCATGGGCCGCGCTGCCCAAAAGACCGGCGACCGAAGTTGCTGTCGCAAACAGTGTCGCGCGGGCAAGGCCCGGGATCCGTCTGATTGTCATGGTGAACTCCCTGTTCGGCCCGATCCGGGCGTTGGAGATGGCGTGGCAGTTCTTTGACCGCCTTCCCTAATAAATAACGCAACCCATTTCAGTAAACAAGCGACGTGGTATACCCGCGAATTGTGGTCGTTTCCTGCGGCCCCTGCGCATATCATCGCAATCGTCACGGTCGCACGGTTGCCCGACTGATGCGCGTCGTGGCGGATGACGACGGCCCCGGGCCGTGACGTATCGGTCGTCCACCACATATTCACGCCACAGATCGCCGTCGCGGTCTGACCATACCGGAGCCGATATGCCCCTTTCCGATTCCGCCCGTATCGCCGCGCAAACCCCTCGTATCATCGCCCTGTGGCGCGCATTGAATCCGCTGAGATCCTGCGTCAGCTTCATGAACACCGGCGCACATCCCGATGACGAGATCTCGGGCATGCTGGCAGCACTTTCATGGCGCGACGGGATCGACCTGTCCTATGCTTGCTCGACCCGCGGCGAAGGCGGGCAGAACGACATCGGCACCGAGGCGGGCGCCGAACTCGGCGCGCTGCGCACCGCGGAAATGGAGGCGGCGGCACAGGTCCTGCCTCTGCGCCTCTATTGGCTTTCTGACAGCGCAGACGATCCGGTGCATGATTTCGGCCTGTCGAAAAGCGGGGTTGAAACCCTGGCCAAATGGGGGCGCGCGCGGACGTTGGCGCGTTTCGTCCATATCCTGCGCACCGAACGGCCCGACATCATCTGCCCGACGTTTCTGGACGTGCCGGGCCAGCATGGTCACCACCGGGCAATGACCGAGGCGGCGCATCTGGTGATCGATCTGGCCGCCGATCCGGAGTTTTCGGGCTGTGATCTGCCGGTGTGGCAGGTGAAAAAGCTGTATCTGCCCGCTTGGTCGGGCGCGGGGCAGGCTTATGATGATGCGCTACCGCCCCAGCCTGCCACGCTGGTGATCCCCGGTCAGGGCTGCGATCCGGTCACCGGCTGGACGTGGGAGCAGATCGGCCAGCGCTCGCGCGTGTTTCATGCGACGCAGGCGATGGGGCGCTGGGTGCCCGCCGATACGTTCCGCGACTGGCCGTTGCATCTGGCAGACACACGGGTTGCCGGGCCGGACGTTGGGTTGACCGCCGGGTTGCCCGCGTCACTCGCCGAATTGGCCGGATATGCCGGAGCACCCGGATTGGACGTCACTCTGGCTCGGGCGCAACAGGCGATGGATGAGGCCCGCGCCGCCTTTCCGGATGGCGCGGCGATCCTACCCCATGCCGTGCGGGCGCTGACGCTGATCCGAATGGCGCGCGAAACCTGCCCGCCCAGCGCAGAGGCCGAGGTGCTCCATCGTCTGTCCCGCAAGGAAATCCAGCTTTCGCACCTGATCCGCATTGCCGCGGGTGTGACGGTGATCGGGCGCACCGCCGATGACTGGCTGCGCCCGGACGAGACAACCGCCGTCACGCTGGAGACCCATGTGGGTAGGGCGGATTCGGTCACGGTCGACTTGCTGCTGCCGCACGGCTGGCGGGCCGACGAATCCGGCCTGACACCGGGCACCGATGCCGCACCCTTTGACGCCTATCGCGACACCTTTCTGCCCGACACGCCCCCTGCCCCCGCACTGGCCGTCACCCTGCGCATCCTTGGAGTGGACTCCACAACGCGCATCGCGCTGGAAACGCCGCCGGTGCTGCAACCGGCGCGATCCGCCACGATGACCCCCGCCGCCGAGGTGTTCAACATTGCCGCACCCCGCCCCCTTTCAGTAACTTTGGGCGATATCCATCCGCCCCAGGCCATCGCCGCTTTGATCCTGCCAGAAGATTGGCAGACCATCCGCACAGAAAGCGGGTTCGCCCTGACCCCGCCCGCCGATGTCGCGCCGGGCCTGCACCAGATCGACCTGACGCTGGACGAGCAGCCGGCATTGGCCGCGCGGCGCATCCTGCATCACCACATCGCGCCGACCCTGCATCTTGCTCCGGCGCGGCTGGCGCTGCGGGTTGTCGATGTTGCCGTCCCAAAGGCGCGGATCGCCGTGTTTTCGGGGGGCAACGACCGGGTGGCGCACTGGCTCACGGCGATCGGTTGCGATGTGCAGCAGCCGGACACCACCCTGTCCGATGAGGAATTGCGCGGGTTTGATACCGTGGTGATCGGCATATTCGCACTGAAGTTCCGCAACGGGTTGGCGGCGCTGATGCCGCGCCTGCGCGATTGGGTCGAACGGGGCGGCAACCTGTTGACGCTGTATCATCGGCCTTGGGACAACTGGTCGGCGGCGGGGCTGGATATCGAGATCGGCCAGCCGTCACTGCGTTGGCGGGTGACGGATGAAAACTCGGCGGTGACACAACTGTCGGATCACCCGCTGTTGACCACGCCCAACGCCATCGGCCCGCTGGATTGGCAGAGATGGCACAAGGAACGCGGGCTGTATTTCGCCAAGGGCTGGGGCGATGCCTATCGCCCTCTGCTGGAAATGGGCGACCCGGATGAGGCGCCACACCGGGGCGCTTTGCTGACCGCCGACATCGGCAAAGGTCGGCACACCCACACCTCCCTGATCCTGCATCACCAGTTGGAGCACCTTACCCCCGGTGCGTTCCGTCTGATGGCCAATCTGGTGACGCCACGGGGATGAGCCCACCGCGCAACACGCCCAGAGGCAGGGCATGGATGCTCTGCCCGGCCTGACCCTGAACACCAAGCCCAAGGCCGCGATATACCCCGTGCAACTGCATCTCCTGCGCGTCGTGCCGGTGCTGATCGCGCCCGCAGCATAGAGCCCGTGACGGGTCGGCGCGCCCGTGCTACTCCACCAAAAATACTCAGGAGGCATCATGGCACCGAAATTTGGCACGAGCGGATTGCGCGGTCTGGTCACTGAGCTGACCGACGAGCTCTGCGCCCGCTATACCCGCGCGTTCCTTTCGGTGACCCCGCACGGCGGAACGCTGCTGATCGCCTGCGATCTGCGCCCCTCGTCGCGCCAGCATCTGCGGGCCGTCGCCGCAGGAGCACGGGCGCTGGGGGTCAATGTGATCGACTGCGGCGAAATCGCCACCCCCGCGCTGGCGCTGGAGGGGTTGCGGCAAAAGGCTCCGGCGGTGATGGTCACCGGCAGCCACATTCCGGCAGATCGCAACGGGCTGAAATTCTATACCGCGACCGGTGAAATCACCAAAGACGACGAGACGGCGATCATCACCGCGCTTGTCCCATGGGACGGGCCGATGGACCTGTCCGATCCGCTCGCCGACACCAGCACAGACGCACGGTACATCGACCGGTTCACCGGTTTCTTTGCGCCGGGTGCTCTGTCGGGGCTGACCGTCGGCGTCTATGAACATTCGGCGGTCGGGCGTGACAGCCTGTCGGCGATCCTGCGCGCCCTGGGTGCAACCCCCCGTCCACTGGGCCGCAGCGATAGGTTCATTCCCGTCGATACCGAAGCCGTGCCCCCAGCCACTCGCGTGCAACTGGCCGAATGGGCGGCAGGCGGCGATCTGGACGCCATCGTATCGCTGGACGGGGACAGTGACCGGCCGCTTGTCACCGATGCGACGGGTACGGTCATTCCCGGCGATATCATCGGCGCACTGACCGCCCGGCATCTGGGTGCGACGGCGGTCGTCACGCCGGTATCTTCGAACACAATGGTAGAGCGCATGGGCTTTGCAACCACCCGCACCGGCATCGGATCGCCCCATGTCATTGCCGGGATCGAAACGGTTCTGGCCGGTGATCCTTTGGCAAAGGTCGTGGGATACGAGGCGAACGGCGGGTTTCTGACCGGGTTCACCGCCACATCGGAACACGGCACCCTGTCGCCGCTGATGACCCGCGACGCGGTGCTGCCGATCCTCTGTGCGCTGAGTGCCGTGCCGCTGGCCGCAACGATGGCCACGCTGCCGCCGCGCCGGACAGCGGCTGACCGGGCCCAAGGGGTACCGACGGATGTTTCACAGGCGCTGATCGCCGATCTGACGGCCAGCGCCGAAAGCCGCGCCGCGATGTTCCCCACCATGGGGTCTGAAGCGGGGATCGATCTGACGGACGGGTTGCGTATCACCTTTGACAGCGGCGAGATCCTGCATCTGCGCCCCTCGGGCAACGCACCAGAGCTGCGCTGTTATGCCGAAGCGGCGAGTTCTGCGCGGGCCAAGGAGATCGTGGCCGATGCACTGGCGCGAATTTTGCGCCACGTCGGCTGACATTGCCTTGGCCAGATCGTCAATGGCGCGCAACGGGCCGATGAGCGGGGACATCGCCTGCAGCGAGATCAGGTTTGGCCCGTCGCTGGGCGCGGTGTCGGGTGCCTCGTGCGTTTCGATGAATAGGGCGCCCCCCCCCACGGCACGGGCCAGCACCGGGGCAAATTCACGCATTCCGCCGCTGGTCGTGCCCTGCCCGCCGGGTTGATGCATCAAGGATGGCGTCGAACACCACCGGATAACCCGTGGCCGCCATCACCCGCAAAGCGCGAAAATCGGGGCTGCAATGCAATCCCGGCCCGGGTCAGCCGCTAAACAGAAAGTGCAGCACGTCGCCGTCCTTGACAAGATAACCCTTGCCCTCGACCCGCATCTTGCCAGCCTCTTTGACCGCCGCTTCGCCACCCAAAGTGACATAATCGTCAAACCCGATGGTTTCGGCCCGGATAAACCCGCGTTCGAAATCGCCGTGGATCACCCCCGCCGCCCGTGGCGCCAAGGTGCCCTTGGGGATCGTCCAGGCGCGTGCCTCTTTCGGGCCGACGGTGAAATAGGTCTGCAACCCCAACAGATCGTATCCGGCGCGGATCAGTCGGGTCAGCCCAGCTTCTTCCAGCCCCAGTTCCTCAAGGAACATCCCGGCATCTTCGGCATCAAGCTGACTGATATCTTCTTCGATCTTTGCGGAAATCACGACGATTCCGGCGCCCTGTTCGTTGGCCATTTCGGTGACCCGGGCGCTTTGGGCGTTGCCGGTCGCCGCTTCGTCCTCGGCCACGTTGCACACAAACAGGATCGGTTTGGCGGTCAGCAGTTGCAGCATCGCCCAGGCGCGACGGTCATCTTCGGCCACTTCAATGGTGCGTGCGGGCTTGCCCGCCTCAAGAGCCTGTTGCGCGGCTTTCAGAAGGCGTTCTTGCGCCACGGAATCCTTGTCGCCACTCTTGACCTTGCGTTGCAGGCCGGAAATACGGCGCTCGATGTTTTCCAGATCGGCCAGCATCAATTCGGTTTCGATGGTTTCGGCGTCGGCCACGGGATCGATCCGGCCCTCCACATGGGTCACGTCATCGTCTTCAAAACAGCGCAATACATGGGCGATGGCATCGCATTCGCGGATGTTTGCCAGAAACTGATTGCCCAGCCCCTCGCCCCGGCTTGCGCCTTTGACCAGTCCGGCGATGTCGACAAATGTCATCCGCGTCGGGATGATCTGTTTGCTTTTCGAAATCGCGGCCAACTGATCCAGCCGGGCGTCGGGCACGGCCACTTCACCCACGTTGGGTTCGATCGTACAGAACGGAAAATTCGCGGCCTGCGCGGCGGCGGTCCGGGTCAGCGCGTTGAACAGGGTCGACTTGCCCACGTTCGGCATGCCGACGATACCCATCTTGAAACCCATGGCGCGCTCCTTTTTCTGCCCTCCGCGCTTCTAGGCGGCAGCGGCGCGCGGTGCAAGCCGTGGTGGCTCAGCCGTCTTCGCGGCGGTCGGCGTGCGACTGATAGATCAACAGCCAGGCCAGAAGGATAAAGATCGGATGGCCCAACCCCCCTGAAATCAGGATCGCGGGCACCCAGATCAGGAACACGACAATCGACAGGATCAACCGACCCGTAAACAGGATCGACAGCGGCGGCAGGAACAGGGCAAGGACATAATTCATCACCGTCATATGGGGCGACACGGCAAAGGTTCCAGTACCGGGCTGCGGAATTTCCCGCGCACCATTGATCTTGCCGCCGGTTTCACGCACACCCAAGTGACGATGCCAGAGGGGACGGATATGGGACGGATCGACGCAAAATTTGCAGAATTGCGGGCAAAGGGGCGCAAGGCCTTCGTGTCCTATGTCATGGCAGGCGACCCGGGTTTCGATACCTCGCTGGCGCTGGTCCGGGGCTTGCCCGAGGCGGGCGTGGATATCATCGAACTGGGTCTGCCGTTTACCGATCCGATGGCCGACGGCGAAACGATCCAACTTGCCGGACAACGGGCGCTGGCGGGGGGCATGACCCTGCTGCGCACACTTGATCTGGTGCGCGCGTTCCGTAAGGACGACAATGTGACGCCGATTGTCCTGATGGGATATTACAATCCGATCTATTCGCGCGGTGTCGACCGTTTCCTCGCCGAGGCGAAAGAGGCCGGTATCGACGGGTTGATCGTGGTCGATCTGCCACCCGAGGAAGACAGTGAATTGTGCATTCCGGCGCAGGCAGCGGGGCTGAACTTTATCCGTCTTGCCACGCCCACCACCGACGACGCGCGCCTGCCCAAAGTCCTGACCAACACGTCGGGCTTTCTCTATTACGTCTCGATCACCGGAATCACCGGCGCGGCGGCCCCCCAGGCGGTCGACGTCGCCCCCGAGGTCGCGCGGATCAAGGCGGCAACGGATCTTCCCGTCATCGTCGGCTTTGGCATCCGCACCCCCGAGGCATCCCAGGCCATCGCGGAAATCGCCGATGGTTGCGTCGTGGGATCGGCCATCGTGGCGGAAATGGCGTCAGGCAAACCGGTGGAACAGGTGCTGGAGTTTGTCCGCGGGTTGGCCGAGGGCGCGCACCGGGCCTGATCCGGCGGTTCTGCCATTAAGGC
>RCMY010010183.1_pt1 | contig 10409 bp, 12 predicted proteins | sample 2041341 | NCBI WGS metagenome assembly RCMY01 (sample SAMN09708234, study PRJNA481090) | Marine sediment metagenome, whole genome shotgun sequencing project.
TTGGTCCCAACATCGCAAATCTCCCTGTCCAATACACAGATTGAATCAGCAGCCCGTGCTACGATCAAGGAATAGTTTTTCAACACAATGGGCGGAAACCGGTCTTTCGCCGCAGGTGCGCCCTATACATGCCGAGACAGAGGAAGCCGACATCCACCCCAGTATTGCAGCGGATCTTTCGCTGCATCGCCGCAAGGCGGCTCTGAGCCCATACTACCGGATGCTGCGTTGTGCATGAAGGTCCAGTTTAGCTCGTTGATTTAATTGACGTACTGCGGCGATGAGTTAAACTACGAACACCAGAAACAGGTTAGGTCGGCGTGGTTAGCCCGGCTCCCAATTCCAAGCGGGCCCTTAACGTGCTTCGGCGGTCCGATAGTCGCGTCCCATGGTCCAGATGCCCGCGCATGAAATGCGAGCAAAGCAAAGGACATGGAAATGCAGCAACAGATCGCAGTAGTAACGCTCGGAATATCCGACCTCGAAAGATCGAAGGCGCTCTATCTTGGGGGGGGTCGGATGGACCCCGGTCTTTGAAAACGCGGAAATCGCCTTCTACCAAATGAACGGATTTGTTTTTGCCACATGGCTAAAATCGTCTTTTGAAGAAGATACAAAGCAGCACGGTCTTCCAAGGTCCGGTGCTGCGGCACTTGGGCACAATGTATCTAAAGAGGGTGATGTTCAAGCTGTCATCGACAAGCTCGTTGCCGCCGGAGCGACGGTGCTTCGTGAAGCTGATAAGCCTCCGCAAGGCGGACGACGCGGATACATCGCGGACCCAGATGATCATATCTGGGAAATCGCGTTCAACCCATTTTGGCCAATCGACGACGACGGACATGTGACATTCAAAATGTAGCGCGATGATAGCCCGTCGAGCGACGTGTCCGGTGCGTCGCTCGGCAACTTTTTAACCAGATGCGGACTGTCATGCAAACATGTCAAACGGCAGAGTTTCCCGCTTAGCTGACAAACACAATATGCGGACACTCCCTAAATTTTTGGCCTGTCAACAGGTCATCTTGCACAAAAAGAAAGTTAACAAATGACACGTATTTTGGGAATATCAGGGAGCCTGCGAAAGGCTTCATTCAATACTTCATTGTTGCGCACGGCGCAGGAACTGATGCCTGAAGGCACCGAGCTCGTCGAAGGCAGCATCTCAGGGATCCCGCTTTACAATGCTGACGAGGAGGCCGCATCGGGGTTGCCCTCCGCAGTTGAAAATCTAAAAGGGCAGATCGCCAGCGCCGATGGACTGCTGCTTTTCACACCTGAATACAACAATTCGATCCCGGGTGTGTTCAAGAATGCGATCGACTGGACGACCAGGCCAGCGGATGACATTGACCGGATATTCGGCGGGAAACCAGTGGCGGTGCTGGGCGCGACGCCGGGTGGATTTGGAACTATCCTTTCTCAGGATGCATGGTTGAGCGTGCTCCGAACACTGGGGACACGGCCCTGGCACCAAGGGCGATTGATGGTGGCCCGCGCAGGCAGTGTGTTTGATAACCAAGGCACTATGACGGATGAAAAGATGCGCGCGCGCATGGCAGTTTTTCTTGCGGGGTTTTCGGCTTTTGCCGGTGCCCAGTCCGATTGATATTCCCTTTTGTAAAAAATCGAAATCGATAACACCACTGCACGGATTATGGGCGGCGTCCCAAGGCACACAGGAACCATCCACATTGCCAGGTGTTTGCTGCTTGGGGGCTGCGAAGTTATCGCAGCCGAGAGTCGGCGCGACGGGCTTCGCAATCTGATGTGCCAAGTGGTGAAGAAAAGTCGGCCTGCTCATGTACGAAACGAACCAAGGAGAATGATAAATGCCGACACTCTATACGATGCCCGGAACCTGCTCGCTTTCACCGAATATCGCAGTCGCTTGGCTTGATGCGCCGGTTGAGGTCAAAACAATGACCTATGGTGATCACAAGAAGGATGATTACCTCGCCATCAATCCGAAAGGAAAGGTACCGGCGATCAAGTTCGAGGACGGCGACGTTCTGACCGAGGCCGCCGCAATTCTGTCTTGGCTGGGTGCAGCACATGGCTCCGAAGGGTATGCCCGCGATACAGAGCTTGGCCGGAAGGAAGCCGAAGCATTGTCCTACATGACCTCGGAGGTGCATGCAGCCTACGGCGGCCACTTCGGTCCACAGAACTTCGCCGACACCGAAGACGGGCAAGGCGAGGTGAAGCGCAAGACCTATGAGAAACTTGCCGGGCACTATGAACGCATGGATGGCATTCTGAGCGAAAATGGCGGCGAATGGTATCTGGGGAGACGTTCGTTCGCGGACACATTCCTCTATGTGCTGACGCGGTGGCTCGACCAGACGCCGCTGTCAATTGGCGATTATCCTGCGCTGAAGCAGCATCGCGCGCGCATGGAAGCCAATGAAGGTGTGCAGTTGGCGCTGAAGCGTCAGAATATGGATCCGATCGGGTGAGCGAGACAAACAACAAGCTCGCCTGGCTGTCTCTGCCCTACAAAAGTTGGGCAGAGACATGCGATGCACTCCATTTGTGGACGCAGATAATCGGTAAATACCGCGTCGCACATACGCCGTGGGTCAACCATTCGTGGCATGCAGCGCTCTACGTCACGCCACGCGGTCTTGCTACCGGACCAGTACATGAAGGTGGAGGGTGCATCAGCATCACTCTCGATCTGGTCGATCATCGGCTGATTGCCGAGGGGGACAGCGGTGCGCAGGAGACCTTTACCTTAGACGCAATGAGCGTGGCAGATTTTCATCGTCGGACGCGCAAAGTGGTAGAGGCGGTTGGCGGCACATTTGACATCCATGGCGCACCGAACGAGCTGCCGGATGCAGTGCCTTTCATTGAAGATACCGACACCCGCCCCTATGACGCCGAAGCGGTACAACGCTTTCACGGAATGCTCTTGCGTATCGTGCCTATTTTCGAACGGTTCCGTACCGGTTTTTTGGGGAAGGTATCGCCAGTTCATTTCTTCTGGGGCTCATTCGATCTCGCTGTGACACGGTTTTCCGGACGCCCCGCGCCACTTCATCCCGCTGGCATTCCAAACCTGCCCGATGATGTTGCGCAGGAGGCCTATAGCCATGAAGTCTCATCAGCCGGTTTCTGGCCGGGGGGCGGCGGTGTGAATGAACCGATGTTCTACTCATATGCCTATCCGACGCCGGACGGCTTTTCGGACCATGGCATAGAACCACCGGAAGCGAGATTTGACGAAGACCTCGGAGAGTTCTTGTTGTCCTACGCCGACATCATTGCAAGTGATGACCCCGAAGCAATGTTGATGTCGTTCTTGCAATCAACCTATGAGGCAGCTGCCCAGACCGGAAACTGGGACCGCTCTGCACTTGAGTGTGAACTGGGTGTACCGGGTGTTCCCCGCCCCGTTCAACGCGCTGAATAGCAACGTATTTCAGGACGAAACTCTCAAAGTTTGCATGTTTCTTTGACGTGCGTTTCGAAGAATTCAGAGAATGTTGCCACTCGCAGCGGCAGCTTGTTGTAGGGCGGGTAATAGAGTGTCAGCCAGATTTCCGATATCGACCAGTCAGGCAAAACTTTAATCAACCGCCCTGCTTCCAAATCGGCGGCGGCAATGAAGCGTGGCACCAGCGCGATGCCTTCGTCGTTCAATGCCAACTTCGCCAACAGATCGCCATTGTTGGCGCTGAGAGTCCCTTCGACTTTGTGGCTGCGGTGAGACCCGCCTTTGGACAGCTCCCATATCTCCTCGCGTGCTTCTGCATCAAAGCTGAGGCAGTCGTAGCCTGTGAGATCGTCAGGTGTGTGTGGTAGCCCTTTTGCTGCGACGTAGTCGGCAGATGCTACGAGAACACGCGGCACCTTGCAGATTTTGCGCCAGATGGTGGACTTGTCACTCGGCGGTCCTGATACTCGGATGGCCAGATCGTAGTCCTCTTCGACGATATCGACGAATCTGTCCGACAGATTGACTGCTACATGGGTGTGGGGATGCATCGTGGCGAACTGTGACAGGACGGCGGGCAGCACCTCCAGGCCAAGCGACATGGGCGCACTAATGCGAATGCGCCCCGCGGTCATGCCCTGCGCCTCGCGCGTCTCCTCGACCGCGCGCGCCAGACCCTGTGCCAATGGCGTTACTCGCGCGGCATAAAGCGCACCGGCAGATGTCAGCGACACACGCCGAGTGGTACGCACCAAAAGCTGCAAACTCAGGTTGTCCTCAAGCGCCGCAATGGTGCGTGTGACAGAGGCAGGCGTCATACCAAGCTGACGTGCCGCCCCAGCGAAACTTTCCAGTTCGGCCACAGCAAGAAAAACACGAATAGATTCCAGTTCACCCATGTCGCCATTATTACGCCATGGGTAACAGTGAATGCAACATTATACCTGTTCTGAAGAATGGCTGGGTGCCTTATGTTCATGGTCAAGCGAGATCAAAATAAAGGAGCCCGTCATGCTCAACCAGATCAAAGGCCTGCACCACGTCACGTCGATGGCGGCGGATGCGCAGGAAAACAACGAATTTTTCACAAAGATCCTTGGGATGCGCCGGGTTAAGAAGACGGTAAACTTCGATGCCCCTGACGTCTATCATCTCTATTATGGTGATGAGACAGGCACACCGGGTTCAGTGATGACCTATTTTCCGTTCCCTCACATTGTGAAGGGCCGGCGTGGCACGGGCGAGGTGACCGAGACAGCTTTTGCGGTCCCTGAAAACTCCCTCGACTACTGGCGCGACCGTCTCTCCGTCGCGGGTGTCGGTGGCCTCGAAGACGTAGAGCAGTTCGGCGAGAAGCGCCTTCGCTTTGCCGGTCCGGACGGCGAAGGCTTTGCTTTGGTCGAAGTTCTGAAGGATACACGAGCTCCCTATGCCAACGGTCCGGTTCCGGCCGACAAGGGCATCCACGGCTTTCGCGGCGTAACAATGCGTCTGCGCGAAGCTGCTGCCACGGCCAAGCTTCTTACGCTCATGGGGTACCAAGAGGTCGATCGGCAAGGCGCGCTGATCCGTATGGGGTTGGAGGGTGGCAATGGCGCCGACATCATAGATCTCGAAGTGCTGCCCGATGCCCAACAGGCCCGTGAGGGCGCGGGATCGGTCCACCACGTCGCCTTTGCGGTAGAGAACCGAGACGCGCAAGCGGAGGTTCGCAAGGCACTCTTGGCAGCGGGCGCGCATGTCACACCGGTTATTGATCGTGATTACTTTTGGGCGATCTATTTCCGCACCCCCGGCGGTGTTCTTTTCGAGATCGCGACGAATGAACCGGGCTTTGATCGTGACGAGGACACAGCGCATCTGGGTGAGGCATTGAAACTGCCGGACCAGCACGCCCACTTGCGTGCGCGTCTGGAACAGATTTTGCCGACTTTAGGAAACTGAGCACGACCGCACTTCACCCTAAACCAATCTGAAAGGAGCAGGAAGATGGCTACCCGAGAACTTGAAACCGTATGGGCCCCGCGCATGCTCAGTGTGTTGCGGATCATGGCCGCACTGATCTTCTTCGCACATGGAACCGATAAAATCCTTGGCTTTCCTGATACCGGCCGAACGCCTGACGCGTTTACGTTGGGGTGGATCGCTGGCGTGATTGAACTTTTCGCCGGTGCTCTGTTGATCGTAGGACTGTTTACACGCCCGGTCGCCTTTCTGACGTCAGGTCTGGCGGCGTCTGCCTACTTCATCGGACATTCGCCCGAGAGCTTCTATCCCGTGATCAATGGTGGTGATGCTGCGATCCTCTACTGTTTCGTCTTCCTCTACCTTGTATTTGCAGGTCCTGGCCCGTGGAGTTTAGACGCCCTGCGAAGCCGTCGGTAAGCGATATCTGCACAAGATAGGGAACTCACTGCTGCACGGAGGTTTGAGCTGAATGAAGCTCAAACACACCCCCCGCTTTTTCTTAAACCGAACCAAAAGGAGACCGACCATGTCTGTCAAACTCGCAATCGTTTATTATTCCAGCTACGGCACCAATTATCAGATGGCGACCATCGCCGCCGATGCGGCAAAGGCCGCAGGTGCCGAAGTGCGCCTTTTGAAAACGCGTGAAACTGCCCCTGCCGAAGCGGTCAATAGCCAAGACGCGTGGAAAGCCCATGCCGAAGCCACGGCCGATATCCCCGAGGCCACTGCCGAAGATATGGAATGGGCAAACGCCTACCTCATCTCCGCCGGTACGCGATTTGGCGTGATGGCCAGCCAGATGCGCGCCTTCATCGACACACTCGGCGGTGTTTGGGGCAAAGGTGGGCTTGCGAACAAGCCGATTTCGGCGATGACTTCGGCGCAGAATGCACATGGCGGTCAGGAAACGACGCTGCAGTCGTTCTACATCACGGCGATGCATTGGGGCGGGTTTGTGGTGGCACCTGGGTACACCGATGAGGTCATCTTCAAGACCGGCGGTAATCCCTACGGCTACAGCCACACACAGGGCACCGACTTTACCGATGAAGTGAAAGCCGCCATCGGCCACCAAACACGCCGTTTGGTCGAGGTGGCCGGCAAGCTGGCCTGAAGCATCGGCTGAAACACCCACATCCCCTGTCGGCGCAAGCATCCGGTTGCCGACAGGGCAGCAACCCTGACGCAACGCATTTGTCGCGCGGCAGGTCTATGTCTCAGCGGCCCCTAACCGGACGGGCTGCGAAAGCACATACCAACCTCCCAAGGAGACTACTATGAAACCCCTGAAGAACATCAAAAAGACCTTCCTCGCCTTTGCCGCAGGTGCATCGATCCTACTGCAGCCAGTCATTGTGCCATCAGTCGCATATGCCCAAGAAGCGACCTCGACACTGCACCTTGACGGTCTGTCAAAAACGCCGACCGAGGCCGCGAACAACGCGCTGTTTGATCCAAATGACGCAGTTTTGCTTTTGCTCGACCATCAGACAGGTCTGTTCCAGACCGTGAACGATATCAGCATTGAAGAGCTGCGCCGCAACACAGTTGCACTGGCGAAAATTGCCGAGCAGGCAAACATCCCAATCATCTACACCGCCTCTGAGCCAGATGGCTCCAACGGTCCGATCATGGATGAGCTGCCCGCAGCGATGCCAAGCGCACAATACGTTGCGCGCAAAGGCGAAGTCAGCTCATGGGACAACGCCGATTTTGTTGCCGCAGTTGAAGCAACAGGCCGCAAGACATTGGTCATCGCCGGTGTCTGGACAAGCGTTTGTGTCGCCTTTCCCGCGCTGCAAGCCAAAGCGGAAGGCTATAACGTTTTCGTTGTGATGGATGCCTCCGGTGACGTCAGTAAAATGGCGTCGGACGCGGCGATGCTGCGCATGGCGAACGAAGGCATCGTGCCTGTCACCACCAACACAATTCTGAGCGAGACACACCGCACGTGGAACCGTCCCGACGCTGCCGACTGGGGTGTTCTTTATGGTGAAGTGTCCCCCGGCTACCATGCCGTAAGCTTCAACCGCGCACAGGAAGCTGCCAAAGCCGCTGAATAAGACGACGGCTTTCAGCTGAGCAAATACTGACAACAGTGGTCGCACTTACCGTGCGGCCACCTTTTACCCCGAAAATGGAGAGTACGATGGTAAAGTTCAAAAAATTCGGTCTTCAGACAGTGGCGCTCGCCGCTTTAATCGTGGGAACCCCTGGGCTCGCACAGGACCAACAATCTGCTGACCTAATTGTTGTTAATGCCGGTAGAGTTTTCACCGGCGATACCGCGCAGTCTGACGCGACAGCCTTTGCCGTCCGCGACGGGGTTTTTGTCGACATCGGCACCGACGCCGCCATCGAGACATTCCGCGGAGACGACACGCAGGTCATTAACGCTGATGGCCGCACGGTGATCCCCGGCCTCAACGATTCCCATTCCCATCAGGTACGGGGCGGACGTTTCTATAACTTGGAAACCCGCTGGGACGGTATACAGACACTCGAAGCGGCGCTCGACCTGATCCGCACTGAGGCGGTGCGCGTGCCCGACGGTGAATGGGTCCGCGTTATTGGCGGCTGGTCGCCTTACCAGTTCGAGGAAAACCGGATGCCGACGGTCGAGGAGCTGAATGAAGCTGCGCCCGACACGCCGGTGTTCGTGCTGTTCCTCTACAGTAAGGGTTTCCTGAACCAGGCTGGCGTCGAAGCGCTCGGCTATACGTCTGAAACAGAAACAGCCGACGGATCCCGCATCGAAATTCTCGAAAACGGCGGTGCAATCCTGCATGCAGAGCCAAACCCGTCTATTCTATATAAAACCATCGGCGCGCTACCGCAGTTAGATGAAGACGATATGGTCAACTCCACGCGCCAATATTACCGCGAGTTGAACCGCTTGGGCATGACGTCGTCCATCGACGCTGGCGGCGGCGGACACGTTTATCCGAAAGATTACGTGGGCACGAGAAACATCGCGACGAACGACGGCCTGCCTTTGCGCATCACCACCTATCTTTTTGCGCAGAAAGCCGGAACCGAGGCTGAGGATTTCGCGGAATGGATTGCCAACAACGAGGTCGGCAAGAACGAGGATACTCATCTTGTTCATGGCTACGAACTTGACGGTGCGGGCGAATTCCTGGTCCACAGTGTTGGCGATTGGGAGAACTTCCTTGCCCCAGCCCCCGATCTTGCTGAGCGTGCGGCGAACGGTCAGGATCCGCGCGGCGACCTGCATGAGATAACCACAATGCTGGTCGAGGCCGGATGGCCCTTGCGTCAGCACGCGACGTACGGCGACAGCATCGCGTTGATCATGGACGTGTTCGAGCAGGTGAATGAGGAGCACGGCGGCTTTGCTCCCCGTTGGGCCATCGACCATGCGGAAACAGTCCGGGACACGGAATTGGAGCGGATCAAAGCTCTTGGCGGTGGGATCGCTATTCAAGACCGCATGGCGTTTGCCGGTGAATACTTCGTAGAACGCTACGGAGCCGAGGCGGCTGTTGCTGCACCGCCCGTGCGCAAAATGCTGGATATGGGCATCCCTGTCGGTGCCGGTACCGATGGCACCCGCGTCAGCAGCTACAACCCTTGGCCCTCGCTTTACTGGCTGGTCACGGGCAAAACCGTTGGTGGCCTTCAGCTCTGGGACGATGCCAACACGCTGACCGAGCGGTTTGCTCACGGCGACATCGACGAGATCGAGTTTCAGCGGTCGCTCGGCGACCTCAGGTCCCGCAAGTCCTGACGCAACCATTCGTGACGGAGGACTCGTAAACAACTTTATGTTCTCCGATGACTTTATCAACGCACTCTACCGCACCAAAGAAAATCATAGTAGCGATTCCCTTATTCTGCGGCTTTTTAATCTGTATTTTTGAAATAAACAGGCCGCCTGTAATCAACATAACTCCAAAATACAAAAATGTCAGGTCTGCACGAATAAGCATATGTATAAGCAGTACTGCTGGAAAAATTAATGCTGCAGACGTTACTGGTAAGCCTGTATAAATTTTGGCTCCTGTCTCATCTCTGTTCTGGTCTTCTTCTTCCATCACGTTAAAATAGGCCAGGCGAATCATTGCAGCAAGTACATACAAAACAGCAATCAGGCTTAAAACAATCTGTGTCTGTAAAGTATAGTGCGTGAGCAGATAGCGGGTCACTCCAGATAAATCAGGAATACACATCGTATAGCGAAGCATTGCGATTCCTATACATGCCGGCAGCATACCAAAAGCTATCAAATCTGACAATGAATCTATCTGAATGCCAAATTTTTTCATCTGTGTTGTGCGGTCTTTTTTGCTTCTGGCTACTTTTCCATCAAATGTATCACACAGTCCGGAAAAAAGCAGAAAAAACATACCAAGGTATGGATGCCCCATCCCATTTAGACAAAGCATAATTCCTATTGTTCCCGACATCAGTGACAAATAAGTAAGTATCACTGTGTAATCATAAAATCCTATCATTTTCATTCTCCAATTTCTTTTTTCTCTTAATCGTTACATATCCTATCAAAACTGCAGTCAGACTTACAAAGATACAGACATAAAAAGACAGGCCTCTGCTAAGCATTTCAAGCTGAAATGCGGCTTCCCTGCTCATAAGCTGCTGATATCCTTTCAACATCAGATAATCTGTCACTCCCATTCCTCCCGGAATCGGGACACAGTTTGAACCCATAACAACATAAATCTGTGTTGCTAATAACTGTGGAAGCTTTCGTAAATCTCCATGCAATGCTGCAAAGGAAAAAAGTGTTACGATAATCTGCGACAATCTCTGTAACAGATTCAGGATATACACCTTCCATAACATTCTCTTTCCATCAAAAATCACATCCACAAGACTACTATACTTCTCGATAGAAACTTCCAGTTTCTTTTCTAACTTATCTGCAAGCCTCCCACAAAGTTCTCACTGAACGCATAGGTCAGACTGAAGGTGATTTTGTCTTGATGGAACCGGCGGTGAATCGGATCTTCCT
>RCMY010005816.1_pt1 | contig 10408 bp, 7 predicted proteins | sample 2041341 | NCBI WGS metagenome assembly RCMY01 (sample SAMN09708234, study PRJNA481090) | Marine sediment metagenome, whole genome shotgun sequencing project.
GTTGGCGACGATTCCAAAGATGATGATGTCGCCAAAACTGAACCCGAAAGTTCCTGCAGCGAGAACCGCGCCGAACGTGAAGACACCGGCGAGGCCATCGCGAAAAAGTGCCGAGGCAATGAGGAACCTGATGGTGTTGGGCGAGCTGCGGTAGATGCGCATCAGCGACCTGAAGAGGGCTCCGTAGGCCTCCAGCGGGTTGCGCCGCTCCGGCTTGGGCGGGTGGGGCTTGTCCTTCAGTGCGAGGAAAATGGGGATGGTGAAGACGGCCGTCCAGGCGCCACAGAGGAGCATGGCAAACCGCACATCGTCTGCGTCGAAGTCGACTCCCCGGAGCGCGACGATGACCAAGAGGATCGCAATCCCTCCGATGTAGCCCATCCCCCACCCGAGACCTGACACCTTGCCGACGGATTTCGGCGTGGACACCTGATCGATGGCGGAGTAGTAGTTGACGTTGGCGATCTCGGCCACCACGTTGCCCAATCCGAGGAGCACCAGCCCCAGGACGAGGAAGGCCGGATCAGGCTTCACGAACCACAGCGACGCTGACAGCGCAGCCAGCAACCAGGTCTGCCACCTGAGGTTGAACATGCGCTTTCCGGAGCGGTCCGAGCCCTGCCCCAGCACGGGGGCGAGCAAGGCGATGAAGAGTCCGGCGATGCCGGTGGCCAACGAGAGGGCAAGCGACGTTGACTCTTTGTCACCGAACGCCGAGGACGTCAGATACACCGAGAAGACGAAAGTGGTGATGACCGTCTGGAAAGGTTGAGTTCCCCAGTCCCACATGCCCCAGCTGAGCACTTTCCAGACTGGGGCCTTCTCCGTCGCCAGAGTCCCCTGGGCCAGATCGGGCTCACCAACGCCGTCGCCAGGGGAAAAGGATTGCGGAACGGCGCCATCGCCTGAAATCGTGCTCACTGCGTCACCGTAGACGACCCGCGGCACTGTGGGAGGTCATCCCATGAGACCCGCGCGGCGCTAGAGTATCCAAGCCCATCCGGGCGAAACACATAATCACGAGGAGAATCCATGAGAATCGGCACGTCCATCTTCCTACTGGCGATCGGGGCCGTGCTGGCCTTCGCAGTGAATGCAGAAGTCCCCTTCGTCAGCCTGGACCTTGTCGGCTACATCCTCATGGCCGCCGGAGTCGTGGGTCTGATCTGGGCGTTGCTCGCCTCGCAGCGCAACCGCAGCACCGAGACCCGCACCGTTCGGGATCCGGGCACCGGCGAAACCGTCACCCGTTCCGAGTCCCGCGACGGACTCTGACCTGCATCTCTGTCGCAGCCCCCGGCTGGTCGACTGACCCGCCGGGGGCCTGGGCGATTCCTCACACATCGTGTGCATCCCATTCCCTGTTGCTTCCCCACAACACCTGCTCCGTCTGGCTGTATGGTTGCCATGGCAAACCAGCGTTGGACCCAACCGGGCGACCCCGATGTCACCGGCTCCAGGAAGGCACTCTCTTTACGATGACCGATAGCGCCACTTTCAAGCACCAGGACACGGAACTGCAGTTCCCCGTCGTCGAGGCCACCAACGGCAACGACGGGTACGACATCAGCCAGCTCCTTTCCAGGACCAGCAACGTGACGCTGGATCCCGGCTTCGTCAACACTGCGTCGTGCGAGTCCACGATCACCTTCATCGACGGCAACGAGGGCATCCTTCGCTACCGCGGGTACCCCATCGAACAGTTGGCGGAAAAAGCCACGTTCCTCGAGGTCGCGCATCTTCTGATCCATGGTGAGTTGCCCTCGCAGGACACACTGAGCACCTTCCAGAACGACGTCTCCGACCGGATGATGCTCGATGAGCGCATGCGTGAGCTCTACCGCTGCTTCCCCCGCGGCGCCCACCCCATGCAGGTTCTTGCTGCCGGTGTGATGGCGCTCGGCTCCTTCAACCGTGACACCCTCGACGTGCACGATCCGGCCCAGGTGGAGGCCGCGAGCCTGCGCCTCATCGGATCGATGCCCACCCTGGCCGCCTACGCCTACAAGAGCTCGGTGGGTGAGCCCTTCCAGTACCCGCAGAAGAATCTCAGCTACGTCGAGAACTACCTGCGTCTGTCCTTTGGCACCCCGCAGGAGGAGTACGAGATTGACCCGGCAGTGGTCAATGCGTTCGAAACCCTCTTCATCCTCCATGCAGACCACGAGCAGAACTGCTCCACGGCCACCGTTCGCATGGTTGGTTCATCCGACGCCTCGATCTACGCCTCCATGTCCTCCGGCGTCAACGCCCTGTCCGGCCCGCTGCACGGCGGCGCCAATCAGGCCGTGCTGGAGATGCTGGTCAAGCTCCGCGAGGAGGGCGTCGACATGAAGACCTACGTCGCCCAGGTCAAGGACAAGAAGTCCGGCGTCAAGCTCATGGGCTTCGGTCACCGCGTGTACAAGAACTACGATCCCCGCGCGAAGATCATCAAGGGCCACGCAGATGAACTCCTGAAAGCCTCCGGCAAGTCCAATGCCCTGTTGGACATGGCGCTGGAGCTGGAAGAAACGGCGCTCAACGATGAGTACTTCATCGAGCGCAAGTTGTACCCGAACGTGGACTTCTACACCGGCCTGATCTACGAGGCCATGGGCTTCCCGGCCAAGTACTTCACCGCACTGTTCGCCCTGGGCCGGCTCCCCGGCTGGATCGCCCAGTGGCGCGAGGAGCACGCAGATCCAACCCGCAAGATCAGCCGTCCGCGCCAGATCTACGTGGGCGCGACGGAGCGTGACTACGTGCCGATCGACCAGCGCTGAGTTGGCACCACCAACGACGGGCCGTCAGAGACCTCACAAGGGTCTCGGGCGGCCCGTTCACTTGCACCACTGGTCTCTGAGCGATCGATGCATGACCGTTGCCACCCCCCGGGCCCTGGGGATACGCTGACGCGAAGGGCGGCCACGCTCCAAAAAGGGATTGCCCGGAAGGCAGTGCATCGACAGTGACATCGTCCGCCACTTCGATGTTCTGATGACGCCCATCTCGCATCAGGACTACGACGACGTTGAGGGCAGCGACTGATTGGCTCAACCCGAGGCCAGAACGCCAACCCGAAAGTAGAACACCAACGATCTACCCAGTGCGTCAGGCTGTTGTGTATCTGGGTTGGCGTTGCGCAATTCGGTCGGCTGTTGAGCCCCGGATTCACCGCAACAGAGTGTCCATGAACATCCTGACGATGGCGTCGCCGTCAATCTCCAGCGCCACTTCGACGATCGGTTCGCTCCACTGCATCGGTAGGGCCTGCACGTCGCGTCCGTCCACCCACCGCTGGTCCACCACGGTCATGCCCCGGGTCAACGGATCGGTCAGCGAAACACGCACGGGGTGGCGCCTGATGGTTGCCAATTCCGGGTTGACCATCAGGCACACCAGGCCGGCGTCGCCGATGCAGGACCGATAGCGGCCTGCAGTCACGCGAGGTTCACCGGCGTACGGCTCAGCGATTCCCGCGAGCAGGTCCCCCGCCAGATTGGCGAGACGATTGGGGCTTGACCTCAGCGTCGCGATGTCCTCATCGGTCACCCGCGGCGAGTAGAAGACTTCCAGGGGGTAGAGCAGCGACGGTGCCGCTTTCAGGCAGATGTCGGCGGCTTCGGGATCATGCCACGTGTTGAACTCGGCCACGGGGGTGGCGTTGCCGATGGTCGCTGCCCCACCCATGACGAAGACCTTCGCCACGTTTTCCAGGACTTCCGGGTGGTCCCGGAAGAGAAGCGCAAGGTTTGTCATGGGTGCGAGCTCGATGATGGTGACAGGCCGGGGGTTGTTGAGGATCACATCTCGAAGCACCTCACTGGCAGGTCCGGGATCCACCTCGCCGAGCCCCACGTCCCCATAATCGGACAGCTCCAGATCCGCCACTCCGTTGAGCCCGTGCACGTAGCCGGCCGGCGCCGCATCCTGGGCCAGGGGTCGGTCAGCACCCAGGACCACGGGGATGTCACGTGCCCCGGCCAGGTCAAGGATCTCCCGGGTGTTGCGCCCCACGCGCTCCAGGGAGGCATTGCCCGCCACGCAGCTCACCGCGAGGATGTTGAACTCTTCCCGGGCGACGGCGAACAACAACGCCATGGCGTCGTCAATCCCCGTGTCCACATCCAGAATCACGTCGATGGTCTCCATGTCTCGCCCTCTTTTCAGGTTCATGGCCGCTGGAACCGGCATCAGGATGCTGGCTCCCCCCGACCTGAGGACGGCTGCACACCGTGGTTACAGTGACAGTACAACCGAGCGCCGGACCAGTGCAGAGGAGATGTCATGCGCCGAGACCTGCCCTTCTCCGTGGTAACCAAACCCACTGGAGCGGCCTGCAACCTGGACTGCACCTACTGCTTTTTCCTGTCCAAGGAGTTGCTGTACGACGCGGACGGGCAACGGATGAGCGAGGCGACGCTGCGGGCCTACATCGCCAATCAGCTCGATTCCCAGCCGGACGGGGACGTCATGCTGGTCTGGCAGGGTGGGGAGCCCACCATGCGCGGGCTGGGCTTCTACAAGGAGGCCGTCCGTCTCGGCAACGAGTTGAAGCGGCCCGAACAGAACGTCCAGAACTCGATGCAGACCAACGGCACGCTCCTGGACGACAACTGGTGTGAGTTCCTCGCCCGGGAGAATTTTCTCGTGGGGCTCTCGGTGGATGGTCCCGAGAAATTGCACGACGCATACCGCGTCAACAAGGCCGGGCGCGGCACCCACCGGCAGGTGATGCGTGGCTGGGATTTCCTGCGAAAGCATCGCGTCGAAACCAACATCCTGTGCACGGTGAACGCCGCCAATGCCGATCAGGGTGGCGCGGTCTATCGCTGGTTCCGCGACGAGATGGGTGCCACCTTCCTGCAATTCATCCCCATCGTCGAGCGTGTCCCAGCGGCTGATCTTGAGACGGCGGAGAAGGGCTGGATCGGCCCGGACGGAGCCCGTTTGCTGTATCGACAGGAGGGCGACGCCGTGACGTCACGCTCCGTGACAGCGGACCAGTGGGGCCGCTTTCTCTGCGAGGTCTTCGATGAGTGGCGCGCCCACGACGTGGGGCAGGTCTACGTACAGCACTTTGACACCATGCTGGCGGCTCGCTTCGGACAGTACTCATTGTGCGTTCATGCCCCCGAGTGCGGCACAGCGCTTGCAGTGGAGCACAACGGCGACATCTACTCCTGCGATCACCATGTTGAGCCGGGATATCAATTGGGCAACATTCACCAGAACCGGCTGGGAGATGTACTCAGGAGCGATCAGCAGCGCGAGTTCGGCCGTTCCAAAATCACAGGACTCACGGCCCAGTGCAGGCGGTGCCCAGCCCTGTGGGCCTGCAACGGTGGTTGCCCCAAGGATCGCTTCGACATCTCCGTCGACGGGGAGCAGGGACAGAACCACCTGTGTAGTGGCTACTTCGCCTTTTTCACCCATGCCACCGCTACGGTCGAACGCATGGCCCGTCTCCTCCAGGCGGGACGGGCTCCCGCCGAAGTGATGTCCTTCTGAGCCTCCTCCGAAGGCATGCCTCGCTCTTCCTGTTCGGTGACATCCTCGCGGAGGGTCACCCATAGCGCCCGGATACGACTCCTTGATTGCCCAAAGTCGGAGGCTCGGGCACGATGAGGACAGCCATTACGTCCACACGCTTTTCACCGGCACAGTAAGGACCTCATGTCCCACACCCATCATTTCCCCACCCGCGTCACAGCCGCTGACGGCTCGCCGCAGTTCTACTACGGCGCCGATTACAACCCGGAGCAGTGGCCGCGAGAGGTCTGGGACGAGGACATTTCACTGATGCAGCAGGCTGGCGTCAACGTCGTGTCGCTGGCCATCTTCTCCTGGGCGCGCATCCAACCCACGGCAGACACCTGGGACTTCGAGTGGCTCGATGACATCATGGACCGCCTGCACGCTGGCGGCATCCGCGTTGACCTCGCCACGGCCACTGCGTCGCCCCCACCGTGGCTCACCACCGCACACCCCGAGATCCTGCCTGTCACCCGCGACGGCGTGGTCCTGTCCCAGGGCGGGCGCCAGCACTGGCGCCCCACGTCGCCGGTGTTCCGCGAACACGCACTGCAGCTCGTCGAGAAGGTCGCCGAGCGCTACACCAACCACCCGGCGCTGATCGCCTGGCACATCAACAACGAGTTGGGCTGCCACAACGTCTACGACTACTCCGACGACGCCGCCGAGGCCTTCCGCGTGTGGCTCCGGGACAAGTACGAAGATCTCGACGTCCTCAACGAGGCCTGGGGGACAGCCTTCTGGTCCCAGAGCTACTCGGACTTCAGTCAGATCATCCCCCCGCGGATTGCCGCCACCGAGAACAACCCCACCCAGTTGCTCGACTTCAACCGTTTCTCCTCCGACGCCCTGCGCGACTACCTGCGCGACGAGAACGAAGTACTGCAGCGCATCTCCCCTGAAATCCCCCGAACCACGAACTTCATGGTCATGGGACACACGCCCGAGATGGACTACGCCACCTGGACCGGTGACGTCGATTTCATCTCGAACGACCACTACCTGTTGCCCACCCGCGACGCCATCGAGGAGTTGTCGTTCTCGGCCGCCCGGTGCGGCTCCCTGGCAGAACAGAAGCCGTGGTGGCTCATGGAGCACTGCACCTCCGCCGTGAACTGGCGCGACGTCAACCCGCCCAAGCGCAAGGGCGAGATGGCCCGTGATGCCCTCACCCACGTCGCCCATGGTGCCGACGCCGTCTGCTTCTTCCAATGGCGTCAGTCCATAGCGGGCTCCGAGCGGTTCCACGCGGCGATGCTCCCGCACGGCGGCTCCGATTCCAGATTGTTCAGGGACGTCTCTGCCCTGGGTGAGGCGTTGCACAACCTGGCACCCGTCGTCGGCTCTGAACTGCTGCCGGCCCAGGTGGCCGTGATACTGGATCACGAGTCCTGGTGGGCATCCAGTCAGCCGTTCCTCCCGTCCTCGATCATCGATCACCACGCCCAGGCACTTGACTGGTACACCGCGCTGCTCGATACCGGAGTGCGCGTGGACGTCGTCGGTCCGAACGATGACCTGGCTGCCTACAAGGTGGTCGTCGCTCCACTTCTGCACGTGGTCCCGGCCGCCCTGGCATCCCGGATCACCGACGCAGTCGAGGCGGGCACCCACTTCGTGACGTCCTTCTTCTCCGGAATCGTCGACGAGCAGGCCCACGTCATTCCGGGCGGATACCCCGGCGCATTGCGTGACCTGCTGGGCGTACGCGTGGAGGAATTCCATCCGCTGAATCCGGAGCAGGAGGTCATCCTCGACGATGATGCCTCCGGCACGCTCTGGTTCGAGGCCGTCGAGTTGGCGGAAGGCACCGAGACGCTGCGCAGCTACGCCTCGGGCCCCACGGCTGGAATGCCCGCCATTACCCGCGCCGCGCGGGGCGAGGGCAGTGCGGTCTACGTCTCCACCCATCTGGATCGCGAGCATCTCGCTGTCCTGGCGAACGACATCGTGTCCGCGGCCGGTGTGACGGTGGACGTCGAGTTGCCGTCGCCGGGATGGGTCATCACGACGATCCGTCGCGGCAAGGACGCAGACTACGTGTTCCTGATTCCACGCGACCCCGAAGCCACGGTCGAGGTGGGGCAGCTTTCCGGAATCATCCACGGTCCGACGGACAGCACCATCGGCGGCACCGACGTCGTGGTCCTGCGCCGGGAGCACACCGCCTGATCCCCGGCGCTGGGTGAACGACCGGACACGCCGCACTCGCTGCGGACCGAGCCCGATCTCGACCGGACATGTCGCAACCACTGTGCATCCAGCCGTACATCGGCTCGGTAATCATTGGATGCCATGCGTCGAGTCGAGCGGCGCCAGTGCCACCCCCGGAAATCGTTGAGGTGCGCTCTGGCGCGAGCCTCTGGGCGCGCACATACTGGACACATGGCGCATCCGCCGGGTGCGAGAGACCTCCGCCGCCCGGAAGCTCCTGGAGATGAGCCCCAACCTGGACCTGTTCGCACTTCGCGGGATGTCCATCTCCCCGCTGCCCCGGGTCCGTGCCATCGGTGCTGATCCCGTGAGCGCATGGCGCGCCGGGGACCCCGTGATGATCGCCCGTCTGGCTGAGGTGGAGATGGCTCGCGTGGGCGTCGAGTTCACCGTAGGGAGCAATACACCGAACAGCACCGTGCGCATGCCCGCCGAGCGCTGATAAGGCTTTGGCCGCGCATCAGGTAGACAATGGGAGGTCGTGCCACAGGTTCCCTCCCACCACCGCCCTTGAAAGCAGTACATGAAGAGCATCACCCGCATCCTGACCACAGCCCGCGAGCTGTGGCCCCTCTACATCGGCATCGTCGTGGCCGCCATCGTCACCTCCGTCACAGCGCTCATGGCCCCCTTCGTGATCGCCGAGGCCGTCAACCAGGTGGAGTCCATCACCAAGAACAACGAGGGACAGGTCTCCAACCTGATCTGGCTGGCGCTCGCACTGCTCGGCATCATGTTGACGAACTCGGTGGTCTCCAACATCGGCGGCTACATGGGCGATCTGATGAGCACCCGCCTGAGGGTGATCCTGTCGCAACGGTATTTCCACAAACTGCTGCGGCTCCCCCAGCGCTACTACGATTCCGAGCTGACCGGCACGCTGATCTCGCGGTTGAACCGTTCGCTGACGTCCATCACGGACTTCCTCAAGATGTTTGCCAACGGGTTCTTCACCACGCTCATCACCGTGGTCGCGGTCCTGGTCATCTCCGGGTTCAAGTCTCCATGGCTGGCGCTGATGCTCATCATCATCTACCCCACCTTCGTCGGGCTCACGGCGCTGACGTCGCGGAGGTGGCAGGTCTGGGAGCGCAAGAAGAACAACCTCTACGACGTGGCCGGCGGCCGCTTCGCCGAGGTCATCGGCCAGATGCGCGTGGTGAAGTCCTTCGTCACCGAACGCTCCGAACTGGACGCCTTCACAGAAAAGTACGAGGAGACCGTCACGTTGACGCGCTCCCAGTCCAGGTTCTGGCACCGGATGGATGTTGCGAGGCGCGGGGCGCTCGACGTTGTCTTCTTCGGCCTCTACGCCGTCATCTTCGTCTCCACGGCGCAGGGGGATTTCAGCCTCGGCACCATGGTGCTGCTGATCCAGCTCGTCAACATGGCCAAGCAGCCCGTCGAATCCATGAGCTACCTCGTGGACAGCTGGCAGCGAGCCATCACTGGTAGCCAGGAGTACTTCACGGTGATGGGCGAGCTGGATGAACCCAATAATCCGCTGGAGACGGACGCCGTGGCCGAGGTGCAATGGGTGGATCACGACCCGGTCATCCAGTTCGACGACGTCAGCTTCGGCTACGACGAGGCCACCCTCGTACTGAAGGACATTGATCTTTCCATCCATCGCGGTGAGAGGGTGGCCTTCGTCGGTGAATCCGGCGGCGGCAAAACCACGCTCGTGAACCTCCTGATGAAGCTCTACGCCCCCACCTGCGGCACCATCGACGTGCACGGCCAGTCCGTCACCGAGGTTCCCACGCAGGCGCTGCGCCACGAGATCGGCGTCGTCTTCCAGGACGCATCCCTGTTCTCCGGAACCATCCGGGAGAATCTGGCCTACGGCCGCCCGCACGCCACCGACGAGGAGCTGACCACAGCGGTGCGTCGAGCCAACGCCCTGCCGTTCATCCAGAAGTTGCCCGCAGGGTTCGACACTGAGATCGGCGAGCGGGGCATCAAACTCTCCGGCGGCCAGAAACAGCGGATCTCTGTGGCGCGCGCCCTGCTGAAGGACGCCCCCATTCTGGTGCTGGACGAGGCTACTTCAGCCTTGGACACCAAGTCCGAGCGGTTGGTCCAGGCAGGCTTGGAGGAACTGATGCACGGCCGGACGACGCTGATCATCGCGCACCGGCTCTCCACCATTTCATCCGTGGACCGCATCGTCACACTCAAAGACGGGCTCATCGACGAGATCGGTACGCCACTTGAGCTGGCCGACTCCGGGGGCATCTACGCGGAACTGCTGGCGCTGCAGGGCTCCACCTCGAAGGCCGACCGGGCCAAGCTACTCAGCTACGAGATCACGAGCTGAACCGGCAGCTGCCTGAGCGGTCAACCGCCCAACAGCCGGCCCCTTGAACATCCGATCATCAAGGGGCAGCCGACCTGAGCCGTCGTGGCTCGAGACACCGTCTGACCCGGTTCAGCGTCCCCGTTTCCAGGTGTCCTCGCCGCGCTCCCGTTGGGAGAACACCTGCACACGCAGGGATTCAATGGCCGCCGATGGGATGAAGAACCGAAGTTCCGTCCCCTCATCGCCGTCGCCTGTCCGAATGACCTCGATACCACCGGCCCCTCGCCCCGAGAGGCCTCGGGCACGAATGGAATCGAGCAGCCAGGTACCGGAGAACGAGCGCCCGAGCCGAACATCCGTGAGGTTGCCCCTGCG
>RCMY010005817.1_pt1 | contig 10403 bp, 5 predicted proteins | sample 2041341 | NCBI WGS metagenome assembly RCMY01 (sample SAMN09708234, study PRJNA481090) | Marine sediment metagenome, whole genome shotgun sequencing project.
TAAGGCGTCGGTCGATCGCGTAAAATAATAGATTGAATATCCTCTAATTGCATAGTGACTTTGTTTGGATTAAAGACGCCGCGTGCTTTGCTGGCTAAAGTCTCGATACCATCGCCGACTTCTTTTTTAATATCTGCTAGCCAAGATTCAAAATCACTGTCTTCGATACGATTGTCAAACTCGTCTTTTAATTCATGCAGTTTGGTGGTTAAAGGATGATGATCTTTTGAGGTACTTTCATTTTTATTTCCAGTATTTTTACTCATTATTGAACCTATTTTTATCATTTTATGAGTTTACTTTGCCCTTACCTTTTATATCAATCAGCCCATTTAAAAATGGTGATATAAAAGAATGGCATGAATTAGTAATATCTTACCGCTTCACTACTCGCATTAAGATTGTGCTTCATCCAACGCTTTATTAATGCCTTTGACGATGCGGTCTTGGCGGCGAATATCTTGGATTGTAAGATGCGGGATACCCACATACCAACCGGCGGCAGTGATTTGATGATCTATAATGAACTGTTTGACACTGGGGTCTTTAATACCAGGCCAACCTTCAACGCTGCCAAATAAGATATCCATTAGCTCAGGGATTTTGGTCGCAAAGTCGTCGATATAAGGGTCCCAATCGCCATCATAAGCGGTACAAAATAGCACTCTAGTATCGTCATCTAAAAATACAAAGCGCAAATCGTGCAACGTTCCAACCCGCGTGGCACCTTTTAGATTGCCGCCAGCGATTTTTAAAATTTCCTTTAGACGCTCTGCACCGCCTTCTTTTAGAGGTGCGATAACCGTTAACTCTGAAACCTTACCTGATTTAAGCCCTTTCTCACCGGCAGTGGTCGTTGAATGATCGTAGCCATCATCCCCGCCTTCTTTTATATTGGCCATCAGAAGATTGGCACGCAGCTTAAAAGCATCGATAGACTCAGTGATTTTGTCTTTCAGATCTTCAGAATTATCGATAACAGGTTTTTTATTTTTTTTAGTATTATTGTTTTTAGAATCATTACTCATAATATTCGCCCTTATAATTATGTTGTTATTATTTGGAAATGCTTTATAGAAAGATATCTTCTAAAAAGATACCTTGTACAAAATATATTTATAAAAATAAGTTGTCGATTCGCTATCAACTTATTGGTTCTTACCATAACAGACATGATAAAAATCTCGAAGCGGAGCAAGTTATTCACACAAAATTAAACAGATAGCAAACGTCACTCTCATTTAAATTTTGAACAAAATTTTAAATTTATAGTTATTGTTTTATAGTTAATTCTTTATAAAATCGATATGGCCTATATCATGAAAAATTTTAGGTAGATTATTCACCATCCATCCTTGGTGCAGAAACTTAGGCTGTGCCCAGCGTAATTCTATTTATTAGGTGTCTTAAGTTTGGGAGGGTTACCCTATGAATGGATAATAAGGCCCTAGCGGCTGATTTAAAGGCCATCCATGGCGTTGATACGCTTGAGATAGCAGAGGTCAATCTCGAGCAATTCGATAAGGTGGGGGGGATAAATACCCGCATGTGGTCAAGTCTTGGCGCAGTAATTAGGAGGGCTTAACGGTTTTCTTTAACTACCCTAAAGACATCAGAAAAGCGATTTATACCACTAATGCGATAGAGTCACTAAACAGTGTGATTCGGACGGCGGTGAATAAGCTTAAAATATTCCCGTCTGATCAAGCTGCATTTAAAGTGGTGTACTTAGCAACTCAGCAGGCATCCAAAAAGTGGGCGATGCCGATCCGTAACTGGACGGCTGCTTTAAATCGCTTTATGATTATGTTTGATGATCGTCTCAGTAAGCATTTAATCTCGTATCAGTAAGCATGTAATCTAAAGGGCAGTTACACAGAATCTGGGATGGTCTCGTCGAGTGGCTTTTAATAAGTAACATTAATTTGGTAAGTAATCCTCCTATTTAATGACCATTGATACGTCTGTCCAAACCAAACGGTGGTCTGAACTCTCAAAGTCACTGCTGTCTGTCGTGTTGACCAAATAGTAAAGACTGTCTGAATAATTAGGCCAAAACACACCTGTTTGGTTAATATCGAAACCATATGCTGAGGGTAAGACGTAATCTGCTCTCATTTTCCAATTTGCAGTATGATATCTTGCGTTCTCATTATTTGGTGCATTTTGTTTGCCACCTTGACTACTGGGGATCATGTTTTCAGGTGTATCTTCTGATAAGAGTGAGTTGATATGTTTCGACTTTAAAAGCTGATTGATTGCGGTCACCTTATTAACGCTGGTTGCATCACCTTCGGTAGCCGAGGCATTGTAATCACCCAAAATAATAAAGCGAGTAGCCGGGCTCAGCATCACATTTTTATTTCCACTATCATCATAAAGATAGCTTGATGCTGAGTTAATATAATCCGTCCATAATCTTATTTCATCAAAGTTACGTCGTCCGTTACGATCTTCTTCACTATCAAATACTGGTGGAGTTGGATGTGCAGCAAGAATGTGCAAAACTTGATTGTCCACTAAAATGGGCACGTCGACATGATTTTTTGAGGATAACCTGAAATTCTGCCATGCTTTTTCTTGGTACCAGCTACTGCCATCAGTATTCAATGGCTGTAAGGCATTAGGCATATCTTTCCATAAAAAATTTTGAAAGGTGTGAATGTTTTGAGTATCAATTGGGTATTTAGAAAAAATAGCCATACAGTATTGACCTGGATAATTACCAAATCCGTAGGCATCGTCAGCATCTTGTGTTTTACCATTATTATTTAAGTCGTAACCTGAAACGATTCCGGTATTACAAGTGGGTGTATAGATGTAAGGGTAATTGATGGGTAAAGTTCCATTTTGTGCTACTTGAAGGTAAGCTGAGTTAAAAGTATTCACTGTTTCTGCATTATCATTACCATCAATTTCATTTAGTAATAATATATCAGGATTGGTACGCTGAATAATCTCAGCTATCTTTTTGGCTTGTGGATTATCACCAGCGCTCAAGGCCTCATTTAATAGCCCTTGTGCAGTCACAGGTTTCTGTTGGCCGTTAGCCCTAATTGCATCTAAACCTGCATTAAAAGTGGCAACACGAATTCCTTCTTTGGGCGGTATAATATACTTTGTAGCATTCAGAACATTGACGAATTCTTGTTGAGTTTTTTTGTCTCCCTTAGCATTCGTAGTGAGGAGTTCTACCATATGAGCACCTGGCGTGCTGAACATATGGCTAACACTATCGCCTCGCTTAATGATAGTGTTGTCCCCTTCTAAAAACCTCCATTCATAATGCAATTCTTGAGCAGCATCTGATTTTTCATCAGTACTAAATGTTAATTTGTGCTTTGTATAAAGGATATTTTGATCTACCTTTATAGTGGGGTTGTCTAAATCCTTTGGCGTATCTGTTGAATTGTCGCTATCGTCGTTGCAGCCTGATAAGGAAGCAGATAATAGAAGCAGACACATAGAAGACATCAAGCGGTATTTGGCTGAGAAATCAGTAGCAGAAAAAGGGGGTTTTACAGAAAAGATGAGCATAGAAATCTTCCTATATGGCGATAAAATCCAGTATTAAAGTGTCTAAACAAACCATCATGACCATGCAAAAAGCTAGGCTCCCCTTAGCGTATTCTTTGATTTTGATAGGAAACTTGCAAGTATTCGGTGTCTTTCTGTGCGCAACATAACTTTACAATTGTCTCAATGTCACTATTTATTAAAAATTGACCAGTGTTTAAAGACTACCGATGTTTAAGCCAACCATTATTTAGTCACTCAACTTATTTTCACCAGCAACCACTTTGAGCGTTTGCCCCACTTCACTGCTATAAGTCTGTTTAAGTATGTCACTGACAAACACCCATTCTGACTGACAGGATTCGGGGGTGGCAGTGATAATCATATATCCACGCTGATTCGGATTCATATATTTCAAATCAGTAATCAACTGTGTCAGTACCGACTGTAATGCCGCTAGTGGAATATTAGGAAGGTATTCTTCAAAACCTGGTGAGCTAACGGAACTGGTCGCAAATTCGACACCGACTGACTCGCCATTCTTATTCGTCAAGTTGCTTGCCCACGCATTGTGGGTGTCGCCAGACAATACCACTAGGTTTTTATTTAATTTTTTGGCAGCATTTAGTAGCCACTCACGCGCTGAACCATAACCGTCCCAAGCGTCGAGATTATAAGGAACCAAAGGCTGTGACAAAATTATTTGTTCTTGCACAGTTAGCTGTTCTGGAATGGTTTGTGCTTTTTGTACCAATCCTAAATAATCATCAATTGCCAACCCAGCATTTGGATTGGCAAGGTTTAAAATGACTGGTGCAGGCAACATCATGCGTGCCATCAGTACTTGTTGACCAAGTATCTGCCATTTTGCGGCTGAGTGTTGTAGTTGGCTAACCAGCCAGTTGCTTTGCCTTAATCCTAACAATTGTCTTTCGGGGTCATTGGTGGCCAATGCAAATGCATCTGTATCGATATACGGATTCCCAATACCATCTACTTTGATAAAACTGGCATAATTAAGTTGTTCATCACGCCCAATGACACGTGTATCTAACATATGCAGGCTTATTAAATCACCAAAATCAAAGCGCCGATAGATTTGACTCTGTACCTCATTACGTATTGGCATCCACTCATGATAAGCGGTGACAGCTGCCAGCTTACGATCATCCCATTTTCCTTCAGTATTAGGTTGGTGATTCTCAGCGCCGCCATCATAGGTGTCATTCGCTAATTCATGATCATCCCATACAGCCATCATGGGCACAGCAGCATGCAATGCTTGCAAATCTGGGTCTGTTCTATATTGGGCATAACGAGTGCGATATTCATTAATATCGACGATTTCTTTCTCTGGCATTACTTCACGATTAAGAGCTGATGCGTTTATCGAAGCATACGCTGGCATGACCATTCCTTGAGAGTCAGTACTGGTACGTCCATATTCGTAGATATAGTCTCCTAAATGGATACAAACATCTAAATCATTGCGTTTGGCTGCATCTGCATATACATGAAAAAACCCTGCTGGATAATTGGCACAGCTAAATACAGCCATTTTTGCGTGATTAACATTGCCAACCGGCAAGGTCTTAGTTCGACCAATAGGACTGGACGTTTTGTTTACTCTAAACTGGTAGTAATAAATGGTATTAGGCTCTAGAGAATCCACATCAATTTTAACAGTATAGTCATTTGTAGCGCTCGTCGTTACCTTACCTTGCGCCACCGTATTGCTCATTTGCTCGTCACGCGCCACAACCCATTCAACCAAAAATTGATGAGAACCTGTCTGTTGGGGCGTCACTCGTGTCCACAATATAACGCGATCAGATAAAGGGTCGCCACTGGCAACGCCATGTATAAAGCTTGCAACTTCATCATTGGTGTGACTGCCATTTTTTGCGTCATCACCACATCCTGTTAATCCTAGACCAGTCGCTCCTACCGTTGTCACACCCAGTGTGTAGCCAAAACCTTGGATAAATCGCCGTCTATCTAGGCGTGTTGCATTTTGAGTCTTGTTGAGGCATTTGTTAGAAGCGTTGGTACTAGTAGAGGATTTAGAAATAGGTAGGTTAGTAGGTTGTTCTAATGTATCCACAAAAATATTATGTATAACTTCTTTTGTTGTACCGCCATTTGCATCAGCATTTTTTTTGGTATTTACTTTTACGGTCTTATTTTTTTTCATCTTGTTGTTGTGCTGACTCATGGTTCACCCTTATCTTTATTTACAATTGAGACAGATTAAAGTTGGTACGAGATAAATATAGTATTCAAAAAAATTGGACAGCGTATAAACGGTTTACTCAATAAGGTTCACGCTGTAAGCGTTTTGTTTTACAAATAATCGCACTGTAGTAACTTATCATCATTGATAGGGCTTATTATTTCTTATAAGTGTGTCATAAATATGACGACCGAACAGTTAGCCCTCCCCCTACCTATATTTCTGCTATTTATTTTGGACTAATGCATAGTCAGGATAAGTATTATCACTACACATTTAAGGTTAGAGCTAAGAAAACGAGCGTTAACTATCAAGATATGGCCCTCTAGTGTACTAGAGGGCCATATCTTGATAGTTAACCGCCACGGAATTGTCGAAGACCAATACGACAATTTCGGGGCGGTTCTTCAGCCATTGAGTTCATACTCTGGATTAATAGCGACCTTCAACCGACGTATCACAGCACTTAATAACATCTCATCAATATCAGTTAATGAGTTTAGTCCGTAGTCATAAGTTTTTAAAATCATAGCTTGTTGGTCTTGCGTTAAGTGTACAGTTATATCGCCATCTACAGTAAGGTGTCTGTAGTCTCGTAATTTTTTTAGATTTATATTACTCATTTCCTTATCCTGTTTTTTATTTTATAAGTTGTAGTTTCGGTTTTTTACTTCCACTGCTTTTTGTTGATGTGCCAGCTTGCTGAAATATATTTTTGATGCTGTATCTACTAAGTATATCGAAGATATATTTCAGTAAGAAACGTTATGACAGATAACTTCGGATAGCAGAAGTCGGTTTTCACTAGTTCCCTTGAGATGTACCCTATACGGCTAAACCTATAGTGCTATATGGAGAATTGGGAAGAGCTTTCCCATATCGTCCAATGGCGACCATGCCATGACTTTTAAGTCCGAAACGATTCACTAACGCTGGTAACTGTAGCAAGCTCTTTATGTAAACTTGCTAATTTAGCTTTGTCAGATGTAACGGATAGTCCCCAAAAGACAGTACGAGTGAATTTTAATCTGGATGAGGATAAACACATTACCCTCAAACGGTACGCGCTTGGAAGCCGAAAAACGGTCACTGAGCTATTAACTGAGATGATCGAGGAAAAGCTGGTTGAGAGGTAGGTATAAAAAGTGGGGGCCGTATAGATTTTATATTGAACTGACTATACGCTATATGCCTAAACAGGTAGTCCAGTATCTAGAATGAACTTTAACAAACAACGAACATTAAAAAAGATCAGAGCACTATACTCGGCAGTGTTTTGATCTTTTTTTAACTTATCCAAAGTAACTCAGCACTGAGTCAAATGAAGGTTTAATATTCCACACCAGTGGCGATATACAGACGATTACTGTCTATGTTGGTTTTAGTTTTATCCAACTGCTTTTGCTCGAGCACACCATCGGTTGACCAAGTGGCAAAATCATCGTCATTAAGCAAACCAAGACGACCATCGCCCATTAACCACAAACCCTCTAGCTTATCATGCGGATAGTTAAAGGCTTTTACGGCGTCTAATACCAGTTTTTTGCTCACAGGTTGAATACCTGATTTGATCAGAGTATCCCAGCCAGAATTTTTATTGAGTGCAGTTATATCAAGCAGATATTGCTCTACAGTTTTGCCAGAAAGCATTAGACCCAGCTTATCGTTTTGCTGAATATTTTTACTTTCTTTAATGCTTTCTAAATCCGTCGCACCATTTAATGAAATTTTATAGATATGCTTTTGTACGCCCGGTTTTTGCAACTCGAAACCACCGTCCCGCTCAATTACCAAGAAGTTATGATTATCTAAAGCCACAATACCGGAGTTCGAGTTTTGAGCTTTCTCTTGCTTATACAGATACTGTGACACTTTACCCGTTTGTAGATTAATAGTCACGATACGAGTGATGTCCTGCTTACGTACTGCTTTAGTCGGGTTGTCCATAGTAGACTGCATGATACCGACCAGCGTGGTCTCATCTGGCGTTATCGCAAGCCCTTCCATTCCACGGTTAGCACGGCGGTTGGCAAACTCAGCAGGTAGTAGAACTTGTTTTTGATTCACAATTAAGTTATTGCGCGCATCGTCAGCAAAAGCATTAATACGACCAATTTCTTTACCCGTGGCATCAAAATGAACGATATGTGGGCCGTATTCATCACTTACCCAAAATGTACCGTCTTTGAGAGCGACTAAACCTTCGCCGTCTAGACCAAAGTTATCGGTTTTTGTTGGATTGGTGGTTTTATTAAAGGGCTTAGTGCTGTCGACCAAAATAGGGTTGCCCGATACGTCATAAGGCGTCTCACCTGTGCCGCCAAAATTAGCCTGATTAGGCAGACCAGAAATTGGTTTGCCTGAGGTATCTTTGAGTAAAATATCTTTAATTTTGATTATTTTTCCTGCTTGGGTAAGCTCAAATAAGCCAATACGCGGAGTATAGTCTGGTGTTGGGAACATTTTTCCTTCACCCAAAGCGCCTTCACTATTGGCATTGGGTCCGCGATCTGTCAAGGCATAAAACTGCATTAGGTTGGTCGGATGTGCTACCGCATCAGAGCCATAGCCACCATTGCGTATTTCAATCACTTCCCCTGACTTTGCAAGTTTTACTTGTAGTAAAGGCGAATAGGGTAGGCTCGTACCTTGCTGGTATGTAGCAATTGTCTCATTCAATATTTGGTTAGTTGCCATGACCGGCGTCTGCGTTTGTACTGGCGCTTGTTGTATCGTACTACAACCACTGACAACGGCTGCAAGGAGTGAGGTGCTTATTGCTGTTATGAGAAGTTTACTCGAGAAGTTTTTAGTCTGATTCATGGTTTAGTCCGATTGATTGAGGGTTTAATCTCTTGCATGTGAAGGTATGATCTGTAGTTTTTGCTTCAAGCCTGATAAGCCGCTTAAGCTAAGGATTTAAGTAAGGTTGTACTAAGTTTTTTATCAAAAAGCATATAGGTTAATTATGTCAGTACGATTAAATCTGAATACCCCCATAATTGTCGGAGACTCAATCCTACCTTGTTAGTAATTTCTGCCTGACTCAGGTAAATTAACCTCCGATAAAGTCGGGTTGGTTCAATGACTTGATAACAAAGGGCATGCTGAAAAATCTGACTCTTCTGGGAGCAGTACCAGCTATGAGATAGAGCTCACCTAATTTCTACGGAATTGACATCCTACACCAGTTGATAATTGTGGGTCATATTGCTCATAGCCTTTGAGCTTGCCTTCATTCACTTTACTCTGCCAATTAGATAACGTTTGCATCTCTATTCCGAGCTACTGAGCAGTTGCACTCAAGTTACGATTGTTGTCTGCTATCTTTTTCACAGCTTCTGCTAAAAATTGAGTGCCATGTTATGCCCTTTTAATGCCATAAATCTGATATCGTTCTCTTAGGCTTATATGTGTGTAGCTCACGGTTGCAATCTTGCTTTGGCAGTGGATAATGATTTTGAGGTTAGGGCATCTATGCCTATTTTTTATCTGCTCAGCCAAATATTTACAATCATCCATTATGGCTACGTTTGATGCCAGCATAATTTTTGATGCACCATCCAATATTTTTTTAATGACAATCAAAGGAGATTTATATGAAAGCGGCACGTTTTTATGACAAAGGCGATATTCGTATTGAAGATATTCCAGAGCCTACTGTAGAGTCGGGTACCGTTGGAATCGATGTCGCTTGGTGTGGCATCTGTGGTACTGACTTGCATGAGTTTATGGAAGGTCCTATTTTTATTCCCCCTTGCGGTCATCCTCACCCTATCTCAGGAGAGTCTGCCCCAATCACTATGGGTCATGAATTCTCAGGCGTCGTTTATGCTATCGGTGAAGATGTTGATGATATTGAGGTTGGTCAGCATGTTGTGGTTGAACCATATATTATTGCCGATGATGTTTCTACCGCGCCTGGTGAGAATTATCACTTATCAAAAGATATGAACTTCATTGGTCTTGGTGGTCGCGGTGGTGGTTTGTCTGAAAAAATTGCGGTCAAGCGCCGCTGGGTACATCCTATCTCTAATAAAATCCCATTAGATCAAGCAGCCTTGATTGAACCGTTAGCCGTTGGCTATCATGCTTTTGTGCGCAGTGGTGCCAAAGCAGGTGATGTTGCTTTGGTCGGTGGCGGTGGTCCGATTGGATTGTTATTGGCTGCAGTTTTAAAAGCCAAAGGCATTACCGTCATTCTCACTGAATTGAGTGCCAAGCGCAAAGAGAAGGCTAAAGAAAGTGGGGTTGCCGATTACATTTTAGATCCGACTGAAGTAGATTTGACTGAAGAAGTCATGAAGCTTACAGATAACCGCGGTGTGGACGTGGCCTTTGAATGCACCAGCGTCAATAAGGTATTGGACTCACTGGTTGAACTTACTAAACCTACTGGTGTGGTTGTGATTGTCTCTATCTGGAGCCACCCAGCTTCCGTAAATGTACATAGCGTAGTCATGAAGGAGCTCGATGTACGTGGGACTATTGGTTATGTAAACAATCATCAAGAAACCATCAAATTGGTCGAAGATGGCTTAGTGAACCTTGAGCCCTTTATTACTCAACGTATCAAATTGGATGACTTGATTGCTAAAGGCTTTGAGACTTTAATTCACAACAATGAATCAGCAGTGAAAATTATTGTGAACCC
>RCMY010005818.1_pt1 | contig 10403 bp, 8 predicted proteins | sample 2041341 | NCBI WGS metagenome assembly RCMY01 (sample SAMN09708234, study PRJNA481090) | Marine sediment metagenome, whole genome shotgun sequencing project.
CCGCACGTCCGGGTCTGTGCAGGGGGCGCCGGGCAACCGGCGTTCCTACTGTAAGACATGCTAAGGAGAATGATCGCAATATGAGAATATTCGAACATACGACGTCGGTTTTCCTTCTAATTGTTCGTTGCTGACGATTGTACGCGCGGGATCGCCCTCTACGCGAGTCTCAAGCGAACCCTCACTCCTGTACTTCTCTATCCTTACCAATTCTTATGGCGAATCATTTGCTACATCATTGGCCAGAGTCGCATAATCGACAGTTAGGCTGCGTTTAATCACGTTACCGAAAGGCATTTATGAATAAAATAGAACAAGCCGCAAGCGCTGACCAGGAAATCTCCGACCCCACCACGGGATCGAAAGATTCTCGGCGAAAACTTTTGATCTGGGTGTTTGTGGCGCTTTGTCTTGTGCTATTTGCGTATTGGGTGTACCAGCGCTATGTGCATGTCAGCACCAACGATGCGCGCATCGCCGCCGATTTAATTGCCGTCAGCAGCCGTGTGCCAGGGCGTATTGCGGCGCTAAATGTTTCCCAGGATGATGTGCTCAAGCGCGGCGACCTGATCGCCGTGATCGATGACCGCGAAGCGCGCTTTCATCTGCGCGAGCTGGAGCAACAGCTACAGTCCATGCAAGCCAGCTACGAACGCGCCGTTGCTGAAATTAAAATGGTCGACCAGCAAACGGCTGGCCATTTACAGGTAGCGCGATCGCAGTTGAACGCTGCCAAAGCCGGGCTGGCCGCGACGAATTCCTCGCTGGAGCTGAGCGCCAGCGAGTGGCAGCGCTCGCAGTCATTGCGCAAAAAACAAATCATCTCCCAGCAGCAGTGGGAAACGGCTCGCAACGCCAACCAGGGCTCGCTGCGCGAACAACAGCGCGCCCAGGCCGACGTGGATGCGGCGCAGGCTGTGCTGGTTGAAGCGCGCGCCGCACAAACACGATTGCAAGTATTGGACCACGACCTGGCGCGCTTGCAGCATGATAAGGAGCGCGTCTCGATTCAACTCGAGCGGCAGCGGGTGAACGTCGAAGACCGCACTGTTGTCAGTCCGTTAGGCGGTATCGTCGACAAGGTATTCGTCAACGCTGGCGAGTATGTGTCGCCGGGGCAGCGGTTGGTGCTGGTACACAATCCTGAAGAAGTCTGGGTCAGCGCCAATATCAAGGAAACAGAAGTTCGCCACATCGAGAAGGGTGATGCGGTGAGCATTACCGTTGACGCCTATCCGCGCCGCAAATTCACCGGCGAGGTGGTGCGTATTGGCAGTGCCGCAACCAGCCAGTTTTCGCTGCTGCCCAGCACCAATCCCAGCGGTAACTTCACCAAGATGACCCAGCGTTTGCCAGTAAAAATTGCGGTCGATCAAACGCAGGGCCTGCTCAAGCCGGGCATGATGGTCGAGGTCTCGATTGACATCCGCTAAGGTTGAGGCCGCGCTGGCCGAGTTAAATACCACTGACAATATCAAAACGCTGTACCGGCGCTACGGCGTGCATTACCCGTGGTTTGCGGTCGCCGCTATTACCCTCGGCAATGTCGCGGCCCTCATTACCGGCACCATTATCAACGTGGCGATTCCGCAAATCATGGGCGCGTTCGGCATTAACCAGGAAGAGGCGCAGTGGTTGTCTACCGCGTATTTGGCGGCATCGACAGTCGCCATGCTGTTAACCTGGTGGCTAGTGCAAGCCGTGGGTATGCGCCTCACTATAGTCATCGCCCTCAGCTTGTTTATGGCAGGCTCGTTGATCGGCGGGCTGAGCCCGAATCCTGACGTGCTGATTATCGCGCGTATATTGCAAGGTATGACGGCAGGCATTATCGGCCCGCTTGCCATGTCGACAATCTTTCAGCTGTTCCCGCCGGGCAAGCAGGGTTTGGCCATGGGAATTACCAGCATCGGCATGATTATGGGCCCCGCGTTGGGCCCGGCAGTCGGCGGTTTACTGGTGGATAGTTTTAGCTGGCGTTATGTGTTCCTGATGGGCATACCGTTTTCGCTGGTGTGCTTGCCACTAAGCTTGCTGTTTCTGCCGGATCGCGATCAGCAGGGATCGCGCCCACCGTTTGACTGGACCGGCATGGCTTTGCTGTCGATCGCGCTCACCAGCCTGCTGGTTGGTTTGAGTAACGGCGAAAGAGAAGGCTGGAATTCGAACATCATTGTCGGCCTGTTCGGTCTCACAGTGCTGTTCGGCGGTTTGTTTATTTACTGGCAACGGTCTTGCGACCGGCCGCTGTTGAATCTGCAGGTTTTTTTGAACCGCAATTTCCTGGTGATGTCGGTGGTCGGCTTCGTGTTTGGTGCCGGGCTGTACGGATCAACCTACCTGGTGCCGTTATTTCTGCAACTGATTCAAGGCATGTCGCCAACCGATGCTGGCGTGATGATGATTCCCGCCGGTCTGGTGTTGGGTGTCATCTTTCCTGTGGCCGGCCGCCTGGCCGACAGGATGGACCTGCGTATTCTGATCAGCCTGGGTATTGTGTTCTTCGCCGCTTCTTTCTATTTAATGAACGACGCTGATGCTGACACCGGATTTTGGCTGTTCTCGTGGTGGCTTATTATCGGTCGTATAGGCATCGGGCTGGTCATGCCGGCGCTCAACATGGGGGCATTGCGTGATTTGCCACCGCAAATACTAAGCGAGGGCGCCGGGGTGCTGAGTTTTACGCGCCAGCTCGGTGGCGCATTTGGCGTCAATCTGACATCGGTACTACTGGCGCGACGCAGCAATTTCCACACAGACGAACTGATGGCCACGCAAACTTATGACAATATCGATATGGGGGAGTGGCTTAAGATCTTGCAGGAACTGCTGGCGCAGAACGGCCTGGTAGTGGTCGAGCAAACCGTGGCGTCGATGAATTATTTGGGAGTAGTGATTCATCAGCAGGCCATGATTCTGGGGTTTCGCGATGCCTTTCTGATTGTGGCGCTGTGTTTTCTGGCAACGATGATTCCCACCTGGTTTTTGCGAGTAGTGCCGCGCGAGAAAGTCGTGGTGCCCGCAAAAAAAGCAGAGACCCAGGAATTGCTAATATAAAATTAGAGCGTCATCGGGGAATAGCCAGTCAAGCTATATTATCAATTCCAGACCCCAGAGCAGCCTGCCATAATCAACTTAGGGAATTCTATACAACAAAAAATCGGGTAATTTTCGCGCTAATGTGCAAAATAAGGCTTCGATTAACGGCAGCGGCACACGCGCTTCTGCTATGTAGTAAGCAACTTTAATACTCAATACAAAAAGGAACTGGTATGTTCAAGAATATATTTCCATCGATTTCAATTTTAGCGCTGTTGACGATTGTTTCAGGCTGCATTTCAGTCGACACGTCGAAGCTAAGCGCCGGCTCACACAACGTTAGTGGCTGTGCCAACATCTATGTGCAAGACCTGCGCCCGTACATTGTTTCAAAAAAGAAAGACCCTGACTTTCTCGGCATTATTCGCGGCGGCTACGGCAACCCCACCAATTTCACCACCAGCTCAGGCGAGCCGCTCGCCGGTCAACTTGGCGTGGCGATAAAGTCATCACTGGCTAGCAACGACGCACAGGTAGAGCTTAAAAGCGGCGACCCCGAAAAAACCAGCAGCGCAGGTTGCAAAACCCTCGTGCTAACCATGAAAGAATGGAAAATAGACGCCATGAAGAACGCCAACTTCGGCGTGGACGCAGACATGGAAGTGTATTCAAACAGCGGCGAGCTGCTGGCTTCCGAAAATGTGGAGAGGAAAAAGAAGTTCAAGCAAGGCTATTTCACTGGGGCTAAAGACACTAAGAAAAACTACCTCAACGAATCGCAGGCTATTTTGACTGAGCTTTTGACGGGAGTTAGTTCGGCGCTGTAGAGCCGACATTTTGACAGGCGAGCCACACGGATGTGGCGAGTGGATCTACCCCGCCAAACAGGCCTTCGCCGAACTGGTGGCCAAAGCGCCATTGCATCCCGACCAAATCAGTTCCCTCAACGAGGTTATCGAATACCTGGTGAAGAACGGCGCAGTGCAACCCAAAGAGCTGCACAGCGGCCGTTTACCCATCACCATGATTTAGGCGTGACCGGTGTAATGGGCGAAGAGCACGCTAAAACGGTTGTGGAATTGCTTACGTTGATTAATCAGAATGCGAATGTTGGCTAGTAGCGTTGCTGTTTACACGATTGACAATACGTATCCACCCCTAACTCAAAGGATAATGAGAACCAAAAATGCAAACCAGCCCCAAGATTCGTTTCCTCCACACTTCAGACTGGCAGCTCGGCATGACTCGCGCCTTCCTCAGCGACGAAGCCGCCGCACGCTTTAGCCAGGCTCGTATTGATGCCATCACCCGGCTGGGCGAATTGGCGAAGGAGAATGAGGCAGCTTTTATCGTCGTTGCAGGCGATGTATTCGAGTCTAACCAGCTTTCCCGGCAAACCGTACTGCGCACGCTGGATGCGCTGAAGGCTGTGCCGGTGCCGATTTTTCTGCTGCCGGGTAATCATGACCCTCTTGATGCCGCGTCCATTTTTTTGACCAAAGAGTTTCAAGCGGCCGATGAGCATATTATTGTCATTCGCGATTTCGATCCCATACCAGTGCCCGGTGTGCCTGGCGTCGAGGTTGTAGGCGCGCCGTGGTCAACCAAACATCCTAACGGTGATCTGTGTGCTGAACTGGTTGGGGGTATGTCGCCAGCGCAAGGAGTACTGCGCGTTGCGGTTGGCCATGGTCAGGTCAATACGTTGTCACCAGACCAATCGCGGCCGGAAATTATCGATTTGCAAACCGCAGAGGGGGCTATTGCTGATGGCCGCATTCATTACCTCGCGCTGGGTGATCGTCATTCGGTAACCGATGTTGGCAGCTCGGGTCGCGTTTGGTATTCAGGCGCGCCGGTGGCGACGAATTTCGACGAGGTTGATCCTAACAAGGCGTTGCTGGTGGAGCTGAGCGCCAGTGAGTGTAATGTTGAACCGGTCACGGTAGGCAGCTGGCAGTTCATCGCCGAACAACAAGACCTTAATAGCGTTGATGACCTGGAGCGTATAGCCGCTTGGCTGACCGACCTGCCTGACAAGGAGCGTACTATTGTGAAGGTTGGCTTTAAGGGGTCGATTAATCTCGCCACGGCGGCCGGGCTGGACCAGCTATTTGAGACCCAGGCTGAATTATTTGCCAGCCTAAAGCGTCGCAAACGCACAACCGACCTCGCCGTTGTTCCTGATGAACTCGATCAGCACAGCGTTGCCCTGAGCGGTTACGCGCGCCAGGCATGGGACGAATTAATCGGCGCTGACGCTTTAGATCAGGAAGCGCAGGATGCTTTACGGCTGTTCTACCGCCTTAGTCAACAGGGGGGGCAAGCATGAAGCTTGTGCGCCTGGCGCTGGAAAACTGGCGTGGTGTGGCGTCACGTGAAATTGGGTTTTCCAGCGGTGTGACCTTAATCGAAGGCCCGAATGAGATAGGCAAATCAACTCTCGTCGAGGCGCTGCGTACGCTGTTTGATGAGATGGACTCATCCAACAAAAAGACCGTTAAAGCAATTCAGCCGGTAGGGCAGGATGTAGGCAGCCGGGTCGAGGCCGAAATCATCACCGGCGATTATCATATCGTGTATAGCAAAACTTATAACAAGGGCAAAAAAACCGAGCTGCGTATACTGGAACCAAAAAGCGAACAGCTCACCGGGCGCGAAGCCCACGAACGTGCCGACCAGCTACTGTTGGAAACTATCGACAGAGGCTTATGGGACGCCTTGCTGGTAGAGCAAGGCAAAGAGATCAAAGGCGCGTATCTGGCGGAATCAGACGGCCTTGCCCGGGCTTTGGATGAGGCTGCAGGTAGTTCCACGGCTGAACAAGGCGATTCCGACCTGTTTCGCAGCGTGCAAGCTGAGTACGAGCAGTACTTTACGCTTAGAGCTGGCAAGCCCAAATTCGATGGTCTGACTAATGATGTGGTTGCAGCTAGAGCCACAGTGGAAGCAGCGCGAGAAGATCTGGCGGCGATTGAGATTGACAGTGCCGCTCACCAGCGCTGTGTTGCCGAGATCCGTCGTCTTGAAGACGGCTTACCGAAACTGCAGCAAAACGTGCAGCAGTACCAAACCAGTTGGGAGGCAATAACAACCCTCCAGCAAAAGGTCGCTAACAAAAAAACAGAGGTGGATACTGCACAGCAGTTACTGCAGGTTGCGGTCAACGAGCAGGATCGACGCAAGGCGATGGCCGGCGACCTGTTATCCAGCGGCCAGAAGCTGGCAACCAAAAGCGAGGCGCTTGCACCGCTAGCCGAGCGCGCGAAAACAGTCAGCCTAGCTAGCGAGGAAGCTGATCGGGAGCTGAAAAAGCTCAAAGCGGATGTAAAAGCAGCACGCGCAGCGCTTGAGCTAGACAGAGCCGACCTGCAGCACTTGCAGAGCCTGGAAAAACTGCAAGCCCAAAAGAAGCGATTGAAAAGCCTGCAAGAACTAGCTGAAAAAGCGACAGTCGAACGCGCTAAGCTGGCCGAGATCAAAATCGATGCTGCTGGTTTAGAGCTGCTGCGTCGCGCCGAAAAAGATTTACACATCGCCATTGGCAAACGCGATACCGCCACCTCTACCGTCGCTATCACGGCTGAAAAACAGCTGCAAATTTCGCTTAACGATGAACCGCTGGCCATAGCTACCGGTGCAATTGAAACACGGACTGTTGCAGCAGAGCTGCGTGTTGCTATCCCCGGCGTTGCGAATATCCGCATCACCCCTTCGCAGTCTGCAGCTGATCTCGAAGCCACCGTAGTGGAATATGAAAAAGCGCTGAGTGCTCTATTCACCAAATATGGCGTCAAAAACCTGGGCGATGCCGTGGCAACCGAAGCGCAGTGCGCTGCAGCGGCGCGTGATCTCAAGTCCTGGAACGAAAAAATTATCGAGTTGCTAGGCAATGACAGCGAAGCTGACCTGCAAGCGAACGTGATACACCTGCAAGCAAATTGCGACAGTTACACAGCCGAGCGCTCTAGCGATACGCCTCTCCCTGAGAATGTTCAACAAGCAACAATACAAGCTCAGTCATCTGCAAACGTGTTACTGCGGTGCGAAACGACTGCGGAGTCACGCCAGGAAAGCTGTGAGCGGTTGCGCGACGAGTATGGGCAAGCTGACGCAGATCAGCGTGTCGCGAAGCAGGAAGTGGATGGGCTTACGCAGGAGGGTCAGCGCCAGCAGCTGCAACTGGATGAGGCCCGTGCTGCAGAATCAGATGACATAATTCAGGCCAGGGCCGCAGCAAAAACAGCGAAGATGGAAACCCTGCAGGCCGAGCTTACTGACCTTGCTAACCAGCTAGACTCTGCATCACCCGATGTGGCCGAAACACTGCTAACAAATGCGCAAGAATCCCTCAAGCGAGCAGATAACGATCTTAATGTAAGACAAAGAGAGCTAGCCGTGCTCGAAGACAGGCTCTCACAGGCGCAAGCCAATGGCCGTTTCGAAACACTGGAGGTCGCCGAACGCCATCTCGAAGAACTGGAAACCCGTTATGAAGCAACCACACAGCGCGCCAACGCAGCGCGGCGCTTGTGGGAAACCTTAAACAAACACCGTGATGCAACCCGCAAAGCCTACGTCAAACCCCTGCAAGATGGCATTGAACAGTTGGGCAGAATCGTATTTGGCGCCGATTTTTCTATTGAGCTGGACGACAGCTGGACACTGGTTACCTGCACCCGCAACGCCATAACCATACCCTTCGAAGCCCTCAGTGTAGGCATGCAGGAACAGCTGGGAATTCTCACCCGGCTGGCCGCCGCTAGGATTGTTTCAAATCAGGATGGCGTGCCTTTGATCATAGACGATGCGTTAGGATTTTCAGACCCCGCCAGACTCGAAACCATGGGTGCCGCCATTGCGGCCACTGGTAAAGATTCTCAAATTATTTTACTTACTTGTACGCCTGGACGATTTACGCATGTGGGTAATGCGGAGGTTGTGCGGTTGTAGGTAATTTGGACTGCAGCTGGATTATCGGCCACAGGACGTTCGCATTATTTATTTCAACGGCACCGATCAGCAAGCCTGGCTTCTCACTATGTACGCAAAAAAAAAGCGAGAAAATATCCCGGCTCACGAACTGAAGAAAATTAGGGAGGCTATTAATGGCTAGGAAAATGAGTACAGCCGGGCAAGCCGTGTTTGATGACGTCCTGGCTAACAAAGCAAGAGCTGCAGTCACGCTGGTCAAGGTCGCGCAGAAGAACCCAAAGCTATTGGAAGAGATAGCTGCATAATTACTGCTGCTGATATCCGAGTTCGAGTGAAACAGGAGTAAATAATCACTTGCAAATTGTGCTGCCGATCTAACCACACATCTACGGTAAGTTAATATTATTTATACATTTTGGTTTTTGCTGTCACTTATTGTCCACCATTCCGGGATAGTAATATTAGATCGTTCGAAAGAGTCAAAGTCCAAGTTTTCCAATTCGTTAAAGCCTATCTTGCCGACAAACAACTTCCAAATATCATCTTCGGGGATACGACAAACAGCTCGATAACCAGATAGATAAACCTGATCCTTTGAGTAACCGAAGGGCTGCGACGTATCAGATAATCCCCGTTTCACCCGGGTAGCTATGGAAAATGCTAGCTCAGAAGACGTATGTTCCGCTAACTGATCAAAAACCTCATTAAAAGAACATCGCTCCGCAAGGCTACATGCGATAACTCGCAGGCTGTACTTTTGTAGGTCTGCGGCGGAAAGCAATCCAGCGCGCTCTTCAGATCTAATAGCGAGACCCTCCTCGCAATCTAAATATCTTGGAAAACCGTACCGATAAACTTCGCTTGACTGTTTACTGCCATTTTCATATCTGAGTACATGCGTTCCTATCTCATGGACGCCCAATCGCTTTAATTCAATCTCTGTGAAGCTCGACTGACTATTAATGTAGATTGTCGTTTCTGCTGAATTCACCGACACTTTTGCCGGCATGTGCGTCAATTGAACTGACCAGTGACTCAATCTGTAGTCTTTGAGAAGTTCACAAAAGAATTTTTTTGCGTCATTTGAAGTTATATTTTCAGTTAACGGCGGGTCAGGGGCTTGATTTTTTAAAGTATCGCGCGCGTAACTTACTAAAGCCTCGTTGGGTGCACCATACAAAGAATAAAGCCACTCTCCAAATGACTCTTTCTTGTCGCTAAATTCACTGACCCAAACTATGAGATCTTCAGCTAGTGGGAGAAATGTCGGTGGAGATGACAGATCGTTAGCTTGTGTCACTAAGTCTCTTAAATAGTCGATTTTGTCCAGACCTTCGGGACGCCGGTATTCGAATATTGGGTTATATGGCTGTTGGCGTGATTTAAAGGAGAAGAACCGCTCCTTTTCGCGATCAAGATTAATAGGCTTTATATCACCCCCTGGGCGCACTAGTTTTCTAACTCCCCAAAACTTAGTTTCGAGATCACGGGCTACGGATTTCTCAGATTTCATATCGCGTACAACTCTTCGCATGCAGTTTCAACAATATTAACCGGCAATTTTTTAAATCGATCTACCGAGGGTACTTTAGGTTGCGCGAGCCTTAGTGGGTTCTTGTCGGCAGCTTCCAGCGCAGCCGATGCCCATTTCGTAAGACCTTCCGGATCACAGTCGATGGGATAGCAAATGTAAGGTGTCGCGCTTATAGCAGCTAGTAAAGTTTGAAATGCATCATGGCCGGATAAAGCTTTCTTTTTTCGCTCAGCCCTATCCCTTTTGGATTTTTTCGACCTTATCTCACCGATATGTATGGCTACTGTGTTCCGCAAATGATCGTTCTTTGCTGATGCGTCAGCAATACCATCCCAGTCTTGAGCTACCGGAAGGTCACGTAATACATCAGTTGGGACTAGCGCTAGAGGGCTTTTCTTGGACTCATAGGGGTTGGCGACGAACGAATGAGAATGACTCCCGATCACAAAGCGTTCAGGAACCAACCCCAACTCTTTTATAGCTCGTTCGTTAAATTTCGCTATATCACCAAGAATAATATTCGTTGTCATATCACTAATTCTATCAGGATCAATTTCTGGTTCAAACAGAGCCATCGCTGCGAAAAGATCCGGCGATTCGATTCCAATATCGATAATTTCCGAAGCTACGATTAGTATTCGATTTGAAAGCTTAGGCCGAAACCCACCACTGTGAATTGAGCCAATTCCATAACCTAGTGTAGTGTCCGGTATAAATGGCTGAAATAGAGCGAGTAGAAATTGTGTCCTGTGAGGCGGAGTCCGCAGGCAATAGTGGGCCTATTGGCAAAAACTCTAACGAAGCGGGGCGCAAATTTGGCCGCTCCCTCCGGGCGAGACGTCAAGGGGCCATCCGCTGCGTCGCCTAAGAGCGCCTACTGTTTGCATTGCCTCGA
>RCMY010006069.1_pt1 | contig 10402 bp, 3 predicted proteins | sample 2041341 | NCBI WGS metagenome assembly RCMY01 (sample SAMN09708234, study PRJNA481090) | Marine sediment metagenome, whole genome shotgun sequencing project.
GTTCAATGACGGCACTGATACTTTCGAGTATACCGTCTGTGACGCGATGAACAATTGCGATACGGCAACTGTTACTATAACAGTGGGGACGCCACCAATGTTGGATACTGTCGATGACATAGCTTCAACAGAAGAGGATACTCCTGTGGATATCGATATACTGAACAATGATACGGGCATTCCTGATAACGGAACGTTGACAACAACTGATCCAGAAAACGGAACGGTCGTGATCAACGATGGTGGTACACCTGATGACATAAGTGACGATACGGTAACCTATACCCCGGATAGCGGGTTCAATGACGGCACTGATACTACTTTCGAGTACACCATCTGTGATGCGATGGACAATTGCGATACGGCAACCGTGACAGTAACAGTGGGGACACCACCTATGTTGGATGCTGTAGACGATGTGGCTTCGACCGATGAGGACGTTCCTGTGGACATCGATATATTGGCAAATGATATTGGCGTACCGAATATTGAGACATTAATAGTAACAGATCCTGAAAATGGTACTGTTGTTATAAATGATGGGGGCACACCTGATGACCCTAATGACGACACAGTGACCTATACCCCGGATAACGGGTTCAATAACGACACGGACACTTTTGAGTATACGATTTGTGATGATATGGAGAACTGCGATACGGCAACAGTTACAATTACCGTAGGTATACCACCATCAACCATTGTTGCTGTAGATGATGATTATACCACTATTTTTATTGATGGAAATATAGGAGGCATTATCCCAGACAGCAATGTGTTGGATAATGATACTTTAAATGGTGAACCTATTGATCCGGAAGACGTAATCATTACTTCAACACCAACCGGGCCATTAACAGTAGATACAGATGGCATTGTAATTGTAGCTCCGGAAACACCAAATGGATCATATTCCATAGAATATACGATCTGCGAAATAGCCAATTCAGAAAATTGTGATACAGCAATTGTACTAGTCGTGGTTAGTGAAGTAGTGACTGTAGGCATTGAAGTTAATCAAATGGTAACACCCAACAACGACGGTAGAAATGACTTTTTGTTTATTAGGGGTGTTGAGAATGCTAAAAACAATTCCCTAAAGATTTTTAATAGATGGGGCATTGCGGTTTACGAAGGTGTGGGATATAATAATCAAAATAATGTTTTTGATGGTAGGTCAAAAGGAAGGTCAACAGTGGGTTCCGGTGACTATTTACCATCGGGTGTTTATTTTTATATATTTGAATATCAAAAAGACAATCAGAATAATATTACCGATAGTGGTTATATTTACGTCAGCAACTAATATATTGAACTACATATGATAATAAAAAAGAGCTTTCTAGCACCTTTATTACTTGTATTCATTTTCTTGGAATCGGTAAATGCACAACAAGATGCGCAATACACCCAATATATGTTCAATACAATGAGTGTTAATCCCGCTTATGCAGGGTCAAGGGGGCAATTGAGTATTGCTGCGTTGTACAGATCCCAATGGGTAGGTTTAGATGGTGCGCCCAAGAGTCAGACATTAAATTTACATTCTCCAATTCGAAATAGTCAATTGGGATATGGCATATCCATTGTAAATGATGAAATAGGGGATGGAGTAGTGCAAGAAACCTATTTTGATGCGGTTTTATCTTACACTATTGATGTTTCTTTAGAAGGTAAATTATCTTTTGGTTTAAAAGCTGGAGGGAATTTATTGAACTTGGATTTTCAGGGCTTACGTAATTTTGATGTTGAACCAACTAATGTAGATAATATTGAGAATAAATTTTCGCCTAATGTTGGCGTAGGTATTTACTACCATACAAATGCATTTTATGCAGGATTGTCTGCACCAAATTTATTGCAAACGGATCATTTTGATAATAATCAAAGAGACGCCAATTCTGTGCAATTTCTTTCAAAGGAAAGAATCAATTTCTACTTGATTACTGGATATGTATTTGATATCGGCGGTAATACTAAGTTTAAGCCTGCTCTTTTGACAAAGGTGGTTGGCGGAGCTCCGTTACAAATAGATGTATCAGGTAGTTTTTTATTCAATGACAAGTTTTCTATGGGTGCTGCCTACAGGTGGGACGCTGCAGTTAGTGCAATGTTCGGTTTTCAAATATCTGAACAATTAATGGTTGGCTTGGCTTATGATAGGGAGACTACTGACTTGGGAGGCACCCAATTCAACGATGGTTCTTTTGAAGTTTTTTTACGATTTGAACTAGTTAAATCATTCAAACAATTAGTATCACCTCGATTCTTTTAAATCGTAATAGATGATAAAAAAAATAGTAGTACTTGCACTCTTGGTTTTCTTTTTAGGACAATATAGTTATGCCCAGGAAAGATTAGTAACCAAAGGAGATGAGAAATATAAGGAGTACTCTTTCACACTTGCCATAGATATTTATAAAAAAGTGTTGGATAAGGGATATGTATCTGCCGATCTTTTAAAAAGATTAGGAGATTCCTATTACTTTAATGCGGACTACCAAGAGGCGTCCAACACCTATAAAAAGCTGGTAGATGGTTATTCTGCCGATATTGGTCCGGAATATTATTTTAGATATGCACAGACCTTGAAATCTTTGGGTGATTACGACGGATCCGATGGAATTATGGAGAAATTTACCCAGATAACATCTGATGATTTTAGGGCAATGGCCTATAAAAGTGAAGCGGATTATTTGGAAGATATACGGAAGAATTCAGGTAGGTACGAATTGGAAAACTTTGATTACAACTCAATCTATTCTGATTTTGCGCCGTCTTTTTATAAGGAGGGACTTATCTTTTCGTCAGATCGGGATACTGGAAATTTGGCAAGATACAGACATACCTGGAATTCCAAAGATTTTTTAGACCTATATAAGGTGAATGCTGATAGTGTTTCCTCAGGTAGGGTTGCTAAGATAGGAGAAAATGTGAATACACGATTACATGAATCAACCTCGGCTACAACTAAAGATGGGAGCACGCTTTATTTTACTAGAAATAATATTATAGAAGGGAAATATATAAAAGATGATGAAGGCGTAATTAGGCTTAAGATTTTTCGTGCAGTTTTGATTGATGGAATTTGGTCTAATATTGAAGAATTACCGTTCAATAGCAATAATTATTCGGTTGCTAATCCAGCACTTAGCCCAGACGAAAAGACATTGTATTTTGCGTCGGATATGCCTGGGACTTTGGGTGAATCTGATATTTTTAAGGTAAGAATTAACTCGGATAGGACTTTTGGAACCCCAATTAATCTAGGTAATAATATAAATACAGAAGCTAGGGAAACTTTTCCTTTTATTACGAATGAAGAAATATTATATATGTCTTCTGATGGACATCCCGGTCTAGGCGGATTGGATGTTTTCGCTACCAAGATCAAATTTGGAAAATATGATGGTGCAGTTGTAAATGTAGGGGAACCTATTAATAGTAAAATGGATGACTTCACATTCATATTTAATGAGGAATCGCGTAAAGGATATTTTGCTTCCAACCGGACAGAAGGAATGGGATCGGATGATATTTACGGTTTTATTGAGCATACCCCATTAAAACTCGAATGTATTCAAGAAATTTCCGGTACGGTAAGGGATAAAATATCTAACGAAGTTTTAGTCGGTGCAACAGTTAAAGTCATTGATGAAGATAATAAGGAAATCCTAACCACACTAACAGATTCTGAGGGTAGATATAGTCTTTCCCTTGATTGTAACAAAGGTAATTTCGTAAGGGCCTTGATGCAAGGTTATGTGCCTTCTGAGGAATATTTAGGAAAATCTGATGGCAAACCCAACATAATCGATTTCTATTTAGAGCGGGATATGATAACCGCAGGTTTTGGTGATGATTTGGCAAAATTATTGCAATTAAGCACCATTTATTTTGACTTTGATAAGTACAATATTCGTAAAGACTCCGAAATTGAAGTGCAAAAGGTAATTGCAGCTATGGAAAAATACCCGAGCTTAAAAATTAAGGTAAATTCACATACAGATAGTAGAGGTCCGGATGCATATAATCTATTTTTGTCTCAAAAAAGAGCGGAATCTACTGTAAATTATATGGTTTCTAAGGGTATAACCCAGGATAGACTTAAAGGAGAAGGTTTTGGGGAGACAAGATTAATAAACCGCTGTGCGAATGGGGTAAAATGTTCGGCAAAAGATCATGAGTTCAACCGAAGATCGGAGTTTATAATTTTGGAATAAACTAGTCTATAATGTTTAAAAAAGCAGCCCACTTTTGAGGCTGCTTTTTTATTTTCTAATAATTTGTAAATACCTATATTTTAAGGGTATAATCGTTCAATTACACCTAAATATTCTGTTTATCGTTTCATGATTTTGCTTTAAACTTCGGAAATTCATTCATTCACTATGGTAAATATGGGTTATACAACAAATATTTAGTAATCGGTGATGTTAAGTTTATTTTTGCTCTATATGTTGCATTGTGATAGCACAATACTATTGTAATATTTTAAGTAAATCTAGTTTAATCATTATCAATGAATTTAACTTTTCTATATCGGACTCTAATTGTAATTGCCTTTTTGGGGTTTATTAATGTTTCGTATAGTCAGGATACTTTTTGGGATAATTTCAATACAGCATCTTATTCAAATAACAACGGAACATTAAGTTTTACAGCAGATTGGCAGGAATCCGGAGATGATAATGATTTTAACAACGGTAGGATCCAGATCAACACCAACCAGTTAAGATTCCAAAACATGGATGGTGCCGTCATAAGTAGGACACTGGATATGACCGGAGGAACCGGGGTGTCTTTAACTTTAAGTTATAATAGGACCAATGGGAATGAGAGCATAGACGTTGATCTTTGGAATGGTACAGGCTGGAATACTGTAGCCACATTGGCAGGTTCGGGTACTGTAAATTACAATCTGGCAGCTAATGAGGTATCAGCGGCATCTGAAATCCGGTTTATAACTAATAGTGGGGGTTGGGGAACAAGTGAAACCATATTTGTGGATAATGTACTTTTTTCAGGAAATTTTCCCCCAAGTGTTTCTATCGATAATGTTACGGTCAATGAAGATGATGGTACTGCTACTTTTACCACAATATTGACCAAAGTTGTAGCCGGAGGTTTTACAGTGGATTATTCAACCAGTGATGGTACGGCCTTGGCCGGAAGTGACTATACTTCAACCAGCGGAACGCTAACTTTTACCGGAACAGCAGGAGAAACTAATACAATCGTAGTTCCCATAGTAAATGATGCAATTCCTGAGTTTAATAATGAGACTTTCAATGTAACTCTAAGCAATATCAGTAATCCCACTGTTGTCTTAGCTCCAAATACCGGAGTCGGGACTATTGTTGATGATGAATATTCCTTTAATGCACCCTTGGTGCTTACGCACGAATTTGATGGGTATATGGATTATACATCAACGGCGGGTACCTTACGGACACAACCTAATTCGGGGAATAACTGTGCCATTACCACCACCTCTAGTAATACGCTATCGGCAACAATACCGGCAACGGCTACTATAGATCAGGCAATACTTTACTGGGCACATTCCGGGGCTACCCCCGATATGCAGGTAACCTTTGATGGATCTACAGTAAATGCCGATTTTGTGTATGGAACTTCACTGACAAATAGGACCTTTTTTGGAGGAAGAGCTGATGTAACCGCTATAGTGCAGGCTATTGCTAATCCGTCGACCTATACCTGGACGTTTTCAGGATTAACGATCGATAATACAAACCCTTACTGTAACACCGCTACCACCTTGGGAGGCTGGAGTTTGATGGTTTTTTATACCGATAACAGCCTCCCGGCGTCTACGATTAATGTATATGAAGGTTTTAGCGGGGAAAGTAATTCTGCTTCTACCTATACCCTGAGTGGTTTTTTTGCGATTGGGGCCACAGGATCGAAAACAACCGTACAATCATGGGAAGGAGATCAAACATTGAGTAATAATGAGCAGTTGACTGTAACCACAGGGCTTGGAACTTTTAATTTGGTCGGAGATGGAGACAATACGGGGCTACCAACCATAAATCCCTTTAACTCTACGCATTTTGACAATACGGTAGGACCGGTATTAAACAATACCAATTCGCACGGAGTAGATCTAGATACGTACGATGTCTCACCCTTTGTAACTCCAGGTGAAACTTCGGTGACCACCAATGTACAGTCGGGTCAAGATTTTGTGATCCTCAATACTGTTACCTTAAAAGTGCCTTCCAACCTAACAACTGGGATTGTTTTTGAAGATATCAATTACGGAGGAGGAGCAGGACGTAACAGAGCAACTGCGGCTGGGGTGCCTATTCCCAATGTTACTGTAGAATTATATGATGGGGGTGGCAGTTTTGTTTCCAATACAACTACCAATGCTGCAGGTCGCTATGTCTTTGCCGGGATGGCGAATGGGGCCTATACTGTACGGATCCTAAACAATTCAGTGCGTTCTTCAAGAACTGGGGGTGCTACCTGTACCACTTGTGTTCCTGTACAAACCTTTAAAACCGATTTTATTGCCAGCGTAGTAGTGGAAGACTCAAATAGCGTTGGGGGAGAGGACCCATCGGCGGCAGATCCTGGTCCTGGCACTCTGGCAGGAGCTCAAACGGTCTCTACTTTTACAATTTTGAATGAGGGGATCGCAGGAATGGATTTTGGGTATAATTTTAATACCATCGTCAATACTAATGAAGATGCACAAGGCTCTCTGGAACAATTTATTATAAATTCTAATGCGCTCGATGCAAGTGGCTTAGATATTGAAGCAAACGGTATTTTCGATCCTGCTGTAGGAGAAGATACCTCCATCTTTATGATACCACCTACCGGCGATGCGTTGGGAAGAACCGCAGATGCCAATTACAGTGGTGGCATCTTTGATATAGCCGCAGTTACCTTTACCTCCATCTCAGGCTCAGAAACGCATATAGATGGTAGGACACAGACAGCTTATTCAGGAAACACCAATACAGGCACAACGGGTGCAGGTGGTACGGCAGTAGGTATTACAGCAACGAATCTTCCAAACTTTGATCTTCCGGAGATACAGGTCCATGCTAACGATGGGAATACATTTATAATAGCAGGCGATAATGCAATGATTCGCAATATGGCGATCTATGCCGATGATCTTGCCGGAGTGCAAGTTAACAGTGGTTCTGCTACAATTACGGAGAATTTAATAGGCGTTAATGCTCTTGGAGCAAATGATGGTAAGATATTATTTGGGGTTGAGGTAACAGGAGGAAGTATTCAAATAGATGGGAATTTTATCAGCACCAACGAGGAGGCAGGAATATTCGTGAATGGTGGTACCGGTTCAGTCGTCCAAAATAACCATATTACCCTTAATGGAGCTGACAGATGTTTTGACAACATCACCATTACCGGGGGAACAGGAGTAGTAATACAACAAAACCTTATTGAACTCTCAGCTGCTATAGGCATAGACGGTGATGGCATAGCCGGAGGGGTTATGATTACTGAAAACACAATTACAACTGCCGGTCAGGATGGGGGTGCATGTAGTGGTGATATAGAAAATGCAGGTATTCATTTAGATGGAAGTAATTCTTCCATTACAAACAATATAATATATCAGAATGGGGGTGCAGGAATCGTTTTAGGAGGAGGTACAACTTCCGGAAACCTAATTTCACAAAACTCCATTTATGCGAATGGAACCGATGGTGATGCCTTGGGTATAGACTTAGATCAGGCTGACACTATGGGCGATGATGTGACCTTAAACGATTCTGGTGATGGTGATAATGGCCCCAATGCATTATTGAATTTTCCAATTATATCAGCGACATTTATTTCAGGCCCTGATTTGGTAATAAAAGGATGGTCCAGACCAGGTGCAATGATTGAAGTGTTCTTAACAGATATTAATGAAGGAACAGCTACCACGGGAGATAATCAACTAGGGTTGTCAACTGACTACGGCGAAGGCCAAACCTATCTTGGAACCGCTGTTGAAGGCAGTGGGAGCGACATGGATGCAGGATTTTCCTCATATACAGATGCTGACGGCAATTTAGATAATACCAACCTATTCGAATTTAGAATTCCAAATCCTAGTGGAGTTACTATAGGGAAAATGATCACAGCAACCGCAACAATTGCAAACTCCACATCAGAATTTTCACCATTTAGTATGATAAAGGTGAGAACGATCATAACTAACCGCAGAATTACGTATCGAGTTAATGGGAATTAACTGTCTTTAGTTTCATGGTATACATCTTGAACCCCTTATTTTAAAGTGTTTATCGATGAAATACAACAAGTATTAAGGGCCATATGCCGTAATATTTGCTCTTCACAACATTTATTTTCTCCTTTTATCTTATATGCTAATTTTTGTTAATCCATTAAACTGTAATCACCTAATGTATAGGTAATTAAGTTTTTAAAGTACAACTATGAGAAGCAATTCTCGACATTTTTCATTTAACCTAACGTTTTACCTGCTTTTGGGTTTTTTCCTATTGGTACTTGGGGTCCATGCACAAACTACTTTTACGGAGAGTGCAGCCGCCTATGGTCTTAATATTGGTGGTAATAAAGATGGTGGTCATGCATGGGCTGATTATGACTTGGATGGGGATTTTGATATTGTAATCAATACACAAGGCAACGGACGCTTAATGCGCAACGATGGTGGAAGTTTTACCGATGTTACTGGAACACTTGCTCCCGATTTTAACAGTGGTAGTTTAGAACGCACCGCTCTTTTTGTGGATTTCAACAATGACGGTTATCCTGATGTCTTTAGGAATAAACACAACGATGTTAGAATTTATCTTCAAGATCCGTCCACCAATAGGTTTGGTAATGGAATAGGAGGTACCGCTCCCAATCAACGATTTACAACGCTAACCGATGGTATGAATACCGAAGGTGCAGGAGCATTGGATTATGACGGGGATGGGGATCTTGATCTGTTCATTGATAATCATAATTTTGGAATTGATATTCTTCAAAATGACGGTGCAGGTAATTTTACCCATGTTACCCGAAAAGTAGATAGCCCTAGTCCACCCTATAATGCAGGGAATTCAACCACATGGCCTTTAGGTCTGGTTCAGGATGCCACAGATGGAGATTACGGTTCAGCAACCGATTTTAATGATGATGGTTGGGTAGATATTGTGGTTAGGAAAAGAGATCAAGTCGATTTGTTCACTAATGTTGGCGGCACATTTCAAAATGGGGTAGACATTGACCAAGCATTTAATAGTAATAAAGGAGCTGTTGCATTTTATGATTTTGACAACGATGGTGACTTTGATATGTACTGGACTGAAAATGGGAATAATCAAATTCACAGGAACAATGGAGATGGAACATGGTCACCTTTAGGTGCTGCAACAGGTATTCCCATTAGTTTTTCCGGTCAGATTGAAGGATTGGCATGTGGTGATGTAGATAATGATGGTGATATCGATATCTTTTTAGCAGGTGGAACTAACAAACTATTCCTAAACCAAATAAACAATGGTGGGGGGGCTATGTCATTTGTAGACTCTGGTTTAACCTTCAATAATTCTGGAGGTGAAGGATGTACGTTTATTGATATTGATCAAGATGGTGATTTGGATCTTTATACCAATCGCACAGGAAATAACAGGCTCTATATAAATCAATTAGGATTTTTTCAAAGGTTCAGCCACATCTATGTTGATGGAATGGAGGATCGAGATGCCCTAGGATTAACGGGTATTGAAGAACGTTTCGGAGTTGGTGCTACTGCCAAAATTTTGGATTGTGACGGAAATGTTATATCAGGTACTCGAGAGGTGAATGGTGGTTTTGGCCATGGTACACAAGCTCCTGGCCGTATCCACTTCGGATTGCCTAGTGGACCTTTTGTTCCTATAGTAGTGGAAGTTGCCTTTCCAAGAACGGCATCAGGCAGGGTCGTAGTCCGAAAACAATTAAGGCCTTCAGATTATTTTAGTGGAGGAATAAATTTGATTGATTTATTCCCGGATTCTGCCAATCAACCCCCAACGGCATACAATGATTATATTACAACGGTTGAAGATAGTCCGATAACCTTTGACCCATTGGTTGATAATGGGGGAGGAGCGGATTCGGATCCAGAGGGCGAGCCTTTGGAAATAGTTTCCATAACTGCAGCTTCCAATGGAACAGCGGTCCTCAATGTGGATGGCACAGTTACCTATACCCCTAATCCTGGATTTTCAGGGGGCGATCAGTTTAACTATACCATGAGAGACAATGCCGATTGTACCTTTACATCAGAGGACAGTACAGCAACAATATATATTACAATTTATGCCGATTCCGACAATGATACCATCCCTGATCGCACAGACCTCGATGATGATAATGATGGTATTCCGGA
>RCMY010005820.1_pt1 | contig 10400 bp, 8 predicted proteins | sample 2041341 | NCBI WGS metagenome assembly RCMY01 (sample SAMN09708234, study PRJNA481090) | Marine sediment metagenome, whole genome shotgun sequencing project.
ACGGTGCGGACCGGCGTCGACCGCCGCGACGAGGTCGGCGACCTGGCCTTGGGCCTGGACAGCATGGTCGCCCAGCTCGCGGCCGCAGCAACCGAACGCGAAGCCATGCAAGCCGCGCGTGACCACTTCTTGGCAGCGCTCGGTCATGACCTCCGGACCCCGCTGACAGCGCTGCAGGGCGCGATCGAAGCGCTGCAGGACGGGCTCGCGACGGATCCCGACCGCTACCTCGTCGCCATGAGCAACGACGTCGCGCTGCTGACCGACATGGTCGAGGACCTCTTTCTGATGGCGCGCATCGAGTCCGGCGGGCTCGACCTCCGCCGTGACCGGCTCGACCTCCGCGAGGTGGCGGACGAGTCGATCGAGTCGCTGCGGCCGCTCGCCGACGCGCGCGGGATCCGGCTCAGGCTCGACACCGACGGGCCGGCTCCCGTCGACGGCGCAGACCGTGAGCTCGGCCGTGTGGTCCGCAACCTCCTGCACAACGCGATCCGTCACTCCCCCGAGTCCGGCGCGGTCACGATCGCGCTGCGGCGCGGCCCAGGCGGTGTCGAGCTCGACGTCGACGACGACGGGGCCGGCTTCGACGCCGGCTTCCTGGACACCGCGTTCGACTCGTTCACCCGCGCGGAGGAATCCCGCTCTCGTGACGCCGGTGGTGCGGGGCTCGGCCTCGCGATCGCTCGCGGGCTCGTCGAGGCGCATCAGGGCAGCATCTCTGCGCGGCCCGGCCCCGGAGGCCACGTCCGCGTCGTGCTCCCCGCTGCGGCCGGCTGAGCGGCGGCTCAGGCTGCCAGCTCGGCGCGCCAGGATTCCCTGAGGTCGGCGAAGGGCACACCGAACACCTCACGTGCTGCGCGGTCGACGTGGTAGGTCTCGGTCCCGGGCAGGGCGATCGATCCGGCCCCGACGGCGGTGTAGAACCGCGCGACGTCGTCGACGCTGAAACGTCGCGCCAGATGATCGATGAAGCTCCAGGCGCTCTGGTAGCTGAGGAACACGCGGTCACGGCCACCGGTCGTGAACTCCGCGTCGAGCGGCAACGCCCCGATGAAGGCCGGGTCCCGAGCGGCGTCGAGCAGCAGCGTCGTGCCCGTCGAGGAGCTGCGTTCACCGATGGCCTGCGCGATGCCTTCGTCCAGCCACGACGGGACCTGCGGACCGGAGACCGGACGCGACGCGACATGCAGGAACTCGTGGACGAGGATCTGCTCGCGCGTCGCTGCGGTGCGGTTCAGGAAGCTCGACGGGTTCACGACGATCCTGTTGCCTCCGAAGCGGAAGTCCCCGAGCTCTCCCTCGACGCTGGCCGTCGCGAACGCCACGAAGTTGTCCAGCGCGAACGTGACGTGCAGGAGCTCGCCGAGCTCCTGCTGCGTCGCCGGGATGATCACGGGAACGCGTGGCGGAAACGCGATCGGCCACCGTTGCTGTGCGATGACGAGGGCACGTTCTGCGTCGAGCAGGACCTCGTCGACGTTCGGCTGGCCAGGATGGTGGATCGCGGCAAGGCCCCCGCGGCTGGTGACGACGACCGGGCCCTGGTCCCAGAGATGGTCGTCGCTGATCAGGCCGAGCGGCTCAGCGTCCTCGTCGCCGACGACCAGCCAGGCCTCGCCCTCGCCGCGGACGAACGTCAGGAAGAGGTCGTAGCCGGCGGGTTCCGCGTCGAAGCCGTCAAGGCGGAAGCGTTCACGGATCCAGCGGACGTTCGCGTCCAGACCGTGCTCGGCACGTGTCCGCGGAGACGTGAGGTCCGGGAGCCCGATCCCGAGCGCCATCTGGTGATCGAGGAGCGGCAGCGCCCCGAGGTGGGCTGCACGCTCCAGCCAACGTCGACCGAAGTCGGAATCCGCGTCAGCCAGCCATGGACGCAGCGCCTCGGGGTCTGCTGCCCCGAAGGCCGCGGAGATGCCGGCCAGCGTGGCCTCGATCTCGGCATCGGTGGCGCGATGCTCGAGGCTGTCGGTCGAGGACGGGGAGACACCCGGCTCCGCCGTCGGCACGACGAGCGCGACGGCGCCGGGCGGCAGGTCCGAGCGAAGCTCGGCGGTCGAGCTCGCCCGACCGCAGCCCACGAGCACCAGCGCAAGGACCAGAGTCATCGACGCGGTCGCGGGGCGACTGACCATGATCGCAGATTCCTGTCCTCGGCACCGAGGCTCACTCTACGGTGGCGCCGAGCCGATCCGCGCCGTGGTCGGGCGCGAACCCCCTGTCCACATCTCTTCGAGGAACCATGTCTTCCGCGAGCTCGACCCCGTCCGCGATCAGATGGCGCGGTGCGTCGCCGCCGCAACCCGTCCCCGCCGACGCCGCTTCTGGGCTGCGCCGCTGGAACATCGGGCTGGGCCTGCTCCACGCCGTGCAGGGCATCGTGATGCTCGTCCTCGCGACGGACTTCTCACTGCCCGTGGTGGCGCGGTACATGCAGGGCCCGCCGGGAGCGCCGATCTCCGAGTCGGCCGTCGTCGAGGTCCTCTCGTTCCCGCTCGCGATCGGCACGGCCGGCTTCCTCCTGCTCTCCGCCCTCGCGCACGGGATCATCGCCACCGTCGGCTGGGAGCGCTACCTCGACGAGCTCGCGCACGGTCGCAACCGGTTCCGCTGGGTCGAGTACGCGGTCTCGTCCACGCTGATGATCGTCCTGATCTCCCTGCTCAACGTCACCGAGCTCGCCGCGCTCATCGCGATCGCCGGGATCAACGTCACGATGATCCTGTTCGGCTGGGTCATGGAGATGGTGAACCAGCCCGGCGAGGACGTGTGGTGGACACCGTTCACCTTCGGCTCGATCGCCGGTGCCGTCCCGTGGATCGTCATCGCGTACTACCTCTTCCAGCCGGGCTCGACCGGACCGTCCGCGCCCGGGTTCGTCTACGGGATCGTCTTCACGATCTTCCTCTTCTTCAACAGCTTCGCCTTCACGCAGTGGGCCCAGTTCGCCAGGTTCGGCCGCTGGGCGGACAGCCTCACCGTCGAGCGGACCTACCAGGTGCTCTCGCTGACGGCGAAGAGCGCGCTGGCGTGGCAGATCTTCGCGAACACGCTGATCCCCGCCTGACGCGGACGCACCCTTCACGAACCACGAGACCCCCGCCGGCCGGAGCCGGTGGGGGTCTCGTCTGTGTGCTGGCTGGTCTGGCTGGTGGGCGCGGCAGGTTTCGATCCTGCTACCTCCGCCGTGTGAAGACGGCGCTCTCCCGAGTGAGCTACGCGCCCCGGGACGCGGGACCGTAGCCATCCGCGCTCCCGCCGAGCAACCCGCCCTGCGAGGTCATCCCTCGTCGTCGTCCTGGAAGGCCGCGTCGACGACCGTGGTGCCGGCGGGCCCGGCGAGGGGGTCGAACGGGCCGGCCTGCGAGGTCAGGCGCAGGGCGTCAGCCCCGCGACGTTCCCCGGAGGTCGAGAACGATCCGAGCGGACCGAGCACGCCCGCCCTGACGGCCCCGCGGAAGTCCCACGTGTCATCGGTCGCGTCGTGCGTCCAGATGGCGAGCAGCTGGCCGTCCTCGAGCTCGAGTCCTGTGAGGGTGACCGCGAAGCGGTCGCCGTCGACCGCCACCCGCGCGTCGACCCCGATGAGGGTCGTCGTCGGCCGCAGATCGCCGCTCGCGACCAGCGCAAGGGCCTGCTGCTGCCCGGCGACCGTCGCCGCGTACACGGCCTCTCGGTCGCGCAGATGAAAGTTCCAGAAGGCGAACGACGCCAGCAGGATGGCGCCCACGACGATGATGACGCCGAGCACCCGCTCCGAGCGCGACGGCGGGTCGGCGTGCTCCACGACGGAGATCTCGACCGGTGCGGGGCGCGTCTTCAGCACCGCCATCGAGGCACGCTCGTCCTGCTCGGCGGCCGTGAGATGCTCATCGATCCCGCGGAGCTCGGCCACCCGGCCTCGGCAGTCGTGGCAGCCCACGAGGTGCCGGCGGAACGCCGTCGACTCGGCGCCGTTCAACGCTCCGAGCACATGGCGAAGCGCGAGGTCGTCAGATCGCTCGGATTCACATGCCATGGCACCACCGTATCCCGAGTTCGGTCGGCCTCGTGGGGCGTTCCTCGCTGCACGTCGAGGTGGGCGGCGAACGCCCGGCGACGCTGTCCGTGCGGACACATCCACCCCCGAGAACGTCCAATCCACGCTGGTAGGTTCCTCCTTTCGCTCCCCACGTCCTGGAACGCCTCGTGCTCAAGGCCGTCACCTCCAAGCACCCGCGTCGGATGGCCGTGCTCATCACCGCCGCGCTCGGGTTCGCGCTCGTGGCCGGCGGGATCGCCTCAGCGGCGCTCGGCGCCGTCCGCGATGGTGAGGTCATGCCCGGCACGAGCGTGTCCGGCGTCGATCTCTCCGGGTTGGACCGCGTCACGGCCGCTCGTCGGATCGAGCGTCTCGCCGGCCCGCGTGAGGCCCGTGACGTCGTGGTCGTGCACGGCGACACCTCGTTCACGGTCTCCGCAGCGCAGATCGGCTTCGACGTCGACGTCGACGCGACGGTCGATGCGGCCTACGCCTCCGGCCGTGACGCGAGCCCGCTCGCGACGCTGGCCGGGCAGATCCCCGCCACGTTCTCGGCGACCGATCTCCAGATCGTCCAGGAGATCGACGAAGAGCGACTTGCGACCCGCGCGAACGCGATCGCTCGGTCGGTCGAGCGAGCCCCGTCGGTCGGGACCCTCGAGATCGACCCGGTCTCGCTCGTCGTCTCGACCACCCCACCGCTCAGCGGTCGCACCGTCGACCTCGACGAGACCGTCCGCATGCTCCGGTCGGCGTTCACCGCCGTGGAGGAGCCCGTCCCGCTCGACCTGCCGGTGATCGAGACGGCACCGCTCGTGACCGACGCCGACGTCGAAGCCGCCGCAGCGCTCGCGCGGATCGCGCTGACCGCCGACCTCACGCTTCGTGGCCCCGAGGAGGGCAGCGCGACGATCCCCCCTGCCGAGCTCGCCACCATGCTGGACATCTCGTCGGAGAACGGCGGCTCGAGCATCGGCCTCAGCATCGACGCAGACCGCTTGGAAGCCGTCGTGGGCGACCAGGCGACCGCCTTCGGCCGCGACCCGGTCGACGCCAGCTTCGACATCCCGCGCAAGCCCCCGGTGTCCATCGACGCCAAAGGCGACGTCACGTTCACGCCGCAGGCGGCCGAGGTCCCCGTCATCCCGTCGCGTCCCGGGACCACGTTCGGTGCCGAACCCGCTGCGATGGCCATCTCTGCCACGCTCGAGCGTGGCGAGCACGAGGCCGTGATCCCGCTGATCGAGCAGCCCGCCACGTTCACGACCGATGATGCCGAAGCGCTTGGCATCGACGAGCTCCTCGCCTCCTTCACCACCTACCACGACTGCTGCGCCTCCCGGGTCACCAACATCCAGCTGCTGGCCGACATGGTCGACGGCACCGTGCTGCGACCCGGCGAGCAGTTCAGCATCAACCAGATCTCGCTCACGCGGACCTGCGCCGCGGGGTTCCGCGCCGCCGGGATGATCCTGAACGGCGAGATCGTCGACGTGTGTGGCGGCGGGGTCAGCCAGTTCGGCACGACGATGTTCAACGCAGCCTTCTTCAGCGGGGCCCAGCTCGACGACTGGAAGGCGCACTCCTTCTACATCTCGCGCTACCCGCGGGGACGTGAGGCGACGCTGAACTACCCGAACCCCGACATCGACGTCCGCTTCACCAACACGACCGCGCACGGGATGCTGGTCCGGACCTCCTACACCAGCACGTCGATCACGGTCGCGATCTACGGGCACAGCGACATCGCGACGGTGTCGGCCACCCACTCCGCCCCCTACGACTACCGCTCGTTCTCCACGCGGTTCAAGGAGAACAAGGCGCTGGCACCGGGCAAGTCGAGGACCACCCAGAGCGGCGCCCAGGGCTTCAGCGTGGACATCCTCCGGACGACGACGTTCGATGACGGATCCACGGAGGACTTCGACTTCACGACCGTCTACGTGCCGAAGCTCAAGATCGTGGAGCGGAACACGGACACGCCGCCACCGCCTCCGCCACCGCCAGCGGAGGAACCAACACCGCCTGCGCCCGAAGACGCCTGACGAGCCCGTCGGGCGCGCGGTGGCCGATCGCCACGTGTGCGGCGCACGGACTCATGACCCGACATTCTGCCGTGGTGGCCCTTCTCGCTCGCGTTGAGCACCTCCCGTCTGGCACATTCCACTCCTGCCGTCAACGGCCCGCGTGATCGCGGCTCGTGCGTCGCCGGTTCGCCCCTGGGGAGTGGCCGTCCGATCGTCGCCGACGGCAGCGACCGGAGGCATGGTGTCACCTGACGCCTGACCACCTCCGGGTGACGAATGACCGGCGCATCCGAGCGCGGAAACGGCAGCTCCGATGGCGGCATCCACCGACCGGTTGGTGCTGCTGTCCTCGTCCAAGACCGTGAAGAGTGGCGGTGACGGTCCGACGTGGCGCTCCGGCCCCCTGAACGAGGGTCCCCTGGCAGCGCTTCGCCGTCGCCTCGTCCGGGAGTCGCAGGCCGCAGCCAAGATCCCGGAGCCGGCGTTCTTCGACGCGGCCGGGGAACCGCTCGACCAGGCCTGCCGCCTTGCGCTCGGGCTCGGGAGGGCGCCGACCATGCCCGCGCACGAGCGCTACCACGGCCAGCAGTGGGAGGCCTTCGGAGACGGGGCCGGACGCCCGGAACGGGTGGTCGTGATCTCCGGGCTGTGGGGGCCGGTCCTGGCGAACACGCCGGTCCCCCCGTACCTGTTGCCGTGCGGTGGCCATCGGGCCGACGGGAGCACGATCGCCTCGGCGTGGCAGCTGCTCGCGACACGATGTCTCTGCGCCATGGCGGACGGTCGTCAGGTCGTGGACCTGCTGCCACCGGAGTCGCGCGAGGCGATCGACATCGAGACGCTCGCGGCCGAGGCGCCGGTCGTCACGGTGGAGTTCGTGACCGACGAGGGCAAGCCGGTCCACGACATGCGCCTGGAGCAGGCCCGCGGTGCGCTCGCCGCCCACCTGTCCCGTGGCGAGGGCCCTGCGTCGTTCGCCACGTCGCCGGGGCAGGGATGGTCCTGGTCGCGTGGTGGCTCGACGTGGACCTACGTCGCGGTCTGAGGCTCAGAGCGCCGCAAGCGCCCGCAGGTCGTCCATCCCGACGTCAGCCGACGTCAGGGTCCCGTCGACGTCGAGGACCGGGACGCCCCCGACACCGGCCGACCGGCGCAGCAACATGTGCCCACGACGAGCGCGAACCGCCTCGCGGTCCGACCCGATCGGGTTCCAGACCTCGGTGATCCCGACATCCTCGGCAACGCCGTCGAGGACGACGTCATCGTCGAGATCGCGTCCGTCGGCCCAGTAGCGGTCGACCAGGAGCCGACGCGCGGCCGCGCCCCGCCCAAGGGTCGTCGCCAGCTCGGCGAGGAGGTGCGCGCGGATCGTCGGGGGGGCGACACGCGGACGTGAGCTCGCGTCCAGCCCGATCGACAACGCCGCCTCGCGGTTCAGCTGCCAGTCCTCGAGCAGATCGAGCGGCGCCGGGATCGCCAGGCCCAGCCCGTAGCGGTCGAAACCCTCGAAGCCGATGTCGAAGCCCTCGTCGGCCAGCGTCTGCAGCCGAAGCATCGCCACGGCAGATCCGAGCGAGGTGAAGTCGTGGACGAGGACGAGCACGGGGTGTTCCGGGTCGCGGGGCGTTTCTCAGCGAGGCTAACGGGGGCTCCGGGTCAGTCCCCCGTCGCGACTGGCCGGTCAGGGTCCGACGACCATCCCGACCAGGAACCGGACGACAGGCGGGCCGTGACGCCGAGGTCCTCGAGGACGAGCAACGTGTGGCAGGCCGTGACGCCCGACCCGCAGGACACGACGATCTGAGCGGCGTCCGCGGCTCCTGCGTGGAGCTGCTGCAGAGCTGCCGGTGGCAGCAGTTGCCCTGCGCCGTCGACCGCGTCGGTGAACGGCCGGTTGACGGCGCCCGGGACATGTCCCGCCCGTGCATCGATGGGCTCGTGGTCACCGCGGAACCGCTCAGCGTCACGCACATCGATCACGACCGCATCAGGCCGTGTTCGGAGCGCGTCGACGACGTCGGCGTCCGCGAGGCGATCCTCCGGCCACGGGGCCGGCGTCGCGACGACCGGCTCGCGCGTCGACGGGGAGTCTGCCAGCGGGCCGCCAGCCTCACGCCAGGCCGTCATGCCGCCGTCGAGAACGGCGGCAGGCCGACCCACCACGCGTCGCATCCACACGAGCCGCGCCGCGATGGCGCCCACGCCGCTGTCCCAGGCCACGACCACCGCGTCGTCGGGGATCCCCAGCAGCCCGAGCCTCCGCGCGAAGTCCTCGGGGCTCGGCATGGGGTGTCGCCCCAGCACGGGGGCCGGCGGGTCGGAGAGATCGTCGTCGAGGGACGCGACGATCGCGCCGGGCGGCCATGCCGGCGTCTGGCCCTCCGGCTCACGCATCGCCGGCCACCGGACGTGGACCAGGACGAGCGGGCGCAGCGTCCCTCCCACCTCGACGCCGCCGGCTCGCTCCCACCGGATGACGTCGTCGGCCGTCACGAAGGCTGGCAGCGATGCCGTGCTGGTCATGTGGTCGCCTGTGACGCGGGGGCGGACCTCGAAGGATGCCAGCAGGTGCCACCGCGTGTGGGGATTCCGCGATGTCGCGGAGCCGCGCGGGCACACTTGCCGTCAGCGACCGCCACGGAGCCGACGATCTCGACGCAGCCCCTCCCGGATCCTGATCCGCCCCTCCCGCAGCACCGGCTGCGCGATGCGGTGATCGACAGGACGTGGGAGCTGCTCGGCGTGGGCTCCGTGATCGGCGCCGAAGAGCCCTTGCTCCGGATGATCCAAGAGCTCGCGCTCGACGCCGGCCTCCGCATCCACCGCTCCCCCGGAGTCCTCGAGGTCCGGGCACGAGGAGCCCGAGACAGCACCTACGCCCTCAGCGCCCACGTCGACCGTCACGGGCTGATCGGACTGGGTGCCGGGGAGTTCGGATACGCAGCCCACGTCCGACGCGAGGACCTCCACGGGGAGTCCTCGCATGCAACGCGGTCCTTCCTGCGGAGCGTGTCCGAACGGTTCGACGGAGAACCGATGCAGGCGTATGACCCTCGAAACGGCCGTCCGAGGGGTGCGGCGATGGCCGAGCACCTGACCGACGTTGACCGTGGCCTCATCATCCACATCGACGCGCTGGCGGACCTGCCAGCCGGGACGCCCGTCGCCTATCTGCCTCCCGGCCGTCAAGACCGGTCCGGAAACGTGCTGTCCGGACAGCTCGACAACGCCATCTGTGTCGCCATGGCTGTCGAGCTCCTCCGGTCGGGCGTCGCGCAGCGTGTGTTCTTCACGAGGGAGGAGGAGATCGGCCGTTCCGCGGACCATCTGCTCGCCCACCTCTCCGACGAGCCGGACTGGCCGTCGGTGCTCGTGCTCGACACGAGCCCCTTCCCGACCGATCGGCCCGCGCGATCGGCCTCGGTCGTGCTGCGGACATGTGACGCCGGCGGCGAGTTCGCGCCGGAGATCGTGGAGCACCTCACCACGTCAGCCGACGCGCTCGGCATCGAGGTCGTGATCAAGAACCTCTGGATCGAGGAGGCCAACGTCGAGCGCGAGCGTCTCGGGCAGAAGCCCCTCGGGTTCGGCCGGACCGAGCTCGGTCGGCTCGTCGAGTCGTCGGGTGGACGCCTCCACGGCGGAACCGTCCAGCTCCCGACCTGCGACTACCACACGAGCCGAGAGTCGACGACGACCCAGGCGGTCGACGCGATGCTGCACCTGCTCGACAAGATCCTCGGCGCATGACGTCGCGAGAGGACGACCGGCGTCGGCGGCCCCCGGAGCTTCTGGTCCGCCACCTCGAGGCGACGTTCGGGCCGTGGCCACCGACACGCGTGATCGACGTCGTCTCCACCCCGGTACGCACGCGTCCGACATGGGACGGCACCGTCCTGCCGCTGCGGGGCGCGGGCGATCAGCGACAGCTGTTGCTCGGATGCGACGAGGAGGTGGCGGACGCGGTGCGGAACGTGGTCGACGCCGCCGTCTCTCGGCTCGTCCGCCCGACCGCGGGCACGGCGACTCCACGACCGAGCGACCTCCTGTCCGTCCCCGGCTTCGCCGCGGACATCGCGTCCGCAGCAGGTCGACCGGGAGCGTTCCTCGGTCGAGGCGTGTTCCGGTGGGCGACGTCGGTGCCGGGGCCCGACACCCTCCCTGATGCAGGCACTTGGGTCGAGCGCGACGACCCGATCGTGCCCGGATGGCTGCGGCCCTTCAACGCCCCGCAGGTGCTCATGGCCTTCGACGAGACCGGGGCCTACTGCGCCGGCGTCGGGCTCAAGGTTCATGACGCGTTCGGATGGGAGCTGGCCGTCGTCACGGAGGCGCCGGCGCGCGGCCGCGGG
>RCMY010005821.1_pt1 | contig 10399 bp, 11 predicted proteins | sample 2041341 | NCBI WGS metagenome assembly RCMY01 (sample SAMN09708234, study PRJNA481090) | Marine sediment metagenome, whole genome shotgun sequencing project.
CTTGGGGGAGTGCTTGTGGTTCTCGGTGTGTTCGTAGTGGTCAAATTCACCACTCGACCAACGCCCGCTCAGTCGGGATGAGTAGACCTGGCCGCCTACGGTAGAAGGCGCGTTGTGCCGCCAGTGAGCGTGGTGCCCCTTAGCCTGAGCGGATGAAGCTGGACCCGTGCCCGTCATCCCCCAACTGCATCTCCTCGCAGGCCGAGGCATCGGACAAACAGCATTTCATGGCTGCCATTCCCTATCCCGGGACTGCGGACGAAGTTCTGGCGGCCGTGGCCGAAGTTCTTGAGGAGGCAAGCGGAGCGGTCATAAAGGAACGTTCGGCCGAGTTGGTGAGGGCGGTCTTCACCACCAGATTCTTCCGTTTCAAGGATGACGTGATCTTTGCGGTGGACCAAGAAAACAAGCTGCTGCATTTCCGCAGTGCGTCCCGTGTTGGAAAGAGTGATCTCGGGGCCAACCGCAAGCGCCTGGAGGCGTTGCTGCCGCAGATATCGGCCAGGTTGTAGGAATTTCTTGATCCACCTTCTAGCCGGATAGACGCTGTAGGAACGTTCCGGGGCCCTCGGTCTTCACTCCCTCGGAGAGACGCTGCCTCAAGCCCTTGTCGGCGCTGACCACGGTGACGTCGGCGTCGCCGAGGGTTTCCGCCAATGCGACGATCACATCATCGGCGGCGTTTCGCTCAGAGCGTTCGGCGAAGTGAATCCGGAGGTTGCCGCCAGCCAGCGTTCCTACATGCTCGATGTGTGGTCCGTCGAAAACGAGGTGGGCAGTGTCCTCGTGGCTCCAACACCACTTGGCGATCTCTTGACCCAGCCGCTCCATCGCCGCTGGTCGATCGTTCCACCACTTATCGGGTCGGCTGCCCATAATGTTGTTGCCATCCAGAATCCAGACCGTCATAGATGGGCAGGAATTAGCTGCTCTGCATTTCCCGTTGTGATGGCCTGATACGTGGCGTCGCTGAGACTGAGCCTCTTCAAGGCGTCCAACTGGAGTGCGCCGGTGGTGCCCGTGTTGGGTGCATCGGTTCCGAAAAGGAGCCGATCGGCGAAGCGCTCGGCATCCGCCGCAGTTAGTGGAACCGGTTCAAAGATGACCGGTGCAAGGTCGCAATAGAGGTTCCGATGCCGCCCCATCATGGCGATGGCAGCCTCGTAGGCATTGTGGCCGCAGTGAGCGAGGATGAAGGTGGTCTTGGGATGAGAGGTGACGGCTTCGGCGATCGGAATCAATTCTTCGGCGTCGGTATGACCACTGACGGCGTGACCGGCATGCACGGTCACCGGTAGACCCAACTCACCGGCGCGGTTGAGTACAGGAGCCAGCCCCGGATCGGTGAGTTCGTACTCTCCCACCGAGCAGTGCAACTTGAGAAGGCGGGCACCCGCTTCTACGGCGTTCTCGAGATCCTCCACTGGATCGTCGTCCAGCGGGTGAACAGTGCACCCCGAGACAATTCGGACCGGATGATCGCTGTATGCGTGAGCTACTTCCAGCATGGAAGCATTGAGGGTGGCCGCCATGCCCGGCTTGTGGGCGTAGGGGAGGTTCCACACCGTGGTCACTCCTTCGGCGGCGTGTCTTGTGAGGAGATCGTCGTAGTCCAAGCTGTAGGCCAGCTTTTGGTTCAGGTACTGGTCGAAGAAGCCGCGGACCTTGCGAGCCAATCGCTGCGGAAGGAGGTGGGTATGGCAGTCGGTGACCATAGTGATTCAAACGGTATTCCACGAAGCGGGGTTGCACCAACTGAACATCGAGCTGACAGGCTGGAGCATGGCCGGTAGTACCTCGTTCTTTGATCGCTGGTCGCTCAGCTATGACCGCGAGCGTCTTCAACAATCCACGTACACACCAATCCATGACGAAGTGCTGCGCCGGTTGGCCCAGACCGGTCCGGGGCGGATTCTGGACCTGGGCTGCGGCACTGGTCATCTGACCAAGCGAATGATCGATGCATTCCCCGCCTCCGGTGTGGTGGGAGCCGACCTGTCACCGGGGATGCTCACCAAGGCTGCCGACCGGCTGTCTGCGGATCGCACCGGGGGAGCGGTGCTGGTGCGATCCGATGCGCAGCGGCTTCCTTTCACAGCTGGCTCTTTCGACGTGATTACCTGTACGGAATCGTTCCACTGGTACACCGATCAGGCTGCCACGATGGAAACACTCGGAGAGCTGCTCGTTCCGGGCGGGCGTTTGTTGCTGGCCTCGATCGCCACCGTCACCGGGATCGGCGAGGACGTGCTCCGATTTGTTTCCCAATTGGGCGGTACCCCAATCCGAGCGCTCACCGCTGACAACATGCGTGCCATTGTGGAAAAAGCTGGGCTGGCGGTGGTGGATCAACGGCGGATACGGAGAGCGGGCTTCCTGCCACCACCGATCTTCACCGAGGCCGTCAGACGCAACTAGCGGAGGCGGCGGGCGATCCGGTGGGCCTGGCGAACCTGCCGGTCGGTGAGGTCGAACCACTCGCCGCTCATTCGTTGAGCTCCAAAGACAACGTGCAGGTTGGTTTCTGCGGCGCGGGCCTCGGCGCTTGTTCGGTAACTCACCGAGTGGAGCAATGCCAGTGATTCGGGATGGCCGGTCTGGAGGTTGGCGAGACGTTCACCGGGGTCGTGGGAGATGCCAATCTTCACTGCGCCCTGTTCGTCGCTGATCAAATACACATGGCTACGGTCCGTGCCGAGCCCGAAAGGCAGTTGGTCGATTGCTCGGATCAGCTGCGCCCCCGAGGTCACCAATTCGGTTCGACCGGTCAGCAGGCGAAGGGCGATGCCTACGATGCCAACGGCAAACCCGGCCATGAACAAGGTCATGCCCGAGAGGATTACCAGCGGAATCAGAAGCATTCGTCCGATGGCACTCCATCGGCAGCCAGTATCTCCACAGGAGCGATTGGGCGTGAGGCGCGAGCGTCCCGCCCCTGGGGTGGGGGTACCATCGCTCGCATCGTGAGCAGACTGACGTGGACCGCCACCGGGTTGCCGGTGGAAGGGGCCCGGGATCAGATCATTGCGGCGATATGCACCACCAAGACGATGGTCTTGGTGGCCGAGCCTGGGGCGGGAAAGTCGTCATTGGTTCCGTTGATGGTCGCCAGCGAGGTCGCTGGCCGAGTTGTGATGCTTCAGCCCCGGCGCCTGGCCGCTCGGGCCACCGCGCAGCGTCTGGCTTCTCTCCTGGGCGAGCAGCTTGGCGACTCCGTTGGGCTCACCATGCGAGGCGAACGGAAGGTGTCCCGGCACTGCCGGATCGAAGTGGTGACCGAAGCGGTGCTCACCAACCGGATCCAGAACGATCCGGAACTTCCCGGCGTCGGAGCCGTCATCTTCGACGAGTTCCACGAGCGAAGTCTCCACGCTGATCTGGGGCTGGCGATGGCGGTGGAATCTCGAGCACTGCTTCGACCCGACCTGGGCATCGTGGTCATGTCGGCCACGATCAACCCAACACCCATCGCCCGCCTGCTCGGCTCGGGCCCCAACAGCCCTTCCCCGGTGGTCTCGGTGCCGGGCCGAACGTTTCCAGTGTCCACCCGCTATCACGAGCGGCCGCCGCGCAATAGCTGGACAGAGAGGATCGCCGCGGTTACCCGGTTCGCACTGGCCGAGAACGACGGCGACGCCCTGGTTTTCGTCCCGGGCAGGGGCGAGGTGGATCGGGTGGTGCGGGCCCTGTCGGGTCAGAGCGGGTTGGAGGTTCTCGGGCTCCACGGTGGCACCGGCAGCGATCTGCAACGGGACATTCTCGCCGGTGGTAAACGCCGTCGAGTGATCGTGGCGACCACCATCGCCGAGACTTCTGTGACCGTGCCAGGGGTGAACATCGTGGTCGACGGGGGTCTGGCTCGTCGTCCGGCCTTCGATGCGGACACCGGCCTCGGCTCTCTGGAAACGGTCTTCGTCACCCGCTTCGGTGCCGATCAGCGCCGCGGGCGCGCCGGCCGCTTGCGGCCCGGTGTGTGCCACCGGCTGTGGTCTGCTGAGGACGAGCGCCATTTGGCGGAGGCATTTGAGCCCGAGATCCGCACGGGCGACCCGCTCCCGCTGGCCATGGCGCTGGCTCGGTGGGGTGATCCAACGGCCACTGATCTCCCACTGTTGGACAAGCCGGATGAGCACCGTCTCGAGGCTGGGCGTCGGGCGTTGGAGCTCCTGGGTTTGGTCGATGACACCGGGATGCTGTCACGTCTCGGCCACGAAGTGGCCAGCATGCCCGTACATCCGCGCCACGCGCTAGCGGTGTTCCATGCCCCCGAAGGGTTGCTCAGGGAACGGGTGATCGCTCTGGTCAGCGCTATGGAGGAGGGCGTTCGTTTTCATTCGGCTGATCTGGAGGCGGCGTCTGCGGCCGAGGTGGATCGGGGTCGGAGATCCGCCAGAGCTCTTCGAAAGCACCGTCGATCGTTTCCGCCGCCAAGAAGTGACTCGCTCCCCACCGACGTTGCGGAGTGTTTGCTGGATGCATGGCCAGACCGAGTTGGCATGCGGCGCCCCGATCGCCCAGGTCGCTTTCTCCTCACCACGGGGACCGAGGTCCAGGTTCCGGAGAATGATGTTCTGGCCGGCGCCGAGTTCATCGTGGCCGCAGCGGCGGACGGCCGGGCCCCGGAGATTCGGCTTCGTTCTGCGGTTGCGGTGGACCGAGCCACGGTTCTCGAGCGTATGGCACACCGAATGGTGCGAACGGAGGTGGTTACATGGGACGAACGCCAACAACGGGTAGTGGCCGAGTGGCAGGAGAGCTTGGGAGCGATCGTTGTGAGGAGTGCACCGCTACCGAAACCGGATCCCCAGATGGTCGAACGTGCCCTTTACGATGCGGTGCGGTCCAAGGGCTTGACAGCGTTGCGGTGGACCGACGAAGCGACCGCGATCTTGCATCGTCTCCGGTGGCTTCACGGCATGGCACCGGATGAGTGGCCGATCGTGACCGACCAGGCGCTTCTTGAGCGGTTGCCAGAATGGGTCCAGATCGGGACGGCTGTTCGACCCGGTGAGATCGTTGCTGGTCGAGGAATCCTGGATCTACTGGATTGGCAGCAGCGCCGGGACCTCGATGAGCAAGCCCCGGCTGAGCTCACGCCATCCAAAGGCAACGCGCGTCCGGTTGACTACGCCAGCGGTCGACCCGTGTGGTCGGTTCGGCTCCAGCATCTCTTTGGCATGAATGAGCATCCGGTCGTCGGTCCCAATCGGACGCCTGTGACCGTGGAACTGCTCACACCGGCCAATCGGCCTGCGCAGACCACGAATGACCTGCCCGGTTTTTGGAGCGGTTCTTACGCCGAGGTCCGGCGCGATCTCCGGGGCCGCTATCCCAAACACGATTGGCCCGAGGACCCACTGTCTGTAAGTTCGCCTTAGGCCGCCGCTGGAAGTTGAGTCTCGAAGAAATCCAATACCTGGTTGAGGGCAACCTGGGTGGGGTGACCGGGCACATCGATCAGATCTTCGGTGAGCACCGAGTGGGCGGTGCGTTTGATACTGAGCGATCGGTCCGGACTCTGGATCTCGACCGCCGTGAAGCGATCTCCCAGTGCCCGAGCAAGGAAGGCGAAACGGTCGCCCGGAACCAGCAAATCACCGGTGAACCGTAGGCCCAACACGTTGCAGCCGTTGGCCTTCACTGCCTCCAGGTCCTCCGGCGAAATGGAGAGTGATCCGGCCCGGTCAGCCCCAAGGGCGAGCGGTCCGGCCGGTTGGGAGAGCACCGGGGCCTGGACCACGGGATCGGTTGCCATCGCCAGAGCGAAACCTCCCGAAAAACACATCCCCAGAGCGCCCACCGGTTGGCCGCCGAGACTGTCCGATAGCAGGTTGGCAAGCGCCCGCAGCCATTGGGCGATCGGTGGGGTTTGATTGGCGGCGAAGAGAGCGAACTCCTTGGCGACGCACACCCTGGCGACTGTCTGGGCCAGGTAGGGAACGTTGGGCTCACGGCCGGGAATACCACTGAGCGACGGCAACCAGACGGTGGCACCCCGGTCCACCAAACGATCGGCAAACGACAGCACAGAAGGAGTAATTCCGGGGACTTCGTGGATCACGATGATCCCTCGTTCGGGCGAGCCTTCAGGGGAACGTGTGAACACCGGGCGTTCCATATCACCGTGGGTGAAGGTGGTTTTCTTGTAGTCGGACAGCGCCATTGGAAGGACTCTATTCAGCTCATCGCGTGAAAAGTTGTCTCTCGGAGTGCTACGCCAGAGCGTTCTCCAAGTCGTGCCAGAGGTCCTCGACATCTTCGATCCCGACGCTGAAGCGGAGTAGTCCCGCGGGGAGGTGTTCTTGACCGGCGACGGTGCTTCGTCGTTCGATTGTGCTTTCGACTGCGCCGAAGCTGGTGGCGTTCGTTATCAACTCCAGCGCCGCCAGCACCGTGTCCGCCGCAGCGCCGTCAGGCAGATCGAAGCTGATCAGCGTCCCGTACCCGTTGAGCTGATCTTTGGCCACTTCATGCTGGGGGTGACTGGGGAGACCGGGATAACGAACCTTTACCACCGCCGGATGAGCCTCCAGCCGTTCGGCGAGAACTTGGGCGGATTTCTGCGCTGCTGCCAATCGAATCGGCAGGGTTCGGGCACCGCGAACGGCGAGAAACGTTTCGAGGCTTCCCGGGGTGGCGCCGTTGAGCAAACGGGAGCGGAACAGGCGGGCGTGAAGTGCGTCGCTATTGGTGATCGTGACGCCACACAGAAGGTCGGAGTGGCCGCCTATGTACTTGGTGGCCGCCATCACTGAAATGTCCGCCCCCAGCTGCAGCGGTTGCTGGTTGAGAGGGGTGGCCACTGTGTTGTCAACGGCGAGAATTGAGCCTGGTTTGCGGCTGGCCGCAGCAATAGCCCGCAAATCGGCGATGTCCAACAGTGGATTGGACGGGCTTTCCAGCCAAATCAGATCCGCTGACGCGGCGGCGTCAACCCATTGGGCCGTATCGTCAACGGCGATACGGCTGCTGGTCCAGCGGCCCTGTTTCTCGCCATCGGCGATGATGCCGGCAACGCCCTGGTAACAATCTTTTGGCCAGATGATGTGGGCCCCCACATTGAGCTGGTCAAACACGGCGGCGATTGCCGCCATGCCTGAGCCGAAGGCCAAGGCCAATCCAGACTCGAGTCGGCCCAGCAGGGTTTCGAGGGCAACCCACGTTGGGGTTCCCTCATCCCGGGCGTATCCCCACTCGCCACCGTGGACATAGTTGGATGCCGCAACGATCGGCGTGTTCAGCGGATCTCCCGGTTCGGTGGGTCGAGCCCCCGCAACCAGCCACGAATCGACCGACCACTTCTCGCTCGAGTCCATCACCCGACGCTATCGCCCGTCAGGCGTTGGCTCGTTCGATGGCGTTGAGGTACGTGTAAAGCGTGACCTTGCTGACGCCCATCCATCCGGCAACGTCTTCCACAGCACCGCGTAGGAGGAAGGCGCCGTGTTCGTCCAGTCGACGAACCGCGGCCTGTTTCTGAGCCCGGTCCATATCGGAAAGACGGCAGCCGATTTCGCGCTCGACCGAAGCAACCACTCGTTCCAGTGCCCCATGCAGTTCATTGAGTCTCACGTAGGCGACCGTTTCCCCCTGCCACACCACGGGTTCATCCCCCTCTCGAGATGACCGGACGGGGATCACGCTGGCACCCAGGCTTTCGACCACCGGCCGAAGTGCAGACAGAAACCCCTGGGTTCGGTCGCTCATCGGCAAGCGATCCTGGTCTGAATGCTGGTTGCGCCAGCCTCGAACCCGGCTGAGACGAGTTGCTCCACGATCCCGATGAGGCGGTCGAGATCACCTTCGACCATGGTGGAGAAGGGGCCCATATCGATCGTAAAGCCGTGTTCGGTGAGAACGTCCACCACCGCTTTCACGTGCGGGCCAGGGTCGTTTTCCTTGAACGGTTCGACAAGTATCTCCAAAACCCCAGTAGCCACCCAATCACCCTAGCTGCAACGGCTTCAGCGAGGAGAGCCTCCCAAATTCAGGAGGTCGACGGTCGTCGTGTCCGCTTCTCTCGTCCTGAGAGGGAAATTGCATCCTGAACTTGACGAAACGTCCAGTTCATACAAAGGTGGGTCGATCCATTTGGGGGAGATTTGCTCGTAGGAAATCAGAGGGACTCAAAAGTGCTTTGGGCCGCGACCAGAGCCAACCCCGATGGCTGAGGGCCCGGCGACTTCCGTGGTGCCGCAAACCGAGCTGGCCTACAGATCACTCCGGCGCGTACTCCGGCCGGTGGTTGGGCTGGTGGTTCCGGTCTCGGCCGTCCTGGCGGCCCTGGCGGTTGGAGCAATCATGCTGCTGGCCCTCGGCGCCAACCCGCTCACCGGCTACGCCGCTCTACTGCATGGCGGCTTCGGCAGCTGGGACAATCTCGCCGACACCGCGATCAAGGCGATGCCGTTGATGCTGGTTGGTGTTGGGATCTCGATCGCATTTCGCACCGGCGTCATCAACATCGGCGGCGAGGGCCAGATCATCGCCGGCGCCATCTTGTCCACGGTGGCGGCCCTTTCGTTGCCGGACCTTCCTCGCCTCCTTCTGGTCCCGGTGGTGCTCATCGCCGGTGCGATCGGTGGCGGCATCTGGGGCGCAATTCCCGGAGCCCTGAAGGCGTATGCCGGCGTGAACGAGATCTTGTCCACGATCATGATGAACATCGTGGCATTCCAGTTCCTCAGCTTCCTTTTGCAGGACTTACTGATCGAAGAAGGTGCGATCAAGATCCAGCAAACCAAACGTCTCAGCGAGAACGCCGACCTCCCTCTTCTCCCCGGCGGAACCCGGCTTCACCTTGGTTTCATCATCGCTATCGGGGTTGCTGTCCTGGGGTATTACCTGCTCTTCCGCAGTGCCCTGGGTGTGCGGCTCCGAGCCGTTGGCCATAATCCTAATGCCTCTGAATATGCCGGAATGCCGGTGAAGAGGTCAATCGTGCAGGCGCTTGCATTCAGCGGGGCGTGTGCCGGTGTGGCCGGAGCCATTCTGGTGTTCGGCAGCGCATCGCATCGGCTGATCGGAGAAGGTGGAGCAGCTGGCTTCACGCAGAACGCCGGCTTCAACGGCATTGTCACCGCCCTCTTTGGCGGACTGCATCCGCTCCTGACGGTGCCGGCTTCGTTCTTGTTCGGCGGCCTTCTCACGGGTGGACTCGAGCTGCAGCGAGAGCTCCAGGTACCCGCCGCGCTCATCGTGGCGCTCAATGGCGTCGTGGTCGTCTTCGTCGTTGCAAGCCTCCGCATGAAGAGCTGGCTGCAGCGGTGGGTCAACGCAGGCAGACGGGAGGTGGCGAAGTGAGGGACTTCTTCACCCTTTCCGTCATGGTCGCCACCCTGGCGGGTGGAATCCGATTGGCGACGCCGTTCCTCTTCGCCGCCCTTGGCGAGGCGCTCGGACAGCGCAGCGGCGTTCTCAATCTTGGCGTCGAAGGCGTCATGCTGATCGGTGCCTATGCGGCGTATTACACGGCGCTGAGGTCCGGGAGTGCGCTGACCGGTGTGCTCGTGGCGATCGCCGTTGGTGCGCTCATGGGCGTCCTGTATGCGTTCTTGACAGTCGTGATGCACGCCGAGCAAGGGATCAGCGGCATCGGTATCTTCCTTTTCGGTCTCGGATTCACTGACTTGTTGTTCCAAAAGCAGGTGGGAACGCCCATTCCGATCCGCGGGGTCAGCAATTTTTCGATCCCGCTTTTGTCAGACATTCCTTACATCGGCGAGATCTTCTTCGACCACAACCCGCTGGTCTACCTGGCATTCCTCCTGGTTCCTGTAATGTGGTTTGTGGTGAATCGGACAACGTTTGGGCTCAACGTGAGAGCGGTAGGGGAAACGCCCGAAGCGGCCGACACGCTGGGGGTCAGTGTGAACCGAATCCGCACACTCACCATCATCATCGGAAACGCCTTTGCGGGGTTGGCGGGTGCTGCACTGGCCCTCGAGGTTGGCATTTTCCAGCAGAATCTCACCTCGGGCCAGGGCTTCATTGCCATCGCACTCGTTTACTTTGGCGCTTGGCGAATGCCGTGGGTAATGAGTGGTGCACTCCTGTTCGGGATCGTGTCCTCTACCGTTCTTCAATGGAAAACTTTGGGGATCGTCTCCGGCCCGGCATCGAGCCTCACGGCTATGGCCCCAGCAATCCTCACCATTGTCGTTCTGGTCGCCGTCAGCCGCCGAATCGGAGCGCCTGCAGCATTGACCCGACCTTTCGACAGGGCCGCATGATCTCAACCATCCAACCGGGAGAACCCACCATGAGAAACCAGAAACAAATTAGCCTCCTCATCGCACTGTTGGCGGCCTTCGCGCTGCTGGCTGCTGCTTGCGGGAGCGGCAGTTCTGCCGATGATTCCGCTGCCGATGATTCTGCTGCCGATGATTCTGCTGCCGAT
>RCMY010007767.1_pt1 | contig 10399 bp, 8 predicted proteins | sample 2041341 | NCBI WGS metagenome assembly RCMY01 (sample SAMN09708234, study PRJNA481090) | Marine sediment metagenome, whole genome shotgun sequencing project.
CGCAATAATCAACCTTCCATTTGGTTTCAATAATTTTTCTAAATTGCTGATATACTCTTCCAAATCATACACATGTTCTAAAACATGCCACATCGTTATGACATCAAATTTTTGGTTACTTTTTTCTTTTAAAAGTGCTTCGATATTTTTATAAAACGGACTAACTTTTGTGTTAGGTGTATTTACTTTTTTTAGAGCTAAACTCTTTGCCTTTTCGTTTGGCTCTATTCCGACTACATTCCATCCACTTTTTTTTGATGCCGCTAAGAAGTCTCCCGTTCCGCAACCGATATCTAAAATTAATTTCTCTTCTGTGTGCAAAGAAGCAATCAATTTTACCTTTCTTTTAATTGTGTAATTCTTAACAATTTGATATATTTTATCTATAAGTGATTTTGACGAATCGGTGTGCGAAATATAGGCTTCACTTTCGTAATATTTAGATAGATTGGATTGCTCCGGTTTCGGAGAAGTAACTAACATCTCTAAGTCTTTATCCAAAATCAAATCAAAAGATTCATTCGTGGCGATATAATCTTTACAGCTTACTATTATTTTTGACTGGTCTTTCACTTTTGTAATTTCAATTATTATACTGGTATTGTATCTGGATTAATCTTTCACTTTAACTAAATCTAGCTTTTAATTATTCTCGCTGTTGGCAACATTGCTTTTATATCAAGTCTCACATTTTTTGTTCTCGTTGTTTGGTAAAAATAAAAACTAACGTACAAATAATAAAAATATAAATGAAATAATTAGCATAGTCAATAGACACAATAGAACCAGATAATATAGTGCTTAAAACTAAAATGTCAATAATTAAATTGAGTAAACTCGGTCTTTCGAAAATCAAATTATTCTTCATCAAGTCATAAATAATGATTAACAAGAAGCTCAAGGTTACAATAACCAGAATTATATTCACCCAATCCTTTTCAACAAACATTCCAGCAAGTATCCATATTAAGTATCCCGCGAAAATTATACGATATTTTTTATTCTTCATTCGAGAATCAAATTGTTTCTTTTTGAGTGTTCGTTGTTGCTATCTACTATTACCCACTCTAAAATTAACAGATAATTATCTAATAAATAACATCTTCTTCTATTTAAATTTTTAATGTTTCACGTGAAACATTATCTACCCATATACACTAACAATACCGAAATATCACTTGGCGAAACACCTGAAATTCGACTTGCTTGAGAAATTGTTGCAGGTTGAATTTGACATAATTTTTCTCTTGCTTCAAAAGAAATAGATTTGATTTTTTGATAATCAAAATTTGCAGGAATTTTAATATTTTCTAAACGTTGCAACTTATCTGCACTGTTCTTTTCTTTCTCAATATAACCAGAGTATTTAACGTGAATTTCTGTCTGTTCTACAATTTCATTATCAATTTTATTATGGTCAATAAATTTTTGAACGGTAGGAAACTTCTTTACGTCTGTAAAATCTAACTGCGGACGAGAGGCTATCTTAAACATTTTCATCGATTGATTTACCAAGGCTGAATTTTTCTTTTCCAATATCGGATTTACTTCTTCAGGTTTAATACTCGAATCCTTTAAAAATGCCACAAATAAATCTGTTTTTTCTTGCTTTTCAATAACTCTGTCCATTCTCTTCTGAGATGCTAATCCAAGAGCAAAACCCATAGGGGTTAATCGTAAATCTGCATTATCTTGCCGTAACAGAGTTCTATATTCAGCACGCGAGGTAAACATCCGATCCGATAAGGTTCTTCTGTTCCTTTTGTAATTAAATCATCAATTAAAACTCCAATATAAGCTTCATCTCTTTTTAAAATAAATGGTTCTTTTTCTTTAATTTTCAAAGCCGCATTAATGCCAGCCATTAAACCTTGGGCAGCAGCTTCTTCATAACCTGTTGTTCCATTTATTTGTCCGGCAAAGTATAAACTTTCAATGACCTTAGTTTCTAAAGTGTGACGTAATTGCGTAGGTGGAAAATAATCGTATTCTATTGCATAGCCAAAACGAAGGAATTTCACCTGCTCAAAACCTGCAACTTTACTTAAAGCATTATATTGAACTTCATGAGGAAGCGAAGTAGAAAACCCATTTACATAAATTTCTGTAGTCTTCCAACCTTCCGGTTCTATAAATAATTGGTGTCTGTCTTTGGTTGCAAAACGATCAATTTTATCTTCAATTGACGGACAGTATCGCGGTCCGACACCTTTTATTCGTCCGGTAAACATCGGAGAATTTTCAAACCCAACTCGCAATAAATCATGTACTTCTTCCGAAGTGTAAGTCATATAACAAGACAATTGATTCGTTAATGATTTCGTGCTATCCAAATAAGAAAACTTTTCAGGATTTGTATCGCCAGGTTGTTCGATCATTTTTGAAAAATCTAAGGACTTTGCATCCACTCTTGGCGGCGTACCTGTTTTCATTCTTCCGGCAATAAAACCTTTTGCAACTAAATCTTCCGTAATTCCTGTTGACGCTCCTTCACCGGCCCTACCACCACCAAAAGTTTTTTCACCAATATGAATCTTTCCATTTAAAAAGGTACCGGCAGTAACAATAACCGATCTAGAATAAATGTTTAATCCTAACAAAGTTTTAACTCCGGCAATCTTAGTACCGTCAAATAACAATCCATTTACAGAATCTTGAAACAAATCTAAGTTTTCCGTTTGTTCCAATTGATAACGCCACTCTTCTGCAAAACGCATCCGGTCACTCTGAGCTCTCGGACTCCACATTGCAGGTCCTTTCGACTTATTCAACATCTTAAATTGAATGGCTGTCTTATCTGTAATAATACCGCTGTATCCACCAAGCGCATCAATCTCACGAACGATTTGTCCTTTCGCAATTCCTCCCATTGCCGGATTACAACTCATTTGCGCAATATTTTGTAAACTCATCGTTATAAGCAAGGTCTTGGCACCCAAATTCGCCGCTGCCGCTGCCGCTTCACTCCCAGCATGACCTCCACCAACAACAATAACATCGTATTTTTTTCCAAACAAACCCATATATCCTTATTCAATGTTCCACGTGGAACGTTCCATTTAAAATTCTAAAAAGTCCGCAAAGATAAATAATAATCTTCTTTGCTGCGCATAACTTTCTTATCCTCTTCCGATTTGTCTTTATAGCCACAATAATGAAGAATTCCGTGAATCATAACACGGTGCAATTCGTTTTTAAACGTAAAATCAAAATCTTTAGCATTTTCGCGAACTCGTTCCACAGAAATAAAAATATCTCCCGAAATAAAGTTATCTAACGAATAATCAAAGCTAATTATATCTGTTAATGTATTGTGCTTTAGATGTTTAACATTTTTTTCTAACAAATAGGCATCATCACAAAAGATATAACAGACTTCTCCGAGCTCCTTGCCCTCCTGATCGATACAAAACTCCAACCATTTCGAAATTTTATTCTCCTCTTCCAATTCAAAATCCGTTTCAGCGTAATAGGTAATCATATCATTCAATTTTTAAATTAAGCCTAATAAATAGTATACATAAACCAACAATAAAATCTCAAATACTAAATTATTTATCTGTCAAAAAGTATTTTCTTTACCTAATCCCTCTGGAGGGTATCTTCAAAATAAACCTTTACTTTACTTTTGTAAAAAGAGTTCAAAGGTAAATTTTGTCTTTCTAAAATTTCATTCTGATTCAAATATAATTTTTTCGTTGAAATAGCCTCTATAAATCGATTTTCAAAAGAGTTCTCATTACTATTAGAGGAACGTTTCGCTTCTTTGTTTTGCTCCGAATCCGCATCTTCCAACTGTAATAATTCGTATTCTAACTTTTGCATTCTATCCATAACTTCCTTTGTAATACCCTTTTCTAACAATAGTTTTTCCAATTGTTCCATTTGCTTATTGAGTTGTTCTCCATTTTTAGAGCCACCAGCACCTTTTTGTAATAACTCATTTAATTGTTGGCGCAATTCACTTTGTTCTTTATAAATCTCAAATTGTTCTCCGCTCATTTGTTCTCTACTCTTACCGTTTTCTGAATCGCCAGGTTTCAACCCATCCTTCGCTTTCTGCAAGACTTCTCCTTGCTTTTTAATAATATCTGGTAAACTTATTTCTTCGCCATCTTTGCCTTTACCGGTTCCATTACCGGGTTTTTTATTTTGTAAACTTTGCAAAATATCACTCAACAAGTCCGCTAAATTATTAGCTGCCGTCATGGTATATTGTTGATTCGAAATACCTTTTTTCATATTGTTTTGAGCAATATTTTCTAAAGACATTTCGAGATTATACTGCGCATCGGCAATCTCCGTTTGAATTTTTGAACTCAATTTTACCATCCGTAAAGAAAGCGAATACAAACTGTCGTCAATATGTTCAAAATATTCTTTTAAAATCTGCTGCTTTTTTAACTTTTCAGGATAGTCGGCATTTTTTGAATCTTTATCTTCTAAAGACACCATAACCTCTTCTTGCTGAAAAGAAAACAAAATCAAATTATCTAAAATCTGTTTCAAATCATCTATATTTTCATCCAACATCTCCATTTCCATTTGTTGCATGCCAGCTTGCATCTTTTTACTTAACTCTTTCATTTTTTTCGCCGCTGATTTCTGACTCTTTTTAGCTTTGTTTGCATTTTCCGATGTCTCGGAATTTGACATTTCTTCTTTCTCTAATTCTTCTTGTGCTTGTTTCATTTCCGATTCAATCTTTTCCTCTTCCGTTTTTGTACTGGGAATATCCATCGGTTGTTTTAAAGCCATATTGTCTTTTTGTAATTCCTTTAAACCCTTTTGAATGGAATCAAATTTTTTATTCAACTCTTGTTGATTTTCAGATTTGTTCGTATCACTTTCTGATAATTCTTTTTGCTCCTCTGCTAATTCCTCCAATTCTTTAAAAATTTGATTGAATTTTTTTTCTACATAGAATCGTTTCGTGAGCTCTAATATACGCTCTAAAGATCTCGTTTCTTGCTTGGTTTGTTGCTTCAGTTTTTCAACATTTTGCAATAAATCTTCTTTTTTAAGTTTATCCGTCAATTCTTGTAACTGTCGCAATAAATCTTCTTTTTTTAAAAGCTCTTTTGTTTCTTCGATCCTACTTTCCAATTCCTTATTTTTCTCTTGCATTTCCGGAGAAGAATCCATATTCATCTCTTCTAAATTGTTTAGTAACTTATCGGTATTTTCCTTTAAAATTTCTTTGTATTTTTTTTGTCTTTGCAAAAATTTATCCAATTCTTTTTTATCATTCCAGTTTTGATCGTCCTTCGTTTTTAATCTATCCGACAAACGTTCTAAAGCCTTTTCCATTTCTTTAGCGTTTTGAGCAGATTTATCCATTCGTTCTAAACTTTGCTTTTGCTCAAATAAGAGTTCTTCATTAATCTCAGAATCGGTTTTATTTTTATAAAAAAAACTATCCGATTTTACTTTTTTACTGCCGTGAATACCATCATTGTCAAAAACCTCAAAATAAATTTCATAACCTTTTCCTTCTTCCAGAATCAAACCTTTCGGAAAAACATAAAAAAACTCTTCAAAATCAGATTTCGAAATAGGCAAATTATACAAAATTAATTGTTCCGTCTCGACATTCTTCGCAGTAACCTGTAATCTTGACAAACCGTAATCATCACTAATTTGTCCAACAAACTGAACCGAACCTCTCGTTACAGAATCGATATCAGATTTGACAATTATTTTAGGATATTCATCCCGAATAACATCAATATGATATTTTAGATTTTCATAATTAACAAGTTCCCTATTGGAAGTGCTCACGGTATAATCTACATTATCCAAAACCTTCTTTTCTATTTTAAAATTTTCATCAGAAATATTTTCACTAGAAATTCTTTTCAAATCAGCAAATTCAAAAGAAATATCTGAAGCGTTTTTTGACGTAATATTCCAGATAATTTTTGTCCCTTCCGGTACAACTGCATTACCCGTATTTTTAATATTTTCGTCCGATTTTTTGGTATAACTAGGATAATCTAAAACCATTTCAAAATCTACAATCTTGGGAGTGGCAATAACATCCATTACATAATCTACTGATTTTATGCCGTTTGCTTCGAAATAAAACGTAATCGCTTCTTGCGGATTGTCAAAATTATACAAAAACTTACCGGAATTTTCCTTTTTCAGATAATAACTCTCGTCATTAAAATGAATTTGAACATCTTCAGGAATTAAGGTTCCTTCCATATTAATTTTTAAGACAAAGGGTTCTCCTTCAATAGCTTGTAAACTTTTATTCAAAATGACAAAGTTAAACGGAGCTGGCGGACTGTAAGCCATTTTATGATGTACAACTCTATCCAAACTTTGGGTAAAGAGATTACCATTTCCAGAGAGAAATATGAGAATCCATAATACAATCGGAATCGAGAGATATTTTACAAACTTCTTATTATCACTAAAATTAATGGCATTTTTAAAGGGAATTGGTTGTAGTTTTTCTACCTTTTGTTCGATACTCGCCAACAGCAAATCAGAATTTTCGGTGTTTTCGCTTAACTGTAAAACATTCAACAATTTATCATCAATTTCACGAAAATGTGCTCCGATAATTTTAGAGGCTTCCACCAGAGAAATTCCTTTTCGAAGATGGAACAATTTTAATACAGGAATAACAATAAATTTGACCAATAAAGCAATTTCAACAGCAATAAAAATCCAAAATAAAATAGTTCTTGCCAAGGGTTTTAACCATAAAAAATACTCAATAATCAAGGTAAAAATAAAATACAGCAATCCGAAAGAAAGAAATAATATACTTCCTTTAATGATTTCATTAAAATAATATTTCTTAACAAAATCGTGTAATTTATCTTGTATGATTTTAAATGTACCCAAGCAAAATATTTTTTCGTTTTAATCCTCTTTTTTTAAAGAGCTTCTCCTTTTAAAAAGACTAAAATACAATAATAAAGCTATATGAATCACTCATTGAGGGATTTAGTAAAAAAGTATTAAAACCTCTCCAAATAAGGAAATTATTTAACTCCGCGAGCTTTCGAAACAAACACTTAACCTTAATTTAAAGGTGTTAAATCTATAATTTGAAAGCAAAAATATAGTTAAACTTTACAAAATTAATAATTCCAATTTTACTTATAATCCTATCTTTGCAATCTAAAATTGACAAAATGACCAAAAACGTTCGAGTACGATTTGCTCCTAGTCCAACCGGGCCATTACATATTGGTGGTGTTAGAACTGCCCTTTTTAATTATTTATTTGCTAAAAAACACAACGGAACTTTTGTCTTACGTATTGAAGATACCGATCAAAATAGATATGTCGCTAATGCGGAAAACTATATCATTGATGCCTTGAATTGGAGCGGTATTCCTTTTGATGAAGGTCCGGGAAAAGAAGGAAAGTTCGGTCCGTATCGCCAATCGGAAAGAAAAGAGATTTATAAAAAATATGCCGATGAACTTATTCAAAACGGACACGCCTACATCGCTTTTGATACGGCAGAAGAATTAGATTTTCATCGAAAAGATCATGAAGAAAAAAGAAAAACTTTTATTTATAATTGGCATAATAGAGAAAAATTAACCAATTCGTTATCACTTTCTGCGGATGACGTTTCACAACGCATTGCACGAGGAGATAAATATGTCGTGCGATTTAAACCACCAACAAACGAAGTTTTGCTTTTGCAGGATATGATTCGTGGCGAAATTAAAATTGATTCTAACCTATTGGATGACAAAGTTTTATTTAAATCAGACGGAATGCCAACCTATCATTTGGCGAATATTGTTGATGATCATTTGATGGAAATTACGCATGTAATTCGTGGCGAAGAGTGGTTGCCTTCGATGGCATTGCATGTTCTATTATACCGCGCTTTTGGATGGGAATCTCCTGAATTTGCTCATTTATCGCTTATTTTAAAACCTACCGGAAAAGGGAAGTTAAGCAAACGAGATGGCGATAAAGAAGGGTTTCCGGTATTTCCATTGGAATATAAAAATGAGGAAACCGGCGAAGTTTCAAGAGGATATCGCGAAGATGGTTATTTTACAGATGCCTTTATCAATATGTTAGCTTTTTTAGGATGGAATCCAGGTACAGAACAAGAACTGTTTTCTTTAGCAGAACTCACGAAAGCTTTCGATATTAAAAAAATTGTGAAATCAGGTGCTAAATTTGATGTAGAAAAAACCAAATGGTTTCAACATCAATATCTCATTCAAACGTCAGATAAAGATCTTGCCACTTTATTTCAGCCAGAATTAGTAAAAAAGGGACTTATATTCCATTTAGATTATGTCACAAAAGCAGTTTCTTTAATTAAAGAACGAGCAACATTTGTGACTGATTTATGGCAATTGGGAGATTATCTTTTTGTGGCTCCAACTGACTATGACGAAAAAGCAGCCAAGAAAAATTGGAAAGAAGACACTGCAGAATTGATGCAAGAATTAATTTCGCTTTTATCCCAAACAGAAGATTTCTCTTCTCAACATATAGAAACTGTTGTGAAAGAATGGATTACAGCAAAAGAAATTGGTTTTGGAAAAGTAATGCAACCTTTTCGATTGAGCCTTGTTGGCGCAATGAAAGGACCACATTTGTTTGATATTGCGGCTCTTATCGGAAAAGATGAAACTATAGCAAGAATCGAAAGAGCGATAAAAACACTCTAAAAATCAATTTTTACATTATAATCTTTTAAAATTTCTTTGTAATTTTTAAGAACGAAACTTTCTTTACTGAATTCAATTTTTCGCTCATTACGCATTTTATTATGTTTGATAGAGCGCAAAAAACGACGTAAATCATTTTCGCTGGAAAGCACTAAGCCAGGCACTTTTACGTTTTTACCATTTTCATCTTTTGCAACCATCGAAAAATAAGAAGAATTGCAATGTTTTACGCTTCCGGTGCGAATATTTTGAGAAGTAATACGAATGCCCACAACCATAGAAGAATTACCTACATAATTGATTTTAGCCTTCAAAGTAACCAGTTCTCCAACCTCAATCGGATTCAAAAAATCAACTCGATTTACAGATGCGGTAACACAATAATGGCCAGAAAATTTTGAAGCAGAAGCAAAAGCTGCCTTATCCATTAAAGATAAAATAAAACCACCATGAATTTTCCCACTAAAATTGGAATAAGATGGCAACATTAATTCTGATAGTGTAATTTTTGAATCTTCGTTGGTTTTATAGATTTGGTTCATCTTAATCGTTTCGATTCTGTATTTTTTCAACATTCTTGACATAGTATTTGGTGTCTCCTAGCCAAGGAAAAGTACCAAACCTTTCGATATAGGTAAGTTTTACAAAATTACCTTGGTATTCATTGAGTTTGTCGAGTACTTCTTTATCTCCATCCTCGACAGAGAAATCAAAATGTTGTGATTCACTAACACCCTGACTCAACCTACCTTCCCAAGTTTTAAAAATCAACCCTTTATTTGTAATTTTAACCAATTCACCCGAACGATATCCCTCGCTATAGGTTGCATAATATATAAATACAAAATAGGCTATAAATACCACCAAAATTGCACTAATGCCGATAGTAATAAATTTTTTCATTTTAAAATTTTTGTTAAATATATAAACTATTTGTTTACCGGAAAATATAAATTATTATTTGTAAATTTAATAACTATTTTTAAATATAAAATTATGATTCAAGTTATTCCTTATGTTATTGCAATTGTGCTTATCATCTTTTTTTCTGCATTTATTGTCCGCCAGCAAACTGCCGTTATTTTAGAGCGTTTTGGTAAGTTTTTGGGTATTCGAAAAGCCGGTTTAAATTTTAAAATTCCTTTAGTTGATATTATTGCCGGGAGATTAAGTTTGAAAATTCAACAATTAGATGTTATTGTAGAAACCAAAACAAAAGATGATGTTTTTGTTCATTTAAAAATATCGGTTCAATATCAAATCCAACAAGAAATGGTATATGATGCTTTTTACAAATTACAAAATCCGCAAGAGCAAATCACTGCATTTATGTTTGATGTGGTTCGAGCTGAAGTCCCAAAAATGATTTTAGATGATGTTTTTGAAAAGAAAGACGATATCGCACATGCTATTCAACGAGAATTAAAAGACGCTATGTCTGATTATGGTTATGATATCATCAAAGCTTTGGTTACAGATATTGATCCAGATGCCTCAGTTAAAGAAGCAATGAATACTATTAATGCAGCAGAACGTAAAAAAATTGCGGCGCAATATGAAGGGGATGCACAACGAATTTTAATTGTGGAACGCGCTAAAGCGGAAGCAGAAAGTAAACGTTTACAAGGAAAAGGAATTGCGGATCAACGAAGAGAAATCGCTCGTGGTTTGGAAGAAAGTGTTGATACGTTGAATAATGCCGGTATTAATCCGCAAGAAGCATCTGCATT
>RCMY010005822.1_pt1 | contig 10398 bp, 9 predicted proteins | sample 2041341 | NCBI WGS metagenome assembly RCMY01 (sample SAMN09708234, study PRJNA481090) | Marine sediment metagenome, whole genome shotgun sequencing project.
GGTGGAGAAGTCTCCACCTTTTTTGCCCCAAATCTTACCATGAACTTAACCTACTTATGCTATGGTAAGCCCAAATCTACTTTGAGAAACTCGTTAAAGTGCTGAAAAAACGATATAGAACCTAAATTATCGATGAAATACACAATTAGACGTATTTCATCGATGGAAACCCGTTACTAGGCGCATAGGAGCTCAATAGGCCCGTTCGTTCTTGCCCTCATAAAAATTGATAAAGGCTCTGTTAACTACACGATTTCCTCCCGGAGTCGGATAGTTTCCTGTAAAATACCAATCCCCGAGATTCTTCGGGCAGGCCTGATGTAGGCTTTCTATAGTCTGGTAGATAATCTGTACTTCGGCATTGATATCATCCGGACTCAACAATTCACCGATTTTTTCTGAAATTTCCTGGGCGGTAAATGGCGCATAGAAATCTTTAACGTAATTTATAACATCAACATCCCTTGAATCGGCCTGTGCCATACATTTGTCGTAAATATCATCTACCAGGTTCATGGTCAAGCGTTCTTGATGCAAGGCCAATGCCGCCTTAAAGGCAATAAAATCATCCAGCTTGGCCATATCGATACCGTAGCAGTCAGGGTAACGTATTTGTGGAGCCGAAGAGGCAACGATTATTTTTTTCGGCGATAATCGGTCCAAAATATGTAGGATACTCTTCTTCAAGGTGGTTCCGCGAACGATACTGTCATCTATGATGACTAAGTTATCGCCCTTATCGATGGAGCCATACGAAATGTCGTAAACGTGCGCCACCAGATCGTCCCTACTACTATCTTGCGTGATGAAGGTCCGCAACTTGGCATCCTTTATGGCCACTTTTTCGATGCGCGGGCGTACATCCAGAATTTCATGAAGCTGCTCGCTCGTAATTTTTGTACCTATGGAAAGAATCTGCTCTTCCTTTCTCTTGTTGAGGTAGTTTTGCGCCTCTTTTACCATACCGAAGAAAGAGGTCTCGGCCGTGTTGGGGATATAGGAGAATACCGTATGCTTGATGTCGTTTTCTATGGATGTCAATATCTGGGGGAAAAGCAGTTTCCCCAGCATTTTACGTTCTTGATAGATTTCTTTGTCGCTACCTCGGGAAAAATAGATACGTTCGAAAGAACATGCCTTTCTTTCAACAGCGGGCAGGATTTCCTTTAGGGATGTTTTTCCGTTCTTTTCTACGATAATCGCATTGCCGGGATCGAGTTCCTTCACTGCTTCGTAAGGCACGTTGAATACCGTCTGGATCGCCGGTCTTTCGGATGCAATGGCGACCACTTCATCATCTTGGTAATAGTAGACCGGACGGATGCCGGCTGGGTCCCGCAATACAAACGCGTCACCGTGGCCCAAAAGTCCGGCCATAGCGTAGCCGCCATCCCAGTTCTTGGCCGCCCTTCTTAAAATTTTATGCACTTTGAGCCTTTCAGCGATTAGAGGGGAGGCTTCCTGTTTCGTATAGCCTTCCTTTTTTATCTGCTTGTAGAGTTTGGCCACGGCATCATCCAAGAAATGCCCTATTTTTTCCATTACGGTCACCGTATCCGCCATCTCTTTGGGGTGCTGCCCCAATTGGATCAAGTTGTCGAACAACTCGTTCACGTTGGTCATGTTGAAGTTTCCGGCTACGATTAGGTTCCGGTGCATCCAGTTGTTTTGCCGCAGGAAGGGGTGTACGTTCTCGATACTGTTTTTTCCGAAAGTACCATAGCGAACGTGGCCCAATAAAACCTCACCAATATAAGGAATGTGCTTTTTCTGCATGGCGACATCCTCAACATATTCCGGATGCTCTTTTAATGTGGTATTTATCCGGTCGTTGATCTGGTCAAAAATATCCTGAATGGGCTGTTTTGCCACCGAACGTACCCGGCTCATGTAGCGCTCACCGGCCTTCATATCCAATTTGATACTGGCAAAACCGGCGCCGTCCTGACCCCTGTTGTGCTGCTTTTCCATCATCAGGTACATTTTGTTTACCCCGTAGAAGGCTGTACCATACTTTTTCTTATAGAATTCCAAGGGCTTCAATAACCGGATTAGTGAAATACCACATTCATGTTTGATAGCGTCACTCATTGCGCGTTGGGGATTAAAAAGGGTTCAGATTAAAAATCTTTATATTGGTTGCAATCTATATGCCAATTAGTATCAAAAAAGCCCCAAATGTTGGGGCAGGTTTTACATTATTTTAATTCTATATCGAATTGGGTCAAGGTCTTGAACTGGTGTAAGCGTTGGTTGACTTCTTCCCTTTTCAGAACTTGCATGCGTTTTGTTCCAAAACGCTCCACACAGAACGAAGCCAGATTAGAACCGTGGATTACTGCATTTTTTAGGTTTCCGAACGAAATATTGTCGGTAGCCGCCAAATAACCCACGAAGCCACCGGCGAAGGTATCGCCCGCGCCTGTTGGGTCAAAAACTTCCTCTAACGGTAAGGCCGGAGCGAAAAACACTTTTTCATTATGGAACAGCAAGGCGCCGTGCTCCCCTTTTTTAATGACCACAAATTTAGGCCCCATTTTTTGGATTTCCTCGGCCGCCTTGACCAATGAGTATTCACTTGTCAATTGCCGGGCCTCTTCATCATTGATTGTGATGACATCTATATGTTTTATGACCTGTTTTAGTTCTTCAAGGGCATTGTCCATCCAAAAATTCATGGTGTCAAGCACGATCAATTTGGGGGTAGCTTCCATTTGTTCGATGACACTCATCTGAACAGAGGGATGCAGATTACCTAACATAACGACATCGGCATCCTTGAAATTATCAGGAACTACGGGATGGAAATCCGCCAAGGTATTCAGTTCAGTTATCAAGGTATCCCTCGAATTCAGGTCATTGCCATATCTTCCCTTCCAATAGAAAGTTTTGCCGCCCTTTACAATTTCAAGTCCGGACAGGTCTATATTTCTACTTTCGAGTAAGTCAAGGTATTCTTTTGGCAGGTCGTCGCCAACGATGGAAACAATCGCCGACTCGTTCTCGAACTGTGAAGCGGCCAGACCGATAAAGGTAGCGGCACCGCCCAATATTTTATCCGTTTTACCGAAAGGAGTCTCAATTTCGTCAAAGGCGACAGTGCCTACGATCAGAAGTTTGCCCATGTAGTATCTTGTTAAACTGGAAACCTATTCCTAATTAAAATTGCCGTCGGTTTCAAATTTGCGCAAAGATACGATTTTGCAGTACGAACCAGAGAAAAATTCCCCGCCAATTTTGGCGTTAATCCAAATGATAGATTTCCATGATGTTCTTTAAGATGCCTACAAAATCTATTTTCAGATCTATGAGTTTTCCGCTATGCACATCGAACACCCAACCATGTACTTTTAGGCCACGGTCGCGATAGGCTCTTTGTACGGCGGCGGTCTTGATCAGGTTGACACATTGTTCCTGAACGTTGAGTTCTACAAGACGATCGTATTTTTTGTCCTCGTCCTGAATGGCGTTCAGTTTGTTTCGATGTAGGCGGTAAACATCGCGAATGTTCCGCAACCATGGGTTAAGAATGCCCAAATCAACAGGTTGCATGGCGGCTTTTACCCCGCCGCAGCCGTAGTGGCCACAGACTACCACATGCTTTACCCCTAAATTATCGACCGCATAATTGACCACCGACATCACGTTCAGGTCGATGCTGATGACCATATTCGCGATATTGCGATGTACGAATACCTCGCCCGGCCCCATGCCCATCATATCCTCGGCCGCGACACGACTATCGGAGCAGCCGATATACAACAAATCGGGGTTCTGCCCCTTTCCGAGATCCTCGAAGAAGCTTTTATCCGTGGCCAATTTGTCTTTGATCCACTTCTCGTTATACTTGAAGACTTTATCCAGGTCCATGATTTTTGGTATAAAAGTAAAGGTTTATTCCGAAACTAACATCGAAAAACCTTTGCGCAATGAACTACCTCGGGGAAAGCCCACAAGGCATCCACCGAAGATTCAGGACCAAAAAAATTCCGCCCGAATTACCAGGACCAAAAAAAAAGAAAAATGATGCAAGATTCGGCGAACCTGCTTGGCCGGCCGGAGACAAGTTAAATCCACCAGGAATCAAAAATCCTTCAATACTTTAATGTCTTCTGAAGGAATCCATCCTATAGTACCGTCCGCTATTTGGATTTTCTTCCAATCGTTCAGTTCATCGAGTACATTCACCTTGGTGCCCTCGTGAAGCGCAAAGGCCTCTTGGCTTGTTTTGTTAGGCTCCGATTTAACGCTTGATTCCTGGGCAAAAACTATGGCAGGTTGGTCGGCCATGAAGGCATTGTATTCCAAATAGGCAAATACTACCGATACGATCGCGACAAAGAGGCTTACGATACTCAAGACAAATGCCGAACGCTTGCGCGACGAATACCGAAAATAGTAAAAGGCAATATAGAGCAGCACGAAAAGAATCATAAAGACGACGGCGACATAGCTCCATTGATCAAAAGAAAGAAAACCGAGAAGGCTATTGTAAATTTTTGCAAAACCCGTTTCCGGTAGGGTTTCGATGGCATCAAGTGTCATATTCTGCGCATAGTAAAGATTGTTCCTGATTTCGGGATCATTGGGTTTCAACAACAGTGCTTTTTCGTAATAGTAGATGCTGGGTGCAATCTGGTTGAGCTTGTAGTACGTGTTACCAAGGTTGTAATACAGCTCTGGGGAATGCTGGCCATTCTCGAGAATTTCAAGGTAATTATCGACTGCCGTTTGATACTCCCCACCGTTGTATGCCTTTGTTGCGCTGTCGAACAGGGAACCATTTTGGGCGGAGGCCGTGAAGGTTGCCAATAGAACTAGTATGTAGACTATTTTTTTCAATGGATGATTTTTCATAACTGTTTATCCAACTGCGAGATCACCTCGCTTGCCCCGTCATAATCTTGCTGCATCTGTACTTCGGAAAATGGACTGTAACGGGCCATTTCGCAATTTTTGAGCAGTGCGATAAAACCATCTTTGGTCGATTCGTCTACCTTTTTTTCGTCCAGTATGGATGCAATTTTTTCTTTGTTAAATTCATAGGTCTCAATTTTAAGCTTGGCCTTTAAATAGTTATGCAGGCCTTTTTCAAGGGCGATATAAAAGGGTTCTTTATTCCCAAGTTCCTTACGGGCCTTCGAAAGATATTTCTTGGCCAGCCTATTGGCCCTTCGTATACGGTTACCGGCCACATCACCGGCAATTGCTTCCCGTTTTTTTCCAAAAATGATGGCAAGGGGAATCAACAAAAGAGGCAACAGCAGCCACAGATAAAACCGGGTGGAGCCAAAAAAATAGTTCGTGCCGACAGCGGTAAGATGGGGTTTCAATTTTATAAAGTTGAATTGGTCGCCCGTGGCCACAGACTGTTTTCCGCTGGAATTCGGCTCCGCAGACGCAGCATCCGCACTCATCGGCCCTTCCTTAACGTTAATCATAATCTCATCGGAAGTAAGCGTTTTATAGCTTTCCGTATCGGGATCAAAATAGGTAAACGAGATAGATGGCATGGGATACTTACCTCTAAAAGAAGGTACAATCGTGTAGTTGTTGCTTACGGTGCCCTGGGTGCCCGAGAGCGTAGTTCGGACACTTTCTTCGAATTCCGGCTCATACACCTCTAATGAGCTGGGCAAAATGGGATCGGGCAGTTGAAAAAGTTTTAGGTTTCCCTTACCGCTCACCTGAACCTTGGCCTGCAGCGATTCGGAAGCGTTAAGATCAGTCTTGCTGGTGGTTACCGAAAAATCGAACTTGCCCACTGCTCCACTGAAATTCATAGGCTTACCTTTTTCGGGCAATGACTTTACGTTGATGGTGCGGTTGCCTGCCGATACCGTTTTTGTAGTCTGGGAGTAGACACGCCCCCCGAAAAAATCGCGTTTGTTCGTAGGTACATCTACCGTAACTTCCAAGGAAAGTGGTTCAATCGACAATTTTCCCGATTTCTGTGGATAAAGCACTACTCTTTTCAGGATGACATAGCGATAGGGTTTGCCTTTATACGTTGTATTTTCAGCGGACAGACGCTGAACTGGAATGTCTTGGCTCCAAAAGTTGTTGTATTTGGGATTGTCTAAAGGTTGGTAGTTCGACACACTGATCGAAGGGCTTACATACAATTTATAGACTACACTTAATGCTTCGTTCAGATAAGGGTCGACCTTCGAAACCTCGGCAACCAAATGCAGACTTTCATCGGCTACGTCGTCGGCGGTCATTTGATCGCTCGGTTTGTCTACGGCCGGAGTGACTTCTATCTCTTTTGGTGTCGATTTATAGGTCTTTCCATCAATTACTATCGTGGCCTGCTTGATGGTAAACCGACCCTGAGATCTTGGCGCCAAGGTATAAGAATACGTTTTGGAATAACTGCGAACCCCGTTGACCCACGATGAACTTATGGACTGCGATGGACCCATAAGCACACGAAAGCCGGTAAATTCTGGAGGGTTGAAATTATCTCCATCTTTGTTCATGGCAAAGTCGACCCGTAACCTTTCGTTCATTCCCAGCTTGTCTTTACTGAGCTTCATCTCGAAGGTAACGGCGTCGTTATCCTGTGCCTTTAGCACGAAAGCTAAAAGCAACAAGGGAACCAAGGTTAAATACCTCTTAACTAGTATCATTTTTTTACTGTATCCAGCAATTTCGATTATCGTTAGCATCGGAAATGACCCACATTACCAATCCTTTTCGTTTTTGACTTTGACGCCCTTGACTTTCTGGGCATCTATTTTTTCCTGCACTTTTTTCTCCTCGTTCTGCATAGCCTCCAAAAGGTTTTGCACCTGCTGCTTGCTCAGTTGGTCGGGACGGCGTTGCTGGGGCTGCTCCTGCTCTTGTTCATCACCCTCTTCAGGTTTTTTCTCCTGTTCTTTCTTTTCATCGCCTTCACCTTCTTTGTTTTCGTCCTTCTTTTCCTCGTCTTCGTCTCCCTCGTCGCCTTTATCGCCTTCGTCTTTTTTATCTTCTTTATTCTCGTCTTCGTTGTCGCCCTCTTTTTTATCCTCGTTTTCGTCTTTTTCGTCCTTCTTGTCCTCCTCGTCCTTATTATCTTGGTTTTGGTCGTTCTTTTGCTCGTCTTTTTCGAGCATTTCCTTGGCGAGAGCCAGATTGTAGCGGGTCTCTTCGTCGGCGGGGTCGTTGCGCAAAGCTTCTTTATAAGCCTCCACTGCCTTTTGATAGTCCTTTCGCTTCATGAACACGTTACCCATGTTATGGTAGGCGACGTGCTTTTCATCTTTTTCCGTAGCCAGTTCCCCGGCTTCCTTAAAACGTCCGAAGGCCTCACTGTAGGTCTCATTGTTGTAGTAAGCATTCCCCAAATTGTAGCGGGCTGCGGCATTTTCGTCGCTTTTGGCAATAGCTCGCCGATAATCCATCTCGGCATCTACAAATTTATCCTCGGAAAGCTGTTTGTTGCCTTCCCAAGTCAGATCTTTGGATTGAACGAGGGCTTTTTGCTTCGCCTTTTCATCGTCTTGGGCAAAAGCTAGGCATCCTATTAGGATAAAAAGATATGTTAGTTTTAGATTCATGATTTTCTTTTTAACGGCCAGGTTCCGGTCTCAACTTTTTCCACGGTCGGTTCAAGCTTCAATTCAGCCTTCGGCAGATTCAAGGTTTAAGGTCAGCAACAATTCAAGTTTAATCCTTGAACAGCTACAAAGCAGCGATTGAACCTTAAACCAATCCGACATCAATTTCATATTCTTGTTACGTCTTCCGACTGCTACCGTTGCCGCCAACACTGCTATTGCCAGGCCGGCCATCCCTACTCAATTTCCTTTTCATTGAACAAATTCAACTTTCGCAACCACTTCGTTTTTTTCTCCAACGTAAAAACATCCAAAAATAAAAACAATAGTCCCAACCCTAAAAACCATTGGAACTGATCTTTGAACTCGGCAAACTGTTTGGCCTCAAATTCCTTTTTATCCATCTGTAACAATTGTTCCTTGATGAATTCTACGGCCTCTTCGGTATTGTCTCCGTTGATATATTCTCCATTACCCTCATCGGCAATTTCTTTGAGAAAAGTTTCATCCAGTTTTGTGATGACGGTTTCTCCCTGGTTATCCTTTTTCAAACTTTCGACCACCCCGTTTCTTTTTATGGGGATGGGCGCGCCCTTTGCCTTCCCAACACCAATCGTAAATATGCGAATGCCTTCGTCGGTGGCTTTTTCTACGGCCTCCATGGTCGAATCCCCTGAATGGTCTTCGCCATCGGAAATGATAAAAAGTACCCGGTTTGTCTGCTCTTGGTCGTTGTAATAGGTGGTCGCCAACTCAATGGCCTGATCAATCGCCGTACCCTGGGAGGTCAACATATCGGTATTCATGCCTTGCAAGAACATCTTGGCCGCCCCGTAGTCCGTCGTAATGGGCAGCTGCGGAAATGCCTGCCCGGCATAGGCGATAATTCCGATGCGGTCGCTGGCCAGTTGATTGATAATTTCGGAGACTAGACGTTTGGACTTTTCCAGCCGGTTGGGTGCAATATCTTCCGCCAACATACTTTTGGAAACATCGATGGCAAAAACGATATCGACCCCTTCGCGCTTTACAGTCTCCAGTTTCGTTCCGATTTTCGGATTGACCAATCCCAAGGTCAAAAAAGCGAGTCCTAAAACCAAAAAAAATAGCTTCAGTCCCGATTTGAATTTGGATCTATCTGGCGTGAGCCGTTTCAGTAGGGTTTCATCGGCGAACTTGTTCCGCGTGCGCTTTCTCCAGAGCTGTAGCAATAGAAACACGACGACAAGTACCGGGATGATGCCCAGCAGATAGAAGTATATTTTTTCGTCTAACTGAATCATTTTTTAAAGTTCAAATATCAATTTCAAATAAAACTCCGAAACAGTGTATTCCGCAACATCCATTCCAACAAAAGCAAACCCCCTGCCAAAAGCACCCAGGAACGGAATTTTTCTTCGTACCTGAAGTATTTGAACTCCTCTATGTCGGTTTTTTCGAGTTTGTTGATTTCCTCGTAAATGGCTTCGAGTTTCTCATTGTCCGTAGCCCTAAAATATTTTCCACCGGTGGCTTTGGCGATATCCTTTAATAAAGGCTCGTCGATTTCTACCTGCCGCATGCCGTAACGAAACGAACCATCGGCGTTGTAGGCGATGGGCGAAAGTGCATTACCGTTCGTGCCAATGCCGATGGTGTATACTTTGATTCCGTACTCAACGGCGAGGTCGGCCGCCGTCTGTGGCTCTATAAACCCGGAGTTGTTCACCCCATCGGTCAGCAAAATGATGATCTTGCTTACGGCCTTACTCTCCTTCAAACGATTGACCGCGGTGGCCAGCCCCATACCAATGGCCGTACCGTCGTTCAGCTCGCCATAGGTGATTTCGCGGAGGGCGCTGAGCACAATGGCCTTATCGCTCGTAATCGGTGTTTTCGTATAGGCTTCCCCGGCGTAGGCCACAAGACCGATGCGGTCGTTCGGACGTTCTCTGATAAAATCGCCCGCCACTTCTTTCAAGGCAACAAGACGGTTGGGTTTCAAATCACGCGCCAGCATACTCGACGAAACGTCGATGGCCATAACGATATCAATACCCTTGGTGGTCTTGGTCCGTGTCGATATATCTTCGGTCTGGGGGCGCGCCATTGCCGTGATGATAGCCGCCAAGGCGAAAAGTCGCAATATAAACAATAAGGGTCTCAACCGCGGAAGTAAGCCCGACCCTGAAAAACCTTTGATAGTCGGCATTTTCAGCGAAGCCACCTGTTCCTTGCGCTTATAGAAATACCATAGCACGGCCAAAGGAAGCAGTAACAGCAACCAGAAAAATTCAGGGTTCGCGAATGTTATGTTATTAAGCATTTATACTTCCGTTTTTACCTCTACCGTTTTCAATATGCGCTCTACGATCTGTTCCGCATAGGTGTCGCCATCCATCCAGGTCAACATTACCAATTGTTGAAAGCCTTTGCCGCCGAAAAGCAGCACACTGTATTTTCCCTGTACCAATTCTCTGGAATCGGGCACGGCGAATTTTGCGCTTCCATATACATTGACCCCTTTTACGCCGGTCACCGTAGTAAATTCCTCGTCTTTGGTGATGATGTTCTTGGCCCCTTTGCTTTCCAAACTTTTGATGAAAGATTCAATGGACTTCTCATATTCCGGTTCCGTTTCCTGCGCTAGCAAGGTCGAAATCGCACTGACTGTGAACCGTCCATCGGGACTCTCATATTGAAAGCTTTGCAGTTCCTGTATGTTGGCCTTTTGATCTGGTGCGATTTTTGTGGATTGTCTTTTTAAAACCTTTGGTGTTTCCAATGTTATCGGGGGATAGCCGTAGGTGCTCGCGATCCATTCCCCTTCGAGCAAGGTCTTGGTCGGATGGCCCAGCACGGTATCCTTTACGGG
>RCMY010005823.1_pt1 | contig 10398 bp, 9 predicted proteins | sample 2041341 | NCBI WGS metagenome assembly RCMY01 (sample SAMN09708234, study PRJNA481090) | Marine sediment metagenome, whole genome shotgun sequencing project.
ATAATCCAAAATTCCCCAGAGACATAAACCCCGACTTTTCAAAAACCTTAAGAAGAAGGGTAAACACCTATTTCAAAACCCACAATAAGAGTCGAAATGCCAATTCAACAATGGTGGTAAAGACCATTGTTATGCTCGCCTTATTTTTTGTGCCATTAATGTTGCTTGCATCAGGCATGGTCACAACTGTTTGGATGCTTTTTTCGCTTTATATAATAAGCGGATTGGGAATGGCAGGAATAGGCATGGGCGTTATGCATGACGCAATTCATGGCTCCTATTCAAAAAACAAAAAGATTAACACACTTTTGGGCTATACGTTTAACCTTATTGGCGCTAATTCAACCATTTGGAAAATACAACACAATGTCTTGCATCATACCTATACTAATATTGATCATGCTGACGATGACCTTAATGCACCTTTTTTTCTGCGATTCTCTCCACATGCCAAACACTATTGGTTACACCAGTTTCAGCACATCTATATATGGTTTTTTTATGGCATATCGACTATATCTTGGATTACCACAAAAGATTTTGTACGCCTAAAACGCTATAAAAATATGGGGTTTTTAGACAAGAAACATGAGTATGAAAAAACCCTGGTAAGCATGATAGCGTGGAAGCTGTTTTATTATTCCTATGCGCTAATAATTCCTATTATTATGGTGCCGTTATCGTGGTGGCTCATAGTATTGGCATTTATAAGTATGCATTTTGTTACCGGACTTTTGGTGAGCACAGTTTTTCAGATAGCGCATATAATGCCGGACAACGAATTTCCGCTACCAAATACCCGGGGCATGATGAAAGAAGATTGGTATGGCCATCAATTTGCCACGACCAGTAATTTTTCACCCAATAGTAATCTTTTATTTTGGCTGATTGGTGGCCTGAACTACCAGGTAGAACACCATGTACTGCCAGACGTGTGCCATGTGCACTATAAAAAGATAACCAAGATTGTAGCTGATACAGCCCAAGAATTTGGTATGCCGTATCATGTTAAAAAATCTTTTGCACATGCTATTTGGGATCATACAAAGATGCTTCGTTTGTTGGGAAAAAAGCAAACGGTAAGCACCTTATAAATAAATTAAACAAAGAATTTAAATAAAAAATACCTGAATAATGCTAAAACAATTGATTAATAAACTATTGAATACGAATAAAAAAAATGCAATGAAGGAAGGCACCGTGAAATTCTTCAATAATGCTAAAAAATTTGGTTTTATAAAGTTCAGCGATTCAGATGAAGAGATTTTTGTGCATTCATCAAACCTTATTGATAAGATTAAAAAGAACGATAAAGTAAAATTTTATGTTGAAAAAGGCGAAAAGGGATTAAGCGCCGTAAAAGTGAGTCTAGCAAAATAAACCTAGTAATTCATAGCTATGGGAAACCCATTTGTAAATGTGTGTGGTATGGGTTTTTTAAATTTACCAGCACGATATCAGAAATTAAAATATTCAATCTAAGAATTGTACCTCCAAACACCGAATTGTAATAGACATCACATACGCTTTTTCCCGACATCAAATCGCGCTTTGATTTACTGATGCGTCAATGGATGCAATTTGTACCCTCAAATGTTTAGAGAAAGATACCTCCTGAAATGTTTGGCTTCGAGTCCAGAGCAGATTCCTGGGGATAAGTATTGATATTGAGAGAACCACCGAATTATTGTAAATTCATACAAATATTAATCATATTATAGAATGAAATACCTTCGGATTATTTTTGCATCTCTGCTTGTCACGATGATGGGCTGCAATTCAAACGCAAAGCAAAAAAAAGAAGAAAAGATGCTCGCAGCTAAGAATATCCCCAAGGTGGTTACCGCGGATATAGAAGCAGGAATTAAGTACAATATCGACAAAAAGGTAGAAGAAGGGGGCGGGTATTTTAACATGACTACAGAAGGGAAAGAACTGCGCTTGCAATTGGTACGCGTACATACCGAATATCTTTCAAATTTAGGCCCTCGGCGTCATTTTGCATGTGTTGATCTGGCCGATGTAAGTGGTGATGTCTATGATGTGGATTTTTTCTTAGAGGGAGATCCGGGTAGCATGACAGTTACGGAAACGACTTTGCACAAACTAAATGGTAAACCATTTTACACTTGGAAACAACGTGAGAACAAGACGTGGTATAGAATGCCTATCCAAAACGCATCATCGGATTTACTCGGAGTAATCGAAGGAGAGGACAAATTTGAATTTCGTTATGAGGTTACACTTCCAGAAATGAAAGAATCGGCAAAAATGTGGATTCCTGTTGCGCAGAGTGATCGCTTTCAAACCGTTAAATTACTGTCTATTGAAGCTCCTGTAGCACATCAGCTACTCCAGGAGAAAAAGAATGGCAATACTATTTTATACGTAGAACTTTCTCCAGAACATAGCGGAAAGAAAATGGAACTTGTTTACGATGTGAAAAGGCTCGAGAAACAACCATATGAAGAAGATTCATCACCAACAGATTATCTGAGCCCCAGTCTACTCATGCCTATCGGAGACCGATTTCAGATTCTTGCTGATTCCATTATAGGTACTAAACGCAATGATGGTACTCTCATGCAGGCTAGGGCCTTATACGATTACATCATTGACAATATGCGTTACATGAAGTCAGGGACCTATGGCACGGGTGATGCTGTTTATGCCTGCGATGCGCTTACCGGTAATTGCACGGAGTTCCATTCGCTCTTTATTTCCTTGGCAAGATCGGCAGGTATACCTTCACGATTTGCAGTAGGAGCTTCAATCCCTTCTGATCGCGATGAAGGTGGCATTGATGGATATCATTGTTGGGCGGAGTTTTATGCCGAGGGTAAGTGGTGGCCTGTTGATATCAGTGAAGCCAATAAATACACGGCCCTTGCTACCTATTACTTTGGCAGGCATCCAGCAAATCGTATCGAATTCACCCGAGGACGGGATCTTCTAATCGAACCTGGTCCAAATTCCGGACCAATCAACTTTCTTGCATATCCTGTGATGGAAATAGGAAACACTCCTGCTTTCCCCGAAACATTTTTTTCATTTCAAAGGAAAGTTGAGCGAGAAACTTCATAAAATCTGATAAACCTACCCTGATATGGAATCCTTCGGATGTTCGTCACCGCCTTCAGTAGGATGTTCGTCACCGCCTTCAGTAGGATGTTCGTCACCACCTTCAGTAGGATGTTCTTCCGCTGTGGACCCTTCTTCTGTAGGATGTTCTTCACTTTCAGAATCCTCTCCCTGCTGTTCAGTGTTTTCTTGTTTTTTCTGTTCCCTGCAAGAGCTCAACGAGCTAGCTGCAACGAAGCTAAATAACAACATTACTAATGTAAAGTATTTTAGTTTTTTTAATCGGCTCATAATATCAATTGTTTTATTTATTAAGAAATCAAGTAGAACGGGTAGTAACCACTTGATTCAATTAAATATAACCAATTTTGCCCGAACCCCATTAACTAAACCAAAATTTCACTTCACTTTCTTAAATTTTTCTTCTAAAAAGTTTCATCTACTAGGTAATGAAACCGAAGAACGAGGTTCATGAGCACCTTTAAAAACAATAGAAATCTTGCTAATAAACACATATTATGTTATGCGAACCGACCATAGGATAGTAGTAGAATGTGTGTGGAATGTAAATGTATCATTAACGCTTGCTAGTTTAATCTGTGTTTTATATATATCACAGTAATAAAAAGAATAACAAACCAAATTGGTGGTATTCCCTCCTAAGTGTGGTTATCTTTGTAGAAAATATTTTATGTTAAAACAATTTTCCGATTTAGGAATTAATGAACAATTACGACAAAGTTTAGTCGATTTACAGATTTCCGTTCCAACAGATATTCAAGAAAAGACAATTCCGTTGATATTAAATCAAAACAAGGATGTTGTCGCTCTGGCAAAAACGGGCACAGGTAAAACTGCTGCTTTTGGATTGCCTCTAATACAATTGATTGACCCTGAAAATACCAATATACAGGCAGTAGTATTGGCACCTACACGAGAATTGGGGCAACAGATTTATACTAATTTAGTCACTTTTGCTTCCTATTGTCCTTCCGTTTCTATTGCATCAACTTGCGGTGGCATTCCCATCAAACCTCAAATTGAACGATTAAAAAACACTACGCATATTGTAGTGGCAACCCCAGGACGTTTAGTTGATTTGGTAAAACGGGAAGCCATTAATATTAAAAACATATCGTATTTGGTTTTAGACGAGGCTGATGAAATGGTGAGTGCATTGAAAGAGGATCTAGACCCGATTATCAAAGAAATTCCAAAATCGAGAAGAACATTGTTGTTTACGGCTACCATGCCAGGAACCATAAAACAATTGATTCAAAATTACATGTCAAAACATGTGATACAAGTAGAAGCAGACATGTCTACGGTTGGTCATCAAGGCATAGAACATCAATATGTGGTTGTAGAACCTATAGAAAAACTAGAAGTATTGCTTCACTTTTTAAATTCGAAAGAAGGGGAGAGGGGCATTATATTTTGTAAAACCAAAGCAGCTGTTAATAAACTAGCGAAGAATTTGGCGATCAACAAATTCTCCTCAGGTGCTATTCATGGAAGCCTGACACAAGGAATCCGTGACCGAATTATGGGGCAATTCAGGGAAGGTTTTATTGATATTTTGATAGCTACCGATTTGGCCGCCCGTGGTATTGATGTCAAAGAAATATCATACGTCATTAATTACCATTTGCCAGACACCTATGAAACCTATGTGCATAGAAGTGGACGTACAGCTAGGGCGGGAGCAAAAGGTCTTTCAGTAAGCATAATACAAAAAGAGGAAATTGATGATATTCCTGATTTTGAAAAGGAGTTGGGCATTGTTTTTACCGAATTTAAAAAAGCAGATGATGAAATTAGGGTAGAAACCAATGGGATATTATGGGCTAAAAAAATATTTAAGACCAAACCAAACCATACAGTTTCTGAAGCGTTTAAAGAAAAAATAAAAACCATATTTCATCATTTGACGAAAGAAGAATTGATAGAAAAAGTACTGGCAAATCATTTGGCACAAACAAATATTGGGCATCCAAAAGCTGAGGAGGCTAAGAAGAAAAAAAAGAAGTAATTAGTATGGCAAATATTATTAAAGACCAACAGGATATTTTAACGAAATTAAATATCCACGTTTTGAATCCTATGCAGGAGGAGGCTATTACTGTAATTGAAACAACAACAAATACGGTTCTTCTTTCCCCAACAGGTACTGGTAAAACATTGGCTTTTTTACTGCCAATCATTAAAACATTAGATCCTAATTGTGCCGATGTACAGGCACTTATTTTAGTGCCTTCACGTGAATTGGCCATACAAATTGAACAAGTAGTTCGGAATATGGGTTCTGGTTTTAAAGTAAATGCGGTTTATGGTGGCAGACCAATGTCTAAAGACAAAATTGAAATCAAACACAATCCTGCAATTTTAATAGGAACACCTGGTAGAATTTTGGATCATTTTAGCAACGATCGTTTTTCCAAAACAAGTATTAAAACGCTAATATTAGATGAGTTTGATAAGTCCCTGGAAGTAGGTTTTGAGGATGAAATGAGAGGCATTATAAGTCAATTGCCTAGTATAAATAAACGCATTTTAACATCTGCTACCCAAGGTGTTAAAATTCCGAGTTTTGTACGATTGGATAAGCCAACTATTATTAACTATTTAAAAGAAGGGACAGTATCAAAATTAGCCATTAAAACGGTGGTTTCACCAACTAAAAATAAATTGCAAACCTTATTGGATTTAGTTTTGCATATTGGTAATCAACCAGGAATTATTTTCTGTAATCTAAGGGACAGTATTGAAGAAGCAAGCGCTTTTTTAACGAAAAATAAAATCAGTCATGCTTGTTTTTCTGGCGCAATGGAACAAAAAGATAGAGAACGGTCTTTAATTAAATTTAGAAACGGAACTTGTCAAATTTTAATTGCCACAGATTTGGCTGCCAGAGGTATAGATATTCCAGAAATGAAATATGTCATTCATTATGAACTACCAAATACTTTAGAGGAGTTTACACATAGAAATGGTAGAACAGCCAGAGTAAATGCAAAAGGTACCGCCTATGTATTGAAATGGGAAAAAGAACCACTCCCTGGGTTTATTACAACATCGAAAGACCAAGATATTTCCAAAAAAGCTCCAAGTAAATCGCAATACTGGGAAACATTGTTTATTTCTGGTGGAAGAAAAGATAAAATATCCAAAGGTGATATCGCTGGATTGTTTTTTAAACAAGGTGGTATAAATAAAGATCAGTTGGGTGCTATTGAATTAAAGCAGGATTGCGCTTTTGTTGCCGTTCCTTTATCAATTGCAAATCAATTGGTAGATAAATTGAATAATACCAGATTAAAAAAGAAAAAAGTAAGAGTCACTAATATCTAATTCGCTCAAATTATTTGAAAAAAAAGAAGTACTTGACTACCTAAGTAATTGTACTTGTTTGGATACTAATAGTTTGAACTATAGAAAAGAATTGGGTAATCGATCAAGACCCCGTTGTCTTTACCAAAAGAAACACTAAGGTTTTGATTTTTCAACTACCTATAGGCATTGTGGATGGTGCTAACACTGTGCTAGACCCTTTTTTTGATGATAACAATACCGGAAAACACTGGTGCTGAAAGTATTTAAAAGAAAAATTGGCAACACATTACATGATCAGCAAAAAAACTGCTTTCGATATTCTTATTTTGCCTTTACATGATATGTGGTATATTCGCCATTCTTTAAATTGAAGAAATTCAATATAGCTATGGATTCAAGCCCTAAACTGAGTGTTAAAAAGTCTAGAATAAGATTGCTTCATCAATATTATTCCTATACCGGTTTTTACACATTTGTTAAGTCCAGTTTGGGTAAGGTAATTGTACCGATTGCCATGTTTATCGTTCTATTATGGCTTGTTCATATTTTTGTTATTGATTTTGATGATTTATTTACATCGATTACAACTACCTATGACCCTTTAACAATTTTAGCGGTTTTCTTTGCCTCAGAATCAGTATTAGGGTTAGTTCCTCCAGAAATTTTTATTGCTTGGGCAGGCAAAACCGGAACACCGATTTTTTATCTATCAATGCTTGCTTTAGTATCCTACCTTGGGGGTATATTTTCTTTTTTTATTGGTAAGGCAATTTCAAAAATGCCATCGGTTTATGAGTATTTTGCGGTAAAAATGGATAAGCAAGTAAAGATGATTCGCAAATGGGGAGGATTTTTAATTGTTGTTGGTGCTTTATTACCAATTCCATTTTCGATGACAAGTATTGCTGCAGGCTTGATACATTATAGCTTTAGGAATTATTTACTATTTGGATTGTTGCGATTTGTGCGTTTTTACCTTTACGCAATTGTAATATTCAATGTTTTTTAATTCGTAGGTGCTTACCAGCCGAATCAGCTCGCCGCCAGCTTGATCAACACTGCTTCGACGAAATTGTAAGGCGTTGGGTAGGGAAATGTGGTTTGAATGGTTTCAAATAGCTAATATTTAATATTTTAAGTACGGTTCGAAAGTTAAATCGTGAATGCTTTTAGTATTTACTTGCAGCTGTAATACATTACTTTTGCACCAAAATCAATGCAGATGCAATCGTTTGACGAATTCAAAATCTCTGACCAACTACGTTACGCTATAACTGATCTGGGCTATACGAATCCAACTCCAATTCAATCCCATGCCTTTCCAGTGATTTCATCAGGTAAAGATGTAATAGGTATTGCACAAACTGGGACAGGTAAAACCTTTGCCTATATGTTGCCAATTTTACAGACATTTAAATTTTCAAAAGAAAAGCATCCAAGAGTTTTAATATTAGTTCCCACACGCGAATTAGTAACACAGGCTGTTGAAGAGATTAAAAAATTCAGCAAATATCTTAGTATTAGAGTGGTGGGGGTTTATGGTGGAACCAATATAAATACCCAAAAAGCATTGCTACAGGAAGGTCAAGACATTGTTGTAGGAACCCCTGGCCGCTTATACGATCTGATTTTAAGCCGCACATTGTATTTAAAATCGATTAAAACATTGGTGATCGATGAAGTAGATGTCATGCTAGATTTGGGGTTTAGGTTTCAGCTTACCAATTTATTCGATTTAATGCCAGCCAGGCGTCAGAACATTATGTTTTCGGCGACAATGACAGAAGATATTGAAGATATAATAGCTAAATATTTTAAATCATCAACAAAGATTTCTGTTGCTTTAAGCGGTACGCCTTTAAAAAATATCACACAAAGTAGCTATGCAGTTCCTAACTTTTATACGAAAGTGAATTTGCTCGTACACTTGCTAAAAGAGGCAACAACATTTAAAAAGGTGTTGGTTTTTGTAGCGAATAAAAGAAGCGCCGATCGTTTGTTTATAGCATTACAAGAGTATTACAATGATGAAATTTGTGTAATTCACTCCAATAAAACGCAAAATTACCGAATGCGGTCCATAAAGCAGTTTGATGAAGGCAAAAATAGGATTTTGGTCACAACAGATGTGATGGCACGTGGTCTGGATTTAAACGAAATAACCCATGTTATTAACTTTGACACACCAACGTTTCCTGAAAATTACATGCATCGTATTGGTCGTACCGGTCGTGCAAAAAAGAAAGGCGAAGCCCTATTGTTCTATTCGGAGAAAGAAATTGTCTTTAAAAATGCCATTGAAACACTTATGAATATGGAAATTAAACAAATTCCATTACCCGAGGGCCTAGAAATATCTACAAAGCTCACACCAGAGGAGCAACCAGAAGTGAGTGAACCAAATAATCCGCATAAACAAAATAATGAGAGTGAACGTGGTTCAAGTTTTCAAGAAAAGGTAGAAAAAAATAAGAAAACAAATGAAGGAGGGTCTTATAAGCGTATAATTAAAGCCAAATATAAAAAATCCCAAACAAGAGGTGATAAGAATTATAATAAACGCAATAAAAGAAAATAAGTTTTAAGTTTTACTTTTTTGGATATTTTGGCATTTGGCTTGTCCTATGTTATAAACCATTAACATCGCTTTAAAGGGTAGTTTGGCACATCTGTAAAACCTGAGCATAAAGAAACCTAATGCTGGCTATTACTAAGAGAACCAAATTTAGGTAATGATGGTTTTGTATTCTTTTCTTGATATCCTTGAATATTATTAAAACAATTTATAATCATTATTGTGGTATTTAATTGAATATTTTGGTAACTTTCTAGTACTTATTTAATTGAATAGTTTATAAACCCATAGTATACTTTTTTATGGAAGATAAAAACCAAGAATCGGGATCCAAACCAGCAAAAGCCATTACTAGGCGAAGTTTCATCAGAGGTGCCGGATTATCTACTGCAGGTAGTGTATTGTTGACTACAAATGCTTTTGCATTAGACTATAAGGAACCACTTACGGCCGGGAAAGAATTTGGGCCAGATGCCACGACCATCAAAATGAAGGTAAATGGCATGACAAAGTCTCTTAGTGTTGAACCTAGAACAACATTGGCTTCTGCCTTAAGAGATCATTTGGAGCTTACAGGGACCAAGGTCGTATGTGATCGTGGCTCTTGCTCGGCATGTACTGTTTATTTGGATGGTAAACCAGTGAATTCCTGCATGCTTTCGGTTTTTGATGTGGGTGAAAAAGAAGTTACAACCATTGAAGGTATTGCTAAAAATGGTGAATTACATCCAGTGCAGCAAGCTTTTATCGAACATGACGCTTCACAATGTGGCTATTGTACACCAGGGATGGTCATGTCTTGTGTTCACCTTGTGGATAATAACACCGATCCTAATTTAGAAGACGTTAAAAATGCCACTAGAGGCAACCTTTGTCGCTGTGGAACCCACCCTCATGTATTTAAGGCTACTTTGGACGCATCAAAAAAAATGATATAAGATGGATACTAGAAAAGAAAAATTCCCATACGGTATTCCCGGACATAATTTAAGCGAAATAGAAAGGGAAATCCCCATCGAAGAACCGCCAGTATGGCCCGTCAACGATAAGTTGAAAATAATTGGAAAAAGGGTGACAAGAATTGATGCCCTCGATAAAGTGACAGGTAAAGCAAAATTTACCTCTGACATGAAATTGCCAGGTATGCTTTATGCGAAGATGCTGCGTTCAAATGTACCGCACGCTGTAATAACATCAATCGATATCTCAAAGGCAAAAAGTCTGCCAGGCGTACATGCTATTCACCTCGTTGAGAATACCCAGAAAGAAGGAGAAGAAAATAAGAACGGTAAATATCCCATGGTCAAGTATGTAGGCCAGCCCTTGGGTGGTATCGCTGCTGAAAGCTTGGAAATTGCCAAAGATGCGCTTAAGTTGATCAAAGTAAACTATGAGGAGAAACCTTTTGT
>RCMY010005824.1_pt1 | contig 10397 bp, 10 predicted proteins | sample 2041341 | NCBI WGS metagenome assembly RCMY01 (sample SAMN09708234, study PRJNA481090) | Marine sediment metagenome, whole genome shotgun sequencing project.
CGGCTTCGGCGAGTCGGCCGGAAAGGCGCTGACCGAGCACCCGCTGATCAAGGCGATCGCCTTCGTCGGTGAATCGGCCACCGGTTCGATGATCCAGAAACAGGGCGCACCCACGCTCAAGCGCCTGCATTTGGAGCTAGGCGGGAAGAACCCCGTGCTCGTGTTCGACGACGCCGACCTGGAGCGGGCGCTCGACGCCGTTGTGTTCATGATCTACAGCCTGAATGGCGAGCGGTGTACCTCGTCCAGTCGGCTGCTGGTGCAGTCGTCGATCCATGACGACTTCACGGCCCGACTGGCCGAACGGGTGGCGGCACTGCAAGTGGGGCACCCGCTCGATCCGAGCACCGAGATTGGACCGCTGATTCACCCGCAACACTGCGAAAAGGTACGCAGCTACCGGGCCAAGGCTGAGGCGGCCGGTGCGTCGGTCTTCGTCGGTGGTGGAGGAGCGGCCGACCCAGACTCTTGCTACGTCGATCCGATGCTGTTCACAGCTGCCACCAATGACATGGAGATCGCCCGCGAGGAGATTTTCGGTCCGGTACTTACCGTAATCCCCTTCGATAACGAGGCCGACGCCGTCGCTACGGCCAACGACACCGAATACGGCCTGGCCGCCTACCTCTGGACGGGTAACGTCGGTCGAGCTCAACGCGTGGCCCGTGACCTGGAGGCCGGGATGATCTGGGTCAACAGTCAGAACGTGCGGCATTTACCAACGCCGTTCGGCGGATCCAAGGCCAGTGGCATCGGGCGCGACGGTGGCCCCGAGTACAGCTTCGAGTTCTACATGGAGACCAAGAACATCTCGATCGCGTACGACACGCACACGATCCCGAAGCTGGGTCGGCTCTAGTGGGTGTGACGCTGTCGATCGATCAGATTGCTCAATTAGCGGCCGAGCATGAACGGGCACGAGTCACCTCCACCGCGTGCGATCCGGTCACTCGCCGGTTCCCGGACATCACGCTCGACGACGCCTACGCCATCCAAGCCGCCTGGATCAGTCTGCAGGTGGCAAACGGTGCGGTCGTCGTTGGGCACAAGATCGGCCTCACCAGTCGGGCGATGCAGATGGCGATGCATATCGACGAACCGGACTTCGGTGCCCTTCTCGACGATATGTCCATCCCGAACGGCGGGTCGATCGTGGCTGCGGACCATCTCGACCCGAAGGTCGAGGTCGAGTTCGCGTTCATCCTGGAGCACGATCTGGTGCCCCACGACCTGGATCGAGATCTCACCGTCGACGATGTCTATGCCGCAACGAGTCACATCGTGCCGGCGCTGGAAGTCATCGATGCGCGTTCTCATCGTGTTCACCCCGACGACGGTCGTACCCGCACGGTCCGCGACACCATCTCCGACAATGCCGCTAACTCAGGGATCGTCGTAGGCCACGAGCGTGTATCGGTCGACGAGGCACGCCGGGGCGACCTGCGGTGGGCGGGCGCTATTGCGTATCGCAACGGGATAGTCGAGGAGACGGGCCTCGGAGCGGGTGTGCTGGACGACCCGGCAATGGGCATCGTGTGGCTCGCAAACAGACTGCACGGCATCGGTATTCCCCTGGTCGCCGGCGAGACCATCCTGGCTGGATCGTTCACGCGCCCAATCGATTGTCGGGCCGGCGACCAATTTCATGTGAACTTTGGATACCTGGGCACGCTCGAGATGCACGTCACCTGAAGGGCATCGCAACGCCGCCGGGAAGCGCCGCCCTCACAGCTACGGTGCGCTGGTGACCGAACCGGAACTTGCCATTGTGCTGGCCTCGGTGGTCGTGGGGTCGGGGTTGAAATCGTTGACGGGTATGGGGTTACCCGCTATCGCCATCCCGGTCATCTCAATCTTCCTGGGAATCGAAACCGCGGTCGTGGTGATTGCCCTTCCCAACTTTGTCCTCAACGGCGCACTGGCGTGGCGGGACCGGACCGGATTTGCTGGGACCCGGGATTTGGGCACGCTCGCCGTGTCCAGCGTGCTGGGAGCAATGATTGGGAGCGTCCTGTTTGTAAGCGTTTCGGAGGAACCTTTAGTGGCACTGCTATTGGTCTCCGTTGTCGGTTACGTGATCGCGTTCTTTGCTAAGCCTGAGTCGGCGGTCCCGCCCGAGACCTCAAAGCGGTGGGCGCCCGTCGTGGGGGCAGTCGGGGGACTATTCCAGGGTGCGATCGGGATTTCGGGGCCAGTGGTCGGCAGCTGGATCCACAGCTATCGACTGGACCGAAGTGCCCACGTGTTCTCCCTCACTATTCTTTTCCTCGTCTCCGGCACCACCCAATTGCTTGTCCTGGTGACCACCGGTGAAATGACCGGGCGCTGGCTGGCCGGACTCCTGGCGTGCATTCCGGCCCTGGCCATCGTCCCCTTCGGAGTTCGGATTCGTCAACGAATCAGTACCCAGCTCTTCGACTACCTTGTCATTTTCGCGATCACTATCGCCGGCGTGGGCCTTGCCGTCCGTACCTTCCTCTGACGAACGTTGGGGACAGTCCCCTTTGTTCATCAACGTTGGGGACAGTCCCCTTTGTTTCATCTCCGGTAGCTCAGGCAACGCAATAGGCTCGGTGGCGATGTCTGCGCCGCTGATCGATCCGCCTCGAGGACCGCGTTCGGTGGAACGGCCCGCAAATGCTGGTGTAAGTCTGTTGGGCGTCTACGGCCAGGCACCCATTGCGGCAGTGGACCAGGCCGGTGCGCTTCAGCCGACGGGCGCAGACTGGTGTCTGGATGGGTGGATCATGGGTGAGGCCCGTTGGTCCCCCCCCGCCAGTGAAGCGGCAGTACGCCAGCAGCGAATCGGCGCTGGGCCGATCATCCAGACCTCGCTCCGAATCAGCGGGGGCGATGTAGTTCACCGTGTCTGGGCGACCCAGCAGGCCGGCGGACCGGCGCTGGTCGTGGAAGTGGAAAACACCACCAAAGTCCCGGTGGCGCTGGCCTTGGCGGTGCGGCGGTTTGATCTCGCAGGACAAAAGTCCTCTCCGAGAGTGGCTTTGAGTGCCGACCACATCGAAATCCTGCAGGCCGACCAACCGCCCAGGACGATCTGGCTTTCATCTGAAGCCCGCGACCAATTGCCCGACCACGATGCAGTAGTCATCCCGCTCCCCCACAAAGCAATGACGCGTATTCTCCTCCTGAGCGGGCCGGGTACGGTCGATCGGGAGATCCCAGCATTGGCCACCGCGACGGCTGCGTGGGACTCTCTCCTCACCACTAACACCAGAGTGTCCCTGCCCGATGACCGCATCACTGCACTCTTTGACCAGGGCCGGGGCCGCCTGGCTTTGGAAACTCATGCGCTGGTCGACCAGATCGGAAATCTGGCCGAGGGCGCAGGCGGTGTCCTGACCGCCTTGAGCTTCGGTGGTTTTGAGACCGAAGCGGTAGAAGCTGTTCGAGCGCTGCTGGACGAAGACTGGCTTCCCCGCACGACCCGGAAGTACGACCCCGGAACCCTCGCAGCAGTCGCCGATGGCCTCAGCTGGGCGTCGGTGTTACATGCGCCCTACCTAGCCGATCCGCTGCTGCGGGCCATGACCCAACTAGCGCAGTTGGTAGCTCGTAAAAAGTCCGCCGGCCCGACCCACAGGGCGGAGCGGGCGCTCGCCCGCTTGGCCCACGTTGCGGGCCAGGTTGATGCAGCTGCCGCCATCGATCCAGCGTTCGGTCTTGATAGTGACCCGAGTATCCCCGGCTCGGTCGCTGAGATCCAGACGCTTCTGCAGACCGCTTCCGAGGCTGGCTCGTGGGGTATTGACGCCATCGAGCCGGTGGTCGAATCCATTCTGGGCCTGCGCCAGATCCTGGTCCGGGAGCGCTGGGATGCCGGGCAGCCTGAACTCGAGCTGTTCACCGAATGGCCAGCTGCGTGGCGCGGTGGAGGGGCAGAGCTGCACGCCATCCCGACGGCGTTTGGCCGCATCTCCGTAGCGATACGATGGCACGGCTACCGACCCGCCCTGCTGTGGCAGTTCGATCGAGCCGATCACATTGCGCGACCTGTCCGGCTTCGCTGCTCATCACTGGATCCGGACTGGACCACAACCGACAGTTCGGGCGAGGCACTATTGGCAGGTTCGGCAGAAGGTCTTGCCGCCGCACCGGTCGAGGGCGAATCCTTTTCCTAGCACCGATGTCAAAAAGGTAGGGGCGGCCTGTTGGCGCTACGTTTATTCCCCATGGGGACCGACAGCAGTAACGAACTTCGAGTGACCGTTCTGGGCGGCGGTTCCTGGGGCACCACTGTTGCCCACCTCGCCGCTCACAATGCCACCACTCGGCTCTGGGCAAGGGATGAGGGAACGGTCGAAACGATCAACACCCAGCACCGCAACATGCGGTACCTCGCCGACTTCGACCTCCATCCTGACCTCACCGCCAGCACCGATTTCGAGGATCTGGTGACCAACACCGACCTCCTGGTTATGGGCGTGCCCACCTCGGCATTTCGCGAAACCTGTCAGCGAGCCGCCGCATCGCTCCGGCCCTGGGTCCCCGTTGTCAGCCTCGCCAAGGGGTTTGAAGTCGACACCAATAAGCGCATGACCCAGATCATCACGGAGGAGCTACCGAGCCGTCCCGTGGGGGTCCTCACCGGTCCTAACCTTGCCAAGGAAATATTGGCAGGCTCACCCGCCGCAGCCGTGATCGCAATGACCGAGCATGAGATTGCGGTACGCCTCCAACGCATATTCACTACACGCAACTTCCGTGTCTTCACCAACCAGGATGTGGTGGGGTGCGAGTTGGGCGGGGCGTTAAAGAATGTCTACGCCGTCGCGGCAGCAACTGTCGAAGGCCGCGGCCTCGGCGACAACGCTCGGTCTGCCGTCATCACGCGCGGTCTGGCTGAGCTCATCCAGTTGGGTACGGCGTTGGGCGGTGAGCCGCTAACACTAGCGGGGCTGGCAGGTATGGGTGACCTGATCGCCACCTGCATCTCCCCCCAGAGCCGCAACAGTCACGTTGGTCGGCAACTCGGTCAGGGCGTGCCTATCAACGAGATCCTGGCAGGCATGTCGCAGGTGGCCGAGGGAGTAAAAGCCACCAAGGCAGCCGTGGAACTGGCAAATGAGCTGGGAATCAAGATGCCGATCGCGGGCCATCTAGCCAAGGTCTGTTTCGATGGTAAACCTCCGGCATGGGCTGAAGACAGCCTCATGCGGGGGGAACTCGGCCACGAGTAGTTTCTCCGCTCGTCGCCCATGAAACTTCCCTTGCCCAACAGAATCCTTCGGTCGCGTCCGTGAGTCTTTCCACACCACGAATTGCGCTGCTCGTCCCGCTCAAGGACTTCGCTGAAGCCAAGGAACGTCTAGGCGAATCGATCCCATCGCCGGACCGACAGGAACTGATGCGCTCCCTGGCCACTGGCGTTTTGACGTCAGCCAGCGGCTTCGAGCGCTGGGTCGTCTGCAACAATCGGGAGGTGGCGGCGTTCGCCTTGCATCAGGGCGCTCAGGTGATTTGGCGAGGCGGCGGTCTGAACGCTGCCGTTCAGCAGGCCTACGACCTTCTTTCTCAGACCGGCCTGCATCGGGTCGTTGTGGCTCATGGCGATCTAGCGTCCCCCGGGGACCTGGCCACAGAGTTCGCTCGGGAAGGAACCGATCCATCCGCAGTCCTGATCGCTACCGACCGCCACGGCGACGGTACCAATGTGATCAGCATTCCTGCTGGCCTCCCCTTCCGGTTTGCCTACGGTCCCGGTTCACTCCAACGCCACCTTGAGGAATCAAACCGCTGTGAGGCTCCTGTAACCGTGCTTCAATCGACCGGACTTGCGTTGGACATTGATACGCCAGCCGATCTTGCCCTTTATCGTGAGCTCCAATGACCGCCCAAAACCCGCTCTCACCGGAGCCCTTTGCTATGAACGTCAAGACCCAGAACCTCGAAACACCCGAACGCGTCCTCGCTATTGGCGCCCACCCCGATGACACCGATTTCGGCTGCGGAGCAACGCTGGCAAAATGGGCCAGCACCGGCGCCGAGGTCAACGTGCTCGTGTGCACGGACGGCTCAAAGGGAACGTGGGATCCGACCACCGACGATGCCGCCCTAATCCGCACGCGGCAGGAGGAACAAATCGCCGCCACCCGCGCCCTCGGTGGTATGGGCGAAGTTGTCTTCCTGGGTTATACCGACGGCGAGCTTCCCTCCGATCTTGAGGCACGAGCCGCCGTCGCCTACTGGATCCGGCAGTTGCGCCCGACCATCGTCCTGGGCCACGACCCCTGGAAGCGCTACCGTCTACACCCTGACCATCGCCATGCGGGCCTCCTGGCATGCGAGGGGATCGTCGCCGCACGGGATCCAAAGTTCTTCCCCGGGCAGAGCGTGCCGCACCACCGGCCGGAGAAACTGCTCCTGTGGGAGGCGGACGAACCTGATCACGCCGAGGACGTATCGCAGTTCGTGGGCGCCAAGATGCTCGCCCTTCGCCAGCATGCGAGCCAGTTCGAATCCACCATGATCAAGGGCGCTGGCGGCACGATGACCGATTTCGATAAGCGAGTCGAGAACAAGCTTCGTGAAGCCGGGACTGCCGCCGGCATTACCCACGCCGAAGTCTTCAAGCTCATAGCCGACCTGTAACCGCGGACTCGGTGATGAACCACAAGACCCCCAAAATCTCGGTGGCAGGAATCGATGGAGCGCCGGGCGGTTGGGCGGTCTGCGCTGGACTCGTTCAACCCGACCGGACCATAGTTGTTACGTCCCTCCGGTTCGCCGACGACCTGGCCGACGTGGTGCGGGCGGTGGATCAGCGTCGACTCCACGCCGTGGCTATCGACATGCCGATTGGGCTACTCGACACTCGCCCTCGAGTTTGCGACACTGAAGCCCGGAAACTCCTAGGGGTGCGCCGATCGTCAGTCTTTCCGGCGCCGGCGCGCTCCACGCTAGGTGCGGCCACGTTCGACGAGGCTCGCGTCCGGTCAAAAGCGACGCTAGGGAAATCGTTGACAATTCAGGCCTACAACCTGCTTCCCAAGGTGGCAGAACTAGATGCCCTCCTCACCACCCCTCTCCGCCGAGGCCGGATAGTGGAAGCCCATCCGGAGCTGGCATTCCAGCGCCTTAACGATGATCAGCCATTGGAGGATCCCAAGGCCCGTGCGGCGGGGCGAATCCAGCGCCGGAAACTTCTCAAAGGGAGCCTGGGGACGCAGTTGGATACCGCTCTTGCCGACCGACCCGTTCCCGAGGCTGACGCTCTCGACTCCCTCGCCCTACTGATCACCGCCACCCACCTAGCCGAAGGAACAGAGCGAAGGTTGGGCAACGAGCGAGATCAACTCGATCGACCGGTCCAGATCGTGTTCTAGCAGCTGAGACGGGTCTCTGTTAACTGTTTCAACTCGGTTCGCGTCGGCCGAGGCCTGCGGCTTCGTACGCAGCGTCGACGACTTTCATCGTCGCGATGGCGTCTGTGCCCCCCGTGGGCACCGTTCCACCGTGGACTACGGCCTGTTCAAACCGCTCCATCTGGTGGTGATAGGTTGTACGCCCGCCGACCTCTTCGTCGATATCCAGTGCCTCCACCACAATCCGGTTCCCATCGTGCGGTGCCAGCGGATTGGTGGCGACGAGGGTTCCTGCGGATCCGACAACCGTGAGGGAGGCGGCGAACTCTGTCCCCTCCGTCATCTTCGTGTGGATCACGCCCGGGACTCCATTGGGGTAGCGAATGTGGATTTCAGTGTCCACGTCCACCTTCGGACGGCCCTCGATCATCGTCGCAGATTCGACTGTGGGCTCCTGGCCCGGCATGGCGAAGCGGGCCCATTGCACCGGGTAGCAGCCCAGGTCCATGAGTGCTCCACCACAGAGTTCTGCACTCTGGCGAACGTCGTCCGCGGGGTCGATGAAGACATCGAAACGGGCTTCGACGGATTGGATCTCACCCAGCTGACCGCTCTCCAGGAGCTGCCCGATCCGGCTGGCCATCGGGTGGTAACGCCAGTGGTAGGCCTCCATACAGATTCGGCCTGCCGATTTCGCAGCTGCAACAATCTCTTCGGCAAGGTCCGCATTGGCGGCGAAGGGCTTCTCGCTGAGCACGTGCTTGCCGGCCTCCAGCGCGGCGATCGTCCAGGTGTGGTGCAGGTTGATCGGGAGCGGGTTGTAGATTGCGTGGACGTCGGGATCGGCCAGGACCTCCTCGTAGGTGTCACAGACCCGTTCGATTCCCCACTCCTGCGCGGTTGCCTCTGCCCGTGCCCAATCCCGGGCGGCGATCGCCAGAACTCCCACGCCAGCAGTGTCTGCGGCCGGTACATACAGAGCCTTGTCAGAGATCCGAGCCGCACCAAGGACGCCAAAATTGAGAGTCATGGAGCCATCGTGGCACGTCGGCCCTGCCTTTACGATTCCTCGTTTAGCTGTTGGTAGGATTCAGGATGTGAAGGTTCGTGTTGGACCCGTAAAGGTCACCGATATGGCAGGCTGGCTGGCGTTCAGCCGCAGGGTCATGTGCGACCTGCGCACCGAGCCAGGCGATATGGCCTCGGACTCCAACTTCGGTGTCGTCCTCGAGTGGAACCGTCTGATGGATGAGTGGGCCGCGGCGATAGCCGCTGCGGCACCATCCAACTCGCTCCTTCCTTCTGGGGAATCCGACGTCACGTGGGAGGGCGAGTTCGATCCTGACCGGGCCGAGTACCTAATGCATTCCCTCCAGAAGACCATGCATTCAGCAACGGTCGATGCGTTGGTTACCGAGGAGGACATCCAGCACCACGGCTGGCTCACAATGCACATCATGAGCCGTTTCATCGACTCGCTAGAAAATGAGGGTCGCGCCCATGCGGAGTATGTCGACCAGCTTCGCCAATCAATCCGATCGGTCAAGGAGCGATTCGCGGAGGACAGTGCGGACTAGCCCCACGAGGGGTGCCTGGCCCTTGTGGAGGAACCGTTCCGCATCGGCCAATCCGATCCATGCGGCCGCATCCACCTCCGGAATTTTCAGTATTTGACCCGACCGCGGCGGCCACTCGATCTCGGTCGTGTTGCTGCGCAGTGTCGCCGGATCGAAGTCCAGTTCAGCCGTAAAGGCGTAGATGTGCTTCCCCGATGCTTTGACGATCGGTAGGGCCGTCAGCTTGACGTCAGCGGCGATTGTCGTGCCCAGTTCCTCGGCAAACTCTCTGCGGGCGCAGGCTTCTGGCACCTCGTCACCGGGTGCAAACTCGCCCTTGGGAATGCTCCAGGCGTGCTCGTTTTTTCCCGCCCAGTAAGGTCCGCCGGGGTGTACCAGAAGGACCTCCCCTTCTCCCTCGAGGCTGGTTTCCCGCCAGAGCACGATCCCGGCGCTGTGTTTGACCATCGGCCCAACCTACAGGCGTCGCTGAACCCGCACCGGCACGCGCGCCGGAGAGGTGGAGTTCATCCGCTCCGCATTGCCCGCCCGGGGAGTCGATCCTGCTGGACAGCGCCCTGTTCCATCACCGGTACGCCATTGACCATCACCGTGCTGATGCCGACCGATGTGGTCGCCGGTGAAGCGACCGAAGCCCGGTCCATGATCGTTGCGGGGTCGAAGACGGTTATATCCGCATCTGCGCCTATCTGCATTCGGCCCTTGCGGCTCATGCCCGGAAGCATTCCCTCAGTACGGCGGGCGGGGAGGATCGTCATCTTGGCGAGGGCATCCATCAGGCTCAGGACGTTCCGCTCCCGAACGTAGACTCCCAAAGTGCGGGCGAAGGTGCCCGACGCGCGGGGATGGTTGTTCCCACCCGGATCGGCGATCGCATCGGATCCAATCATCGTCCATGGCTGTTGCATCGCCAGATCAATCTCTGCCTGGGGAATCGAGCCGAGGGCAGCAACGAGCATATTGTCGTCAAATGCCTGCTGATAGGTGTCGGCGGTGAGGCGTTCCTCCGTGCCACCCACCTGGAGGTTGTCGTAGTCGATGCGGAAGCGGCTCCGCCAATCCCCGGCAAACCGAAAACTCTGGAGCCGGGTGGCCCAGAAATCGTAGGGATAGAGACATGCGGTCACGTCAACCCCCTCGGCCCGGGCCGCATTCACAGTGGCCAGGGTGTCGGCCATGGTGAAGGTGCCACCCGTGCTGGTGATGTGAGAGATGTGCACGCTGCGCCCAGTGGCCTTAGCAATGTCCAAAACCTCGGCGATGGCCTCGGCATTGGTTCCCGGCGGATCGGGATCGCTATAGCGGACGTGGAAGAAGAGCGTCCCATTTTGCGCTGTCGCAAGATTGGCGAGTCGGACCATCTCGTCGGTCGTAGTGCCGGGGGCGTATTCGGGTGAGAACGCGATGCCGCCGTAGCCGCCGGCCAACTGCTCGGCAGTAAGTCGTTCAAAGCCCCCCATCTGCCCTGCCGAGAGCGCAGAGTCCGGCGAAGCCTCGA
>RCMY010012718.1_pt1 | contig 10397 bp, 13 predicted proteins | sample 2041341 | NCBI WGS metagenome assembly RCMY01 (sample SAMN09708234, study PRJNA481090) | Marine sediment metagenome, whole genome shotgun sequencing project.
CCAAACGTCGGATTCAAGAATCCGACCTACGCGGATGATGCTGCCGAACTGCTTTTATTTGGTAAGGTTATTTTTTAGAATGGGTATAAAGTGCCTTTTCAGACGGCCTGCTCATATATATAAAATATAAAAGGCCGTCTGAAGGCTTATACAAAACCATTGGAAAAGGAAGTGAGCTAGGGAAGAGTTAAGCCGCAAGGCTTGCATCAAACTTGGCCAAGACAAGAGTGGCGGGTTTGACCAAACAAAAAGGAGCGCTGCCATGAGTATACTGAAGCAACCGTTTGCCCCCGCCCGTTTGGCATTGCCCGTGCTGTTGGCCTTAAGCGCGGCGGCCTGTGCTGAAAATGTTTCAGACGGCCTCGCTGAGGCAGCCCCGCAAACCGCATCTGCCGGCGCAGTGCAAACGGTTTTGACTACCACAACCCGCGCCCAGCCGCAAGAAGCGGCGCAGCAATGGCGCTGGCAAACCGTGGCCACCGGCCTAAACCACCCTTGGGGCTTGGCTTTTCTGCCCGACGGCCGCTTTTTAATCAGCGAGCGCAGCGGCGATTTGCGCGTGGTGGATGCGCAAGGTCGGATTTCCGCACCGGTGACAGGCTTGCCGAAAATCGATGTCGGCGGGCAGGGCGGTTTGCTCGATGTGGCATTGGATGAAAACTTTGCCGACAACGGCCGCGTGTATTTCTGCTTCAGCGAGCCGGGCAGCGGCGGCAACAGCACCGCCTTGGCCGAGGGCATATTGTCGCCCGAGGGTGGCCGCTTTTCGCAAGTGAAAACCTTGTTCAGCCAAGCGCCGAAAGTGCGCAGCAACCGCCATTTCGGCTGCCGCATTGCGCTGGCGCCCGGATATATTTATCTGGGCATGGGCGACAGAGGCAGCCGCAGCGAAGAGGCGCAAAATTTGGGCAGCCACATCGGCAAAATCGTGCGCCTGGGCCGCAACGGCAGCGTGCCCGCCGATAATCCGTTTGTGCAACAAAGCAACGCACGCGGCGAAATTTGGAGCTACGGCCACCGCAATATCCAAGGCATGGTGCTGGATGCGCAAGGCCGCTTGTGGGCGAGCGAGCACGGCGCACAAGGCGGCGATGAAATCAACCTGATTGCCGCCGGCAACAACTACGGCTGGCCGATAATCGCCTATGGCAAAGATTATGGCGGCGGCAAAATCGGCGCGGGCATCACCGCCCAAGCCGGCATGCAGCAGCCTTTGTATTACTGGGATCCATCGATGGCCCCTTCGGGCATGGCATTTGTCGGCAGCAATCCTTACGGCAACGACTGGCACGGTGTGTTGCTGGCCGGCTCGCTCAAATTCGGCTATGTCGCCCGCCTCACGCTGGATGGCGACAAAATTGTGCACGAAGAGAAAATCAATGTCGGTGAGCGTGTGCGCGACGTGCGCCAAGCGCCCGACGGTTTTATTTATATTGTGACCGACAGCAGCAACGGCAAATTGATGAAGCTGTTGCCGCGATAGTTTCAGACGGCCTATCTATAATAGGGCATGCTTGCGGGAGAATATCTTGCGGGAGAATATAATGATGACTAAGCGTGAAGAAATTCTGGCAAAACAGCGACAGCTGAAAGTGTTGTTTAGCGCATGGATGGAAGAGAAAAAGCAACATGAAATCGTGACGTTTCGGCGTGAAAACGGTGATTTGGTTGAGCATTATCCAAACGGCACGGAAAGAGTGATTAGTCATGCCGAATAATGTGGCTATTTTTTATTGTGGTACCAATGGCGCGGGTAAATCAACGTTGAGGGCTTTTAATCAAGATACCGTGCAAATTGTGATTGATTCTGATCAGATTGCCATGTAATTAAACCCCAAATCACCGCGTTTGGTAGATTTTGAGGCAGGCAGAAAAGCGATTGAGCTATTTCAGTTTGCCATTAAGCATCATATTTCATTTTCAATGGAATCCACTTTGTCCGGTTATTCTATTTTAAATTTTAAATCGGATGAAATCGGCGCGAGAAAAAGGGTTTTATGTTCGGCTAAATTATGTGATGGTTGATGATGTGGCAATCAATTTAGCGCGGGTTGCTGCTCGTGTTTGGGCTGGCGGATTCTATCGATGAACAAACCATTCGCCAGCGCTATAAAAGTAGTCAAAAGCATCTATTATTGGCATTGGCATGCTGTGATGAAGCTTTTATTTACGACAATTCATCGGAGCAGCCCAAAATTATTTTTTGGCTGCATCAGCAAAATATTATGTCACTGGAAACGGAATTGCCGTTGTGGTGTAAAACCTTACAATATGAATTATTGGAAATGGGTTTCACGCCAATAGTTTAAAATATTTTTCATTTGAAAGAACTTGATAATGACCTGGGAAACCGTAATCGGGCTGGAAATTCATGTCCAGCTCAACACCCAATCCAAAATTTTCAGCGGCGCGTCAACGGCGTTTGGCGCGGAGCCGAATGCGCATGCGAGCGTGGTGGAGTGTGCGCTGCCGGGCGTGTTGCCGGTGATGAACCGCGAAGTGGTGGCCAAGGCCATCAAGCTCGGTCTGGCGCTGAGTGCGAAAATCAATCAGAAAAACGTGTTTGACCGCAAAAACTATTTCTATCCCGATTTGCCCAAAGGCTATCAGATCAGCCAGCTCGATTTGCCGATTGTGGCCGAGGGCAGGCTGGAAATTGTGGTGGGTGATGAGGTGAAAACCATCAATGTTACCCGCGCGCACATGGAAGAAGATGCGGGTAAATCGGTGCACGAAGGCTTAAACGGCGCGACGGGCATTGATTTAAACCGCGCCGGCACGCCTTTGCTGGAGGTGGTTTCCGAGCCGGAAATGCGCTCGGCGGCCGAGGCGGTGGCTTATGCCAAAGCGCTGCACGGCTTGGTCACGTGGCTGGATATTTGCGACGGCAATATGGCCGAGGGCTCGTTCCGCATGGATGCCAATGTGTCGGTGCGCCCCAAAGGGCAGGCCGAATTCGGTACCCGCCGCGAGATTAAAAACCTCAATTCGTTCCGCTTTTTGGAGCAGGCGATTAATTATGAGGTGGAAGCGCAAATCGACATCATCGAAGAGGGCGGCAAAGTGCAGCAGGCCACCATGCTGTTTGACCCCGATAAGGGCGAAACCCGCGTGATGCGTTTAAAAGAAGATGCGCACGATTATCGCTATTTCCCCGACCCCGATTTGCTGCCGGTGATGATTTCAGACGGCCAAATGCAAAAAGCGCGTGATGAAATGCCAGAGCTGCCGGGCGAGATGGCGCAGCGCTTTGTGGCCGATTTCGGCGTGAGCGATTATGATGCGCGCCTGCTCACCACCGGCCGTGCCCAAGCAGCCTTCTTTGAAGAGGCGGCCTTGGCAAGCAAACAGGGCAAGCTTGTGGCCAACTGGATGAACGGCGAATTGGCGGCCACGCTGAATAAAGAAGGGCTGGATTTGGCACAAAGCCCGATCACCGCAGCGCGCTTGGCGGCTTTGGTCGGTAAAATTGCCGACGGCACCTTGAGCAGCAAACTGGCCAAGCAGGCGTTTGAAGCAATGTGGGCCAGCCCCGCCGCCACGATTGAGCAGATTATCGAAGAAAAAGGCTTGCAGCAAATCACCGACACCGGCGCGATTGAGGCCATGATAGACGAAGTATTGGCCAATAATGCCAAAGCGGTCGAGCAATTCAAGAGCGGCAACGAAAAAGCGCTCAATGCCTTGGTGGGGCAGGTGATGAAAGCCAGCAAAGGTAAAGCCAATCCCGCGCAGGTGCAGGAATTGATGAAAGCGAAGCTGGGCTGATGCCTGAGCCTGTTCGCATGGCATCGTGCGGAATGTAGGCAAACGAGCCTGCCTGCTGTGTTGAAAATGCACACAAGGCCGCTAATTTGGCTGTGTTTTTGTTTTGCAGGCAAGCTTTTGCGCTCAAAATCTTACTCTTGCGGATGAAATGTGAACAAACCCCAAGAGGCCGTCTGAAAGATTCGGGCGGCTGCCGTTTCAGACGGCCTGACAAAATAATGGCCGGCGGGCTATAATCCGCCATTCTCTAACTGCAATGCCGGACACGGAAGCACACCATGAAAAAAATCTTTTTGCTCGCCGCCGCGTTGGCGCTTTCTGCTTGCGGCTTTCATTTGAAAGGGCACAGCGGCATTCCCGATGCGCTGCCTTATCAGGCATGGCATGTTGACGGCGAAAGCCTGCAACAGGCGCTGGAAGCGGCTTTGCGCCGCGCCGACGGCAAGCCGGTGAGCGCGCCGCAGGCGCAGGCCACCATCAGTGTGCTGCGGGTGGACACCAAAAAAGATGTGTTCACCATCACCCGCGCCGCCGAAATCAATGAATACCTGCTTAATCTGCGTGTCGATGCGCAAGCCAGCCGCAACGGCGAGCCTTTGGGCGAACCCATGACGGTGGTGGTGCAGCGCACCATGGAATATGCCGACAGCGAAGTGCTCGGCAAGCAGGAAGAAGAAGCCACCATTTGGGCGGAAATGCGCGCCGATGCCGCCGAGCAGATTGTGCGCCGGTTGGCCTTTTTGAAAGCGCGCTAAATGGCGCAAATGGACATCGAGCAGCTCTCGCCCGATTTGCCGCTGAAGCCTTTGTATGTGATACACGGCGAAGAGGATTTGCTGCGTGTGGAAGCGCTGGATGTGTTGCGGCAGGCGGCGCGGCAGCAAGGCTATCTCAACCGCGAAGTTTACAGCGCCGATTCGGCAAGCTTTGATTGGCAGGAATTGCTGCACGCAGCCGGCAGCATGGGCTTGTTTGCCGATTTGAAATTATTGGAAATCCACATTCCGGGCGGTAAGCCCGGCAAAGCCGGCGGCGATGCGCTGCAAGAGCTGGCCGGGCGTTTGCCGGAAGACACCGCCGTGGTGCTGATGCTGCCCAAGCTCGAGCGCGCGCAAATGCAGGCCAAATGGTTTGCCGTGCTGGCCAAACACGGTGTGGTGCTGGAAGCCAAAGCCGTGAGCGGCGCAGCCTTGCCGCAATGGATTCAAGGCCGTCTGAAACAGGCCGGGCTTGAAATTGAAGCCGATGCGCTTTCTTTGTTTGCCGAGCGGGTGGAAGGCAATCTTTTGGCGGCCAAACAAGAAATCGACAAACTCGCCTTGCTGCACCCGCGCGGCCATTTGCTGAATATGGCCGATGCCGAAGCGGCGGTGGCCAATGTGGCGCGTTTTGATGTGTTTCAGCTTGCCGGCGCATGGATGAGCGGCGATGCGGCGCGCACCGCCCGCCTGCTCGAAGGGTTGGAGGCCGATGGCGAAGAGCCGGTGATGTTGTTGTGGGCGCTGGCCGAAGACATCCGCACTTTAATCCGCCTCACCGCCGCGCTCAAGCAGGGGCAAAGCGTGCAGAGCGTGCGCAACAGCCTGCGCCTGTGGGGCGACAAGCAAACGCTGGCACCGATGGCGGTGCGGCGCATCAGCATCGCCCGTTTGCTGGCCGCGTTGCAGGACTGTGCCAAAATCGACTGCATGATTAAGGGCGCAGAAGCGGGCAATGCGTGGGCCGAATTCAAGCACCTCACCCTTGAGCTGGCGGCCTAAAATTATTTTACAGGCCGTCTGAAATACGGTTGTTTCAGACGGCATTTATCGCAAAACCGAAGGAAAACAAATAATATGGAAAAGAAAACCAAAATCCGCCTGGTCGGCCTGATTATTCTGGCCACGGCTGTGCTCAGCCTGATTCTTGTGCTGTTTACCGATTCTTGGCCACTGGCCATTGCCATTGCCGTGGTGGTGATGGCTTCGGCTTCTGCCGGCTTTTATTGGTATTCGCGCCGCCAGCAGCGCCAGTTTATCGAGCGTTTGAAAAAATTCGATATCGATCCGGAAAAAGGCCGCGTTAACGAAGCCAACCTGCGCCGCATGTATCACAGCGGCGGCCAGGCGCAAAAAGATGCCATCACCATTATCTGCATGTCGCAGGAATGTTCGGTGGAAGAAGCGCACGCTTTGTTTAAAAAACGCCCCACCCGCCAAGAGCAGATGGCGCAGGCGCGCGAAATGCAAAAAGGCATGCGCCAGCCGCGTATGCGCCGTTGAGCGCTGCATCAATCCAAAGGCCGTCTGAAAAAAGTTTTCAGACGGCCTCTCTTCTTGGGCTGCGGCAAATAAGATTTAACGCAAATCGGGCAACACGTTCAACACCGCCGACAACACCGCTTCGCCCAAGCGCAATGAGCGCTGGCCGTTCCAGCCGAAATCATCGTCGGGCAGATTGTGGTTGTCTTTAAACGGCATTTCCAATGTGTAGGCCAGGCAGCCGAAATTTTCGCCCACCCAAGCCGTGGCCATGCTCAGGTTGGCTTGGCCGGGCGCATCTTTTTCGTAGCCGTGCTCATCTTGGAAATCGGGGCTGGCGGCGGCAAACGCGGCTTTGAATTGCGCTTCCAGCGCGGCGATGCGTTCATTATAGGCCGGCACGCCTTCGGTGCCCGCCACAAACACATAAGGAATGGCTTCGTCGCCGTGGATGTCGAGGGAATAAGTCCACGCCGGTGGCGCGCATTTTTTCGCGCACATAATATACTTCGGGGCTTTTTTCCAAGGTGGGCGCGAGCCATTCGCGGTTGAGGTTGGCGCCGGCGGCATTGGTGCGCAGATTGCCCAGCGCCGAGCCGTCGGGGTTCATATTGGGCACGATGTAAAACGTGGCTTGGTCGAGCAGCGCGCGCGCGGTGGCGTCTTGCGGGTCGAGCAGGCGCGCGAGCAGGCCTTCGACAAACCATTCGGCCATGGTTTCGCCCGGATGCTGGCGGGCAATCACCCACACTTTCAAATCGCTTTGCACTTGGTTGCCGATGGTGAGCAGATTCATGTCGCGCCCTTCTACCGTGCTGCCCAAATCGTCAATCTGGCACAAGCCGCTGCCTTGCGCATCGCCCAATAAATTTAAGTGCTGCTCGCTGGAATAAGGCTCGAAATAGGCATAATAAATGCTGTTGGCCAGCGGGGTGTGTTCGATGGTGAGCACGCCGTTTTCATAGCGAGTGGGCACGCGAAACCAGTTTTGCCTGTCGTAAGAGGCGCAGGCCTGATAATCTTCCCAGCCATCGGGGTAGGCGGCTTGGGCGGCATTTTCAAAATGCATCACGCAATTTTGATAGGCCGCGCCTTGCAATCGGAAGTAAAACCATTGTGCAAAATCGGAGGCGTTGTCGGGGCGCAAGGCCAAGCGGATATCGGTGGGGTTGCTCAAATCGGTTACGGTGAGGGCGCCGGCATCGAAACGGGTGCTGATTTTCATGGTGATTTCTTTAAAAGATAAGACGTATAACGTATTATTGTACTGCTATTTCGGTGCGGCTTGTTTGCTTTCTTTTGTGCTGTGGGTGCGGGCGGCAGATTTCGGGTGATATGGCCTTTAAAAAAATAAACCGGCTGTCTTGTGCGATGCGTAGGCCGGATTCTGAAATCTGATCTTGTTTGCAGAATAAAATTTTGAGCTTGCGGCAAATGTCGGATACCAGTATCCGACCGACAAATTTTGGCCATCTGAAAGCGTTCAGACGGCCTCAACAGGTGCTTTATAAGGTGTGGTGAGATGGAAAAAGATTTGGTTTTAACCTTGATGTTTCGCGATTATTGCAGCCTCTGCCATAAAATGCGCGATGCTTTGCAGCCTTATCAGCAGCAATACGGTTTTGCGCTGGAGGTGGTGGATGTGGATGCCGATGCGGCGCTGGAAGAAAAATACAACGAATTGGTGCCGGTGCTGCTTTGGGGCGACAGGGAAATCTGCCATTGGTTTTTAGATGAAGCCTTGTTGCGGGCTTTTTTGGCGGAAAATTCGGAAACTGCTTAAAGGTAAAATGGAATGCAAGAAAAAGTGATACAAAACTATGCTCTATAACGGCGTAGGTTGGGTTGATAAACCCAACGTTTCAGACGGCCTGTGGGCTTGGGCTTGTTGGGTTTGCAGCCTAACCTATCCGTTGTGTCACTTTTTTTGCATTCCACTAAAAAGGCGCAGAAATGCCGATGGATAGATTCGGGCATCAGCATGATGGGTTTTTAAAATTTTAAAATAAACAATTTGTTGTAATAATAAACAGGCCGTCTGAAAGGTTTCAGACGGCCTGTTGTTATTGCGCTGTGTCGACGGCAGCGGTGTTAGCCGGAGCCGGTTGGTAAACCGGTGTTGCGGGGTGGTAATCTGCTGTCGAGGGCGGTGGCGGGCTTTCGCTCTTGCGCGCTTTGCTCTTGCTTTCTTTTTTATCTTTGTCGTCGTTGCCATCGGGAATCACCGCATCCACCACGGCGCCGGTGGTTTTGACGGCGATTTTGCCGACGGTAAACACGGTGGTGGCGGCAAGGTCGACGGCAGAGGCCACCACGCAGCCGCCGAGCAGCAGACCGGCGGCCAGGGGCAGGGCGGTGCGGCGCAGGCTTTTTATGCCGGTTTTGGAAAACAAGCCGGTGGTGTGGTTTTGTTGTGTTGTTTGCGGCTTGCGGCTTTGTTGGTTGTGTTTCAGGCTGGGTGTCATTTGTGGTTGTGCCCGCAATGTTCGTTGTGCTCGTGATCTTCGTCGCAGCCGGCCAGCATCTGCGCCCAAGCTTCGTCGTCGCCGTCGAATTCGGCTATTTCGGCGTATTCGCCGCTCTCGAGCATGGCCACCAATTCTGCCAGTGATTCGGCGCCTTCCACCCAATCGCAGGGGATGTCGGGCGGGGTGGTGTCGGCGAGCACAGCGGCCAGGCCTTGGTGCCAGGCCACCCAATAGCCGTTGGCGGTGTGCACAAACACGGCTTCGGGGTGGATGTGTTCATCGGTGGTGCCGGCGAGCATGCGTTCGGCGATTTCGGGCTGGAAGGGCAGGGTTTGCATGAGGGTGTCTTTCTATTGGTGATGAAATGTGAACAGACCCTAAGGCCGTCTGAAAGGCTTTCAGACGGCCTTAGGGCTTTATTCGGCTTTCACCGCTTCGGGGTTGAGCGACACCAAAAGCTGGTCGATTTTGAGATTGTCGGTGTCGATGATTTCAAATTTGTAGCGGTCAAACAGCACAAAATCGGTTTTCTTGGGGATTTTGCGCAGCGAATACATCATAAAGCCGCCGATGGTTTCGTAGTTTTCCGAATTGGGGAAATCCACAATATCCAGCGCGCGCATCACGTCTTCGAGCGGCGCGGCGCCTTCGATCAGCCAGGAAACGTCATCGCGCTGGATGATTTGCGGCTCTTCTTCGGTGGCCACCAATTCGCCCATCACGATGCTCATCACGTCTTTGAGCGTGACCACGCCGACCACCAGCGCATATTCGTTCACAATCACGGCAAAATCTTCGCCGGCGTTTTTAAAGGCTTCGAGCACTTCATAAAGCGAGAGCGTGTCGGGAATGAACAGCGCTTTGTGCAGCACGCGTTTGTCGGTGAGCTTGAGGTTTTGCTCTTTCAGGTAAAGTGTGAGCAAGGTGTGCGATTCGATATAGCCGATTACTTTTTCCAATTCGCCGTTGCACACTAAAAATTTGGCGTGCGGCTTTTCGGCCATCAGCGCGAGCACGGTGTCGGCGCTGTCGCTTTTGTCGAAATAGGCGATGTTTTCGCGCGTGGTCATGGTGGAGGTAACGGTGCGCGACTGCATGTCGAAAATATTTTCAATCAAATAATGCTCTTGCTGCTTGAGCACGCCGGCTTCGGCACCGGCGTCCACCACGGCATAAATGTCTTCCGAGGTGAGCTGGTCTTGGCGCACGGTGGAAATGCGCAAGGTTTTGAAAATCAGGTTGGCGATGCCGTCGAAAAACCACACCAAGGGCTTGAGCAGGAAAATCATCAGCATCATCGGCCGCACCACGCGCACGGCCACGCGCTCGGGGTGGGTCATGGCGAAGCGCTTGGGCATCAGGTCGGCAAACAGAATAAAGAGGCCGGTGACCAGAAAAAACGACAATAAAGAAGCGAGCGTGCCCGCCCAGGCCGCATCGCCCAAATGCTGCAACAGCGCGCCCAAATAAGGCCGCACCGCCGCTTCGCCCACAATACCGGCCAGAATCGCCACGGCATTGAGGCCGATTTGCACCACTGTGATAAAGCTGCCCGGCTGCTCCTGCATGTTCAACACATCCAACGCGCGCGTGTCGCCCTCTTTGCCCAAAACCTGCAATTTGATTTTACGCGACGAGGCCAGCGCCAGCTCGGAGCACGACACAAACGCGCTCACGGCAACCAGCAGCAGCAAAATCAGAACGGCTTCAAAAATATTCATATAAAATATAAAAGAGTGGATAACTTTTGAATTATAACATTTTTGCATGGTAAAGGCCGTCTGAACGCTTTCAGACGGCCTTTACCATGCAAGGTGAATTGTGAATAGAACCTAGGGTCTGTTCACATTTCATCACGCGGCAATATTTTGGCTCAAAAACGCGCCTGCTGCGTTGAAAATGCTCGCAAGGTGTTCAACCT
>RCMY010005826.1_pt1 | contig 10395 bp, 13 predicted proteins | sample 2041341 | NCBI WGS metagenome assembly RCMY01 (sample SAMN09708234, study PRJNA481090) | Marine sediment metagenome, whole genome shotgun sequencing project.
AAATCCAGACCCGGCTCGATTCCGTACAACACGTAGGCGGTACGCGGCTGCGACAGCATCGGCTAATCCCCCGACTTCATCCCATCGAAGGTACCACCGTCGGCACAAAGTACGGACCGCATCACCTGTGCATACTTGGATATGGTGGGTTTGAAGGTGCACTCGATGTCCTCACCAGCACAGTTACGGTGCATTCTGCCAGACCCACGGCCAGGGGAGTCAGCGTACTTAGACGTGGCCTCCTTGGCGCGTTTGGTGATTGCAACAGGGTCTTCGCCTTTGACAATCGGCAGGGTGTCCACGCCGATTTGCACACCAAGGATCGCCAATTGCTCCATCGCCGCCGGACGGTTCACGTCGAGCGACGCCATCAAGACGCGTTTGCCGTCGCGCTCCTTGAGGCGCTTCGCCAGCTTGGCGGTTGTTGTTGTCTTACCACCACCTTGCAAACCAACCATCAGGATCGGGGCAGGCGGGTTATCAATCTTGAGCGCACCCGGCTCGCCTTCACCGCGCAGCACGTCGATCAGCGCGTCATGCACAATTTTGACGACCTGCTGACCCGGTGTGATCGACTTGGTGACGGCTTGACCTGTCGCTTTTTCCTGCACCACTTTGACAAAATCACGGGCAACGGGAAGCGAAACATCCGCCTCAAGCAGGGCAATACGCACTTCGCGCAGGGCGGTTTTCACGTCCTCGTCAGAGAGCGCGCCTTGTTTGGTCAGGCGGTCAAAGACGCCGGACAGGCGTTCGCTGAGGTTCTCAAACATGGGCAGATGCCCTTTCTCGGTTCGGTTGCGGGATGCTTCCTATGTAGGAAGGCCCACGAAAATGCACAATTGCCCCCGTGGGCGTAAAACGCTGACGGGGGGCGATCCAAGGCTGCGCCAAGGACCGGAAGACAAAGCTTCCGGAGATTGAGGGTCGTTTAGGCCGCTGAACGGTGTGAGTCAAGCCAGCCATTGATGGCATCGCGCGCACGATCCGCCCCATGTCCACTGGAATAAACCAGCGTTACGGGATGGGTGCCTGCGTCCATACCGCCGCTGATCACAAGGGCGGCGCGGTTGGTGGGGGTATCACCGGAATGCATGGTTTCGACAATGGCACGATCCAGAAACCGCATTTCCCACGTCATCTTGCTGTAACCGAACCATGAACGGCGCCGCAGTTCCACGTGATTGCGTGGGTGATCAAGGATCAATTGGGTCCGGCGCACAAACGCCATGTTGAACACGACAGCAATGCCCAGTCCACCAGCCATGAAAGTCAGCGCCAATTTCAAATCCGTGCCGAGATTGGCGAGCCCCATCGTAAAGAACAACAGCCCGAAGGCGGTCACGAAGATCGCCAGCCAGATGGGGTTATTCTCGATAATCAGTTGATCGGGCGTGTCGCGGGTGACTTTCATCTGTGCGAGTATGACCGTCAGATATGATTTCGCCAAGTGGCTATGACGTCAGGCGGATTGCCTATTGTATTTCCGAACGCAGCAATCAAAATTGCCTGTAGTATGTTCACTGACGCACAGGACTTGCCCGATGGATAACTGGGACGAAATCCGAACCGCCTTTCAGGTTGCGCGGATGGGCACCGTGAGCGGCGCGGCGGATGTGCTGGGCGTTCATCATGCAACCGTCATTCGCCATATTGATGCGCTCGAAGCGCGGTTGGGGGTCAAGCTTTTTCAGCGGCACGCGCGCGGTTATACGGCGACTGAAGCGGGCAATGACCTGCTGCGTGTGGCCCAAGCGACAGATGATCAATTCAGCCAGCTTGCCGGCCGGATCAAAGGACGTGGCATGGATGTTTCCGGTGATCTGGTGGTGACCTCGGTGGTGTCACTGGCCGCACGGATTGCGCCGTTGCTGGCAACGTTTCAACAGATGCACAAAGATGTCTCTGTTCGCTATCTCACGGGTGACCGCCTGTTCCGGCTTGAATACGGCGAGGCGCATGTAGCGATCCGCGCCGGTGCCGCGCCCGAACAGCCGGACAATGTGGTTCAGCCTTTGATCGAGATGCAAGTCGGGGCATACGCCAGCAAAGCCTATGTTGCCGAAAACGGAACGCCCGACGGGCCGCAGGATTATGCGCGCCACCGTTTTGTCGGCACCGAAAGCCGCGAAAGCCGTGCACCCTATTATGTCTGGCTTCGCGAGAATGTGCCCGAGGCCTGCGTGACGTTCCGCTGTACCGATACCCGCGCTGCTGTCGCTGCCGTTGAGGCAGGTGCCGGTATCGGGTTCCTCAACCAATCAACCGCCGCCCGGAATCCCGACCTTGTTGAAATCCACGCTCCCCGGCCTGAGTGGGCGGCCCCGTTGTGGCTGGTCACCCATGTGGACCTGCACCGCACAACCAAGGTGCAGGCGCTGTTAAAGTTTCTCAAAGAAAATGTGCGCGAGGGCGAAATATGACGCCCCAAGCCCAAGGTCATCTGGCGATGCTGGCGTTTTCCGCACTTGTGGCGGGATCGTTTTCGCTGGGCGGGATGATGGCGAACGATATTGATCCGGCGGCGTTTACTGCGGTGCGCTTTGGGCTGGCTGCGGTTTTTGTCGGCATTCTGGCGCGCCTTCGCGGTGGATTTGGCACCGGCAGTTTTGCGGCCCCGTGGCGCTATGGCGTCTTGGGCGGTCTCTTTGGCATCTACTTTGTGCTGATGTTCGAGGGGTTGAAAACCGCGCCACCTGTCAGTGCGGCGGCGGTGTTTGCGCTTGTCCCGCTGATGGCTGCCGGATTTGCATGGGTGTTGCTTCGCCAGGTGCTGACTTCGCGCATGGCGCTGGCGCTCGCCATTGGCGGGGCGGGTGCGCTTTGGGTCATTTTCCGCGCTGATATGGGCGCGCTGATGGCGTTCGACGTAGGGCGGGGCGAGATGATCTATTTTGTCGGCTGCATAAGCCATGCTCTCTATGCGCCCATGGTGCGTCGCCTCAATCGGGGCGAAAGCGCGGTGACTTTCACCTTTGGTACAGTGCTCGCGGGCTGTATTTTGCTGACCATCTATGCATGGCCTGAATTGATGGCTGTCAATTGGGGGCAACTGCCCGTGCTTGTATGGGTCACGCTGTTCTATACGGCGTTCTTTGCAACCGCCTGCACTGTGGTCATACTGCAATTTGCCACTCTGCGCCTGCCCTCGGCCAAGGTGATGGCCTATACCTATCTCACACCGTGTTGGGTTATTGTCTGGGAGATTATGCTGGGCAATCCGGTGCCGCCTGCCTTGGTTCTGGGTGGGGTGGCGCTTACCATTGTCGCATTGCTCTTGTTGTTGCGCGATGATGAGGTGCGTGCGCCCTGACGCTTAGCCGCCGTCGGGCGACAGTTCAGCCGCCAGAAATCGCTCGAACGCCTCAAGATTCACCGGCTCGAATTGTCCGAAACCCTGCATCCAGATCGAGGCATCGCGCATCGCGTCCGGTTCCAGCTTGCACCATTTCACCCGCCCGTGCTTTTCCTGCGATATCAAACCTGCCGTGCTCAGCACGCTCAGGTGTTTGGAAATCGCGGCAAGCGACATCTCGAAAGGTTCCGCCACATCCGTCACGGCCATGTCGTCTTCCAGCAACATCGCAAGGATTGCGCGCCGTGTCGGATCGGCGAGGGCGGCAAAGACCTGATCAATGTTGCGTGTCATATCACATCATTACCGCGCAGATGGACGCAGGGAAAGTGCTCAGCCGTGCGGATGGCGGATGAGTTCGGTTCTGGCGGTGGGGGCGGCGGTTGCAGGGCAGGGCATCTTGCTGGCCTCTGACGAACGTGTCGCGGACGAGGGCGTCCTGGTCAGTCTGGTGCGCGTGTTTCGCGATTGGCTGCTGACGGAAACGGTGGTCTGGTGACGGAGCAGATAACAGATAATCAACCAATGAGTTGAATGTCATACCCTGCTGCTTAGGCCTGATTTTCGCAGATCAAAGTGTCTTAAGGTCATACTATCACGACTAATATATGCTTAAAAACAAATACTTAATCAAATTTTCTTCAAAGTTGACTCTCTGCCCTCCCCCCATTAGCACTCACTCAAGAATTCCAGTGGGGAATTACACCGTGCCCGATCAAGACCTTCAGCAACTTGAAGCCAAGATCAACGCCGCGAAAGCGCGCTCGGCACCGGCAAAACCCCATCAGGAAGAACACTACTCTCAGGCACAGCTTGCCTGGCGGATGGTGATTGAATTGGTGGCCGGTCTTGGGATCGGTTTTGGTATCGGATACGGGTTGGACTGGCTGTTTGGCACCCTCCCCATCTTTATGGTGCTGTTTGTAATGCTGGGCCTTGCGGCGGGGATCAAAACGATGCTCCGATCTGCGCAAGAGATTCAGGAAAATAAGATGGCCGAAGAGGCCGCGAAAAATTCGCCCTTAAGAGGCGGCAAAGACGAAGGAGCCTGAAATGGCGACAGAAGCACAAAGCGACGAAGGCGGTCTTGTCTTCCACCCGATGGACCAGTTCATCATCAAGCCGTTCTTTGGCGGTGGCACCGACGTCGCTTGGTACACAGTGACCAACGCAACCGTCTGGATGTTTCTTGCGGTGATCGCGACCTTCGCGTTGCTGGTGCTGGGCAGTTCCAAGCGCTCTATCATCCCGTCGCGGATGCAATCGGTTGCTGAATTGGCCTACGGTTTTGTCTATAAGATGGTCGAAGATATCTGCGGCAAAGACGGGGTCAAGTATTTCCCCTACATCATGACGCTGTTCATGTTCATCGTTTGCGCCAACTTCCTTGGCTTGTTGCCAATGGCCTTCACTCCTACATCGCATTTCGCCGTTACCGTGGTTCTGGCAATGGCAGTGTTCCTGACCGTGACCATTTTGGGGTTCGTCAAGAACGGTACCGCATTCTTGGGCCTGTTCTGGGTCGCATCCGCGCCCTTGGCCCTGCGTCCGGTTCTGGCGATCATCGAGCTGATCTCGTATTTCGTGCGCCCCGTCAGCCACTCCATTCGCTTGGCTGGTAACGTTATGGCCGGCCACGCGGTGATCAAGGTTTTTGCAGGCTTTGCAGCGCTGACCGCAGTGTCGCCCTTCGCGATCCTCGGCATCACGGCAATGTACGGTCTGGAGGTCCTTGTGTCCTTCATTCAGGCCTATGTCTTTACCATTCTAACATGCGTGTACCTCAAGGACGCGCTGCATCCATCACACTAATTACCCATTCGGGCGACACTTAAACCCGTCCTAATACCCAACTTCCAATCGTAAGGAGAATTCACATGGAAGGCGAACTCGCACACATCGGCGCAGGTCTGGCAGCTATTGGTTCCGGCGCTGCCGCAATCGGTGTTGGTAACGTAGCAGGCAATTTCTTGGCCGGCGCATTGCGCAACCCATCTGCTGCTGCTTCGCAGACAGCAACACTTTTCATCGGCATCGCGTTTGCAGAAGCTTTGGGGATCTTCTCGTTCCTCGTCGCACTGCTTTTGATGTTCGCTGTTTAAGACCCAAGGTTACGACTTCCTTACGAGCGGACAGGGGCAACCCCCTGTCCGCATGTAAGTCCCCGTTTCCAAGGAGAAGCCAAGATGGCAACTGAGACAATAACAGAACACGGCGTTGTTGAGGCCGCTCCCGGCATGCCACAGCTGGATTTTTCCACTTGGGGCAACCAGATTTTCTGGCTCGTACTGGCGCTGATCGCGATCTACATGATCCTGTCACGCGTTGCGCTGCCCCGCATCGGTGCGGTTCTGGCGGAACGTACCGGTACGATCACCAATGATATTGCTGCGGCTGAGGATCTCAAAGTCAAAGCTGTTGAGGCCGAAGACGCCTATAACAAAGCCCTCGCGGATGCGCGCAGCGAAGCACACCGGATCGTCGAGAGCGCCAAGACTGACATCAAGGCCGACCTTGATGTGGCGATTGCCAAAGCTGACGCAGAGATTTCTGCCAAGGCTGCGGAATCCGCAAAAGCAATTTCCGAAATTCGCGCCTCTGCTCTGGAGAACGTGAAGATCGTCGCGAAAGACACCGCAAAAGAGATCGTTGCTGCCATGGGTGGCAAGGCTGATGCCAAAACGATCACTGCCGCAGTGACTGAGCGTATGAAAGGATGAACATGATGCGTTTGACCCTGACCGCCACGCTGACCGCAGTTTTCGCCTCACCGGCGTTCGCTGCTTCCGGCCCGTTCTTCTCGCTGGGCAACACCGACTTTGTTGTTCTGCTGGCGTTCATCTTGTTCATCGCGGTGCTGTTTTATTTCAAAGTGCCCGGCCTTTTGGGCGGCATGTTGGACAAGCGCGCCGACGGGATCAAATCCGAGCTGGATGAAGCCCGCAAGCTGCGTGAAGAAGCACAATCCCTGTTGGCCTCCTACGAGCGCAAGCAGAAAGAAGTGCAGGAACAGGCAGATCGCATTGTGGCCGCTGCGAAAGACGAAGCAACGGCTGCTGGGGTTCAGGCCCGCGTTGATCTTGAGAAATCAGTGGCACGCCGGTTGGCTGCCGCCGAAGACCAGATCAGCTCTGCTCAGGCGGCGGCTGTTAAAGAAGTTCGTGATCAAGCTGCGATGATCGCTATCGCGGCGGCGCGTGATGTGATTGCCAAGCAGATGACAGCGGCTGACGGCAGCAAGCTGATTGATGACGCGATTACACTGGTGGATGCCAAGCTGCATTAAGCGGGTTTCACTTTAGAAATAGACAAGCCCCGGCCCTGCGCCGGGGTTTTTCGTTTCTGGACCGCAGGGTCACCCGTCCGTTTCATGTTGCAACCGTTGCTGTGCGATTTCCTCGTTGCGCTGGGTTTTGCGCTGATCGGCCAGTGACGCTTCGACATAGTCCAGATGCGCCTCAATTGCTGCCCGCGCCGCTGCCGGATTGCGAGACTGCAACGCATCATTGATCGCGCGATGTTGGTCCAGCAACGCCGCGCGGCTGATCCGTTGTTTGAACATCACCTGACGGTTATAAAACACGCCCCCGCGCAGCAGTTCATACATGGATCGCATCATGTGCAGCATCACAACGTTATGGCTCGCCTCAACAATGGCCATGTGGAACTGTGCATCCAGTTGCGCCTCGTTCTCGGCATCGCGTTTGATATGGGCCGCCTCCATCTTTTCAAAAATGGTTTGAACGACGGCGAGGTCGGTATCTGAACCGAATTTCGCTGCACGTTCCGCCGCCAGCCCTTCCATATCGCGTCGAAACGACAGGTAATCAAAGACCGCCTCATCGTGGCGCCCGAACAGATCGAGCAGCGCAGGAGAAAAAGCGCTGCCCAAAACATCAGCGACATAGACACCAGCGCCAGGTTTGGCGCTGAGGAGTCCGGCCTCCTGTAGTTGCGATATCGCGTCGCGCAGGGACGGGCGGGAAACCTTGAGCCTTTCGGCCAGTTCACGTTCGGGCGGCAAGCGCTCTCCGGGGCGCAGGATGCCCCGCAGGATAAGCTGCTCGATCTGCCGGATGACCGCAGTTGAGAGCTTTTCGGGTGTGACCGGACGGAAGGGCATGGCGTATCCTTGAATTGGTTAAATCATATGACCAAAGTGGCAAGGCGGCAATGGGTGCGCGTTAGAGGATTGTTTACCTTGAGCGGGGATCATCGGAAGATGATGCGGTTGATCCTCTGTCTGGTGGTGCTTTCGGGCTGCAATATGCCCAGTCCGTCGTTTCGCGGTTTGCCAGCAACCCGCGTGACGGTTGCGGGCTCCACCTTTGACGTCCGGGTGCGGGGGACTTGGGCCGAGGCAATGCGGATCAATCCACAATATGCCCCTCGTTTCGGACCGATTGAGCAACGTGCAGCATTTGCCATGCAGCAGGTCAGTGGCTGTAGGGTCGTTAGCGTGTCAGGGGATCAGGCGCTGGCATTCGGGCGGTTGGATTGTGGGAAAGGAGCGGTGCGGCGGCGCATTGTGCCGCGTACATTGGAGTGTGTGCCCGTGCGCGGTTCGGGGATCAAGGAGATCGGTCAGGTCCGCGTTGATTTGGATTGCGAACTGGCCTGATCGTGCAAAACCGCAATATGTTGTGGATAACCCGGCGGGAAACCCCTTGTGTTGTGGGGATTGCTTGACACAGGGCCACCACCACCCGCATTTTACAGGACGCAGGAATCATCGGAGCCCCATCAAAGGTGCGCTTTTCCAAACTCAGACTGACAGGCTTCAAAAGCTTCGTGGACCCAACGGACCTGATCATCGCGGATGGTCTGACCGGTGTTGTGGGGCCGAACGGCTGTGGAAAATCGAACCTGTTGGAAGCGCTGCGCTGGGTCATGGGTGAAAACCGCCCGACTGCGATGCGCGGTGGCGGCATGGAAGATGTGATCTTTGCCGGCGCCGCCACGCGGCCCGCTCGAAATTTTGCTGAAGTCGCGCTGCATATCGACAATTCCGAACGGCTGGCACCGGCAGGGTTCAACGACGGCGATGCGCTTGAAATTGTGCGCCGTATCACCCGCGATGTCGGCAGCGCCTACAAGGCGGCGGGCAAAGACGTGCGCGCGCGTGACGTGCAGATGCTGTTTGCGGATGCCTCGACTGGTGCGCATAGTCCGGCATTGGTCAGGCAAGGGCAGATCGCGGAGTTGATCAACGCCAAACCAAAGAACCGGCGGCGTATTCTGGAAGAAGCTGCGGGTATCTCTGGACTATATCAACGCCGCCACGAGGCTGAATTGAAACTGAATGGTGCCGAAGCCAACCTCGCCCGCGTTGATGATGTGATTGAACAACTGGCAGCCCAACTGGCGCAACTTGCCCGGCAGGCCCGCCAAGCAGCGCGCTACCGCGAGATTGGCGATGGATTGCGCCGCGCTGAGGGTATGTTGCTCTATCGGCGCTGGCGCGAGGCGGATGATGCCCGCGCACTGGCTGATGAAGAATTGCGGGTTCGGGTGACCGCCGCCGCACAGGCGCAGGGCGTGGTTCAGAGCACTGGAAAAGCGCGCCAGATTGCAGAAGATGCCCTTCCGGCGCTGCGCGAAGAAGACGCAATTGCCGCCGCGGTTTTGCAACGTCTTGCAGTGCAGCGTGACACCCTGAGCGATCAGGAAGCGCGGGCGGAGCAAACGATTGAGACACTCTCGGGTCGTGTCAATCAACTTGGCCGGGACATTGAACGCGAGGCCGGCTTGAACAGGGATGCCGGCGAAACAATCGAACGTCTGGAGTGGGAAGCGCGCGAGCTTGGCAAAGCGGGCGCGGGACATGCCGAGGCGCTTGAGGCGGCAGCAGAAGCAGCACGTGATGCAGCGGCTGTTTTGCAGGCCCGCGAGGATGAGCTTTCGCAGCAGACTGAAGATGTTGCACGGTTGGCCGCGCGCCACGGGTCGGCAGAAAGATTGTTGGAAGACAGCCGCAAAACACAGGCGAAATCCGAAAGTGACGCGTCAAAAGCGCAAGAAGCTGCGGCGCAGAGCCGCGCAGCACTTGAGCAAGCAGCACTGGATTTTGAGTCTGCGAAGACCGCAGAGGGCGTTGCGGTGACGGCGGCGACCCAAGCGGATGAGGCCTTGTTAAAGGCTGAGGAGATGCGGGCGGAAACCCAGTCGCGCGAAGCGGATGCGCGCGGCGAGCGCTCGGAAGCTGAAGGCGAAATGAACGCCCTGCGCGCCGAGGTCGGCGCACTTGCCAAGCTGGTGGAGCGCGACACCGCCGAGGGTGGACAAATCCTTGACCGTTTGCAGGTAGAGCACGGGTTTGAGAAGGCGCTAGGTGCGGCCCTTGCAGATGATCTGCGCGCGCCTCAGGTTGAGGCTGATGGCCCTTCTGGTTGGGCTGTTTTGTCATCTTATGACAGCGATCAGCCGCTTCCCAACGGGGTGACGCCGCTGAGCAATCATGTCTCGGTTCCTGATGTTCTGGCCCGCCGCATGGGTCAGATCGGCTTGGTCGATCCTGATGATGGTCCCGCATTGCAGGCGGCATTGTTACCCGGACAGCGACTGGTATCCCTCGAAGGCGATCTTTGGCGCTGGGACGGTTTTCGTGCTTGGGCCGAAGATGCGCCCTCGGCCGCGGCCCTGCGCCTGCAACAGCTCAACCGTCTTGAGGTTCTCAAGCAATCGCTTGAACAGGCCAGCGAACGTGCCGAAGGTGCGCGCGCAGCACATGAAACCCTGACCCGCAGGTTGACCGAGCAAACCGAGACCGACAAACGTGCCCGCGAAGAGCGTCGCACCGCCGACCGTGGCGTTGCGGATGCGGGCCGCGCGTTAAGTAGGGTTGAGGCGGACAGGAACCTCGCGGAGGGGCGTCTGGAAAGCCTTGGACTTGCCGTGAAACGCCATGAAGACGAGGCGATGGGCGCGCGGGGCCGCGTGATTGAGGCCGGGCGCGCGATGGCTGAACTTGGTGATTTGTCTGAGGCGCGCGGTGGTATTGACGACCTGCGCATGACGGTCGCCTGCGGGGTCGCCGCGCC
>RCMY010005827.1_pt1 | contig 10394 bp, 9 predicted proteins | sample 2041341 | NCBI WGS metagenome assembly RCMY01 (sample SAMN09708234, study PRJNA481090) | Marine sediment metagenome, whole genome shotgun sequencing project.
AAATGCTGACCGTCACGCTGTCCAAAAACGCCCGCGCCCGCGCCGTGCAACTGCCCGCCTGGAACGAGGCGCTGGGTCTGCCGCGCCCGTGGGATCAGCAATGGTCGATGCGCATGCAGCAGATTTTGGCGTATGAAACGGACCTGCTGGAATTCGACGACCTGTTCGACGGCAACCCTGCCGTGGACCGCAAGGTTGAAGAGCTGAAAGAGGGCGCGCGCCACGAACTGGCCACGCTGGAGGGGATGGGCGGCGCCATCGGTGCAATCGATTATATGAAATCGCGGCTGGTCGACAGCAACGCCGAACGCCTGAACCGGATCGAACGCAACGAAACGGTCGTCGTCGGCGTCAACAGATTCACCACCGGCGAGCCGTCGCCGCTGATGGACGCGGACGGCGGCATCATGACCGTCGATCCGGCGGTCGAGGCCGAACAGATCGGCCGCCTCAATGCGTGGAAAGAGGGCCGCGACGCCGCCGCCGTCCGGTCCGCACTGGCCGAATTGCGCGCCGCCGCCAGCGAGGGGCGCAACATCATGCCCGCCTCGATCAACGCGGCCCGCGTCGGGGTCACCACCGGCGAATGGGCGCAGCAGATGCGCGCCGTGCACGGCGAATACCGTGGCCCGACGGGCGTATCCTCCAGCCCCTCGAACAAGACCGAGGGCCTTGAGGAAATCCGCGAAAAGGTCGACGCGGTCAGCACGCTCCTGGGTCGCCGCCTGAAGTTCCTGGTCGGCAAACCCGGCCTTGACGGCCATTCCAACGGCGCCGAACAGATCGCTTTCCGCGCGCGCGATTGCGGGATGGATATCGACTATCAGGGCATCCGCCTGACCCCCGAGGAACTGGTGCGCGCCGCGCTTGAGGACCAGGCACATGTCGTCGGCCTGTCGATCCTGTCGGGCAGCCACATCCCGCTGGTCGACGACCTGATGGAACGGATGCGCGCCGCCGGCCTGTCGCACATCCCCGTCATCGTCGGCGGCATCATCCCCGAGGAGGACGCAAAACGCCTCAAGGCAATGGGCGTCGCGCGCGTCTACACCCCCAAGGATTTTGAGCTGAACACAATCATGCGCGACATCGTAACGCTGGTCGATCCCAGCCCTGTCGCCGCCGAATAATACTGGCGGGGCCGGCGTACGCCGCTACCATGACCGGAAGCCGAATCAGCAGAAAGCGCGCAACATGCCCGATTCCATCACTATCCGCCCCCTCCAATCCGCAGACGAGGCCGAGTGGCGCCGCCTGTGGAAGGGGTATCTGGACTATTATGAGACAACCCTGCCGGACGAAGTTTATGAAACCACGTTCCAGCGCCTTCTCAGCGCAGATCATCCTAATCAGAACGGCCTGATCGCGTTGCAAAAAGGCGGGCCCGTTGGCCTGGTCCATTACATCTATCATCCGCATAACTGGAAGACCCAAGACGTCTGCTATCTTCAGGACCTCTACGCCGACCCTGCCGCACGCGGCACCGGCGTGGGACGTAAGCTGATCGAAGCCGTCTACAAGGCTGCCGATGCAGATGGTCGCCCCACGGTCTATTGGCTGACGCAGGATTTCAACGAAACAGCGCGCAAACTCTACGACCGCATCGGCACGCTGACGCCGTTTATCAAATACAACAGATAACAAATATAACAGATAATGCTGGCCCTGCATCTTCTGGCCGAAAATATCCTGGGGGGAGCGCGCAAAATCCAATCGGATTTTGTGCGCGGGGGGCAAAGCCCCCCAAAAGCGCCCGCCTTGGTCGCTGCAACACGCCGGGACACTTTTCATCCCCGCCAACCGACTTAAGTTAACGGTCATGCCTTATGAATGGTCCCCCCCCGCCTCTGATCAGGCCCCCCAGCGACTGGATCTGTGGCCGCATCAGTCACTGCCGAGGCGCGGATTTGCGTGGTTTATGCTGGCGACCAGTGTGATGATCTCGATCCCACTTTTCCCGCTGCTGGGCACAGCCCTGCTGTGGGGACTGCTGCCGTTTCTGGCCGGGGCCGTTGTTCTGCTATGGTGGGCGCTGGAGCACAGCTATCGCGCAGGTAGACTGCACGAGGCGCTGATCATTGATGATTGCGAGGTCCATTTGACCCGCACCGATCCCAAGGGCCACGTGCAGACTTGGGATTGCAACTGTTATTGGGCGCAGGCCCAGATCTATCCATCGGGCGGGCCAGTGGCGCATTACATCACCTTGCGCGGCGCGGGCCGCGAGGTAGAGCTGGGCGCATTCCTGTCCGAAGACGAGCGAAAGGCGTTATATGACGAGCTTCGCGGCGCACTTGGACGTGCGCGCGCCATGTGCTGATTGGCCGATTACAGGCCGACAGGTGGATTTTGAGTATTTTTGGAACGATGAAAGCCGGAAATAGTGCGTCCGGCATATCTGAGGCGCCTTAGCAAAGGCGATCTTTGATCCGGGGGCCAACCGCGCCGAAATCCATCTGGCCGGTGTATTTCGCTTTGAGCATGCCCATCAATTTCCCCATGTCCCGGATCGATGTGGCGCCGGTTTCCGCCACGGCCTGCTCAATGGCTGCGTCGACCTCGGCATCGGTGAGCTGGCGGGGCAGGAATTCGGCGATGATCGCGGCCTCGGCCTGTTCGCGTTCGGCCAAATCGATGCGCCCGCCCTCCTCATAGGCGCGCACAGATTCGTGGCGCTGCTTGGTCATCTTGCCCAGGATCGCCAGAACGTCATCGTCGCTCAATGTGGTTTCGCCACCTTTGCCGCGAGCGGCGATTTCCTGATCCTTCATGGCGGCATTTATAAGACGCAACGTCGCCAAACGCTCAGAGTCGCGGTCGCGCATCGCCTGTTTCAGCGACGCTTCGATCCGTTCGCGCAATGTCATTTGCATTGTCCATCCTTACAGTCAGGTTTGGGTCTTTTGAGCGACCCCTGCCAGAGCCTTGTACCTCTATATAGAAGAGCCTGTGCTGGCAACCAAGGCACGCGGTGTCACAGGGCATCTGCCGCCCCAATATCCATGCCCGGCCCCTGACCCTCGGCAGAGGCCACGCTTAAAGCGTTTTGAATTCAAGTTGTGCTTCAACTCAAGCTCGAAACGCTTTAGGTTCGCGCAGATTTTGCCCCGCTCTGCCAGACAACCAGTCCTGCCAGATACCCCGCCATTCCAGATATTCGGAGAGCCGCCATGTCCCATACGCCCCAGCCCCGCCCCACGGCCTGCCTTGCGCTTGCCGATGGCACGCTGATTTACGGGCGCGGCTTCGGCGCCGTGGGCGAAGTGGTCGCCGAGCTATGCTTTAACACCGCGATGACCGGCTATCAGGAGGTGATGACCGACCCCAGCTATGCCGGCCAGATCGTCACGTTCACGTTTCCGCATATCGGCAACACCGGCACCTGCCCCGAGGATGACGAGGCGGCAGATCCCGTCGCCGCCGGTATGGTGGTCAAATGGGACCCGACCGAGCCCAGCAGCTGGCGCAGCACGCAAACCTTGAAGGACTGGCTGGCCCAGCGCGGGCGCATCGCGATGGGGGGCGTCGACACCAGGCGCCTGACCCGTGCGATCCGCCAGCAGGGCGCGCCGCATGTCGCGCTGGCGCATGACCCCGAGGGTAATTTCGACACCGATGCACTGATCGCAAAGGCGCGCGGGTTTACCGGGCTGGAGGGGTTGGATCTGGCCAAGGACGTGACCTGCGCGCAATCCTACCGCTGGGACGAAATGCGCTGGGCATGGCCGGATGGCTATCCGCGCCAGACCGAGGCCAAGCACAAGGTCGTCGCCATCGATTACGGCGCCAAGCGTAACATCCTGCGCTGCCTCGCCTCGGCGGGCTGCGACGTGACGGTTCTGCCTGCCACAGCCACCGCCGAAGAGGTGCTGGCGCACAAGCCAGACGGCGTGTTCCTGTCCAATGGCCCCGGCGATCCGGCGGCGACCGGCATTTATGCCGTGCCGGTGATCAAGGATCTGCTGAACGCCGATATTCCGATTTTTGGCATCTGCCTCGGCCACCAGATGCTGGCGTTGGCGCTGGGCGCCAAGACCGTCAAGATGGGCCATGGCCACCACGGCGCCAACCACCCGGTCAAGGATTACACCACTGGCAAGGTTGAAATCACGTCGATGAACCACGGCTTTGCCGTTGATGGCCAAAGCCTGCCCGAGGGCGTGACAGAGACACATGTGTCGCTGTTCGACGGGTCGAACTGCGGCATCGCGGTCACGAATCGCCCGGTGTTTTCGGTGCAGCATCACCCCGAGGCCAGTCCGGGACCGCAGGACAGCTTTTACCTTTTCGAGCGGTTTGTAGCGTCTATGGTCCAGAAAACAAAGGTTTCCTGACGCCCATTAAGGAAATCTTCACGTTCCGTTAACTGTAATGAACGAAAACTTTCGCCAGGATAGAAGGCGAAAGGTATCTCATGGGCATCTCGGAACTGCGAGATCTGGACACGCAGTCCTGGCCTAGCACCCGCAGGCAGGGCGCTACGGTGCAGGGCAATAACCTGTGCGATCTGGGCCGCTATCTGGTGCGGACCGGAGCGATTTCGCGTTCGGACGCGGAATTGGCGCAGATCGTGCAGGCCCATTGCGATGCCCCCCTTTACCGCGTGCTGCTGGCCGAGGGGCTGGTGGATGCGCCCGACATCCTGAACGCGCAGGCCGCGCGCGCAAACCTGCGGTTGGCCACGACCGCCGAATTGGCCGGCGGCGCCGAAGTGCCGGATGGCATGGATGCACGCCACCTGATCAAGGCCACGTGTGCACCACTACGCGGCGCAGATGGGCAGTTGCGTCTGGCCGTCGACAACGCGGACACACCGGCCAATGACCACCTTCCCAGCAGCCTGCGCGATCTGCCGCGCATCATCGCGCCGCGCCGCGCGATCCAGACGTCAGTGGCCCAAAGCGCCCGCAACCGCCTGACCGTCGATGCGCAGTCGCGCACCCCCGCCGAAGAAAGCTGCCGAACCTGGAGCGTGTCACCCACGCGGCGCATTGTGCTGGCGCTGGCGGTGATGGCGGCCTGCATTACGCTGACCGTGCTATTTCCGGTCACAGTCTTTGCCATCCTTGTTGGCTGGGCCACCCTGACGCTGATCATATCGGCGGCGCTGAAAATGGCGGCGGTCTGCGCGCGTGTCGCCATGGGACCGCCCCAAGGCGTCCAGCCGCCGCTGCCGGAAGGGGCCCTGCTGCCCAAGGTGTCGGTCCTTGTGCCGCTGTTCCGCGAAACCGAAATCGCCCATGCGCTGATTACCCGGCTGACGCGGCTGACCTACCCCAAATGCCTGCTGGACGTGATTCTGGTGCTGGAAGAACGGGACGACACCACACGCCAGACCCTGGCCCAGATCGATCTGCCATCCTGGATGCGCGCCATTGTCGTGCCCGATGGTCAGCCCCGCACGAAACCGCGTGCGATGAATTATGCGCTGGATTTCTGCGAGGGCGACATCGTCGGCATTTTCGATGCCGAAGACGCGCCGGACCCCGACCAGATCACGCAGATCGCCCGCCGGTTTCAGACCGCCCCGCCGGATGTGGCCTGTCTGCAAGGCATCCTGGACTATTACAACCCCCGCCAAAACTGGTTGGCGCGGTGTTTTACCATCGAATACGCAACGTGGTTTCGCGTGATGCTGCCGGGCCTTGCGCGGCTGGGGCTGGCCATTCCACTGGGCGGCACAACGCTTTATTTTCGGCGCCACGTGCTGGAGGCTTTGGGCGGCTGGGACGCCCATAATGTTACCGAAGATGCCGATCTGGGCTTTCGCCTGGCGCGGCACGGCTACCGCACCGAGGTGATCGGCACCGTCACCGGGGAGGAGGCGAATTGCCGCGCATGGCCGTGGGTCAAACAGCGCTCGCGCTGGCTGAAGGGATACATGACCACCTATCTGGTCCATATGCGCCGCCCCGTTGCGCTGTATCGCCAACTGGGCGCATGGCGGTTTTGCGGGTTTCAGGCGCATTTCGTGGCGGCACTGTCGCAGTTCCTGCTGGCGCCGTTTCTGTGGTCGTTCTGGCTGGTGCTGCTGGGGTTGCCGCATCCCTTGGATTCCGTACTGCCCCATGCCACGCTGCTGCGGTTCGGCCAGCTGTTTCTGGCCGTCGAGATCCTGAATATCAGCTTTTACATGCTGGGGGTGTCGGGCCGCCAACACCGGCATCTGTTGCTATGGGCGCCGACAATGCATCTGTACACGCCGCTGGGCACCATTGCGGCGATCAAGGCGCTGTACGAGATGATCGTCGCGCCGTTCTATTGGGACAAGACCAGCCATGGCCATTCGCTGAAGACGCAAGCAAAAGACGTCTGAGGCCGCACGTCTTACACGTCCCCCCACCGTCACAGGATCGACTGCACCTCGCCCGATTCCAGCCGCAGCCGCGTGACGAACGCCTTTGAGATATGCGCCTTGAGCGTGTCATGCGCGGCCTTCGTATCGCCTGCCTCGATCGCTGCGACGATGGCGTCATGTTCGGCAATCGCCGCCTCGCCCCGGCCTTCGGCGGCCAGCGATGTTGTCGCCATCAGCGCCATCGACCGATGGACAAGGTCCAGTTGCTGCACCAGAAACCGGTTATGCGATGCCAGATGGATCTGCTTGTGAAACCGCCGGTTGGCGCGCGCCATCAGATCGGGACGGCCGATCAACGCGCGGTCCTGTTCGACCATGCCGCGCAGCACCGACACCTCCTCGGGGGTGGCGTGGCGCGCGGCCAGACTGGCTGCCAGCCCCTCCAGCTCGGCGCGCACCACGTACAGCTCGGCGCGCTGATTGTGATCGAGCGATGCCACGATCAGGCTACGCCCGTCGCGCGCCAGCAAAGACTGCGTTTCCAGCCGTTGCAGCGCCTCGCGGATCGGCGTGCGCGACACGCCAAACCGTTCGGCCAGATCGCTTTCGACCAGACGGTCGCCGGGTTTGAACACGCCCATGTCGATCGCCTCCAGTATCAGCGAATAGGCATCGGTGGGGGCGGGTTTCATGGCGGCATATCCAGTATTTTCAGGGTTCGGGAAACCCTAGGGGCGCAGCGCCAGCCAATCAAGCCCGCGCATATTGACAGCACCCGCGCCGCGCCTATTTCCATACGCATGACAAAGCATCATTTCGACCATATCGACACTTGGGTGTTCGACCTCGACAACACGCTGTATTCCCCTGAAATCCGCCTCTTCGATCAGATCGAGGTGCGGATGACGCAGTTCGTCATGGACACGCTGGACGTGGACCACACCGAGGCGGACCGCCTGCGTGCATTATACTGGCACGAACACGGCACCACGTTGGCCGGGTTGATGCGTGTCCACGGCATGGCGCCCGATGACTATCTGATCGCCGTGCATGATATCGACATGACGCCGCTCACCCCCGATACCGTCCTGCGCGACCGCATCATGGCGCTGCCGGGGCGCAAGATCATCTACACCAACGGCACCGCGCCCTATGCCACCCGCGTCGCCGCCGCACGCGGGCTGGACGGGGTGTTCGATGCAATCTACGGCGTCGAACATGCAGGCTACACGCCCAAGCCTGACGCCGAGGCGTTTCGCGCCATCTTCGACGCCGACGGGCTGACGCCTGCCCGCGCCGCCATGTTCGAGGACGATCCGCGCAATCTGGCCGTGCCGCATGCGATGGGCCTGCGCACCGTGCATGTCGCGCCGCAGCCGCAGCAGGCGGCGCATATCCACCACCATACCGACGATCTCAGTGATTTTCTGGCACGGCTGATTTGATGCCTTGCGCCGCTGATCTGGCGCCTGCGGCAATTTGCGCGTGCCGGACTGGGTGAATTGCGGCCCTGCCGCGCCTATTGTATACTGCATGAAATCAGTGAAGAAAGGCCGCCAGATGACCGACGCCATCACCGCCCAGACGGGCGCCTCTCCCCAATCCCGCAGCGCCCGTGCCAAACCATCCGAAAATGCAATCGCCGTGCGCATTTTGCTGACAATTCTTGCCGCACTTGTGGCGTGGGGTCTGTGCATCGTGGTTTGGGGGGTGCCGGGGCTGTACCTGCCTGCGCTGGCACTGGTGCCAGTGATCTGGATCGCAATGATCGCAATCACGCTAGGACGCTAGGACGCCGATCGGGCGCCCGTAGCCAACTGGCGCCCGGCGCCCGGCGCCGCAGGGCGATATGCTGCCCGCAAAGAGGCTAGCGATCATAAGGCAGACACACGACATGGCTGATTTCGACATCCTGATTTCGGGCGGCGGCGTGGCCGGGCTGACGGCGGCCTGCATTTTTGGCAATGCCGGATTTACCGTGCTCTGCGTTGATCCCGCCGCGCCCATCACGGACCGCGACGCAGGCGGCTCGGATCTGCGCAGCACCGCGTTTCTGCAACCTGCGCAGGCGCTGCTACAGCGCGCCGGGATCTGGGACCGCCTTGCCCCCCATGCCACGCCGCTTCAGACCATGCGCATCATCGACGCTGGCGGCGCTCAGCCAGAACCGCGCCTTGTGCGCACATTCGCCGCAGCCGAGCTGTCAGACCTGCCCTTTGGCTGGAACCTGCCCAACTGGTTGCTGCGCCGCGAAATGCTGGCCCGGATCGCTGAATTGCCCGGCGTAGAATTCCGCCCCGGAACCGGCACGGCGGACCTGCTGACCCGCGACAATGAGGCGATTGTCACCCTGTCGGATGGTGCCCGCGTCACCGCGCGGCTGGTTCTGGCCGCTGACGGGCGCAATTCGCCCATCCGCCGCGCGGCGGGTATCGATGTGCGCACCACGCGCTACGGGCAAAAGGCGCTGGCCTTTGCCGTGACGCACCCAATCCCGCATGACAACATATCGACCGAAATCCACCGCAGCGGCGGCCCCTTCACGCTGGTCCCGCTGCCGGATCATAACGGGCTGCCGTCGTCGGCCATCGTCTGGATGGAGCGCGGCGCCGAGGCACAGCGCCTTGCCGCGCTGGAAACGCCCGCCTTTGAGGCCGAGATGAACACGCGCAGCTGCCACATCCTTGGCCCGCTGACACTGGCCAGTCGCCGCACATTGTGGCCGATCATCACCCAGCGCGCCGACCGGATGAGCGCGCAGCGCGTTGCGCTGATCGCCGAGGCCGCGCATGTCGTGCCGCCCATCGGTGCGCAGGGTTTAAACATGAGCCTTGCCGATGTCGCCGCGCTGCTGGCTCTGGCCGAAAAATCGCCCGAAACCTTGGGCGATACCGCCATGCTGGACGCCTACCACCGCGCCCGCCACGCCGATATCGTCGCGCGCACGGTCGGCATCGACCTGCTCAACCGCGCGTCAATGGTCCGTGCCCAGCCCCTGCGCGATGCGCGCGCCATGGGGCTGAACGCGCTCTATGCGCTGGCGCCGGTGCGCCGGGGCCTGATGCGTCTGGGCCTCGGCGCACGGGGTAGCCGCTCGGGCAGTAGCTGATTACAGCACCTTGTCCAGCACGGCCCGCAGCCGTGCCAGCGCGCCGTCCACGTCATACAGCTTGTCCAGACCAAACAGGCCCAGCCGGAAGGTGCGGAACCCCTCAGGCTCGCCCACCTGAAGCGGCACACCTGCGGCAATCTGCATGCCCGCCGCCGCAAACTTTTTGCCGTTCTGGATCTCGGGATCACCCGTATAGCTGACCACGACGCCCGGCGCGCCAAAGCCATCGGCGGCAACCGATTGCACGCCGCGCTCTTTCAGCATCGCGCGCACGCCGTCGCCCAGCGCCCACTGCGCATCGCGCAGTTTCTCGAACCCATACTCCTTGGTCTCCAGCATGGTATCGCGGAACGCGCGCAGCGCGTCCGTCGGCATGGTGGCGTGATAGGCATGCCCGCCATTCTCATAGGCCAGCATGATCTGATGCCACTTCTTCAAATCAATCGCAAAGCTGTTTGACTGCGTGCCCTCCATCCGGTCCACCGCGCGCTGCGACAGCATCACCATCCCGGCGGACGGCGACGCCGACCAGCCCTTTTGCGGGGCCGAAATCAGCACATCGACGCCGGTGGCCTTCATGTCGACCCAGGCGCATCCCGATGCGATGCTGTCCAGCACCAGCAGCGCGCCCACGTCATGCGCGGCCTCGGCCAGCGCCGTGATGTAGTCATCGGGCAGAATGATGCCGGCCGATGTCTCGACATGCGGCGCGAACACCACATCGGGCTTGGCCTCGCGGATCTTGGCCGTCACCTCCTCAATCGGGGCGGGGGCAAAGGGCGCGGTCGCGTCATTGCCGGACTGGCGCGCCATGCAGACGGTTTCATCCGCCGTAAACTTGCCCGCGTCAAAAATCTGCGTCCAGCGATACGAAAACCAGCCGTTGCGCACGATCAGCGCATGCGCGTCACTGCCGAACTGGCGCGCGACCGCCTCCATCCCATAGCTGCCACCGCCGGGGATCAATGCCACCGCGTCGGCATT
>RCMY010005828.1_pt1 | contig 10393 bp, 14 predicted proteins | sample 2041341 | NCBI WGS metagenome assembly RCMY01 (sample SAMN09708234, study PRJNA481090) | Marine sediment metagenome, whole genome shotgun sequencing project.
ACTCCTACTCGGCCTGAAAGGCACCATGAGCGAGGCCGAACTCCACGTGCTCAAGGCTCGACTGCGAGGCGGTGTTCTGAATGCGGCTCGGCGTGGAGAATACCGGTGCCCGTTACCCACGGGGTTTGAATACGACAGCCAGGGTGAGGTGGTGCTCGATCCGGACTCACAGGTACGCGAAACGATTGGGCATTTCTTCGAAACGTTTAACCGGGTCGGGTCAGCCAGTCAGACGGTTAAGGCGTTCCGCGATGAGGGTCTGCGATTCCCTTCGCGCCTTCGCGGCAAGGTGGGAACGATCTTCCGGGACCTGACGAACTCTGCCGCAATCCGCACCTTACACAATCCCCGTTACGCGGGCGTGTACGCCTACGGAAGACGGACCTTCCGACGCGCGCCCGATGGCAAGACAATCGTGAAGAATCGATCATGCAAGGATTGGCTTGCGTGCATCCAGGACGCTCACCCCGGCTACATTAGCTGGGAACAATATCAAGAAAACCTCAAGCTACTCGAAGCCAACGGTCGGCAATACGCATTGGCCCGCGTCTCGCCACCTCGTGAAGGACCAGCACTGCTTCAGGGCCGCACGGTATGTGGGCGTTGTGGTGCGCAAATGCGGGTACGGTACGCGACGCGCCGAGCAAGGCGCGAAGCGTGGTATGTGTGCGACCGTGCCCATACTAAAAAAGCCGAGCCGTCTTGCCAGTCGATCGCCGCTGCGCCGATTGACCAGGCGATTGGCAAGCTTGTCGTGCAGAAAATGACGCCAGCGGCGGTCGAACTCGCATTGGAGATTCGCGCCGAAATCGAGTCCCGTCAGCAAGAGACCGATCATCTGCGCTGCCGCGCGGTTGAACGAGCGCAGATTGACGCCGATCTCGCCCAGCGCCGATTCCTGCTGGTCGATCCGGGCAATCGACTGGTTGCCGATACGCTGGAGTCTCAGTGGAACGAGAAACTCCGTTTACTGGAGCAATCACGCGAAGATCTGGAGCGCGACAAACAGGCCGATCAGGTGGTAGTGGATGAGACCGTGCGCAGGCGCTTGATCACGATGACAACCAACTTCCAGAAACTGTGGATCGATGCCGATACGCCGAACCGCGAGCGCAAACGAATGCTTGAACTGCTGATCGAGGACGCCACGTTGGTCAAAGTACCGACACAAGGGATCACTCAGATTCACGTGCGCTTCAAGGGTGGTTTGACGCAGACCATGATCACGCTCAACCCTCGACAGTCAGGCGTCAAGACTGATGCAACGGTCATCGGGTTCGTCGATTCACTCCTGAACGATCACACGAACGCGGAGATCGCTGAACGCCTGAACGATCACAACCTTCGTCCAGGGGGCTCGCTGCGCGCGGGGCGCAGCGCTTGTCGCTTTACAGCCAACCGCGTGAGCTACATCGTCCAGCACTACAATTTGCGCACTCGCTACGACCGACTGCGCGAGCGAGGAATGCTGACCAAACAAGAGGCTGCGACCCGACTCAACATCCACGTTCACACATTGGCCACATGGGCAAAGCACGGCTTGGTTGTTCGTCACTCCTTCAATGCGCATGCATACCTCTATGAGCTGCCAGACAATGACCTGCCAGCCAAGAAGTGCAGTCGCTGGCACCCGGTTGCTGACCGCCCTGCGGCCAACAACAACAGCAAAAACCTAAAAGCTTGAACTACCTGAAGAAGAGGTGCAGTATGAAACCAGTTATTTGTACCAAAGACAGAACCCGTTGCGGTGCCAGTAAAGCGCTTTGATCTTGTCGCGCTTTTTATTCACAAACACGTGCACCGCGTTGCTGAACGGATTCATCTGCAGGTGCTGCTCCACCAACGCGCTCAGGCCATCGATCGACTTTCTGAAGTCCACCGGCTCGCGACATAAATATACCGCCTCGATCTGACTGCCCGGATGCATCAGCGTGCTCCCGCGCCAGCTTGACTGAGCGCGGCAAGCCATTTGACATCGGGCCACTGCGTCAATTCAAGACTGATGCCTCCTGCCAGGCGTAACGTTGCAACCGGACCGGCGCCCACTGGTGCGGCGACCTGCACGGCAACAAAGGGCGCGGGTGGGGGCAAGTGCTTTACGGGTTTGCTCAAAGGCGTCTGAGCACCTAAGCGAAGCCTGCGTTTCCACCACCCCAGTGCATGACTGGACAACTGATGTTCACGCGCATACGCGGCTACCGACTGGCCACTTGTCTTTAATCGGTCGACGTGCGGCTCCCAGAACTCACGACCCTTTCCTACTGCCATTGTCATCTCTCCGTTTCATTTGACATCGGCAGTCTGGATCATTCCCCATCACAACAAAAGCATGGCGTTCATGGATCACTTACGAGATACCCGCGAGTTTGATCCAGGTGGGTATGCAGGTCGGCGTATTCGCCTTCGGACCATTCACCAAGTGAGTCGCGCATGCGTTCGAGCCTTTCGATCCCCTTGCGATACTTGCCGTGCCAGATGAGCCACTTCGCATGCAGCACTTCCTGTTCCATCAACCTCCCGCCCGGTGCCTCAAGAAAAGGGGATCGCCGTGCAACCACCTCAATCGCTCTGAATTTCATAGCAATATGAAACCAATCCAGAACTCGGCACATTGGCTGTCTTGCCCCCCCTGACCGCCATCTCGAACTCCCCTGCCCCATCGGCGACGATCGTCACTCGACGCTCTTTGTCAACGTCACTTTCCTGCAAAAACCGGTCTAGCCTGGCAGCAGCTGACTGGACTTGTCGGTGCACGTACGCGTACATACGGGTACGACCATCGTCAAAGCAAGCACTGCCGACAACCATGTTGACGTGGTATCCAGTATTTCGTGACCGACTGCATCGCTTTAACCAAACTGAATCGACAGCCAGTGAGTTCAGACCCTCATTGGCAGCTTGCTGGAGGAGTTCACTGCATTTGGTAAGAATTCCTGGGTCGCTTCGTGCCGTTCCATTATCAATGGCCGAACCAACGGCACGAACAAGCCGCTTGATTCCGCTTACAGAAATACTGTCGTCAATTGGCAGAACCTCTGCAAGCAAGTTGTTAGCTGCCGCATAAGGAAGCTAAGCAGCCCATCTGACTTGCAAATACTCCAGCTCTGGTGTCACCCGAAACGGCAGCACTCGATTCTACGGACTGAACGTACTTCCCGCCTTTAACCTTTCACATGAGCACCGCCGGAGACGAGGACCTGGCACCGTAACTCGTCCGTACACAGTCCGGATCTGTCGCTGGTGCCAGCCCTTACGACTGAGTCGAGTGTCGCAGTACTCGTAGTAAGAATGGGCCTCCGCCAAGCTGAGACACTGGGCACGCACAAAATACTGTTGAGTGCGAGCCATTAACGATCGACCTTCTGCTAGCGTGAGCCCGATCGAATCGGCGCTAGTCGATCGCTCAGCTGAAAACAACTCCACGGTCTTTGAGGACCCAGATTCATCCTCCAGCCCTGCTTCAATGATCATTCGCATTTCGGACCTCCGAAGGCTTAGGTATCGGGCCCTCAATCCTAGCCTTTCGGTTCATTCCAGATATTTGCCCCCACTTTGGCCCGGACTCAAAGGGAGGGCGGTGTCCATTCCATCTCGGCCATGAGCCGCCGTTGGTCTAGTCTACGTATGCGTCCATCCACTCGACAGGCACGTCCGCATTCTTCCTGGCTACCACCGCAAAGTAGTAGAGCGGATTTCCTTCAATCGAAAGGCGATGTCGGTAACGTTCCAGATGATACAAATCCAGATACTTAGAGAAAATCAGCTTTCTGATCATGCGTGAGAATCCGCTGTCATCGCTCTGGTCAAGAAAGGTTTCCTTGATGTTGAACGCGACCCAGCCCTTCGGCTGTACGACGTTCAGCGCCGCCATGAATGCCTTCGGCGGGATATCTCCGAACCCCAAGGCGGCGACTGTCGTGAAGCAGTTGAGCGACCAGGAAGTCAGTTCATCGGTTTCCTTGGACGTTAGGTTACAGAAGTCCATGATGTAGTAATCATCATAGATATGCGGCCGGTCCCTTTCTGCCGCACGGCGTGCTTCGGGGATGATGTCCACGCCAATCATTCGCGAAACGCCATGTTTGACAAGCGCTTCGCCCATCAAGCCATTACCTGCCCCCAAGTCCAGCACGCGCAGTTCCGTGGTGTTTTCTTCAGCTTGCGCTACCGATGCATTTAGAATCTGTGCAACTTTCGAAGGCGATATACATCGAAGGCGGTCGTAGAACAGCTGTTCGTATAGCCCCGGAATCTTGTAGATGGTGTCGTAGTCGTGGAATTTGATGTTCTGCCTGGTTCCATCGTTCTCGCTGAGATAGAAATAAGCCTCGTCCTGTGCCAAGCCTGTCGCTTCGATTTGTGGAAACTGGATTCGGTGACGCTTGGTATTCATAGATTCTCCAAAAGGTATTGTTAAGTAGTCCAGATCAATGACGGAGTTGTCCATTGATCGCGCGGAAATAATGCGGCGCTCGCACAGATTCCCCGCCATTCAGTGAATCGCCTGTTCATCAACTCGCGATGATCTATTGTTTGAATTGGATGGCGCCCTTGCCGGAAATGGTTGGAAATGACGGAGAAGGTTGAAAGAAATCGCTGCGCTTCGCCCGCCGGTCGAAATCGGCGCCGTCGACGTTCTCGCTCCCTGGTGGGTTGGTTGGTGCGAATTTTCTGCCCGACTGTTCGCGCCTTTGTCCCGTATAAGTTCTAAGCCACGCATGCACTGACGGGCCGCTACACGATAACTTCCCAGCTAGTCGGTGACGATTTGCTGCGGCAGTTTTCCCATGGCCCGGAGTATGTTTCGGAATAAACGCTCAGCTACTCTGCCGTCGCGGCGACTTTGCGCCAATATGTCGATTACCTCGCCATCCTTGTCAACGGCTCGCCACAAATACTGATAATTGCCGCCGATCGTCAAGTAGGCTCCTCCAGAAATACCGAGTCACCGAAGTTTCCCCTTTTCGATCGCAAGCGTTTGGCCTACAAAAAACCAAATTTTCCGCACCAAAGGCGAGCAGTATCGTAACTAAGCGTCCCACCTGGCTCGGCCATTAGCAGCGCAACGTCGCGATAGCCCAAGCTGAACCGGAAGTACAGCCAGACGCATTGGCGAATGACGTCGATTGGGAAGCAATGGCCGTGATAGCGGGTTGCTGAGTTCACAGGCTAATTTCAACACGGGCCTGGGAATTTGATAATGCATGTTGGGGCAGCAAGTTCTTTTAACGCCTGGTGCAAAGCCAGAAATTCCTTAGACTTGTCAAAGAACCTATCAGCTCCAGCGGCAACAAAGCGGGCACGAGTTGCCTCGACAGAATCATTCGAAAAGACAAATACTCGGATATTTTTCGATGCCGTCTTCAACGACTTCAACACATCCCATCCATTGCTTTCGCGCAGCGCGATGTCCAGCACAACGATGTCCGGATGCAATCGATCAATATCACTGAGCGCCTGTTGAGCGGCCCGGCTCACACCGGCGATTTGTACACCGTCGATTCTGTGCAGCGCCTTCGATAGGCTGTCGGTAATAACCATCGAGTCATCAACCAACAGGACACGAACGGCCTTCGGTATCAATAATGATGTTCGACCAATGTGTGAATCCACATTTCCCCTGGTTAACCCCGCAAGCGACTCTTGCAGGGTTAACCAGGGGATCATTAAATACCCCTGATCTCATTGCGTCAGATCAACAAACTAATAGAAAGCGCCAGGAACTTCGAAACGGACAAGATGTTCGATTACCCAAGTGAAATCGGCAAAGTTGCCATCACTTCCGTGCCCTGACCTGACTGAGCAGATACGGAGAATTCACCGCCCAGGATGCGTACGCGTTCCTGCATACCCGACAATCCAAACCCTGAGCGTTCGGGTTGAATACCTTCCTCGATGCCGACGCCATTATCCCGGATCCGAACGGTCAAGACGCTGTCCCTGCTCGTCAGTTCCACTATGGCCTGCGTCGCACGGGCATGCTTGCTTACGTTGTTCAGCGACTCTTGTACCAATCGATATACCGGTGTGACCAATTCATCAGGCAGGCGGGATACGTTACCGTCCACAATAAAACCGACGTCCATTTTGTGGCGCCGGCCAATCTCAGACGTGAGTTTCTCGATGCCCCCGAACAGACCCATATCTTCAAGGAGTTTGGGCCTCAGATCGGCAATCATACGACGAGTCGACTCAATCGATCGATCATTGATGCTTTGCAGGCTATCGAGTAGTTCGGCAATGTCTGGCGAGCAGTCGCAGAGACCGACCTTTAGCATCTGCAGGTCCATTTGTGCCGCAGCCTGCAACTGAGAAATTTCATCGTGCAGTTCGCGGGATATTCTTTTCCGCTCTTCCTCACGTACCGAACGGATTGTGGTTGACGAACAAAGCTCAGACGGTATTCGAGACGCAAACGCAAATTTCATCTGGTGACTTTCCCTGGACTGTAGCAAATTGTTTCGAAGATACGCCGTATGCCTATTGTCTACTGGCGTCGCTTTGCAGATCTGCCAACGGATTTCCTCGCACGTCGGACGCTGCGAAGCCTGGCACGCGAGTTTGACCGGCGCCTTGCCATCGGTCTGTGCGGCAACGAACATAATTACGCGTCGATCCGCCGGACTGTTTGATTCAAACCCGGAACTTTGATTTACGGACCCGGTACGGCAAAGCTTGCCTGCCGGCACGTCTGACTTCCAGGTGCGCATTTCACCCCGTATTGCTTCATAATGAGGGGGCAATACATGCAGACTCAACTGCGTTAGCGGTTGCCCCACAACAGATCGTAGGTGCGGTAGCAGACAGACAGAAGTAACGCAGTCCGGCACACTACGATGCGTGTGATCGCGCCTCGTCCGCCTGTACCGGGCACAGCACTGTTTGTGCGAAGAACTCCCATGAACTTTCTCCAGCCCTTGTCGATGCCGACCAGCGAAAGGCGATGAAGGCCGACCAAGCCAGCGGCTGTTCCATTCCGGCGCCAGGGCGGTGGTCAATTCACCGACCAGTCTGAGCGTGCCCACGACCCAATGAGCCTCCAGGCCCCCTGTCTCCCTGTCCCCAAGGACCTTGCCATGAAACTTTCCACCCCCACTAAATCCACAAAAGGGACCATGTTGCGTCGCGCCGCTTCGGTCATGCTGCTGTCCAGCATCACATTACTGGCCGCCTGTGCGTCGACTGCTTCCCACGAGGGCGCCGGTGAATACGTCGATGACAGCGTCATTACCGCCAAGGTCAAGGCTGCCGTATTAGGCGACTCATCGTTGAAATCAAGTGAGATAAACGTTGAAACCTTCAAAGGCCGTGTTCAGCTCAGTGGCTTCGTCAACTCGAAGGCCGATGTCGAGCAGGCGATGGCCGTAGCGCGCAAAGTAAGCGGCGTTACATCGGTCGCCAACGACATGCAGTTAAAGTGAGCTCAGCCGTGACAACTACTACGACTATTACCACCGCTCACATCTGCCAGGCAGGTGTGCCGCACAACTTGCTGAGCGGCCAGACGCGCCAACATATTCGATCCCTGGAGGAGCGTCTCAAGGAAGGTCAGACCAAGCTTCAACAGCTTTCCGAATCTACGGGTGACGCCTGGGATCCCGCGCGCCACAATGTCGAATCGGCGTTGGCTTCGTTGAAGTCCGAATTCCGGGAAGCCACTTCCAGGTTTCGGTCGCCTTGATCCGCGCATGTCGCGACGATGACCCTTCCGCTCGCACCTCGTCCTGCTCCGCACAGGTCATGTCGGACCGGATCAGCCGGCATGACTATGGGCGGGCGATCACAAACAGAGCGCTGGCGACGACAGGAGAGCCGTATCGTTGAAAATCACCTGCTCGAGCTGTTGCCTCGCACTGAGCGCCTGCGCCTGAAGGCTATCTGCGAGCCGGTTCAGCTGGTGCTTTCCGAGGTGCTGTGCAGACCAGGCAAGGCAACCCGTTACGTCTATTTCCCCACTCATGGATATATCTCGCTGGTCAAGGAGATTACCGACTCTTCAGTCCTTGAGGTTGGCATGGTCGGGCGCGAAGGCATGGTTGGGGTCCAGCTGGCGCTGGGGGTAAAGCTCGAACCTCTGACGACACTGGTTCAGGGATCGGGGGCGGCATGGCGTATCGGCGCTCGGGCGTTTCTCGCCGAGCTGGCGAATAGCGAACCACTGCGGCGGATTGTAAACAAATATATATACGTAATGATGGCTGATATGGCCACCTCTGCGGCCTGCGTTCGGTTTCATCTGATCAGTGCGCGTTTGTCGCGCTGGCTACTGATCACCCACGACCGCGCGCATGCCGATACTTTTCGTCTCACGCACGAGTTTCTGGCCTACATGCTGGGCGTGCGGCGCGTTGGTATCACTACAGCAGCTCTGGCGCTTCAGAATAGCGGCTTGATCAGCTATAAGCGTGGTGTCATAACGGTTCTCGACCGCGACGGTCTGGAAGAGGCAGCATGCAGCTGTTATTCCGCAAATCAGCACACGTATGACTGCCTGCTGCAAAGGACCGACCGTTGACCATTGCGTCGATTGACGACGATGCACCCTTCAAGGGCATGCACCGCGGGGTGGCCCAGACCAGAACAACTTGCATCCCGGCGCCATGCCAGCACACGCGTTGTGCGGTACTGCCCGAAAAAAGCAATGCGGGATCTTTTTAAGAGTATCCCTTTGTTCGCTAGTGTACACTGGCTCGGGAGTGCGGTACACAGACACCTTTCAAAGTCTGCAAAAGGCATCAGGCGCAACAGGCGACCGGGAACGATCGATTGCAGAAACAACTTTCACCGACCACTAACCGTCTGCTGGCCGTGTTGCCTCAGCCGGAATGGCGACGTTGGCTCCCTCAACTTGAGTGGGTCAACCTGCCGCTGGGGCACGTCCTCTATGAGTCCGGCAACACGCTGGAACATGTTTACTTTCCCACGACCGCCATCGTCTCGCTCCTGTACGTGCTGGAGAACGGAGCTTCTGCCGAGATTGCGGTTGTGGGCTACGAGGGCGTGGTCGGCATATCCATCTTCATGGGCGGTGGGTCAACGCCCAGTCGCGGCGTCGTTCAGAGTGCGGGTCAGGGCTATCGTGTCAAGGCTTCTTTCATCAAGGATGAGTTCAACCGCGCGCCTGTCCTGCATCTGATGCTGCGCTACACCCAGGCGCTCATAACCCAGATGGCGCAAACTGCCGTCTGTAATCGACACCATTCGCTCGATGAACAGCTTTGCCGCTGGCTACTGCTAAGCCTGGACCGGCTCGATGGCACCGACCTGGTGATGACACAGGAACTTATCTCCAACATGCTCGGCGTGCGTCGCGAGGGTGTCACGGAATGTGCGCTCAAGCTACAGAATGCGGGTCTCATCCGCTATAGACGTGGACATATTACGGTGCTCGATCGCGCAGGACTGGAAAAGCGTACATGCGAATGCTACGCCGTGGTGAAAAAGGAATACGATCGCCTGCTACCAGACGAGGCCGCTTCCTGAGCCAGAGCACGGTCGATCGACCGATAGCGCTTTAACTGGTTTCAAGATCTTCGGTGACCAGTTCTACGCACGCCTGAGCAATTTTTTCATTCTGTCGAAGGGAAGCAATGTGATGGACTCCTCCTCACCCAGACTATACGGCGTCTATGCGCCAGAATGGCAGTTGTTTACCAGCCATTTACATAGGATGAGAGAACCCCGAGATGAAGATTACCCGAATTGGAGTGGACATTGTTAAATCGATATTTCACGTGCACGGCGTCGACCGCCACGACGGCACCCGCGGGCATTGCTTCAACGCTTTTTCGCATCAGGTTTTCGGAGTGGTCGAGCCATTGCTCAGGCAATAGATCTTCGCGCCCCGGGGGTACCGCATAGTGTAGGCCGACCCCGCCATTCTTTTCCCATCGTCATTGATCATGCTAACACCACGGATACCCGTGTTCGCTAATCCGTGGTCTTTCATCATGAGTGTGGACAACGTTGCCATCGACACCCGACCAGGCTTTTCAATGGCTTCTTTCGATATACTCATTGCTGTTCTCCTGGTGAAGAATACTGGTACCCGTTTGACGAATCTCACGAAGTGCTACGTTCGTTGATCCACTAACAACCGATGTTAGTACTCCTTCAATTGACAACGGGCGGACACCACTCGATCCGGTGGCCGACGCAGCTTTTCCAGCGGATGACCACAGATCGACAGCAAGCTCATACCCGATGCTCGGGATTCTCGTAATCAAAACGGCAACCCGCTTTCCAGGAATTTCGGTCATTGCCGTGGTTGGGCAAACCGCCTGCATTCTTCAACATCCGCGCCATGTGCATCAGATTCCACGTCATAATCGTCGCGTTGCGCTGCGTAAACTCGTTGTCGAACCCAGCAGGGCCACCTTCGATCTCATCCCCA
>RCMY010005829.1_pt1 | contig 10393 bp, 6 predicted proteins | sample 2041341 | NCBI WGS metagenome assembly RCMY01 (sample SAMN09708234, study PRJNA481090) | Marine sediment metagenome, whole genome shotgun sequencing project.
CCAAGTGAAGAAACGCCCTTTAGACGGGCTATAACTGTCGGATTTGTTCCAAATTTTCGTGAAAACATCTTGAGCGATCTCTTCGGCCAAAAACTTGTCCCTGACTACGGTGTTGATTACACCGCAAATGTTTTCCCAGTACATCTCATAGAGTTTTTCAAAGGCTATCACATCCTTTTTCTGGAAACGCATTACTAATTCATCTAATTCCATAAAGTGGGTATTGGTTATTTAGGTGTGCAAGAGATTTGCAGAAGCAGTACATTCCGAAGCAACTCTTAAATATATAAAAAAAACCACCTCGTAGGCGGTTTTTTTAATTTAATCTCTATTGGGTTTCAACTATTATCCTTCTATTCGACGATTTCACCACAGCTTACCCTTGCCCCAGCATTCCCGCTGGGTTGCGATGTAAAATCATCTTCATCCTTATGTACGATGATACCATGACCAATAATATTTTTTTGGTCGTCATCGCAGCCGATACACCATTTATCGGTAGTAAACTCCATCGTGGCATTACCACCGGCGTCAGCGGTCAAGTTACCAATATCTCCATCGTGAAAACCTTGGGAATCTCCCCATTTACCATGTTGTTCATCGGTCGGGTTCCAGTGCCCCCCAGCGGAAGTGCCGTCGTCGGCCGAACAATCGGCATTTTCATGAATGTGTATGGCATGTTCACCATCCGCGGCAAGTCCTGTAAAATCCGCTGTCATGGTTACTTCATCATTTTTTTGGGTAAAGGTTACGGCACCTTGCACTTCACTACCACTTTTTGGTGACATCCGAACGGTCAAGGTCTTGCCCAGCATATTGTCTTTCATGGCGTTAGCTTCGTCATTCATGCCATCCATAGATTCTTCCATGGCATCACCAGCTTCATCCGCATCTTTTTTTACTTCCTTACAGCTGTAAGAACCAATCAGTAAAAGGCCCACCAGTGTTAATTGTATTGTTTTCATGATTATAGTGTTTTTAATTTGGTGTTAAAGGTAAGGATAATATATAATCGCTCTTGCTCAAACCGATTTGATTTTGACAGTATCGGCGGAAAAATGAATTCGATTCCTCAGTTCACCCAATCGGGATCCTAAGAGAAACTTGCTAAAACTTAACCTACTCAGACAGTATGTGTTGAATTGTTCAGAACCTAAAACTTAGGGTACTGATCAAGCTCGAAAAGAGAAAGTATGAATAAATAGTACTTGATAGGGATACCTCCGTCAAGACTGTAGGAAACCAGAGGTCGAACGCGCTGCAATTTTTAATAGAGAATACTGCGGGATTTATAGTCTAATAAAATCCTAGTTCAAACAGAATCTTCTAATCCCGATAAAAACGAACACCATCACCGTATATCCCAAAAAAAATAGAATAATATAGTCTTGCGCCCCCGATACCAAAAGTATTCCGATACCTAATAATTGGAAACCTAATCCGAAAGTAGACACTACGGTCATCAGCCATTTTGGGAGGTTTTTGCCTTCCCTTGCCCTAGGATCTAGAAAATAGATGATACGGTCAAAAATCCCATAAAACAGTCGGTAAAGGGCAAAGAGAAAATTGACGTGACTTTGCTTTTCGCCTGACAATGCCATGGGAGCATCGATTTCAAAAACACGGCTAGTAGTATCTCCCTGAAATTTATTTCTGAGGATTACATAATAATAATTGTATAGCGTACCTTGAAGTTGCATACCGAAAAATGCCAGAAGCATGTAACTCAGCGAACCCTCGGTCACATAACATATACTCATTAAAATCAGGAGATTGAGCACAATGTCGGACACCGAGTCGAGATAGCGGCCTGTATGCGAGGGCGTATTTTTGACTCGGGCCAGTTCCCCGTCCGCTGCATCTAGAATGGATTTCAGTACCAAAAAGAAGAGCGCTGCCCAAGGCATATAAAGAAGGATACAAGCAATAGCGGCCAGACCGGAAACAATAAAGGCCAAGGTAACCTGTACAGGGGTGACGGACGTATTTTTGAGAGAACGGGCAATAGCTATGGCGACCGGTCTGCCGTAATCGGACAGGTCGATAAATTGATGGTCTTTGGGCAGTTTGGACATGAAGCATACCGATAGAAAAAGAAAACCGTAGACGAAAACACGCAGGCCGGTCACATTTTTCAAAACGGGATGCGAAGATAAGGGTAAAAATTGTTTCTGAAATTTACACTTTCTAGAATTGTGGTATTTTCAATGCATATCATTACTTTTATGGGCTGAAATCCAAAAAACGTACCCTCACATGAAAAATAGTGTCATTCTTTTCATTTTAACCCTTGGTCTGATTCTGGCAAGCTGCGGAAATCAACGGGATGGAAAACCCAAAGTTCTCGTTTTCTCAAAGACGATGGGCTTTAAACACGCCTCGATACCTACCGGAATTGCCGCTATTCAAAATTTGGGCACCGAAAACGGATTTGAAGTGGATACCACCAAGAATGCGGAGCTGTTCAACGAAGACAATCTTAAGCAATACTCCGCCGTCGTTTTTCTGAGTACGACGATGAACGTACTGGACGCCAAACAAGAGGCCGCATTCGAGCGCTATATTCAATCTGGGGGCGGATACGCCGGTATTCATGCCGCGGCCGATACGGAATACGATTGGGGCTGGTACACGAAATTGGTCGGGGCCCAGTTTGAGAGCCATCCTTCCGGTACGCCAGAAGCTGATTTTATCATCACTGACAAAAACTTTATCGCGACCGAATTTTTTACCGATTCCATTTGGCACAGGACCGACGAAATCTATAATTATAAAAAAATAAATCCAGATGTACACGTCATTATGACGGTTGACGAATCTTCTTATGAAGGCGGTACCAATGGCGATTACCATCCCTTTGCTTGGTACCATGAGTTCGATGGCGGACGTGCTTTTTACACCGGTGCAGGGCATACCGATGAGAGCTACTCCGAAGAGCTCTTCCTAAAACATATTTTGGGCGGTATCGAATATGCCATCGGCGATAACGAAAATTTGGATTATAGCAAGGCTGTCACGCAAATTCCGCCTGATGCGGATCGCTTTTCAAAAAACCAGCTAGTGGTGGGAGAGTTTTTCGAACCTACCGAGATGGCGATACTCCCGAATAACGACGTGCTTATCGCGCAACGGCGGGGCGAGATTATGCTATACGAAGATGCTACCAAAGAATTAAAGCAGGTGGGTTCCCTCGATGTCTATTTCAAGACTTTGAATACGCCCGGGGTCAATGCGGAAGAGGGTCTGATGGGACTACAAAAAGATCCGAACTATGCCGAGAACCATTGGGTTTATCTGTACTATTCCCCTTCCGGGGATAAATGGGTGAACCGGCTTTCACGCTTTACCTTCAAGGACGGTGTTTTCGACGAAGCATCCGAACAGGTTATTCTGGATGTGGAGTCACAGCGTGAAATTTGCTGTCATACCGGGGGCTCGATAGCTTTCGGACCGGATAATTTGCTCTACTTATCCACAGGTGACAACTCCACGCCTTTCGACGAAAAAGAGGTGAAATATGTGAATAACGGATATGCACCCTTGAACGATATTCCAGGACATGAGCAATACGATGCGCGCCGTTCCTCAGGCAATACCAACGACCTTCGAGGAAAAATCATTCGGATCAAAGTTAATGAGGATGGCAGCTACGACATACCTGAAGGCAATCTTTTTGCCAAGAGTACTGAAAAGACACGTCCTGAAATCTATACTATGGGGCACCGCAACCCATACCGGATATCCGTTGATCCAAAAAAGGGATATTTGTATTGGGGCGAAGTCGGACCGGATGCGCGTGAGGATTCCTTAGAATCTCGAGGACCTCGCGGCTACGACGAAATGAACCAAGCAAGGGATGCAGGCAACTACGGTTGGCCTTTATTTATTGGTGATAACAAACCCTATGTCGACTACGACTATGAAACCGGGGAAAGCGGGATAACCTTCGACCCGGAAAAACCAATTAACGATTCGAAAAACAATACGGGGCTACAGGAACTACCACCAGCGAAGGCTGCCTATGCATTTTACCCGTATGCGGAAACTTCCGAATTTCCACAGTTAGGATCCGGTGGACGAAATGCCATGGCGGGACCTACATATTATGCCGACCAGTACCCCAATGGAGGTGGACTCCCCGAATATTATGATGGCAAAGTCATTATCTACGATTGGATGCGCGGATGGATGAAGGCGGTTACCTTATTCGATGATGGTACGTTCAATAAAATGGAGCCGTTCGCGTCCGATATCACCGTGAATAGCTTGATCGATATGGAAATGGGTCCCAATGGCCGCGTTTACCTTTTGGAATATGGTAGCGGATGGTTCTCGAAGAACGATAACGCCGGTTTGAGTTATATAGAATATAATGGCGGAAATCGTCCGCCACTGATCGATAACATGATTGTGGACCAAACGTCGGGCAAATTGCCCTTGTCGGTAACCGCAAAGGTGGAAGCTACAGATCGTGAAGATGACGCGCTGACCTATGTTTGGAATCTCGGCAACGGGGAGACCCAAGAAACTAAAGAACCCCAAATATCATATACCTATACCGATGCGGGGGATTACAAAATTTCCGTGACCGTGAAAGATGAAATGGGCGAGACGGTTAAGAGTGAAATCGTTCCGGTAGTAGCAGGTAATACAAGACCTGAGGTGACCATTGATTTGAACGGGGGCAACTCTTCTTTCTTCTTAAAAGGTGTGCCTATTAACTATACGGTAACTGCCACTGATGCTGATGGCACTACAATCGACCCGGCGAACCTGTTCGTTTCCGTCGATTATCTTGAAAGTTATGACCAACAAAATCAATCTTTGGGTCATCAACAGGTGTCCGCTGCGGTTACCGGCAAAGCATTGACGCAAGGCATGGATTGCAAGACCTGTCATAAAGAAGCGGAAGCTTCCATCGGTCCGAATTATCTTGACGTAGCTATGAAATATAAGGGTGAATCGGATGCGAAAAACTACCTTCAGAAAAAGATAGTCTCCGGTGGTGGCGGCGTATGGGGCGAGGTAGTTATGCCTGCTCACCCCAGTGTGACGACCGATGAGACCCGTCAAATTGTAGAATACATAATGGCTTTGGCTGAAGATTCCACAAAAGAAAAATCTTTGCCCGCTTCGGGTATCATCGAACCTCGCCCCAAACAAGGGGACAATGTGCTGGTATTGACCGCAAGTTATACCGATAATGGAGCAACCGGCACCATTCCTTTGACCGGAGTAAAATCAGTGGCCTTGCAAGGGAGTACGGTTACCTTTTCCGATAAAACAAAAGCGGATGGGTTTACGGCGGATCAGTTTAATGGCCAAGATATGTTGATTGTGCCCAATCAACAAGGCTGGTTTGCCTTGGAAAATGTAGATCTCAAAGGCATAGATTCGGCCACTTTAACCGCAGGATGGCAAGAAGCACCCAAAACCGGACTTGAATTTGAAATGCATTTAAATGCTCCCGACGGCAAACTTCTGGGAAAAGGCACTATGCCCAAACCGGCTGCCGGTCAGCCAGGAGGCACTATAGCCATCGAACTGGAAAAAGATACGGACGTAAAAGCGGATGAAATATACTTTGTGTACAAACCTAAAGAAGGAGAGGATAGGGGCAGTGCACCTGTTGCACTCACCAATGTTCGGTTTGGCGCGAAGTGAAGACGATTCTATTTTTACTAGAACTCGTGTACGAAGGATGATGCGTGGATGACGGGGTTTTTGGATTACGGTTGATTGGCAGTAATCTGGTAAACCAGCGTCATCTGCGTTTCATTTTTTAGCTATTTAATTCCCTATTTCCTTAGTTTCCACATAAAAATTACGATCAACCTTCAAGCTGGACAAGTCGCCCTTTATTTTTTCGGTTTTCCATTTTTTCGAGGGCGTAATCCAATGAATTTCGTCATCAACTACAATTTTGAGGGGCATTTTGAATCCTTTTACGACATCGGTGTATCGATATTTTAAGGTTCCATCCGTTTTGTACTCAAAAACGGGCACTTTGGGAGTCCGCAGGTATTGATCGAAAATTTTAGATAGATCAACTCCTGATGTTTTGGACATATAATCCTCAATTTGTTTGGTGGTTACGGTCTGATGGTAGAATTCTTTGTTCAATCCACGTAAGACCTGCCGCCATTTTTCGTCATCATTGATAACTTGCCGGATGGTATGCAACATATTAGCACCTTTATAGTACATGTCTTTTGAACCTTCTTGGTTTACGTTGTAGGGCCCAATAATCGGTTTGTCGTTGGCAATGTTGGTCCGGGTACCGATCACATAGTCGGCGGAGGCCTCTTTTCCGTAATAATAATCTAAAAATAGATTTTCGGAATAGGCGGTGAAGGCTTCATGAATCCACATATCCGCCACATCTTTATAAGTAATATTATTGGCGAACCACTCATGGCCCGCCTCGTGAATGATAATAAAATCGAATTTGAGTCCCCACCCGGTGCCCGATAGGTCTTTGCCCAGATATCCGTTCTGGTATTGGTTGCCATAGGTAACCGAACTCTGGTGTTCCATCCCGAGATAGGGTGCCTCGACCAGCTTAAAACTATCCTCATAAAAAGGATAGGGACCGAACCAATGCTCAAATGCTTTCATCATTTTCGAGGCATCCTGAAATTGCTTTTTGGCTTTTTCCAGATTGTCACGCAGAACGTAGTAATCCATATCGAGCGGGCCTTTTTCTCCGGCATATTTTTCCCCGAAATGCACATAATCCCCGATGTTAATATTTACCCCGTAGTTATTGATAGGGTTCGATACGAACCAATGAAAGGTGTTCGTATTCTCATCGACTTTTCGAAGACGTCCGTTCGAGACGTCCATTAGGCCTTTGGGCGCTTTTATTCGAATGAGCATACTGTCGACCTCATCGTACATGTGGTCTTTGTTGGGCCACCAAACACTGGCGCCCAGCCCTTGGTTGGAAGTGGCGACGAAATCCTTTCCGTTTTCATCTTTTTTCCATGAAAACCCACCGTCCCAAGGCGCGCGGACAGCTTCCTTGGGCTGTCCGGAGTAATAAACGGTAATCTCATTAAAATCCCCTTTTTTCTGTGATTTTTCAAGTTGCACGAAATGGGCATTGCCATTGTCCTCGACTTTCAGTTCTTTTCCGTCTTGGATCACCTTTTCGATTTTTAACGGAGGCTGTAGATCGACCTGAAGTACCTGCTTGGGTTTCAATACTTCATATCGGATGGTATTCTGTCCGGATATAAATTTTTGTTCGGGGTCGACATCAACGTAAAGGTCGTAATAGTTGAGGTCCCACCATTCCCGTTCGGGGGTGATGCTACCCCGGAGGGTGTCTTGCTCGGTGAAGTTTTGACCATAAGTTGCGGTCGACAATACTATCATTAGTATAAAAAACCCTTTTTTCATAACTACTTTTTATAATCAAAAATTGTAAATCACAAACATCTCCCGAAACCTCATAACTAACTCCATTTTTTTTTGGAATTTAACCCTAGAATTTCGGAGGGTGTCTGGAATTTTTTACCGCATTATGCCATTTGGAAAAACCACAACACTCTCAAACCCGTTTTCCCCAATGGCGGAAACCCCAAAGAAATAATTATCAATGACGACGCCATCCAAAGTGAATTCGGTAATATCGCCTACGGAGCGGCTAAAGTCCCATGTAGGGGAGGTCGTGTCGCGCCAATAGATTTTATAGCCTACTGCCCCGTCTACTTTGCTCCATTTCAATTTTGCCGATGGCTCGACGATGCCACCGATTTCAACCGTTTCGGGAGCGGGCGGGGCCCAGGCTATGGATGCTAAATTAATGGCATTGACAGCCGTGAGTTTTTTGGCGTAGTCAAAGTTAACATGCTCCAACTTATCGCCGTATTCGATACCATCTTCCGTTCGGATATCTTGATGCTGTTGGGTGTAATTTTCGTGTGCCTCCATAATACGGATACCCGCGAAACCGGCATCGTTAAACGGACGATGATGTCCGCCCCGACCAAAACGATCTAGCCGGTAAATCATCATGGGGTTCATTTCGGGCATATAGGTTTTGGTGGTTTTATGAATAAAGCGCGCCAGCTGCCGAGAGATTCCGTCAACCTCACCACCATAGAAGCGTCTTGCGTTTCTTTGTTCTTCAGTTTCAGTGGCCGATACGGGTTCAGAAAATATCCTAAAATCGCTATTGCTTATTATACCGTCGATGCCCTTGATGTTACCGATCATATCGTTATTCAAAATACCAATAATTTCCCAGGCTTTTGCTTTGGCATGGGCGGCTAATCCTTTTCCACCATAAAGACCCTGTTCCTCTCCTGATAATCCAACGAACATGATACTGTTTTCAAAGTCGTATGTACTGAGCACCCGGGCGGCTTCCAAAGTTCCCGCCATTCCACTGGCATTATCGTTCGCCCCAGGAGAATCGGAGGTAAAATTGTTTGGATCGCTGACCCGGGAATCGATATCCCCACTCATCAAAATATAGCGGTTAGGAAATTTGGTGCCTCGCTTGATGGCCATTACGTTCACGATTTCAACGTCTTTGACAATGCGTTCGTTATCGCCTTTCTTCACAAGGTTTTTTTGATAAGACACTTCTAGACAATCATTGCAACCTCTTGAGGTTTTCTCGAATTCGCTTTTAATCCATCTTCTGGCCGCCCCGATTCCACGGTTATCGGAAACGGTATCGCTCAGTGTATGTCGCGTGCCGAAGTTGGCCAATTTGATAACGTCAGCTTCGATACGTTCCGCGGATACTTCTTTTATGATGTCATAGAGGCGTTGGTCGGTTTGACCGAAGGCTATGGTCGTGAGGGTCAAGACGCAAAATAGTAGTAGCTTTTTCATGAATCTTCCTTTTTTTTTACGTATTTATTGAACCGAACTGCACTAATGGCTGATGTAATGGGCCGATCAATTAATAGATAAAACCTGCCAATCAGAATTCAATACCGATTTCAGAAGTTGGTATCAAAATCGGAAATGTTGAATTTGACTTACACTGATGAAAGTTACCGTATAAATGTGACTTTCGCAATTTTCCCGTTTTCCACTTCGTAGATGGCTACGACACTGAAGTTGGTACCGTTCATAGTGATGTATTCCTCATCGATGATCTTGTTTCCGATGACGATCCGGTTCTTGATCTCGCAATGAAGATCAGGGGTGTTGCTGAAAAAATCCGTGTACTGCTCGCGCATGTTCGCCCTACCTTTAAAACGAAGTTCGTCGGGAAAGTTGAATACCTGCACATCTTCCGAATACGTATTCAAAAAAGCTTCGATATTTCTGTCATTGTAGGCGTTCAATTGATTTTGGATTATAGCTTCCGCGGATTGCTCAAAGACCAAGGCCATATATTTGCCGTTCGGACTCACCGCTATACGGCTGATATTGCTAATTTCCTTTTTTTCGAGACGAAGAAAACGCCCCCATTCCTTTTGGTTCTTTGGGTCTATTTGTACCAATACTTGATTATCAGCCGCGATAATCGTGCCATTGGATAACCAGCATATGTCATCTGTTTTTTCATACATATCGGTGATTTTTTGTACCTCACCGGTTACCGGGTTCAGGGACCGAATTTCCCAAGGATTACCCTCTTTGCTGATAAAACTGACGAGATTTGAACTGGGAATTTTATGCAATGACCTTCCTACATTTTTTTGAATCGTTCGGTGGCTTCCGTCAGTAAGGTCGAAAACTACCAAATCCATACGATAATCGTTCAATACCGATAACACTATCCGGTCTTTGTCGTACCATACGTGATAGGCGACTTTAAGATCTTTGAGCAATACTGTAGAACTTCCGTCCCATACGCTGTATTCATAAAGACGTTGTAGTCCGGTAGTATCCAATCGGATGGCGGAGATGGAATTCCTTCCTGGGATTTTTAAGGGGGAATACTCGCTGCCTTGCGGGGTATCGGTAATCCATGATATTGAGTCTGCCTTGATATCATAACGGGCAATATCGGTCTGTCCGTTTCTTGTGGATGAAAATACAATGGTCTCCCCATCGTAAAAGGAAGGTTGATTGTCATACCCCTCGTTGTTCGAGATATTCCTCGGATTGACAAGCTCAATCTTTCGATCGACGGTCTTGATATCCAAAAGATATACTTCGGTATTGGTCTGGGCGAAAAGAGTGATCGCTGCCAAAAACAAAATTGTGGTAAGGATGGTTTTCATTGGTCTGATTTTGTTTCTCATCTTCTTATTTAGTGAACCGCTTCAACAAAGCCCGCACATTCTTGATACTATCGACATAGTACTTGGCCTGCGTTTTCTGGCGGCCGACTTTGACCGTGACCGCAGTTTCGGGTAGCTCTTGAAACATGAACTCATCGGTCCAATCATCACCGATGGCAAATACGAAATCATAATCG
>RCMY010005830.1_pt1 | contig 10392 bp, 7 predicted proteins | sample 2041341 | NCBI WGS metagenome assembly RCMY01 (sample SAMN09708234, study PRJNA481090) | Marine sediment metagenome, whole genome shotgun sequencing project.
ATCAGCTGCTGAAGTAGCTACCTCTGCTTCTCCGCACGCTGCCAACATGATGATGCCCACAACTGCTGTAATCCAGCGATTCTTCATAGGTGCCTCCCCTTTTCAGATGTTGCACTTCTGATGAGACGATGCAAACAGACGAAAAGTTCCCGCCGTCGGCAAGAAGCCCGGCAGCAGCAATCTAGAAGCAAGTGGCTATCAGCGCCACAGACGAATATCAGCACCAACGTAGCCCCTGGCGCGGAGTTCGTTCTCGATGTTTTGGGCCTTCGATCCAACCACGATATAAGTGGTCCTGTTACTCACAGTAGTTATGCTCACAGTCCCCTTATGCGTCCCAAGCGCAGTGTTGCCGTCCAACAGCGGCCCGCCGCTAGCACCACCAAGATTGACATTGCGTGGTCCTTCTTCCCATGACCACTCGACCTGATCCAGAACCTGTATTCCGCCACCGGTGGCGCTGCGGCTCGAATTGGTCACTTCTCCGCATCGGTACCACGAAACTTTCGCTGCAATACAGACACGCGAGTCGACTGGATAACCCGAAACCCGCTGAGCAGTCATCGGATACGCCTTGTCGCCGTTCGTGCGGTAGACAAAGTTGCTTGCTTCGCTATTAGCGATACCAACAAGAACCGTGTCAGCGGTAGAGCCTCCGACATTCGTATTCGATCCGCCGATGTATCGGTAAGTACCAGCGGGGCCGCTATCTTCACCACCTACGTCGACCGTCGCTGTTGAATTTGTAGAAGGTGCGCAGTGCCCGGCCGTACTTAGGTATGTGTTCCCGTTGTCCAATTCAATCACGAAACCCGAGGTACAGCCATTGTTGACGCCGTCATTCGTGTCGTCTATCTGGATTCCCCCACGGAAATCCGTGCTTCCGGATCCGCATACGTTTCGTGAGGAACAGGCATTTAGTTCCATCTCCGGAGCGATCTCGTACTGGACTTCGATGGACCGGTCCGAGCGTTCACCGCTCAGCTGATACTGCTCGACCTCTCCGGCTGAAGGCATCCGAACAGACACTGCATTGGTCTTCTCATCTACTCCAATACTCGCCGTTCCCCTCTCCGTAGTGATCGCCTCCAGAATCAAATCAGCTTCCGCCTGGAGATCTTTGAGCGATTGTTCGACTTCTTCGAATCGGAGTTTGTCGTTGTTGCTGATGATCGAGCGAATCTCGTTTTTCAGCGCAGCAGCGTCGCTCCCGGTCCCAACAATGTTGACGGTGACCGGGTCGTCGAGTTGCGTACCGAGGTAGAGCCCTCCGTACCGGTCGTGATCTCCGAAGCGTGCGATAACTGCGATTGCTTCTTCGGTTGCTTCGTCACGCTTTTCCATGAGCTGTCGTTCCTGGTTTGTGAGTGGGAACGAGTAGCGATCGATGGTTTCCTGTCCTACTTTTTGGCCTGCGAGCCCCTCCACATAAGCCTCGTCTGAGCGGAGGCCCCAAGACTCTCGGGAGATCCGCCAGTACGCAAGCTCATCTTCGTACGAAGGCCCCACATCATCGGACGATTCGGTATCGACCGTAGGCTCGGCACCCTCTTGCGCCCCTGCGGTTGCTGTAGATGTGAGAGCCGCCAGCATGCTCAATATCGCAAGCATCACCAGTCCCATTGAGATTCGTGTCCGCCGCATATTTACTTCTCCTAAGTTGAGTTCTGTCAAACGATATTGTGCACTCGTCTGTGAATCTCCCGTTGTTGTGGGTAGGGTTGTGAGGTGACGGTTCGGGTGGTGACGATTTCTGGTGATGTTGGGGCTGGTTCGGCTGTTGGCCGGTATTACGGGCAGTTGATGGGGTCTCAGGTTCAGGTGGTGGTGGGGGTCGATTCGGATCCGGTGGCTGATCGGGTGGGGGCCTATTACGAGTCGTCTTCGGGGGCGTTTTGGATGGGCGCCGGCGCAGTCCGCCTGGGGCTTGAGGGAACGCCAACGGTCGCCCAGATCGCATGTCTGGTGGATGGTGTGGATGCGGGTGGTGTGGTGTTGGGCCGCAAGTTCGGTGGATCCTCGGCGCGCGCGTTTGATGCGACGTTCTCCGTCCAAAAAGAGGTGTCGATCCTTTGGGCTGCCGCCGACCCAGAAACACGGCAGGTTATTGAACAGGCGGTGGTGGATGCTGCGGTCGCGGTGTTGGACGATCAGGTCGGGGCACGTGCTTCGACCCGGATGCGCACCGGCCCTGACGGCGGTTTCCTTGCGGCTGATCGTCGGCCGGTGATGGTTGACGCCGAGGGCCCGGCGGTGGCGGTGGTCCCGGAGTTCACGTCACGGTTGGGTGACCCGCAGTTGCATGTGCATGGGTTGGTGTCGTCGAAGGTGTGGGAACCAACAACAGAACGCTGGTTGGCGTTGGATGCTCGTGAGTTGAAACAGGATCAGCGGGCCATGTCGGCAATGTTTCATGCCGGGCTCGAAGCTGAACTGTCCTCCAAGTTGGGTGTTAGGTGGGGTTCACGGGCCTACACCTATGCCCGCACCATCAACGGGATCGGCGATGATTTGGTCGATGTGTTTTCCCAACGTCGTGCCGATGTCAATACCCGGCTCGAAACAAAGTTGGCCCGGTTCGAAGACGAGTTGGGTCACGCCCCGACACCGCAGCAGAGGTGGCGGTTGGAGCGTGAAGCCGCCCTCGATAGCCGGCCCGGCAAATCGTCGGAGACGTTGGACTTCGACAGCTGGCACCAGACGATCACTACCCACACCGGGCACACCCCGACCGAACTAGTTACCGCGGTTACTGGCAACCGAGATCTCACCCACACCATCAGCCAGACATCCCGTGATGACATGGTCCGGGCTGCGTTGGGTGAGCTCGCTGATGCCCGGTCGTCGTGGACGCGTGGAGATCTCAAAACCGAACTCACCCGTGTCCTCCCACCCGACCTGGCCGTGACCCCGACAGAGTTGGTGTCGTTTGTGAACATCCAAACCGACCAGGTCCTCGAGACCCTGCTCGAAGTCACCCCCGCTTCTGTGGACCGGCCAACACGACGGTGGACCACCCCAGAGGTCCTCACCCAAGAAACCCGGATCCTCGAACACGCCGACACCGCGACCAGCCTCGAGATCGCACCCAACCCCAACGTCGCTGTTCATGCACCGGCATGGCTCGATGATCTTCAAGTGGCAGCTGCCGCCCGGGTTGCTTCCGGTTCGGGGTTTGAGTTGGTGGTCGGGTTGGCTGGTGCCGGCAAAACATCGATGCTCAAAACCGCCGTCGACACCCTCACCGCCGACGGGCGTGGCGTGTTTGGGTTGGCCCCATCCGCGGTCGCCGCCCAAGTACTCCAAGATGAAACCGGGATGGCAACCGACAACATCACCAAATTCCTCTGGGAACATTTGCAACGTGACGGCGGCCCCTCCCCCGCCTTCCAACTACCTCCTGGGGCGACGGTCATCATCGATGAGGCGGGGATGGTGTCGACACCGCATTGGGCTGCCCTCACCAACCTCGCCCACACCAACAATTGGCGTTTGGTGGCGGTTGGTGACGGCTACCAATTCGCAGCCGTCGGCCGAGGAGGCATCTTCGAACACCTCACCAACACACTCCCCGACCACCGCATCAGCCGCCTCGAGCAAGTCCACCGATTCACCAACACCTGGGAAGCTGCAGCATCGGCGTCCCTTCGCCACGGTGACACCAACGCCCTCGACATCTACGAACAACACGGACGCATCATCCCGACCGGGCCCGACCGGACACTCGAAGATGTCGTCACCGGCCTGTACCTCGACCGGCACCAAGCCGGGATCGACACCGGAATATTCGCCGCCACCAACACCCAAGTCGATCAGCTCAACCACACGATCCAACAAGCGCTCGCCTACACCGGCCAGCTCGGCCGACCAGTCCTCGAGAACGAAGACGGTCAAACAGTGTTCTTTGTCGGCGACCAGATTGAGACCCGCAGAAACGATCGTGACCTGGTCACCGACCGGAACCTGTTCGTCAAAAACCGGGACCGCTGGACCATCGAGTCCGCCAACACCAACGGTCTGATTGTCACCGGTAGCCAGGGCACTGTTGTGTTGCCCCACGGCTATGTAGCCGAACATGTGAATTTGGCCTACGCCCAAACGGCCCATGCATCCCAAGGCCGCACCATTACTGGCACCTCAATCCTGGCCTACGACCCGGACCTGTCACCCACCGATCGGGCCGGACTGTACGTACCGATGACTCGAGGCACCCAAGAAAATCTGGCCATCGTCGCCGCCGACAATATTCCGATCGCCAAAGCACATCTCGAAGACGCCATCAGCAGACGGTGGATCGATACCCCCGCCATCACCCACCTCCACCAACAACCCGACCCTGTGCCCCTCACCGAACAAACCACAACAGCCCGAGAAATACTCGACTACTACAACCAACAAAACCTCCCCAACCCGACACCGGGAGCGTCGTTGGTCGAGGCCGAAGGGCCGGGCGCAGATGTTTGGGCACGCCGTAGCGAAGCGGAGGCACGCCAGCACCAGCATCCTGACCCTGTTGAGTCTGTGACGGTGTTGAGTCCTGGCGAGTTGATGGACCAGTTGCTGGTCGTGGACGAGTTGGCGTGGCCGGTTCAGAATGCGCCTGCCAGGATCGAACGGATTAACACAGCACAAGCTGGCACACGCGACAAGTACAACGAAGCGGTGTCGGCCTTCAGAAACCTCGCCGACAAACGTGATGAACACGCTGCGAACCCGCCTTTGATTAGGGGCATCAAGAAGTGGGAAACGGCCCTCGACGGATATGACCGGTCGTTGGAACGCTCCCGTAGCAGCATCGAACGGCTCACAGGCCAACTCGAGGACCTCCAAACCGAACGCACCGACTGGAACCAGTACCTGGCACCGGGCACACAGATTCGACTCGCTGACGCCCGAAACCTGATCGCCCAGGACCGTGAACATCGAGGCAGCCAACAACTCGACAACCCAACCCTGGTCAAACGACTGGGCCGACCCCCAACAGAACCTGATGCGCTGACGGCATGGAAGAACGCTGCTGGTGCCATCGACCAACACAACACCATCACCGGACACTTCGATATGCCCCGACACCATCAGATCACGAACCGGCTCACCAGCATCACCCGAATCGCGATCAAAGCATTGGGTCAACACGTCGGCACCGAACACATCCCCGAACTCCAACCCCAACCTGTCAGTCGCCATATCGAGGGCCCTTCACTCGGCCGCTAACCGAACCACCTTGATGGTTCTAGAGCGGGCGGCGGAGCCGCCACTATCTCAACAAGCTCGAGAGTCCCTGGGCGATTGGTCCGAGACCAGCCAGGCGGAGAAGTTTGTGCAGGGCTCCGCAAAACACCCCTGAGACCCCACCCGTACAGCGCTCAGTCTGAAAGTGTTGAGCGGCGGCGAAGCCGCCACCTTCTCTCTCGCTTCGCTCGAAGTGCCTGCCGCCCCTCCGCTGCGCTACGGGTTGCCCGGGACGCTCGGTCGATACGGCGGCCCTACTTCGCCCAGGCCGCCGAGTCATCATGAATTCCTCTCTCCCTAAAATCTTGATGCTGCCCTCCGGGCTGGGGAAGCAAAGAGAAACCGAACAAATCCCACTCCCCTGCGTCACCGCAACCATCCCCCACACCACATGAGGGTTCGTTACTCAACAAAAGATGACCTCCGCTTCTTTCCATACACGCGCCAAGCACTGCCTGTAGGGCCTGTTCTGGCTTCACCCCTCGACGTCTCACACAACACCGGGCTGGCTGCAAAGTTGATGTGTGGGCGCGCTCTCGTAACCCATCTAACGGGACTGCCGACGGCGGTCAACCGTCGGACCCCAACCATCACAGCTGAGGGGCATCTGCACATACGGTCGCCTGTCTGGAGCATCACCAGAACCGATTCCGGAGCACAGGAAACTAAACCTTCGACAGAAGGTCGTTGTGCTCCGTCACCCCAACCGACTAACCTGAGCAACAATCGCCAAATCGCTTGCTAGGTCGTCCCTCGGGGCGGCCTTCTCGCTTTTTCCACCCGCCCCAACTTCAGGACGGCGTGAACCGTGGCCCTAAGAGGCCGTCACCTCCTGCTCGACGAGAAGCTGCACAGCTTCACGAATCAGCGCAGACCGGTTTGTCTTACGCTTGGCAGCAAGCTCGTCAACAGACTCAACGAGATCCTCGTTGAAACGAGTACCGACAAGAACGGTTCCCTGTCCTGCAACAACTGGTGCTTGGGCCATGCGTTCAACGCTCGCGGGTTTTCGCGTGCCACGCGCGGACCCTAACTACATTCTTGTAATTCGCTCAGCACGGTCGAGGTTGACTTCCGTCCCCAAGGGCCGATACTGGAAGAGCCGGAGGCCGAGGGCCGAAGGAAGTAAGTCCCGTTCGCTCGCCACCATACGAGGTGCGGGACTTTGCGCTTTTTGTCGAACTGGTTGCGTACGGTTGAGCAGGGCTGCGAAGTTGTCTTCTTGCCTTGGCAGAACGGACCGCTCTTGTGACCACAACGAATCGTGCGATCGTGTACGTCGATGGGCTCAACCTCTACGGGTCAGCGCTCAAGGGCACCGACTTCAAATGGCTCGATCTGATGAGCCTGAGCAAGACCCTCACTCCGGCCGGCTACACGCTCGAACACGTCAAGTACTTCTCTGCCGAACTCTCCCTCGTTGCCGCTGAAGACCCAGCAGCGCCCCACCGACAGCGCAACTACATGAAGGCGCTGGCCGCAACAGGTGTTGATGTACGTCGAGGAATGTTCATTGTTCAAACTGCGTGGCGATCGCTGGACATGGCAACCCCCTGGGACAACCGGACTCGCCCACCGATCGACCCGGTGATTGCCTCTCAACTTGATGCGAAAGAAGCAACCGCTTCACGCCCGTGGAAAGTACGGGTGAGACTCCCAGAAGAGAAATTCACTGACGTCGCGCTCGGGGTCGAGATCGTCGATGACTTCCACAACTCACACTGTGAGATGGCCATCGTCATCACCAACGACGCAGACATTGCTCCTGCAATCACGAAGGTCGTTGCCCAGGGCCATCAGGTTCTGCTGTTCACGCCCGGAGATACCAATAGGCATCTGCGAAACGCCGTCACCCAACATCGACCACTTCGAAGGGGGATCTTCCAGTCTCACCAGCTGCCCAATATCGTCCTGGGCCCGAACGGCAAATCTCAGTTCGAGTGCCCCAAGGTTTGGAAGCCCTGAAAATGACAAGAGCCCACCCATTGGGTGGGCTCCGACCTCAAGCGTCGTAACGATGAGGATGTATACGTTCAGTATCGGCAGGTTGATCCAAAATCGCAAGTGATGATTGACACAAGATCACTGCCGGCCGTACTTGCGACGAGTCCACCAACCCATCGACGCCTCGGCAGCTTCGAGCTTCCTAGAGAGCTCGTCACGCTCCCCCACCGTTGCTGTGACGTCGTTTTGTGCAACTTCAAGGTCGCTCGAGAGGGCTGAGATCGATTCTGCGCTCACTTTTTGAAGTTCACGATGCTCTAGCCCCAGCGAATCACGCTCCTGGACCACTTCAGCGCGCAGTTTCTCGGCCTGTTCAGCGCGTTGGCGTAATTCCTCCACTCGAGCTTCGGCCACTGCTTTGGCCTTTGAGACTTCAGTGAGCTCCGATGCAGTTTGGTGGTGCGCTGTCGTCTCATGCTCGAGGTCGTTTTGGGTCTGAATAAGTTTTCGGTCCAATTCTTCGACGTGCCTAGAGCTGCTCAGGGCAGAGGCCTTGGCGTCAGCGAGTTGTTCAACGACGTCGAAATCCACGATTGATTGCATATGGGCTGCGGCTGGGCTGCTCTCCGCATCAAGAGCGTTGAGGTCGAGAGTCCAACCTTCTCGTTCAGCAATCTGCACAAGGTCTGCCATGGGCAGTTCGTAGGTCTCTCCGAATTTGCCCTGAGCGAGTACAGCTTCTGGTAACTTCTCCTTCTTTATGCGGCGTCGAAGGGTATCAACCGATATTCCGAATGCTTCTGCAGCATCGTTCAAACCAATGGTGCCAAGGGTTTGCGCTGGGCTTGCAGTGGGCTGATTCATAGAGTCCATATCCCATATCTTTCCTGATCTCTGCGCCATGGGCATGGATAGGCAGGATCAAGAGCAGGCAATCAGATCGATCTCGGTGGGGAGGGGAGTGGTGCGTAGTGCTGCTGAAAGCTGCCCACTCCTCAAACAGGCCTGAGCTACTCCCTGTGAAATCCATTGAGATGTACTTCACGGAACTGTCACAGGGATCGAGATGTCATGTGATCGGTCGGTGGGGGAGGGGAGTGGCCGTGACCGCTTTACATAATGCAGTATTTCGGCGGCCTCGCCCGAAAACGGAACCAGGCCCCTCACCCGGTGAGAGGCCTGTCGTACGACTTTGCGAGTTCCCCACAGTGGGATCCTGTGGGACACACTCAACTCAGTTGTCACCATGAAGAGTCTCAGAACCACCTGAGATGATCATCGAGGTGTGGGGTAGTGGTTTACCTCATCAGTTCGTCCGGTGGAGCCGGGTGCGCTCCACGTCGATTGATCCCCGCAGCGCGCTGGCTCCCGACCATTCGGGTTGGCCTTGCTGGTCCCTCCGGTCACCCGGGAGGTATACCCAAACCTAGTGCACGAAGTCGCCTAGCGGAAGTGCTTCCCGAGGGTCTTGTCGGTCAAATATTCAGCCATGAGCTGTCCAGTCCACTCGACGACTTCTTCGGGGACTTCCGCACCATTCTTGGGCCGAACCGTTTTGGGGTATCGGTGGATCTTGCCCCTGTATTTGGCTGTCCAGCGGCCGGTGTCTGGATCGCCTGTGAGATCTACTTTTTCGGTCATACGTACAGTCTCGCGCTGGGCACTGACACTGCTCGCTGAGGATCTCATAGTCGCCCGAAAACGACAGAACCCCGGGGGGCCGCCGAAGCGGGCCCAGACCGGGGTTGTCACTTACAACTTATCGGCAAGTCGTATCAAAATGTCAAGCAGAAATCGAACATCGACATTCGGGCAAGAAACCGGCGATCACCCGGATCGCGTTTTAGATTCGAGGTCAATGACCTCGCCAGCAGACCAGCTCGAACACTTTGTCAGCAGCCCTCGGTTCGCTAGTTACGTTCAGGCGTGCGCCGGCGACCGTGACCGGGCTGTTGAGCTGTACCACTGGACCGGCGAGGTAGCTGGCGCTCTGTTGGTCGACTTCCGCCACCTCGAAGTAATCCTGCGTAACCACATCCATTGGACCTTGCGTGACCACGTTGCTGCGAACCATCCCACGATCGTGGGGGAGTGGTTCGAAGACGAGAGCTGGGTCAAGCATCACTGGTGGAACGATGCTGCGCACCGGGAACTTGATGGGGCGCAAGAAAAGGCTGGTGGTCCTGGTGTTCGTGTCGATCGTGTAATCGCCGAGTTGCCGTTCGGGTTCTGGCGATACATCTTGGCAAGCCGTTACGAGCAATCGTTCTGGACGCCGGCGTTGGACGGGTCGTTCACGAATATCCCAGGCAAAACTCCAAAGGAACGGCGATTTACGATCGAACAGGAGATGATTGCGCTCCATCGGCTTCGAAACCGGCTGGCGCATCACCAACCGATCTTCAAGCCACAGATGCGCCGCGGCCCAGGAGGTACCCCGATCGAGGTTCCTCTGAAACGACAACATGACGGCCTACTCCACGTGCTGAGCTGGATCGACCCGAAACTACCGACACTGGTGATGAACCGATCGACCGTCAAGGCGCTCCTAACCAAACAGCCCTGAACGCTTTACATAACATCCGATTTCGGCGGGTTAGGGAACGGTCGTTGTCGTAGCTACTGCCTCGGTAACCGGTGGTGCGGCCGTCGTTGAGGGAGGATCCGTGGTTGTCGGTGCCAGTGTCAGTGTTCGATCACCTTTGCGGAGTGTCGCTGTGGTTCCGTTGTCTGAGATCGTGGCGACGAACTGGTCCGATTCAAGCCCCCGGGCAAGAAGGTCAAAAAGGTCGTCTCCGGGCCCACACTGAATATCCTCTGTGACGACACCACCTTCGGTGTTAGCCGTGTCGGTGAGCATGAACCCCTGATCGTTCCACTCAATAGGAGATCCACCCCATCGCCCGCACGGCAGAGCCTGCAATGTGATGATCGCATCCGGCCCAAATATCTCGAAGGCCACCAATCCATCAGGAAGAGTGGTATCGAATCCTGCTCGGTCGACTATCCGCCAAGGGTTTGCTTCAAAGAATTGCCGTAGGTTGGCAGCTTGAGCAGACCCGTCCTCCGCCTCGTTGGCAACGCTCTCCTGGGTCGTCGTTGAATTTTCCGAGCTGGATTCGACACCATCAGCTGCTGAAGTAGCTACCTCTGCTTCTCCGCACGCTGCCAACATGATGATGCCCACAACTGCTGTAATCCAGCGATTCTTCATAG
>RCMY010005831.1_pt1 | contig 10391 bp, 7 predicted proteins | sample 2041341 | NCBI WGS metagenome assembly RCMY01 (sample SAMN09708234, study PRJNA481090) | Marine sediment metagenome, whole genome shotgun sequencing project.
TAGAACGTGATCAATCAAAATTGTATGAGCTAATATGGAAAAGAACCATTGCTTCACAGATGAGCGATGCCCAGTTAGAACGTACCAATGTAAAAATAATAGCGAGTACCCACACTGAAGAATTTACTGCGAATGGGGAAGTAATCAAATTCGATGGCTTCCTAAAAGTATATATGGAGAGTATTGATGATGAGGATATGTCTGAAGATCAAGAGGGTATGTTGCCTGCAATGAAGGTTGGGGATGTGTTAAATAATAAGTTCATAACTGCTACCGAGCGTTTCACTAGACCACCATATAGATTTACGGAAGCATCATTGGTTAAAAAGTTGGAGGAATTAGGTATTGGTAGGCCTTCTACATATGCCCCAACGATTTCTACAATACAAAATAGGGGTTATGTTGAAAAAGGTACCGTTGAGGGAGCAGAGAGAAAATATATTCAATTTGTTTTAGAGGCAGGAGATATTAAGGAAAAACAACTAGTTGAAACTGTCGGTTCAGATAAAGGTAAAATGGTGCCAACAGATATTGGGATGATTGTGACCGATTTTCTTGTGAGCCATTTTTCGAATATTTTGGATTATAACTTTACGGCAAGAGTTGAGGAAGAATTTGATGAAATTGCCGAAGGTGATGAGGACTGGAAGAAGGTGATGAGAGATTTTTATGAAGACTTTCATCCTAAGGTATTGGATGTTGAGGCAAATGCTGACCGTGCCAGTGGGGAAAGGGTTTTGGGTAAAGATCCAAAAACTGGCAAACAGGTATCAGTACGATTAGGAAGATTTGGTCCTATGGTACAAATAGGAACTGTTGACGATGAAGAAAAACCACAATTTGCAAGTTTATCTCCAGACCAATCCTTGAATACAATCACATATGAAGAGGCTATGGACTTGTTTAAACTTCCTAGAAAATTAGGAGTTTTTGAGGATGAGGAAATCGAGGCAAATATAGGTAGATTTGGCCCTTATGTTAAGTTTGGAAAGAAGTTCGTCTCGCTGGCCAAAGGTGAAAGTGCTATGGATGTTTCTTTGGAAAGAGCCATAGAATTAATAAAGGAAAAGCAAAAGGCCGATGCACCTATCGCAGTTTATGAAGATAAGGATGTAATAAAAGGAGTAGGGCGTTTTGGACCTTTCATCAAATGGGATAGTATATTCATTAATGTGAACAAGAAATACGATTTCGACAATCTTACACAAGCGAATATTGAAGAGTTGATCGAAGCCAAAAAGCAAAAGGAAATCGATAAACTTATTCAAGAATGGCCTGAAGAAGGCATTCGAATTGAAAAGGCAAGATGGGGAAGGCATAATATTCTAAAAGGCAAGATAAAGGTTGAATTAGCTAAAACGGTTGATGCGACTAAGATGTCTTTGGAAGAAGCCAAAGCACTTATTGAAAAGAAATCCCCAAAGAAAAAAACAAAGGCAAAAGCAAAACCTAAAGCTAAGAAGTAAATATGGCATTCGATTTTTTAGTTCCTGTAGAAGATAAGGTATTGGCCCATTCAGAATTATTACCTCCACAGGCGCTTGGAAAGCATATTTACGCACATACCAAAAAGGATGGTTTGCCGGTCTTGGCGAATGCGACTATTGCAATTTTGGGTGTAAAGGAATCCCGAAATGCCTTTGAAAAGAAACCTGAAAAATTGGATGTTACCGCTATCAGAATTCAGTTGTACAAGCTGCTTCTTGGCAATTGGAATTCCACCATCGTTGATATGGGCGATATTGAAGAGGGTGAGACCGTTGATGATACCTACTTTGTAGTTAAGGAAATAATCGCAGGTCTTCTTGAAGAGAATATCATACCTATTATATTGGGAGCAACACAGGATATCACGTATCCTGCATATAGGGCCTTTGACGGTATTCGAGATATGATCAATTTAGTGACGATTGATAGTCGCTTTGATTTTGGAATGGAAGATGAGCTTATTTCTTCACATTCTTATATGAGTAAGATAATTACCGACAAGCCTAATAACCTTTTTAATTTTTCCAATTTAGGGTATCAAGGCTATTTTATTGCCCAAGAAGAGAAAGATCTAATGGATCGTCTGTTTTTTGATGCTTATAGATTGGGTGAATTGATTCAGGACATATCATTAGCTGAACCCGTATTGCGCAATGCGCATATGGTGAGTTTAGACGCTCGTTCAATCAAAAGCAGTGAGATTGGGGTTTCTTCCAATTTTTCTCCCAACGGTTTTGATGGGCGTGAAATTTGTGCCATTGCAAGGTACGCTGGCCTCAGCGATAAAGTTAGCGTTTTTGGAATCTATGAAATGGAGAACATTGACCAATCCCATCAGCTCTTGGCCCAAATAATCTGGTACTTTATTGAAGGGGTTAATTTCAGGATCAAAGAGTCTCCATATTCAAAATCGGACGATTTTACAAAGTATACCGTACCAACTGAAACCGAACAGTTGGTCTATTATAAGAGCCATCTTACCGAAAGATGGTGGGTAGAGGTACCTTCAATTTTGACTTCACATACTAAAGCCGATTCAGCGGCGTTATTACCTTGCACCGAGCAGGACTATTTAGATGCATGTAATCAGAATATTCCCGAACGGTGGTTCAAGGCCTACAGAAAAGGCTTTAACTGATTAAAAAAAATTAGACGATAATTGTAAGAGATACAATAATTTACTCAAAACGTAGTTTTAGAGAGTAGAATAATATTTGTGTTTGCAATTATAACCTTAATCGAAATTTAACCTAAAGTATGAAGAAGCTATTGTTATCATCTATAGCATTTGTTTTTTTACTCACCAGTTGTGGGTCCAAAACAAAAGGAGAACTAGTCGGCGTCCAAGGAAAGAAATGGTACCCGGAAAAACCTTATGGAATGGAGTTGATCCCACGTGGATCTTTCATCATGGGTAAGAGCGAGGAAGACCAAGCTAAAGTTCTCAATGCGCCAACTAAGACCGTTACCGTGCGTTCCTTTTATATGGATGACACAGAGATCACGAATAGCGAATATCGCCAGTTTGTGGAATGGGTAAAAGATTCAATCACAAGGACAAAATTGGCTATTCTTGCCGATGAGTTAGGGCTAAGTCCTGAAGATGGAGGTATTGGTGATTTTGCATTTAAAGATGCAGATACTACCAGGGCATCTATTTATGACAAGTATATGTTGGACAACTATGCTGGCATGGGGGAAACCGGATATGAGGGTCGAGGTTTGAACAAAGACCAAGATTTAGTCTGGGATACTTCTGAGTATCCAGACGAGTACTATACCGAGGTAATGGATTCTTTATATATTCCAGAAGTTGAGTCCTATAATGGTCAAAGAACTTTTGAAGTTACTTCATTAAAATATAAATATAGTTGGATGGATATCGAAGCTGCTGCTCGTTCAAGAACTGGTAATAGAAAAGATTTTATCCGTCAAGAAGAATTGGAAATATATCCGGACACAACTGTTTGGATTAGGGATTTCGAATATTCTTATAATGAACCAATGCACAATGATTATTTCTGGCATGACGCGTATAGCGAATATCCAGTTGTTGGTATTTCTTGGAAACAAGCACAAGCTTTTTGCAATTGGAGAACCAAACATAAGAATGATGACCAAAAAAGTAAAGGCAAGCAATTCGTGAATAGATTTAGGCTGCCGACGGAAGCTGAATGGGAATATGCTGCAAGAGGTGGTATCGAAGGTGGTACGTATCCTTGGGGTGGGCCGTATGTAATCAGTGATACAGGTTGCTTTATGGCAAACTTTAAACCACAACGTGGGGATTATGCGGCAGATCAAGCATTGTATACTGTTGAAGCTAAAGCTTATGAGCCAAATGATTTCAACCTTTATAATATGGCCGGTAACGTATCTGAATGGACGAACTCAAGTTATGACCCAAGCGCATATGAATATGTCTCTACAATGAACCCTAATGCTGGCGATGGCAGCAATGAAAGAAAGGTGATCAGAGGTGGTTCATGGAAAGATGTTGCTTACTTCTTACAGGTAAGTACAAGAGATTATGAATATGCAGATTCCGCGCGTAGTTATGTAGGGTTTAGAACCGTACAGGATTATATGGGAGAGGAAGATTCAACACAATAGAATTATAATTAATCATTTATACATCTCGATTAAAATCGGGGACAATCAAATTTTAACCAAATCCTTATTATTAACATAAACTAAAATTAAATTTAAAATTATGGCACAGTCAAAATCAACAAAAAAATTATTTAACATGGCCTACGGCCTTGGCGCATCTGTAGTAATTATTGGTGCATTATTTAAAATCCTTCACTGGGAATTTGGCCCACTTACAGGTGGTCTATTATTGGCAGTAGGTCTTATAACTGAAGCACTTATTTTTGCTATTAGTGCATTTGAACCAGTAGAAGATGAATTCGATTGGTCTTTAGTATACCCAGAATTAGCTGGTGGTATGTCTAATGGAAAAGACACTGAAATGGATGAATTGAAGGAAACTGAAACTTCGTTGTCCAAGAAATTGGATAATCTTCTTGAAGAAGCAGGTATTGATGCTAGTCTTATGGAAAGTTTAGGTTCAAGCATCAAGAATTTCGAAGGTGCTGCAAAAGGTCTCGCCCCTACAGCTGATGCTATGCAATCTACTAAAAAGTATTCTGAAGAAATGGTACATGCTGCTGCTCAGATGGAGTCTTTGAACAGTTTATATAAAGTACAGTTAGAAAGTGCTAGTAAACAAGCTACAGTAAATGAAGAAGTAGTACAGAATGCAAGTGCGCTTAAAGATCAAATGGAATCTTTGGCTACTAACCTTTCTTCATTGAACGGAGTTTATGGTGGTATGTTAACTGCTATGACAAGAAACTAATTAGAGCATTAGTCCAAACCCAAATCAATTAATCAATAATATCTAATTAGAAAACATGGCATCAGGAAAACAAACGCCAAGACAGAAGATGATCAATTTAATGTATTTGATCTTCATCGCGATGTTGGCACTCAATATGAGTAAGGAAGTTTTAGCTGCATTCGGTATCATGAATGAAAAGCTTGAAATTTCCAATAGTAAGACAACCGCAAGTAATGACGCATTCTTGGGAAGTCTTGAAACAAAGGCATCAGAAGATGCTAAGAAGTACGGCGAGTTATATCAGAATGCCCAAAAGATAAAGTCAATGTCTCAAGAATATTTTGACTATCTAGAAGGGCTTAAGAAAGGTATGACCGAAAAACTTGAAGATCCCAAGGATTATGCCCGTATGGATAACTCGGATTTCTTAGATCAGAAGTTATTCCAGGGAGATAATCTTTCCAAAGGTGGTAAGGAATTTATGAAGCGAATAACTGATTATCGCACACAAGTTGCAGCGATTGCCCCAGCTAGTTTAAAAGACGCCGTAAATTCACGTTTCAAAACTGGAGATGAGAAAGGTAAGGTCGAAAAAAGAGATGGCACAAAGCAAGATTGGATCAACTATCATTATGAAGGGTATCCTTTAGTAGCTTCATTAGCTAAATTAACTGCACTTCAAGCAGATGTTAAATCAACTGAGGAAGATGCTTTAAAATCAATGTTGGAAGGTGAGTTAACCAGCCAAGTTTCATTGAAGAATTTTGCTACCTCGCTTATGGCATCTAAATCTGCATTTTATAGTGGAGAAAAGTATGATGGTAAAATCATTATTAGTAAGACCGATAAATCGTCTACTCCAGTAAGAGCGGAATTGACTCTTGACGGAAGAAAACTTTCTGAGGGTAAAGACTATGCTTTTGAAGCAGGTGGAATTAAAATGCTTATTGGTGCTGGTTCTCCCGGTGATCATGTAGTCGCAGGTACTATGTTCTTTATGCAAGATGGTGAAGAGATTCCAGTTGAGGTTAAGAACAGTTTTGCAACAATTAGTAAGCCTAATGCTGCTTTAATAGCTGCAGATAAGATGAACGTAGTTTATCGTGGGGTTGCTAACCCAATGTCTATATCAATTCCTGGTATTCCTGACAATAAGGTTACCGCATCTGCTCCTGGACTTACCAAGAGAAGTGCTAGTAAGTATGTTATGAATCCTGGAAAAGGTAGAACAGTAAGAATAGTTGCTTCAGGTATTTTACCTGATGGTCAGCGTATTTCTACCCCGGCTGAATTTAGAATAAAAGATATTCCGAGACCTGCTGGTTCTATTAGAGGGGAATCAGGTAGTGCAAAAATGGGGAAAAAAAACTTGGAGATTGCAACTGTTGGTGCCTTATTGGAAGACTTTGATTTTGATTTGAATCTTAAAGTAAGCGGATTTAAATTCAAAGTTCCAGGTCAACCTACCGTAAGTGTTAATGGTAATAAACTTGATTCTAGAGCTAAATCAGCACTAAGAAGAGCTAAGCGTGGTGATGCTGTTCAGATATTTGATGTAAATGCTTATATCACGAACAATAAGAGCTACAAACTTAAAAAAGTATCTCCAGTTGTTATTGAGTTAACAAACTAATACGTAGTATATATTAAATTATAGTTTTATGAATTGGAAGAATGTTTTAATAATCGGAGCTGTTAGCCTACTGCCCGCATCAATTATGGCCCAAGCAAATATATTGAATGCTAAGAAGCCACAGGAAATTGGTGTAAGGACAGAAGCACAAAAAGCCTTAGACAATGATGCTCCTTTAGAGTATGGTTATGTGGATGATAGGGATATCCTTTGGTCCAAAACCGTATGGGAGACCATTGACTTGGATGAACGGGTTAACTTTCCTTTATACTATCCTATAGACACTGTGGATATAGGTGCCGATAGACGTTCGCTGTATGATGTTCTCTTGAAGAACATCAAAAGCGGTAAGCTAGAGGATGTATATGTAGATTCGTATTTTACTGAAAAAAGAGTCTTCAGTGATTTGGCAGCTACTTTGTCGAAAGTTGATACCACCGATATGGGATACGAACAGATAAATGCCGGCGAGGAACTCTCTCTTGAATTTATTAATGAGCGGGATTTGAGTGCCCAAGATATCGAAGAGTATCGTATTAAAGGAATCTGGTATTTCGACAAGCGACAAGGAGAATTAAAATACCGATTATTGGGTATTGCTCCAGTAGCACCGGATGTTAACTTTATTGATGATGAATCTATGGACCCTGCAGATGCCTTGGTTGAGCTTTTCTGGGTATGGTACCCAGGTGCCAGGCAAATATTGCACGATGCCAAAGTATTTAACCAACGCAACTCGGCACAACCCATATCTTATGATATGTTGTTGAATGCACGAAGGTTCAATGGAGTCATCTATCGTGAAGATAATGTTCACGGTGACCGTAAGGTTAACGATTATATTGCAGATAATGCCTTGTTCCAGTTACTGGAGTCCAAACGAATAAAGGAGGTCATCAGGGATAGGGAGCAAGATATGTGGGCATACTAAGTACAACTTATTCCAATTCAATATAAAATTAAAACCCTGACATTATTGTCAGGGTTTTTTTTATGACTTTTCTACACTTATTGCATAAGAACTTTGTGAAATGTATAATTTTACGGAATGATAGATTATTTGGTTGTTGGCCTTGGTCTGGCGGGTATTTCTTTTTGTGAACGACTAGAAGAAAATAACAAGAGTTTTTTAGTGATTAATGATGGTTCCCAAACCTCTTCGCTTGTAGCAGGAGGTTTGTACAATCCTGTAATTCTCAAAAGATTTACCCTGGCCTGGAATGCAGATGTTCAGTTAGAAACAGCAATGCCTTTTTACAATCAGCTTGAATCAAAGTTGGGTGTAAAGTTAGATTCCAAAATTCCCATTTATAGAAAGTTTGCTTCCATCGAAGAGCAAAACCTATGGTTTGAAGCAGCTGATAAACTTAGACTTGCTAATTTTCTTTCCACCAGAATTATTGAAAATGATAATAAAAATATTGATGCTCCCTATGGATTGGGAGAAGTATTGCATACTGGTAGAATAGACACCAATACTTTGGTTAGGGCTTATGAATCCTTTCTTCAAGAAAAAGAGAAATTGATTCGTAAAACCTTTGATTTTAACGCAATGATCGTTGAAAAAGAACACATTGCATACAATTCCTTAAAGGCCAGAAAAATTGTTTTCGCTACGGGTTTTGGCTTAAAATCGAATCCATATTTCAACTACCTTCCATTGCATGGGAACAAGGGTGAACTCTTGACCATAAAAGCCCCTAAATTAAAAGAAAATAATATTATCAAATCCGCAGTGTTTATTATTCCATTAGGTGATGACCTATATCGAGTCGGTGCTACTTATGAACGGACTGATAAATCCAATAACCCAACTGATGGGGCTAAAAATGAATTGTTGGACAAATTACATAAATTCTTAAAGTGTGATTACGATATTGTTGATCATGTAGCTGGTATTAGGCCAACAGTGGCAGACAGGAGGCCTTTGGTTGGGTTACATCCTAAATATAATAATATAACAGTATTAAATGGATTTGGTTCGCGTGGCGTCCTGATAGCACCTACGGTTTCAAAACAACTTTATAACCACGTTGAAAAAGGGGAAGCACTTCCAAAAGAAATAGATGTTCATCGATTTTTAAAAAGATATTCTATTAAGAAGTCTTAACTGCTTTTGGATCATAATGTATGAAGATGTTGATCCATATATTCCTTGATAACCGTACGATCACTGGTAAGAAAACAATCATAGTTGCCACAATGGCAATAAAGGTATTGATCAACGAGGTGCCAATAAGCAAATAAGCGATTACGAAGGCCGCAACAGCAAATGCTATACCTATCCCATAACTAACATACATGGCGCCATAAAAAAAAGAAGGTTCTATCTTATATTTTGTATTACAATACGAGCAACGCTCATGCATTTTGAACAAACTTCCCAATTTATATGGGTTTTTTTCCAAATACATGCTTTCACTATGGCATTTAGGGCAACTTCCTGTTAAAATGCTGTAGAGTTTGTTTCCTTTTTTTAACATTTGCAAAATGTTTTTGCGAAAATACAGTATTGCTCGCTTTTTTAATGTAACATAGGTCATAATATATGCTAAATATCCATAATCTTTCAGTCTCTTTTGGGGGCGAATATTTATTCGAAGAAATTTCTTTTAGGCTAAATGCAGGAGACCGTGTTGGACTAATTGGCAAAAATGGAGCAGGTAAATCTACCTTGTTAAAGTTGTTATCTAAAGACATGGCTATTGATTCGGGAACTATTGCTACCGAGAAGAATATTAATATTGGTTTTCTTAGACAGGATATAGATTTTGAACAAGGTCGAACAGTTTTAGAAGAAGCATATCATGCCTTTGAGGAAATCAAGGCATTGGAACTTAAATTGGACAATATTAACCATCAACTTGCCGAACGAACAGATTATGAAAGTGAAGGGTATCATCAATTAATGGTAGACCTAAATGATTTTTCACATCATTATGAGATTATTGGTGGATATAATTACCAAGGTGAAACCGAAAAGATACTTCAAGGGCTAGGTTTTAAAAGAGCTGATTTTGAGATGAAAACCGATACCTTTTCAGGCGGTTGGCGCATGCGTATTGAGTTGGCAAAATTGCTTTTGCAAGCCAATGATGTATTGCTGTTGGATGAGCCCACAAACCATTTGGATATAGAATCTATCATTTGGCTCGAACAATTTTTGAATAATTACGCTGGGGCCGTTGTCATAGTTTCACACGATAAAATGTTCTTGGATAATGTAACGAATAGAACTATTGAAATTTCTTTGGGTAGAATTTATGATTATAATAAACCTTACTCCCAGTTTTTAAAACTAAGGGGCGAGATTAAGGAACAACAGCTCAATGCCCAAAAAAACCAGGAGAAAGAAATTCAGCAGGCTGAACGTTTGATTGAGAAGTTCAGGGCAAAGTCAACTAAGGCCTCAATGGCCCAATCCCTTATCAAGAAATTGGATAAGATGGACCGTATTGAGGTGGACCAAGATGACAATGCAGTAATGAATTTGCGTTTTCCAATTTCAATTAAGCCAGGAAAAGTTATTATGGAAATATCCAATTTATCTAAAAGATATGGGGATAATTTAGTGCTCCAGGATATTGATTTGCTCTTAGAAAGAGATAGTAAAACAGCATTTGTTGGTCAAAATGGACAAGGTAAATCAACATTGGCCAAGATAATGGTAGGTGAACTAGAACATGAAGGTACGTGTAAGTTGGGTCATAACGTACAGATAGGTTATTTTGCCCAAAACCAGGCTGAGTATCTAGATGGCAGAAAAACGGTTTTAGACACCATGTTAGACGCAGCTAATGAGAAGAATAGAAGTAAGGTCCGTGATATTCTAGGCTCATTCCTTTTTCGTGGGGAAGAGGTAGATAAATATGTAAAAGTGCTGTCTGGAGGTGAACGTAATAGGCTGGCTTTGGCCAAAATGTT
>RCMY010005832.1_pt1 | contig 10390 bp, 10 predicted proteins | sample 2041341 | NCBI WGS metagenome assembly RCMY01 (sample SAMN09708234, study PRJNA481090) | Marine sediment metagenome, whole genome shotgun sequencing project.
CTCGGTACAAGGTGCGGAGGTAGAAGAAGGCTAACAGTGCGGTCAAGATCACCATCACCCAGGCGGTGGCCGATGCGATGCCGAACTCGTATTAGCGGAAGCCGTGCCGGAACAGGTAGATCGATAGTAAGTCGGTGCTGCCGAGCGGGCCGCCCTGCGTCATGATCCAGACGACGTCGAAGGTGCGGAACGCGAAGATGTACCGGAACATCAGTGCGACGAGGATCGCGGGCATGATCGTCGGGAGCGTGATGTGGCGGAACAGGTTGAAGCTCGTCGCCCCATCGATCTTGGCCGCTTCGTAGAGCTCTGGGGACACGCCCATGACGGCCGAGTACAAGATCAGGAAGGTGAACGGCGTGTTGAGCCAGATCTCGAGCAGCGCCACGACGATGAAGGCGTGCAGCGGGTACACGGTCCAAAGGATCGGGCCGAGCCCGAGGCCGGCGAGCAGGTAGTTGACGATGCCGGTGTCGGGTTCGAGGATGAACTTCCACATCAACACCGCGATGACCGCGCTGACCGCGTAGGGCGCGATGATGAGGGAGATCCACAGGCGTTGGAGGGGGAACTGCCTCGCGAACAGCACCGCCATCCCCAGACCCAGTAGCAGCTCGCCGTACACCACCAGGTTGACGAACACGGCCGTGTTCCAGAGTGCATGCCAGAAGTTCGGGTCGGTGAAGATCTGACGGTAGTTCCCCCAGCCGACGAAGACGGCGTCCTGACCGAACGAGGACTGCGTGAAGCTGAGGAAGAGCGCACCCAGGGCGGGCAGCAAGATGACCGCGGCCAGCATCAGCTGGACCGGCGTGACGAGCAGATAGGGGACCCAGCGGTTGGTCCGGGGGGAGTGCGTCGGGGATGCGGTCACGGCGCGTTGGGCCATACGGGTCTCATCTCGTGCGCTCGGCTGTGAGCGCAGTTCTCGGCCAAGCCGTCCGTTCCCGCGTGCGGGAACGGACGTTAGGCTCGGGCGTTAGGTCAGGCCTTGAGCAGCGTTTCGAGGCGCCGGGCCAAGGCGTCCATGGCCGCCTGGGGCTGCTGGGCACCCAAGATGACGGCTTGCACCGACTCGGTGATCACGTCGGCGGCTTCAGCGGAGCGGTCGAACGCCGGTAGTGGAACGCGTGCGGCCTTGAGGGCGCGCTTCTCGGCATCGGCGTAGGGGAGCAACTCGTTGAACGCCGGCTCGTCGTAGGTCGAGGCGCGCGTGGGGCCGTTGCCGTTGAGTGCCATCGCCAGCGCCGACTCCTTGCGAGACAGCTCCTGGATGAAGCTCCACGACAGTTCCTTGTTCTGCGAGACCTTGGGGATCATCATCGACCAGTACTCCGTCTTGACGGGCGCGACGTCGAACTGGCTCTTGACCTCTTCGGACGAAGGGATGGCCACGGTGTTGATCATGCCGGGGAACTGCGACTGCTCGGGGTTGTTGTAGAGCCGGTTGCGGCCCATGCCGCCGACCGTCATCGCTGCGCGTCCCGTCTGCATCCACGTATCGACGTCGGTGTTGGCGATGGCGATGAGGCCGGCGGGCAACACCTCGTCGACGAACAGCTCGCGTAACAGGGTCAGGGCCTTCACCATCGGCGGCTGGTTACAGACGACCTCGTACTCGGTGGTGATGAAGTCGCCGTTCCAAGCACGGGCGATGTCCGTGGTGTTGGCGTGCATCTGGCTGGCGCCCGGGATCACGAAGCCGTAGACCTTGGTCCCGTCGCTGCGGGTGAAGGTCAGTTGCCGCGCGTACTCGGCCAGCTCTTCCATCGTCTCGGGCGGTCCTGGGATGCCGCGCTCCTCGAAGTACTGCTGGTTGTAGTGGAGGCCGGAGGTGGAGTGCCGCACCGGTACGCCGTAGAGCTTGCCGTCGAAGGTAAGGCTCTGGACCATGCCGGGGAAGAAGTCGTCGAAGTCGGCGATGGGGTTCTGAGCGAGGTGATCGTCGATCGGGTCGAACAGGCTCGTGATGCGTGGGTAGAGATAGCCGTTGAGAACGAAGCCGATGTCGATGGTGGTCGAGCGCAGGCTGGCCTCGCGGAACAGCGTCTCGTGCACCTGCGGAACGCCGGCGGTGCGCCAGTCGAAGTTGGTGATGCCGTTCGCGTCTCGCCAGGAGGCAGTCACGTCGCCGCCCGCACCCTCGGTCGCCACCGTTTGGTGGACTGCGTGCGACAAGATCGAGAAGCTGTCGCCGTTGCCTTGGGCGAAGACCCTGGTGGGGACGCCGTTCACGAGCAGAACCATGCCGGTGGCGCCAGCGGTCTTGAGGAAGTCTCGGCGGTTGAGGGTGTGCTTGTCTTTCATGTCAGCCTCCTGGGAACTCAGAGCGTTCGGACGGGTGGTGCGACGGGCATGCATCGACCTGCGTTCGGCCTGATGGGCTCCTTCCTACGAAGCGACGGATCATCCCTCGACGGGACTGGGATCGAACGGAGGGGGGGATTTGGGATAGGAGGTGGGGGTGTAGCCAAGCTTGCCGGAGATGCGGTCGGTGACGTCGAGCAGGAGGCCGGCCAGGTGGGCCTCGTTCTCCGACAACCGGATGGAGTCCTTGGGTCCCGATAGGCTCAGTGCCGCGGCGACGCGCCCGTCCCGGTTGCGGATCGGAGCCGCGATGCAACCGCGCCCGAGTGCGAGCTCTTCGAGCTCCATGGCGTAGCCGCGGCGGCGCGTGAGGGCGATGTCCTCGAGGAGTTCGTCGATGTCGTGAATGGTGTTGACGGTGTAGGTCGCGAGCGGGTTGGCTTCCGTGAACTCCCGGATCGCGGCGTCGCTCATGCCGCTGAGGAACGCCTTGCCGAGCGCCGTGCAGTGTAAGGGGATGTGCCGGCCGATGAGCGTGGTGCTGCGCTGCATCTTGGGTCCGTCGATGTGCATCAGGTACATCACGCTGTCGCCGTGCCGTATGCCCAGGTTGGTGCCGAGCAGCGTTTGGCTCATCAGCGCATGCATCTCGGAGTAGGCGTGGCGGAACTCGTCGTACTGATTGATGGCGGTGCCGGCGAGGGCGATGAGTTCGGGCCCCAGGCTATAGACGCCGGTCTCGTCGTCGAAGCGGATCAGCCCGAGTTTCACCATGGAAGCTAGGCTGCGTGACAACGCACTGGGGGAGACGTCGAGCGCACGCGCCAGGTCCGCTTGCCGCCATTCTGGCTTGTCGGCGCGGAACTTGAAGAGGATCGCGTGTAATCTCGTCGCCATGCTCATCTTGGGCCCCCTACAGCCACGACAATCTGTGGCAGGATTGCTCAGTTTCTCGGATTCTTTGGGAAGAATACAAGATGCTTGCAAATATTGCAACAGTAGCTCTAATATAGCGGATATACGGTCCGTCATCACTTCGCTCGCCTCGGCCCGATAGGAGGAGCCTTGCTCTACGACGTATTGCTCAAGGGTGGAACCGTGCGAGACACGAGCACAGGCATCGAGCGCCAGCTCGACGTCGGCATCCGTGACGGCGCCATCGTGGCACTCGAGGCCTCGTTGCAGGCGGACGCCGCCACGCGCGTCCTCGACGTGAGAGGCAAGCTCATCCTGCCTGGGCTCATCGACTTCCACACGCACGTCTATTGGGGCGGAACACCGCTAGGGGTCGACCCCGACGTGCTGGCACCCGCCGCTGGCGTGACCACCTGGATCGACGCGGGCTCCGCGGGAGCCGGCAACGTCGAGGGATTGGTGCGCCACATCGTGGACCGCTCCCCCCTCACGATCCGCTGCTTCATGCACATCTCCTACATCGGGCTGGTGCCGGTGGGTCAGATGGATCTGCGCTTCGGAGAGTTGTTTGACCACCGCTTGGCCGACGCGCGCGCGTGTTTGCGTGAGGTCGAGCGCTACCGCGAGCACGTCGTGGGCATCAAGGCCCGCCTCGGTCACGGCTCGACCGGTCCGAACTCGATGGACAGCCTGCGGGTAGCGCGCAGCCTGGGCGACGCCACCGGCTTGCCGGTGATGATCCATATCTCCGAACCACCGCCCCTGCTCACCGACGTGCTCGACTACTTGGTGGCCGGCGACATCGTCACGCACTGCTACACGCCCGGGCTGATGGGCATCCTCGACCGGCACGGTCGCGTCTTACCCGCGGTCTGGGACGCTCGTGAGCGTGGCGTGTTGTTCGACGTGGCGCACGGGGCCGGTAGCTTCTCGTTCGAGGTGGCGGAGAAGGCGCTGGAGCAGGGCTTCGTGCCCGACATCATCAGCAGCGACCTGCACGCCTACAACGCCGACGGACCGGTCTTCGACCTCATCACCACCCTGGCCAAGTTCCAAGCGCTGGGGATGTCGTTCGACGAGGTGATCGAACGCTGCACTACGGTGCCCGCCCGGGTGCTGGCAGACGACAAGAAGGGGGTCCTCCGGGTCGGTGCCGATGCCGATGTACTGGTCGCGCACCGCGAGCCCTTCGATCTGGTGCTGGGGGACGCCTCGGGAGCGATGCGACGCCTCGGCGAACGCTTGGTCGTGGATGAAACGATCGCGCGTGGCACGGTGCTAGAGCCGGTCGACGGACCCCCGCAAGGCAAGCGCAAGCCCGGCCTACCCTTCATCGATGACCGTTTGACGCGACCGCCGCGGCGGGCGCCCCGCCCCACGTAGAACACCCGCCCCACGTAGAACAACGGAGGATCCATGCAAGGCAAACCACCCGCGCACCCGTTCGCCGGCGACCCGAGGCTAAGTCGCTTCGACCCGCTCGAGCGCATCCTCTACTTCGACGACTTCGATGACGGCGTCTGCGGCTGGACCTCGCACATCGGCAACTACGAGGGCTCGCTCGACACCCTGCTGCCCGAGTACTCGGACCTGAGGCCCGCCATGCTCAGCAACCTGAGCATGTGGGACGTTGGCACCACCGGCTCGATGCAAGGCGCGTACGCGCTCAAGCTGGCCACCCGGCCGAACCCCGGGCACATGGCGATCCTCATCAAGCGGCAGACGTGGCGCGCCATGGGCGAAATCCGCATCGAAGCATACGTGGCCTACAAGCCAGAGGCGGCCGAGATGGCCCTGGGAGAGCTTGACGTGCGCGCGTTCGGCATCGGCTTCGACCTGCAGGACGACGAATCGCGCTGGATGCCGCAGTTCCGCTTCCTGAACGCCGAAGGCGGTAAGCCAGCCGCCGGCACCCGCACCGACCAGGCGAGCCGGGGGGCACCCCTGGGCAAATGGCAGCACCGCACCGAGACCGCGGGTTTCAACGACATCGGCAGCAGCGGCGCCACCGTCTCGCATTGGCATCTGGGCGACGAGGGCTGGCTCGATATCGCCGGCGGCGAGCAGCAGCTGTGCTACAACGAGATCCCCACCAAGGTGAACTGGTTGTACGTGCGGCTGGACCTGTCGCTTGACGAACGGCGGGCCACGCGCTTGCAGTGCAATGACCACGTCATCGAGGGAGTGCCGCTCGAACACATCGAGTTCCCCGCCATGCCGAACCTGCGCAACATGCTGAACCTCTTCTTCTGGGTCCAGACCGATGTCGACAAGCGCGCGTTCCTGTACCTCGACTCGGTGGTCATGTCGGGGCGGTGGGACTGATGCGGCACAGCCATACCGCCGTGTTGGCGCGCAACGAGCGTTGGGAGGGGGAGGTGGCCACCGAGCCTTACGAGGCCGGTTGGGCGAGCGAGGCGATCTTCTTCCTGCGCGTGCTCGAGCCCGCCGACCTACCTGCCGACCTGACCTTCTCGGTGCAGATCTCCCCCGACGGCATGCGCTGGTGCGATCACGGCACCGTCGTGAGCCTCGGCGGCGACCCGGACGCACCGTCGTTCGCGCTGGTGCAGAACTTCGGCGGCTGGCTGCGTCTCGCGGGCACGATGCCTAGCGGTCACCATGCGAAGGTCGTCGCTTACGTGGCGCTCAAGGAGTAGTCGTGAAGATCGTCGATCTCGAAGCCTTCGAAGTCGCCATCCCCTTCGCCGCGCCGATCCTGTCGTCGTTCGGCGTGAGCTACCCGGCACGCATCCGCACCTTCATCAAGGTGCACACGGACGTCGGCATCACCGGCATCGGCGAGGCGGGGCCGAGCGCGGTGCACCCCTACGCGCTCGGTAGCCAGCCGAAGCGCTTCCGCGATACCGTGCTGCCCGCGATCCGCGGCGAGAGTGCCGCCGATCGTCAATGGCTTGCCCGCAAGCTGTTCCACGCGTCCGAAGCCACCGCCGTCGAGATCGCGTGCTGGGACATCGTGGGCAAGGCACTAGGGTTGCCGCTGTACCGCCTGCTGGGTGGTCATGGGGTCGCAACCGAAGTGCCACTGTCGGGCTACTGTTTCTTCCGCTTGCCCAACCAGGCGGGTGAGGGAGCGGTCGCGCTCGACACGATGGTCGAGCACTGCCTAGAGCAACGGCGGCGATACGGCTTCGAGGTGATCAAGGTCAAGCTCGGCGCGCACCGTCCGACCGCAGAGCTGCCGGTGGTACGAGACGTGCGTGAGGCGTTGGGCCCGGAGGTGGGGTTGCGGGTCGACCCCAACGGTTCGTGGGGATTGCCGACCGCCGTGCGTGCGTTGGCGACACTGCAGGACCTCGACATCGAGTACCTCGAAGAGCCGACGCGGGTGCTGGGCAAGGGCGACCACACCGTCGACACCGGCGCGTTGCGGCGCTTGCGGGCGACGTCGACGGTGCCGATCGCTGCCGATCATTGCTACCGCGCTGACCTGCTCGCGCAGATCATCCGGGACGAGGCCGCCGACGTGGTCTTGGCCGACCTGTTCGGCTGTGGCGGGATCGCCCACACGCTGCACTTCGCACGCACGGCAGCCACCTTCGGCCTCGGCGTGGCGTTGCACAGCGGCACGGAGCTCGGCGTAGGGCAGGTCGCCAAGATGCACGTCCAAGCGGCGCTTCCCGAGGAAGTGCGCTTCGCCAGCGACGCGATCTATCCCGAGTACGTCGACGACGTGCTCGAGGGCGGCAAGCTGGCCATCGTCGACGGCAAGATGCGGATGCCGCAAGCGCCAGGCCTGGGCGTGGCGTTGAGCGACGAGAAGCTCGAGCGCTGGGAGCTGACGGCAGACCGCAAGCGCGACATCGACAGCTATTGGGATGACCTGAAGGGGCAGATCGGCGTGACGTATCCGCATGCGGATCTGCTGGTGCGGCACTACTAGGCGCTGGTATTGCACTACTAGGAGAGAGGTGGCGCTTCGGCGCGGGGCTCAGCGATGGCACGTGCGATCGTCTGGGCGTTCGGAGCCAGAGCGACCCTCGGGGCGCCTGCTCCGCTGCGTGTGAGCACCGCCGATACCTCCACGCGTGTCGCCCGACCTACTCCCATACCCGGGTGGGGTATATGCTGGTGGCGTTGCTAGAGGCCCGCCGACGCCGGCGCCGCCTCGGGAGGAGCCCGACATGGCATACCTAGACGAAGACGTACGTGCGCAGGTGCGTACCGCGCTGGAAGCGCTCGAGCACGACGTCGAGCTGATCGTGTACACCGCGAGCGACCTCGTTGTTCCAGGCCGTGACGCGCCCGGCGAGCAGCAGGCCACGCTGGAACTGTTGCGCGAAGTTGCGAGCCTGTCGGAGCACATCGAGGTCAGCGAGCGCAAGATCGGCGGCGATCCCGAGGCCGCCACGCTTGGCATCACGTTGGCGCCCACGACGATCTTCCGCCGTAAAGGCACCGATCGCAGCAACCTGCGCTTCATCGGTGTCCCGAGCGGCTACGAGTTCAGCACGTTGCTCGAGACCCTCGTGTTCCTCGGCACCGACACGTTCGAGATGACGCCGACACTCGAGGGAGTACGAGACATCGACGCCGATCTGCGGTTGCGGACCTTCGTGACTCCCACCTGCCCCTATTGCCCACGCGCTGTCCTGACCGCCTACCGCTTCGCGCTCGCGAACCCGCGCATCGTGGCGGAAGGCATCATGGCCAACGAGACTCCGACGCTGTCGGCGAGCTATCGCATCAGCAGCGTGCCTGACACCATCGTGGAGGGCCGCGAGGGCGTGACTGCTACCGTCACGCGCGTGCTCGGCGCCCAGCCTGAGCATGTGTTCCTAGACGCGCTGAAGGAATCGGTTGGCGGCGCGGTTGCGTCAGCCTGAGCTAGCGGCTAGCTGCTATCTCCTAGCGGCCAGCGGCCAGCGGCGCGCCAGCGTCAGCCGCGGTCGGCGACGCCCAGCCGCTCAAGCATCTCGATCGTTCGCCGTGGCAGCCCGCGGAACTCCATCTCTTGGCTGTTCTCGGCAGCGCTCTCGGCCGCCCGCGCCAACAGCATCACGCCACTCAGGTCGACGCGGCCTAGCGCATTGCCGTCGAGGACGATGCGGGCGACGCCGGGGTTTGCCGCCACGGCGCGCTCGAGGCTGTCCTCGAGGTGGGGGGCCGAGACGAACCACAGCACCCCGATGAGCTTCACGTGCAAGACATCACCGTCGCGCTCGACCTCGATGTCAAGCTTCGACTCACGCCAGAGGTGCACACCCAACGCGAGTGCGATGCCGACGGTGACGGCGTAGTCGATGCGCGGCGCCAGCGCCAGCGTCAGCAGGAACGTACCCCACGAGACGACGAACTGCGGTCGTGATACGCGCCAGAGCCGAACCAGCGGGCGGATCCGTAGCAGGTTGACCACGGCCCCGATGACGATGGCGGCCAACACGGCCTTCGGCAATGGCTCGAGCACTGTCGAGAAGGGCAAGAACGCGAGCGTGGCAAGGCCGGCGATCGCGCCGCTCCAGCGTGTGCGGGCACCGACGATGCGGTTGAGGGAGCTGCGCGCGAACGATCCGCCCACGGGCAAACCCGAGAACAGGCCCGAGATGAGGTTGGCTGCGCCTTGGCCGATGAACTCTCGGTTCGCGTCCCACCGCCCCCGGTCTTCGAACGCGAAGGTGCGAGCGATCGACGCAACCTCGGCGAAGCCTACGACGGCGATGACCACCCCCCCGACCAGGATCTGCGGCAGCACCGCCCATGGCAACGCCAGCGAAGGACGCGGGAAGCCGGTGGGCAGCGCGCCGATCGCCGGTCCGGCGTCGCCGAGCCAGGTGCCGGCTGCGAGCCCGGCGAGCACGGCGATCAAGACACCGGGGAATACGGGCGATAACCTTCGCCCGCCTAGTACCAGCAGCAACGTCACTAGGCTCAAGCCCACCGCGAGGGTGTTCCAGGACGAAGGATGGCTTAGCGTCCAAAGGAGGTGGCCGCCGATCCCCTCCCCGCCGGGTACAGCCCCGAGCGCGCCCGGCAGCTGCGTTGCGATGATCAGCACGGCCATGGCCGAGGTGAAGCCCATCAGCACGGGTTGCGACATGGTGTAAGCGATGCCGCCAAGCCGCAACAAGCCGATGGCCAGTCGCGTCACGCCGACGACCAGGGCCAGGAGTGCTGCAGCCAAGGCGATGTCCACGCTCCCGGCCTGGAAGCTGGTCGCCAGCACGCCGAAGGTCAAGATCGACGTCAGTGCCGTGGGTCCGGTCTGCAAGTACGGGCTTGAGGCGAAGGCGGCGGCAGCTAGGGGGGCGAGAGCGGCTGCGTAGAGACCGTGGAACGCCGGCAATCCCGCCAGCTCCGCGTACGCCAAGGATTGTGGGATGAGCACCAACGCGACACTGAGTCCCGCCAACGCATCGATCCAGCGCGGCCACGTGACGGGCCGTCGACCCGTTGCAAGCTTCGGTTTTGCGGGTTTGCCCTCGCTCACCGGTGCGTCCTTCGATGGGCGTCGACGTGGCTTGGCGGCGGTTCCGCCCCGTCCTCGACGACGTCCATCCTATCCGGTCGCGCGCGGCAAGGAACTGCTAGACACCGAAGTGGTCGCGCGCCTGCCGGATCTGGGCTACGTGGTGGTCGCCATGCCAAGCGTACGTGAGGGGCAGGCGCCAAGTCGGCTGCCGATCAGAAGAGCTAGGCGCCAGCCAGGGGCGCTGCCACTCGGCCGGCGTGAGGGCGCCGAGCAGCGGCACCCAGCGGGCATGCAGGGCGGTCATCAGGTCGAGGGAGGGTTCGATGGATTGCATCGCATCGCCAAGCTTCGACCAGGCGACCGGGTCGTACGGCTTGACGATGGGGGTGTCCTCGGTGAGTGCCAGCTTGGTGCGGATGAACGCGTTCATATGCGAGTCAGCCAAGTGGTTCACCACGGCGCGAATCGACCAGATGCCCTCGCGGATCGGCTGATCGAGGTCTGTGCAACCCGCGACCGATGCCCGTAGCGCGCTCGGCAACTTGGCGATGCTATCGATAGCCCCCTTGATGCGGGCGACATCGAGCGATTCTGGGTACGTGGCACGACCGATAGGGTAGACCTCGAGCATGGTGCGACCTCCAAAGATGATCCGGAAGCTGGGAAGGTCCATAGGACGCTCCCCAGACCCGACGAAGCTTGGCCAAGCCGGCCGTTACTCGAACAGCGATTCATCCA
>RCMY010005833.1_pt1 | contig 10389 bp, 9 predicted proteins | sample 2041341 | NCBI WGS metagenome assembly RCMY01 (sample SAMN09708234, study PRJNA481090) | Marine sediment metagenome, whole genome shotgun sequencing project.
CGAAGCCGGGCTCGCTGCTCAAGAGTCCAGTCGTCATAGCAGGCCGGAAGTAGGTCTCCCCGGTACAGCCGCCCAGCGAGCTTGAGGTCACCCAATTGTATTGCCTCGCGAACTTGAACGACGTCAACCGAGGCCGTCGGTACTCCTCGCCAAGCGATCACATGGTTGTCGATTTCCACGTACTCACCGATGTCCGGTAGTGCGTGCCGGAACTCGTGGAGAAGTTTTCGCAAGTTGGTTCGCGCCTGCGGCTCGTCGGAATCAGGCCATAGCTCGAAGGCCAACCGGATTCGTTGAAGCGGCCCGCCTCTCAGGACAATTAGCGCCAGGAATCGCTGGAGCCGAGTGGAGTCGAATGCCCGCAGCCTTCGCCCGTTGAGGGTGACGGTGACCGTACCCAACAGCCTGATCTCCAGGCGCGTTTGCGCGCCGATGCCGACGTCAAATCGATCTCCGTCGGACGACATCTCAGCTCACCAGGGAGCTGACGGCGAGCCAGTCCATGTTCCGACCGTAGCGGTTCGGCTCTAACAGGGTTCATACAGAAACTCACTCGCTGTTTGGTGAAGCCGAGGTCGAGCCCGGAAGTCTTCGGCGGGCCAGCAGCTTCCTTACCCGCCGGCTGTTAGTGCGTTGTACTCCGCTACCCGGCTGGCGGTGACCATAATGTTCTCCTCTGATTCGGAGAACCAGATCATCACCTCGCCGCGGCTGTAGCCATCTGCCAGCACCTGGATCCAATAGTCGTAGCCAGCCGTGTCCCGGATGCGGTTCAAGACGTTTCCGTAGATCAGGTCCACGAACTCGCCGTCGTCGACGCTGCCGTAGCGGTTATTGAACTCTTGCGAATCTGCGAAATACAGCGATGCTTCGCCGAGGCCGAGCTGGCCATTGCCGACCGTGAGCCAGTATTCGATGCCCTCTGCGTCAGGGAAGCGGAGGAAGTAGGCAAGGTAGAGACGCACGAAGGAGTTGCGTCGTTCGGTCGTGTTGATGATGATCGGCCCGGTGGGCTCACCCTCAACCGGGGCCGTCCCCGGGGCATTCAGGAAACCCATCGATTCGAAGTTCGTCCCGAAGATCTCGCCGGCATCGCCAGCCATCCAGTCGTTCAGCACCGTGCTCTGAACGTGGCGGAAATCGACCGTCGGAACAAGGTTGTCTTGCCGGGTCAGATTGGTCAGGGAGGGAGCCTGGCCATAAAAACCGCCGTTGACGTTGGATCCGATTGCCAGCATCGTGCCTCCAGCACCGTGGTCGGTTCCGTCAGAATTGTGGTCCTTGGCCCGCCGTCCGAACTCGGACTGGGTGACCACCAAGACACGATCGGCCCACTGCGGATTCAACGTCTCGTAGAAGACTCTGATGGCGGCATCGAACTCGGCCATTCGGTCGCCGTGCTGTTGGACCTGCCCGCTGTGGGAATCGAAGCTGCCCCAGATTACCGAGAACACCCGCACACCGATCCCCGCATTGATAAGGCGGGCAATGACTTCCATCTGGCGGGCAACCTTGCCCGTGACAGGGTCACTGGGATAGATGGGCCGTAGTTCACTGGCGAGGTCAAGCGCAGCTCCGCCCGAGGCTGCAAGCGCATCGCCCCACTGACCGAGGCCGGTGTTGCCAACGAACTCGCGGAGTGCGGCGTACTGACGCTGATCGACAGCATCGCTTCGCACAGCGAATAGCCCGGAAACCTTCTCCGGAAGGGCGGAGGTCCGAGGCTTGCTGCCCAGCATCAGCAACGGAACAGAGGAGCCAATGCTGACACCCGGAATCGGTATGTCACTGTTCAGCCCATCCAAATGACGTCCCATCCAACCCGAGGTCGGCACACCGTTCATCCGGCCGCTCATCCAACGAGCCATCGAAGTGAAATGGCTGAGGTCATCCACCGGCTGGCCGACGCCCTCGATCACAGCAACCTGGCCCATGTCATAGCGCTGTTTCAACGATGGCAAGTTGGGGTGGAGTCCGTAGTTGTCAGTGATCTGCAGCGAGTCCGCCGCGGAGATACCGAGACGCGGCCGGTTGTCGTAGTACGTCGGATCGCCGATCGGGATGACCGTGTTCAGGGCGTCGTTGCCACCGCCCATCGTCATCATGACCACGATGCCCTCATCAGCCCCGACCGATGCACCGGCGGCGGCGCCGGCTACATCGGAACGATTGACCATCGCCCAGGTTGGGACGCTGGCCAGTGCCCCCGATGCCGCAGCAGCCTGGATGAACCGTCGACGGCTCAGGCTTCGGGCATCGGCGGGGGCGGGGGGGGGCAGCGATGCAACGATCTCTGCGGTGGAGGGATCATTGGGATCGCTGACCTGCGGGTACGGGAGAAGGAGGCGAGGATCCGATGAGCTCGTGGGTCGGGAAGTGGAGGAGAGTTCGTTCATGAATCAGGCCAACTGGAATTCGGGGGTGAGCAGGGACAGGAAAATGAGGCCGGACGATTCCGCCCAACGGGACGTAGATCGCTCCGTGGTGACGAAGTTGTTTAGCGAAGCCATGGTCTGACTTGAGGGGTTGAATACTCCAAACGTTTCAAGCGCCCTCGTAACGCTGATCTCTGCCAGAAGTTCCGGAGAGTCCGCCAGGAACTCCCGGTCATAGGCCTGCCACCGTAGGTTGCTGGCAAAGCGTGCCTTCGCCCACATGGCGCTACTCGAGATCCAGTAGCCGTTCTGCCGCCACCCCGAGACATTGGGCGGTTCGTACATGCTCTGGCCCATCTCGCCCACATACCACTGGGGATCGATGTCGTCGCTTGTCAGGTTGGTATGCCGCAAAGCTGCGACTGTGAACTCGATCGGGCTGCGGACCAGCCCGGTCTTCGCCTTCTCACTGCGAAACTCGGGACGATTGAAAATGGCTCGCAGCACTACGTCGGCTCGCATCCCACCATTAATCATCGCAGTTGCGAGATCATCCACCAGCGCTGGCTCCGGATTGGGGTAGGCGAAGAAGCTCCACATTTTGGCGGAGATGAAGCGCGCCGCATCCCGCTGCTTTGGTCCGAGAAGAATGTGATTCAGGATCTCTGGACCGTCCCAGTTGGCGGTCACGCCCATAAACGTCTTGGGGTCGTTGTCGTGACGGTCGGCTTCGAAGATGTACGTGCGGGGATAACTGTCGTAGCGGGTGAGGCCATGGCCGGTCCAGGCCCGGGCCGAGGCGGCAACATCTTCCTCGGTGTAGTGGCCCTGCCCCAGGGTGAACAGTTCCATGACCTCGCGGGCAAAGTTCTCGTTGATGCTGCCGCGACGGTTGTCCTTGTTGTCGAGGTAGTCAAGCATTGCCGGCTGGGTGGCCATCTTCTGGTAGAGCTCGACGATGTCACCCAGGCCGGCCGAGCGGAACAGCTGGATCTGGTCGAACATGAGGTAGTGCTCGTTCACCTTGTCCAAACCACTGCACAGGAGGCCGTGCCAGAACAGCGTCATCTTCTCCTGGACAGGGCGGGGAACAGTCCGGGCTCGCTCGAACCAGTGATGGGTGATGCCGATGTAGCGCTCACTCCAGCTGGTGTTGTCCGGGTTCAGGTTGGGGACATTCTGGTCAATCCCCGGATTAGGGGACGTGTCGAGAATCTGATCGACGATGTCCGGCCAGTCCATTGGCGTGAGGGAATCGATCTCGGCTCGTGTGCCACCAAAGCCGGAACGGCGAAGAAGGTGGGCCACGTCAAGGAAGTCAGACGGCATAGGCATTGGCCTTCGACCTATAGGCCATCCGGACTTGAGCATAATTCTTTAGACCCAGTTCAGTGGCGTGGGCCAAGAAGCAGGTCGCTGCTTCAAAGGCGGCTGCCGGACCCCCACTAGGGTCTGCGGGATGAAGCTTGCGACGATTCGAACCAACGGCAACTCTCATGCCACCGGTGGTGACACTGCGGCCGCTCTGATTGATGGTGACGAGGCGATCCTCCTGAGCTATACGGATGCCGGAACTGCCCTCGCCGCGGCGTCTCTCGCAAGCCTGGATCAGGCCACGACAGGAGAATCAATCCCGCTGGAGAGGGTCAGGTTCGCCTCCGTACTCCCCCATCCAGGAAAAATCATCTGCGTCGGCCTCAATTACGCTGATCACATCGCTGAGATGGGCAATGAGGCGCCCGCTGCCCCCACGTGTTTTTCAAAATATGCTGGCGCCCTGATCGGGCATGGGGACGACATCCATCTCCCCCCATCAGATATTTCCGCCATGGTGGACTGGGAGGTGGAGCTGACAGTGGTCGTCGGTTCCCCCGTCAGAAACGCCTCGGCTGTCGAGGCACAGGCCGCCATCGCCGGCTACACCGTGATGAACGACATCTCGATGAGGGACTGGCAGAAGCGGACCAGCCAGTTCCTGATGGGAAAGACGTGGGAACATGCCACCCCCCTGGGCCCGTGGATCGTTGGCACGGACGAACTGGGCGACGGCTCCGGCCTCGCCGTTTCCTGCTCCGTGGGCGGCGTTTCGAAGCAGCAATCGACCACTGACGAGCTGGTCTTCAGCGCCATCGATCTGGTGCAGTACATCTCCACAGTGATAACTTTGGAACCGGGCGACATCATCGCCACGGGCACCCCCGGAGGGGTTGGCTTCGGCCGCAACCCAAAGGAGTTCCTAAACGACGGCGATGTGGTCGAAACCACGATCGAGGGAATCGGAACGCTTACCAATCGGTGCCTTCAAACGTGATCGTCTTCGCCTTTGAGAACATCTGTTGATGCCGATAGTGGTACAACGATGAAGGCCAACCCGAACGAAGGAACCAACCGTGAAGACCGTTGATGAACAACTCGCCACGCTCGATATCTTTTCTGAGCTCTCCAAAGCCGAACTGAAAAAGGTTCGCCGACTCATGACGGCGATTGAGATTCCCCCCGGCAAGGAGTTCATCGTCCAGGGGCAAGCAGGCAAGGAAGCATTCATCATCCTCGAGGGGAGGGCGACCGTACGTCGGAGTGGCCGGGTCATCACCACAGTTGGGCCGGGAGATTTCTTGGGCGAGATGAGCGTGCTCAGCGGCGCCCATCGGACCGCTTCAGTTGTCGCCGACACGGCGGTGCAAGCCGAAGTGCTCAGCCGACGCGAGTTTTCCGCTCTGCTCGACAGCCAACCCAAACTGGCCAAGAAGCTGCTGATCAGCGTGACCCAACGGCTCCATACCCTGGAACCCAGCATCATTGACTAATCGCAACGTCTGGCACTGGCAGGGTCCCTTGTCGTGTCCTCCAGTGCCGCGTCCACGCTGGTAGACATAGGTATGTCCATGAGCCGTAGGGAAAAAAAGCCCCTGGTGCCGTTGTCGCCGTCTGCTCTAAACCTTCTCCCGCCGGCCGGAGCCTCGCTCAAGTGCTCCGTGTTCACTTCCGCCCTCGGTGTCAATCCGGCCGGGAGCGGCGTCTCGGCGGCGATGGTCATCCTGGTAGACACTCCCCTACCGTGGCCTAAGCCCGTTTTCGACCATCCCCTCCTTGCTGGGCTCTCTGGAAAGGCCCGGGACAGCGACGACAATGCCGTACGGATCTTCGCGGCAGTGCCAGCGCAGGAGAACGACCTTGGCGTTACGGCTTTCGAACCGACAGGGGCCGGCACGGTGGGTACGCGCATCGCACTGGGCGACCGCAGTGTCCACACCGTCGTTGAGGAGATTCTCTCCGCCGGCACCGCCATCGGGAGAGGTGTTGCGATAGGCAGTCGGGCGATGATGGTCTGCACGCAGGGAACCCACGACGTCTGCTGTGGGACTGAGGGCACCGCCCTGGTGCTTGCACTGGCGGACGATGACCGTTTCGATGGCATACCGATATTCAAAGTTTCCCACACGGGTGGTCACCGTTTCGCGCCCACAGCAATGACCTTTCCAGACGGGCGAATGTGGGCCTTCGTCGGTATCGAGCAATTGGCGACGGCGATGTTCCGTACCGATACTCCTTCCGCGGTGGCGCCATGGTGTCGGGGATCGTGGGCCGCGCCGACTCCCCGCCAGCAGGCAGCTGAGTGCGCCGTCTTCGCACGATCGCCCTGGAGCGATGAAGTCCCTACTTTCAAGGATGAATCCGACGATGTGGTTGTGGTCTATCGAGCGGGCGAGGTTCACCGGGTCCGCGTGACCGTGAGCCGCGAGATTCCTATCATTCGTTGCCGGGCCGACGGCGGCCTTCCGGCCAAGCCGTCACTCGAATACAGAACCGAAGTTCTGTAGCCACGAGCACTACTAGACCAAAGCAGCGCCTTCGGCCAAAGACCCTAGCTTTTGATAGGCGATCTCCGGGTCGATGCCCGCGTATCCTGCGAAGGTCGAAAACCCGCAATCAGTGCCAGCCATCACGCGTTCCCGTCCGACGATATTCGTGAACTTTCTGAGCCGTTGGGCTACCAATTCCGGGTGCTCGACGAAGTGAGTGGTGGTATCGATCACGCCCGGGACGAGAACCTTTGCCTCCGGAATCTTCGCTTCGGCGAACGTCACCCACTCGTGGGCGTGCCGAGGATTCGCAGCCTCGAACAGCAGCGCTTGAGGTCGAGCCCGGAGAGCGATCGGGAGCACTTGGCTCATGGGGGCATCGTGAGTGTGGGGACCTTCATAGTTACCCCAGCAGATGTGCAGCCGCATCATCTCGGGTGCAATGTTGCGGACTGCGTGGTTCAACGCGTCAACGTGAAGATTTGCAAGTCGTTCGTATTCGTCGTCCGCTTGTCCCTTGAACATCATGTGCCGACCGAGGCCCAGATCCGGTGAGTCCAGTTGCAGCACGAAGCCGGCCGATGTGATGGCCTCGTACTCCGGACGCATAGCCTCTGCCAGCGCATAGAGGTAACTCTCGTGATCGGCATAGTGGACGTTGGGCTGGAAGAGCGCGATCACGCCCGGCGAGGCCGCATTAAGAAATCCCTCCGTAGGTTGGTGAAGGGCAGCGGCAGCCAGGAGGTTGTCTATGTCCCGCCGGCACGGTTTGGAATCCTTCACCTCGATCGGACCGACGCACTGTGGGCGCTTATACGTAGGGGTACCGCCAGATTTGGCCTGCCGTTCCAAGAAGCTGGGGTTAGCTTCGAGATCAGCAGGAGCACGCCGAGGACTATCCCCCTCAAACCCAGTAATGCGATCCTTGATGTAGGTGGCGTAACTGAGTTTGCTCATCTCCCCGTCGCTGACCACATCGATCCCTACCGCTACTTGACGGCCCACAACTTCCTTCACCGCCTCGGCCACTGCGGCGCGATGGTCAGCCAGATCGACCGGTTCGTCGTTCTCCAGAGCGAAGACGCCACGGGTTACGATCTCAGATCGGGGCAGCGAGCCAACGTGGGTGGTGAGAATTCTGTCGCTACTGGTCCTCATTTTGTGCCTTCTTTGGTCATAGCAGTTCCGTCATCCTTGCAAAAACGTCGACGCCAAGCTGGTGGTAAACATCCAGGAGATCAACGAGCACCCAGTTTTCCCTGATGCGACCAAACTCCAGTCGCCAGAAATCGAGGCTACGAATTGTGATCGCCTGTCCGGAGGCCGGTATGCCCAGCCACCCGGAACCGGTAATCGTGGCTGTCATACCGGGCCAGGCAGTCACACCGGCGTAGGGCCCATCAGCGAAGAAGTGGCCATCGCCCCTGTACCCACCCGCCCTATCGGGCATGGCATCTAGGAAGGGTCTTTGGTGATGCTGTCGAAACCCATCCATACCGCGCATTGAGCCAATTCCGGCAGGCCCGTACCAACTAAAGCGGGGATGCCACCACTTCTCGAGGTTCATGGCCTCCGCTGGCGCGGCGGGATGCCGGCCCATGTCTCGCAACATGCCCACTACGTGATCCACCGACCGGCCGGAAACCGCCCCGTCTCGGGGGCCAGTTCGGATCCCGTCCTGGGGGGCCGGGCCAGGAACCTGCCACTCCCTTCCAAGGCTCCGAGCCATGGGCCAGAGACCAGCCTGAATCATGAGCTCCGGCAGATCCCACACTGCCTGGGTTTCGACTACTCGACCCTCGACGAAACGGTAAAACTCATGAAATCGGAACGAGGCACTCCGACGAGTTGGCGGTATGCCAAGAAACGGGTTAGTAAACGTGCCGGTGTAGTGCCCTGCACATCCGACCCATTGGTTTCCCTCCGAGTCATCACCGGCGGCGACAATAAAATCGCGCCGTTCCACGTCTGGGAACGCTGCAACCATCGGGGAGTAGGCCGTTTCGAAAAGGCCCGCTGGACCCTCCATCGTTTCGAACGGAAACGAGAGTTGAGTGACGGCGTCAAGCTCCATCAGAGCGAGAAGCTCCCGCCGGACTTTTACTGAGTCCCAGTTGTACATTGCTTCTCGCACCGGAACGAGCCGTTCCCGATTGGCCATGTGGGTCACTGCGCTGACCCTGGGGAGGGGGGAATCTTCTCACCGGTGTCGAACGCTTCCCAGCCCTCGCCATTGAATACATCGACCCCTAATTGCGCCAGTACGGAGGGAAAGTCGACCATGACCCAATTGTCCTCGATCCGGCCATCCACAACTTTCCAGAAATCCATGTAACGGATTTCCACTCTAAGGCCGGTCGGGGCGACACCCATGAACGCCCCGGAATGCGTAGCCTCCTGCCGGCCAAACGCAGCGGCCCACTCCCCCATGAACAGACGCGCCTCGTCGACGCAGGTTTTATCCGAAAACGCCGCCTGGAACGGTCGTTGCCAGTTGTCCTGGAACTCGATGAGCCCGTCCTTCTGGCCGCACCCCTGATTGCCCATCCAGCGAAACGATTCGGCGAAGAACTCGCCGATGTCGCCGATCCGATGGTCATTTAACCCATCGACCATGCCTTCGATCACGGCCCTGGTTTCGCCTGTCTTGGAGAGATCGGTATCCCTTGTGAGGCTTGCCTGATCCGGTCGCGCACCCTTCACCGCTCGGCCTCATGTGGAGCATCCATCAAAATCCTTCGCTCCCCAGCATTTGGCGCATGCGCTGCAAAACATCGAGGCCCTGCTGGGCCAGCCAGTGGCCGAGGTCGAGGAAGACCCAGTTCTCGGCCAACTTGTCACCGTCCCGCCTGTACACATCCACCACCCTCATCTCCACCGATTCCGTATTGGCGGTCATGCCAAGGAACCCACCAGTGGCCCGGTTCCGAAGGTTCGGCCAGCCAAACCAAGCGGCATAGTTTCCTTCCGAGAAGCGGGCGACGTGGCCGTCGAAGACCTTGTCGGCGAGGTTGAAGCGGAACGGATAGCTGTGTTGCTGCTGATAACGCGCAATGGTGTAGGACGCACCGATGCCTTCCGACCCAGACCAGATCATGTCCTCGTGCCAGGTCCGGCGGAGCACATCAGGCGCCATCCAGTTCTCGCCCGTTTCCGCAGCGATCCGGTTGGCCTCGTTGAGGTCGAGGATCATCCGTTCGGTCAGCTCGATCGTCACGCGACCCATGTCGGGATCCTGCGCCGAGAGCATAACACCGTCGTGCGTGAGCGGCCCCGGGTGGATGTGGGAAGAACCCGTCGACGGAGGAAGCGGGTAGTGGCCAGCCTGCTTCATGACACTAATGACATCCGTAAAAAGTGCCGTTTCAGCAATTCGTCCGCTTACGACTCGATGAAATTCGGCATAGCGGACGAAGCACATACGATGCGTCGGCGGAATTCCCAGCCATGGCGCGTCGAAAAGCCCAAGAAGGTGCCCCATCTGGCAAACCCAAACCTCGCCGTCGGGACCACTCTGGGATTCGGAGCAGGTCACATTGTTGTAGCCGGCCATGAAAATATCAGGTCGCCGTTGCAGAGGTGCCATGGCGCTGACTAGAGGTTCGTAGAACGACTTGGCCGCTGCACCCGGACTGGGCTGGTCATAGAACGGATAGCTACCCCGCCAGGAATAGTCGTCCGTGCTGTGCCGGTCGATTACCGCTTCGATCGCATCCGGTGCGGCTGAATCCAGATCGGAGTAATAACCCAGCACCGTCTCCTTGGCATCCTGGAGGGTCTGCAGGAACTGGCTCATCCCTTCACGGCCCCGGCGCCGAGTCCCTTCACCAGGTGCTTCTGGAAGAGGATGATGACGATGATAATTGGCAGGGTAATGGAGACTGAGGCGGCGGGAATCTCGTTGAAGATCTGGGGTCCCTCCGCTGCGGTAGCGGCTTCGATTCCAACGGGGAGGGTGTAGTTGGTCACGGCCAGGACCCGCACGAACAGGAACTCGTTGTAGGCGAGCAGAAGCGTGAAGAGCGCTGTGGCGATGATGCCGGGCCACATGATAGGGATAATCACTTTGTAGAAGGCCTGAAAGCGCGTGGCGCCATCGATCATGGCGGACTCCTCAAGGCTCTTGGGAACGTCCATAAAGAAGCTTCGCAGCATCCAAATAGTGAACGGCTGGTTGACCGCGACGAGGGCCAGGACCAACACCAACCGGG
>RCMY010005834.1_pt1 | contig 10389 bp, 9 predicted proteins | sample 2041341 | NCBI WGS metagenome assembly RCMY01 (sample SAMN09708234, study PRJNA481090) | Marine sediment metagenome, whole genome shotgun sequencing project.
AAAAATAAAGAAAAGCTATGAACGTATTGCATCTAGAACGCAAATTTCCCGGTAATACTGAAACTTTTATTGTTAATCAGATAAATGCGCTACCTAAGTATAATCATTCTGTATTTACAGTTGATTTTCTAAATTCATTACCCTCCATCGCTAAAGTATACCATCCACCAAGCATTCCTTTTTTATCAGATAAAATTTTAAGAACTAAACAGATTACCTATTTTAAAAACCAGTTGCAAAATATAAAACCCGATATAGTTCACGCGCATTTTATAACAGATGCCTGTGTATTTCATAAAGTTACTAAAAACTTGAATATTCCTAAAATCTGTTCTTGTTATGGTTATGATGTATCTGTTATACCGGTAAAATATAAATATTATTATAAATTCTTTTATAAACCTATCATCGAGGAATATGATCTTTTTTTAGCAATGACAGATGAAATGAAAAATGATATGATGAGCATGGGATTCCCAGAAAGTAAGGTTCGGGTGCATTATCATGGTATCGATACCCAAAGATTTGCTTTTAATAGAAATTACGAATTGATCCAAGGAAAAATGAAAATTTTGACCATCGCAAGTCTGTTTGAGGTAAAAGGTCATGAAACTGTATTACGCTCATTAGCCCATATTAAAAATGAAAACCCCCATCTCAAATTTCATTATGACATTGTTGGTGATGGCTTACTTATGAAAGTCCTAAATCAAATGGCTGTAGATCTTGCAATAGCAGAAAACGTTACATTTCATGGTTACCTAGGTCAAAGTGGGAGTATGAAGACATTGATGCAGAACGCAAATGTATTCGTTCATCCTAGTGTATTGACTCAGCAAAATGATAAAGAAGGCATTCCCGGTGCCATTGTGGAGGCGATGGCAAGCGGATTACCCGTAATATCTACATATCACGGAGGAATTCCGTTTATTATTTGCGATAAGAAAACTGGATTTTTAATCAAAGAAAGAGATGATCGGACAATGGCAGAACTTCTTGTAAGTCTTTACGACGATAATCTTAGAAAGCAAGTAGGCGAACGGGCTAAAATGTATGCCAATGAATTTTTGGATTTAAAGAAAAAAGCCGAAGATTTGAAAGATATATATAAATCATTAACATTAAATAAAAACTATGTGCGGAATAGCAGGAGCGATTAATGCTGAACTAACGATAGATTCCCTCAATCTTATAAGACATAGAGGGCCAGATTTTCAAAATTGTGTCCTTGACAATTTAGGTGACCACCCGGTTTTTTTGGGTCATACACGATTAGCTATTCTAGATTTGAGCCCTTCGGGCAATCAGCCGATGAAATCACATTGTGGCCAATATACATTGATTTTCAATGGCGAAATCTACAATCATTTGGAACTCCGTAAGAAATTGACCTCAGTTGCGTTCAAGGGAACCTCAGATACGGAAACTATTCTTTATTATTTAATGAAATTCGGAATCGATGCGGTTCGTGATTTCAATGGAATTTTTGCCTTCGCACTTCTTGATAAAAAAGAAGAAAAAATGTATTTAGCAAGAGATATGTTCGGTGTAAAGCCATTATATTACTATCAAAAAGGTAAGACTTTACTGTTTGGCTCAGAACTTAAAATAATAAAAGATAATCCTGCATATGAAAAGGGAATAGACCTAGATGCTCTGAATACTTTCTTGGCATTTCGTTACAATCCCGCCCCAAAAACTATTTTTAAAGGCATCAAAAAATTGGAGGCTTCTAGCTACTTGGTATTTGATAAGGACTTAAATAGCAAACAAATAGATTTCTGGCCCAGGAAACAAAAAATAAATCATACCATCAGCGAAGCTGACGCAGTGGCTGAATATGGCTTTTTATTTGAACAGGCCATTAAAAGACAGGCTTTAAGCGACGTGCCAATAGGAGTTCTACTAAGTGGTGGGTTGGATTCTGCAATGGTGGGCTATATGTTATCTCAATACAGCGACAAACAGTTAAAGACCTTTACGGTAGGTTTTGAAGGTAAAGGTAATTTTAATGAAATGGATGACGCTCGGGAGACAGCAAAATTCATAAAATCCGACCACTATGATATTTTTATGAATATTGAGCAGTTCTTGGAAACATTTTCTATGTCCTACTATCATACCGAAGAACCAATTGCGGCAGCGACTATTCCACCTTTATATCACGTATCCAAACTGGCCCATGAACATGTAAAAGTCGTGATGAGCGGTCAAGGTGCAGACGAACCAATGGCTGGCTACAAAAGATATCGTGGTGAAAAAATTATTGGAGATTATGGTAAATTATTGAATATTTTGCCCTTAGATGCAATACAAAAGTTTTTTCCAGCCAACATAGCGCTTGAAAGAGGTATCTATTCCTCCAAGTTTAAAAATGAGGTTGATCGGTTTGTTGCCATATTTTCACTTTTTACTCCAGAGTTAAAACAAAAACTTTTCAAACCAGAAATAGCAGCCATTGCATTTTCAGAACAGCGAGGACTATTCGATAAGATATTGGCTAATTCAGATCCTAAAGCAAATTCCCTCAATCGCTTACTCTATTTGGATACAAGAAGTTTATTGCCCGACAGTTTACTACTTTTCAACGATAAGATAACTATGGCTCATTCTATTGAGAATAGGGTTCCATTTCTAGATATGGACCTTATTGCATTTATAGAGAGTCTTCCCATAAAATATAAATTGAATGGAAAAATAACAAAATATGTTCAACGAAGGGCAGCTGCAAAATTTTTGCCAAGCCATATTATCAATAGGAAGAAAAAAGCTTTTGAAACCCCAATCGGGATATGGTTTAAACAAGAACTGGGTAATACGCTGATAGAATTGATTGAAAAACCCAATTCCTTTAGCAGGGAATACTTTAACATCCCCTTTATCAAGAATATGATAGAGCTACACAAGAATAGAAAACGCGATTATGAGAAGCATTTGTTCATTTTATTATCTTTAGAGTACTGGTATCAAAACTTTTATTCACAAAGTTTTAGTTAGATAGCATTTGAGAAAGCATATTAATACCTCCAGAGGACATTTGTGGTAAATTAAAACAAACTCTTTTGGAATAATAAAAATCACCGAATCTGCTGATAGACATGCTAAGGTGTAAATAAAAAATAATGAAAGACAGGAAAATTATTTTGGTGTGTTCAGATGGGGGGCATCTTGCCCAAATTTTAGAACTAAAAGAGATGTTTTTAAATTACGATTATCTAATTGTGACAGAAGAATCTCCAGCCACTCTGCCGTTGAGGGAGAAGTTTAATATTCAATATTTAAAAGGAAGATCCAAAGGTCAAAAAAGGAACCTTTCATTTATTTTTAGTTTAGTTTTTAATGCTTTTCTTTCTTTAAAAATATTGATTAAGCATTTTCCGAAGGCAATTATTACCACGGGTAGTCATACTGCCATTCCAATGTGCTTATTGGGGAAATTAACCGGAGTTAAAATTATATGGATACTTTCTTATGCCCGGATTAATTCCAGAGCATTTTCGGCAGATATAATTTACCCAATTGCCGATAAATTTATTATACAGTGGCCGGGAGTGCAAAAGTTTTATAAGAAAGCAATTTATTTAGGTGGTATCTATTAATTATTTAAACAAATTACAAACATGATAATTGTATTATTAGGAACTTTTCCCACAGCCTTTGAAAGACCTCTTATAGAAATAGACAGGCTGTGTAGGGAAGGAATAATCAAAGAGAAAGTAATTGTACAAAGTGGGCATACTCATTTTAATTCGGAATATTTGGAAATGCGCCCGTTTATCGCTCCAGATGAATTAACTGAAATATATAAAGAAGCCCGGATAGTAATTACACAGGCTGGGACTGGATCCCTTATTAAAGGAATGAAACTGAATAAAAAAATAATTGCTATTCCAAGATTAGCCAAATATGGAGAGGTCGTAGATGATCATCAAGAGGAAATATTGCATGAATTCACTAAGCAAAATTATATACTTCCCTGGACAGAGGATGTTGCCTTAGAGACCGTATTGAGTCAAATTACTGACTTTCAACCGTCGCCATATCTTTCGACCAAACAGAAAATTATAGATCACCTGGAAGAATATATTGATTCCATTTAAAAAAGAATTTAATTTCAATTATTTAAAAAACTATGGTAAAAGTAGGTTTAATTGGTGCAGGTAAAATGGGTATATCCCATTTATCAATTTTAGGAGCTCATCCCGATGTGCAGGTTGTAGGTGTATGTGATACTTCTAAAATTGTACTTAGTGCTCTAGAAAAATATAGTAAATTTAATTGCTATACAGATTATCTTAAAATGGTAGAAAAGGAAAAGCCAGAAGCAGTATTTGTGGCAACCCCTACCAAATTTCATTTTGACTTTGTAAAAGAACTATTGAAAAGAAATATCCATGTTTTTGTAGAAAAACCTTTCTGTTTAAGCGAGGAGCAGGGTTTGGAACTTACTTCTATGGCTGCAGAAAGAAACCTTGTTAATCAGGTTGGATATCATAACAAATTTGTTGGAACATTTAGGGAGGTGAAAAAATTAGTTAAAAGCGGAGCTATAGGTGAAATTAATCACTTTATGGGAGAAGCTTATGGACCAGTAGTAACGAAGAAAAAGGAAGGAACCTGGCGATCCAACCCAGCTGAAGGTGGAGGTTGTTTAATGGATTATGCTTCACATGTTATAGACCTTATTAATGATATAATAGCTCCAATTACAGCATCGAAGGGTAGTATTATAAAATCTATTTATTCTAAAATGGTAGACGATGCAGTTTATTCCCTATTGGAACTTTCTGATAAAACCACAGGCGTACTTTCTGTAAATTGGAGCGATGAAACCTATAGGAAAATGTCTACATCTATTACTGTTATTGGTACAAAGGGCAAAATTATTTCAGATGCCAATGAGCTTAAAGTGTTTTTTAAAGACACAGATTGCCCTGAGGGCTATTCTAAAGGCTGGAATGTGAAATATGTAACAGATCTCACAGACCAGGTTAATTTTTATCTTAGAGGAGAGGAATACTCTGCGCAGGTAGATTATTTTATAGATGCAGTTGCTGGTAAGGTTCCAAACAACATAAATAATTTTCAGAGCGCCTGGCTAACAGATAGGGCTATATCAATCATAAAAAATCAAAAGTAATGGAAAGAATTTTATACGGAGATAATCAGTTTTTTGCAGTAAATCATATTTCTGACCAGAAATCTATGGATCAGGCTATCAAATTTAAAAGTGATGAAGCTATTATAAGAACATTGGATTATGCCATTGATGCCGGAATCAATACTTTTATGTGTACAACACATGACAGGATTGGGAAAATTTGTGATATCATAAGAGCAAATCCTGAAAAATATAAAGATTTCAAAATATATCCATGTATGCCCTACGCCCATAAATATGCTAACGCAGTGACTGAGTTAGGAATTCAGGGAACAATTAAACAATATGTCCCAGGCAATATTTTCGGCACCATGTTTAAAGGAGGAGTGGCCCTTGTTTCAAAAGATTTCCTTAAGATTATGGAGCTTTTGGTAGATGCTGAAATGAAAATGTTCAAAGGAATAAACACTCCTGTCATTTTCCTTCAAAATGTAATTACAGACTTACTTCTCGGTTTGGGAATGGTAGAAGTATTAAAGGGTTACCATGACTATATATTAAAAAAATATGATGCTGAACCCGGCTTTATTACTATGAATATGCCTAAGCTGCTAGACACGTTAGAAAGTACAGGAATAAAAAATCCTATTATCTGCTTTTCTATGAATAAAGTGAATTTTAGAATGTCTGGTGGTAAAGATCTTTATGAAGAAACCCTCAAAACTAGAAAATTGAGGGCTATTGCTATGCAGGTTCTGGGTGGTGGTGCGATTCCTCCAAGAGAGGCCTTAGAATATGTTTCTAAACTCCCAAATGTAGAATCTATTCTTTTTGGAGCTTCCTCAAAAGGCAATATTGAGAATACTGTTTCAACCATTCACTCATTTGATAAAAATGCAGCCCAAAAATCACAGGAAATATAGAATATAATAATATGACGCCCAAATGGGCGGCTTTTAATTAGCCAGCCTCTTGTTGGGCTTGGTAAGGTTTTTCTTCTTGGTTACTTCCCTACAGGCTCTAGGCTCGATTTGCCTTAACGATTTATGAAGCAGTTGTATTTCTCATCTGCAAAATACTATAACTATGAGTCAAAAGACAGTAATACAATTTTTGAATTACCAACCTAGAGTATATTCAGGTTTCGATAAATTTTTAATTGCTCTTTCTTCTCGTTTGCAGTCGGCGGGGTATCAGGTAGTTTTTGTTTTCTATAAAGACTTGCTAAATGCGCCTCAATTACAAAAAGACATAGAACAAGAGGGAATTAAAATAGAGTTGCTCGATGATGACCTCAGTAAGATCGGTTTTTCCCTACAGGTCTTTAGACTTTTCAAACACTATCGTCCCAAACTTGTACATATTCATTTTGATGACATCGCAAAACTCATTATTACCAGTTGCAGCCTGCTCTTAAGAGTACCTATGATAACATCTGTTCACTCGGAGCTTACACCATATTCCATAGAAGACTATCGCAAAAAGAAGGGAATCCTGAAGTATACTCTGTTTAAGACTTATTTAAATCTTTTAAAATGGTCAGGAAGATACTGTCTATGTGTTTCTAGACAAATAAAAGATCAATATATTTCCTTTTCTGGTCACAGCGATAAGATTAAGGTGGTCTATCTCGGATTGGAAGCACCGAAAACATTGCAGAGTAAAACCACCATTCGTTCTAAACTCGATTTGCCGGCAAGTCATATTTTGATATGCAATGTTTCTGCAATAGAATATATTAAAGGTCTTGATACCATTGTAGAGGCCCTGCACATATTAAAAGTGAATTACGAGCATGAAAAATTTACCTTTTACCATATTGGAGGATTGCGAAGCGGAGACAAAACGAGTGATTATCTGAATGAACTAAAAAAATTAATTATGGAAAAAGGACTCGAAAATCACTTTAAATGGATGGGAATTAGAAATGATATTATTGAAATCTTACCGGCCTTCGATATTTACATTCAACCCTCGCGAAAAGAAGGTCTGCCAGTATCTCTCATGGAAGCATGCGCTGTAGAGCTTCCGTGTATAGGAACCAAAGTGAGCGGTATTCCTGAAATTATAGAAGATAAATGCAACGGTTTTGTTATCGATCCGAATTCTCCTCAACAGTTAGCCGAAAAACTCGCAAGATCAATGAAAGATTCTAAACTGCGATATGAAATGGGAAAAAAATCCCATAGTATATTTTCTAAATATTTCCAACTGGATAGCCAGGTAAAAAAGACTTTAAATCTGTATTCAAATATTATACCTCTTGAAAATTTTTCGACAAATAATATAGTTGTCAAGGTCTTCTAATGCCAGAATAAATATTGGCCACTGCGTTAAATTGCCTCATCCATAATATTGTTTTGAGGTAATGGATTTATCGCAAAGGTGTTTATTAAGTTCATTATCCTATTAATGAAGATCCACAGGTTGAGCTAAAGAGCGGGTTTTTAAACTTTTATAAATTTACTGCCATAGATTCTTGCCAGAGTGGAACTCTCGATTTTGAGGGGTCTGATTTCAACAGAAGTTAATTGTCCAGTTCATGATATTTATTTTAGAATTCAACTCTGCGATGTCAATAAACACAATCCTATAATTCTCGAAGTTTCTATAGTTTAATTATTTCCGGGCTTTACCTCATCATAACTACTATTTGCATTACCAACCCTAACCTCATCATAGTAAATTATCCTTTGGGAGGTTGCAGTTCCCCATTTCCATTTATAAACACCAAATTTGAAATACGGGTAGGCATCATCATTATAAGCATTAGGCATGTTTATTCTTTCAATTACTTTTACTCCGTCTTTCCAAACTTCAAGAATTCCCGTGTTTGTGTGCGAGAATTTGATGTGTATTACCCAATCTATCCATTTATTTTTTGGAATTTCCCCCAGATCAATATATTCTAGACCATCAGAAAATCCACTGTCCATTATTTTATCAGCGTCCCACCTTGCCATCCATTTAATTCTATTGTCCCCAGTGAGTAATGTATTTGATGGACTTCTATCGACATGCTCACCATCATCTGCCTGATCATGCCACTGACCAATTACTTCCCCTGTATCATAATCTGGAACATAAGACTCTGGGAAATATTGTGAAAAACCATACCAGCCTTCTTCCTGTGCCGTGCCTTGAGCCTGAGACATTTCAGTTCTGTTACCACCCCATATTTTAGGTTCATTTTTATTTATCTCAAAACGACCCGCTGTTATTCCTTCTCTTTTTATGTTTTTATCTAGGTTAAAGCTTTTATCTGAGATATATTCTAGATAAAAATCACTTAAATCCGGATTACGATCCAAGCCTTGATTTTCGAAGGTTTCCACTAAAATTAAATTGTCAGTATTCCTCTCAATTTGAGGTTCTGGAATAATTTGAGATTGTTTTTCACCAAGTGCATAATAATAATTTTGTGAGAATGCAGATGTTGAAAAAAGTAATATGTAAAGAAAGTATTTCATTATAATATAAATATAAGAATTGTTATTAATTTCTAATGATCCCAATAGTATAAACTGCATCGTTTCAAATGCTGATAGAACCGCCAGGCTTTACCTCATCGTAACTGCTGTTTGCGATACCAACCCTAACCTCATCATAGTAAATTACTCTTTGGGAAGCTGAAGTTACCCATTCCCACTTATAAACTCCAAATTTGAAATACGGGCTAAGGGACATCATTATAGGCATTAAGCATATTTTGCCTGTCGATCATCTTTTTACCATCCAAACTTCCAGTATTCCTGATAAAAATCGCTCAGATCTGGATTATTGCCGAGATTACTATTTATCAATGTTTCTGTGTAAACTTAATTGGCTGTATTTTGGTTTGCAAGAACCGGTAACGTCAGAACCAGTACCGGTTTTTGCGAACCATTATTAGATGTTTATAGTTTATTGTTTATAATTTATTATTGCTTTTCTTTGGATACGATCTTCACCAACTCGTATCTAATGGAAGAACCATCTGCCGGAGGGTTTTGCACTTCTGTTTTTTTCACTATAAGCCCATAAACAAAACCGGGTTCATAAGTGAAACCTTCAATACTGTCATAAAAGTAGAAATTTTCCCAGTTTTCTGTACCTATCATATCACCTTCCTGCACAAGCAGGCAGGTGCCTTCCATTTCTCCAACGCAACCTACAGTATAGCTGTTTACCGTCATGTTAATACTGTTAGTTTTGTTAGTTTTGTTAGTTGTTACCTCATCATAACTGCTGTTTTCGTTACCCACTCTAACCTCATCATAATAAATTACTTTTTGGGAGGTTGCTCCCCAGTTCCATTTATAAACACCAAATTTGAAATACGGGTAGGCATCATCATTATAAGAATTGGGCATGTTTACCCTATCAATTACTTTTTCTCCATTCATCCAAACTTCCAGAATACCAGCATTGGTGTGGGAATATTTGATGTGTATTACCCAATCTATCCATTTATTTTTTGGGATTGGCCCCAGATCGATATATTCGAGACCATCAGAGTAACCACTGTCCATTATTTTATCTGCGTCCCATCTAGCCATCCATTTAATTCTACCATCGCCAGTAAGTAAGGTATTTGAAGGACTTCTATCAACGTGTTCACCTTCATCTGCCTGATCATGCCATTGCCCAATTACTTCTCCTGTAGAACCTGATACATAAGAGTCTGGGAAATATTGTGAAAAACCATACCATCCCTCTGCTCGTGCTGTATTTTGTGCCTGGGACATTTCAGTTCTGTGACCACCCCATATTTTTTTATCATTCTTATTGATCTCGAATCGGCCTGCTGTTGATCCTTGTCTTGTAATATTTTTCTCTAGTCTAAAGTTACGATCTCCGGCATGTTCCAGATAAAAATCGCCAGCCTGGGGATTATTACTCAGGTCGGAATTTTCGAATGTTTCCGTGTAAATTAAATTAGCTGAATTTCGGTTTAAAGACGGCTCCGATTCTAAGTTCATAGATTCTGGGGGCGCAGGTGAAGTGGATTGTTTCTCTAAAAGAGCATAGTCATTATCTGGCGAACATGCAGATATTGATAAAAGTAATATATAAAGGAAATTTTTCATTATAATATAATTTAATTATTGTTATTAGTTTTTCTAATGATACACAGTATAAACTGTATCGTTTTAAATGTTGTTTGAACCACCAGGCTTTACCTCATCATAACCACCGTGTAAAATACATTAGCTTTATTTTGTTTTACAGGCGGCACCGATCCTGAATGCACAGATTCTGGGGGGGGGGGGGCCGGGGGGGGGGGGTTTTTTTTTAAAAAAGCCCAG
>RCMY010005835.1_pt1 | contig 10388 bp, 8 predicted proteins | sample 2041341 | NCBI WGS metagenome assembly RCMY01 (sample SAMN09708234, study PRJNA481090) | Marine sediment metagenome, whole genome shotgun sequencing project.
GGGTAATATGATCTTCCAAAAACAGCAACGCTCGGTCTTTTACGCGAATGACTTCGTAAAATCCCTTTGAAATTTCTGTATATTCTTGCCGCTTAATAATAGTGCCATTCAGTATGATAGATTTGAGAGACATGGGATCCTCCTTTTTCTTAATCTCAATCGTGCAGTACACGAAACGTAATAACTGTTCACCGGAAAACAAGATAATCCTGCATAACCTCAGTAAGGTAATCATTAATCAAACCGACATTTAAAAATGTAATTATTTGGGATAGATTTAAGTACAATTACTCGAATGAGTTACCTGGGAAACGCATAAAGTGGAATCGTGGTACCACGTGTTCGAATCACTGTCGCGGCACCTGGGTGAGCCTTTTCCTTTATCCCCTGATTCTCTTTCGCCGCATCGAAAAAAGTGATGATAATTTCATTTTGCATAGGAATTTCCAGTTGGACTTATCCTGAAAATCTCTTTTATATGGCCTGCATTTAGGACAGATACGCGTTTTCTGGAACGTGTCATGAAATTGCAGAGACAAAGGCGTTTTTTGCTGTAGACACCTTTGCAATGCGAAAAAAGAAGGAGAGAAAAATGGCAGAAGACTATCGCTTGATGTGGCAGGAAATGGGACTTGACCTTGAAGCCCATAATGCGCTGCTCGGAGTTCTGGGACAGGCATACGGGGATACGTATATGGCTCAGAAGAACAGGCCTGAGGGGATGGCTTATTTTGATTTCGTGATGAGTGAGGTTCATGGTTTGCGGATCAGAGAGCTGCTTGACGAGAAAAAAGCAGGACGGAAAATTATCGGTTCTTACTGTGTTTTCGTCCCGGAAGAAATCGCACTTGCTGCCAATGCAACCCTCGTCGGGCTGTGCTCTGGGGCAGATTTCGCTATAGAGGAAGTGGAAAGGCTGCTGCCAAGAAACACCTGTGCCCTGATTAAATCCTCCTTTGGATTTAAAATCGGTAAAGTCTGTCCATACCTCGAAGGTGCCGACATGGTGGTTGGCGAAAATACCTGCGACGGCAAAAAGAAGGCATTCGAAACCCTTGGGAAGATGGTTGAGAATCTCTACGTAATGGATCTTCCCCAGGTCAAATCAGAAAACGGCAGAGCGTTGCTGAAGGCAGAATATCATCGGTTTAAAAAGGCTGTTGAGCAACTCACCGGTGTTGTTGTAACAGCAGAAAGCCTCAAACAGGGAATACAGACAGTCAATGCCAAGCGGGCTGCAATGCATCGTCTTTCTGCTCTTCGTAAAGCCGATCCCGCACCCATTTCAGGACTGGATGCGCTGCTCGCCAACCAGGTCTTTTTTTATGACAATCCGGCCCGCTTTACAGAATCCGTCAACAAGATCTGCGATGAACTGGAGCAGAGGGTTGAGGCCCATCAGGGAGCTTTTTTGAAACATACGCCGCGCATCCTCATCTCTGGATGTCCACAGGCTGTACCTAACTGGAAGCTGCCGAGGATTATTGAAACCTCAGGAGCGGTGATTGTCGGGGAGGAATCCTGTGTTGGGGAGCGCGGTACCCGCAATCTTACGAGTGAGTCCGGCAGTACGGTAGACGAAATGATGGAAAGCCTGGTCGATCGCTACTTTAAGGTGGATTGTGCCATATTTACCCCTAATTCGGATCGACTGGATCATATCAAGGAGATGGCTGCAGCATACAAGGTCGACGGCGTTATCCATTACGGATTGCAGTTCTGCCAGCCCTATCTCATGGAATCCATTCCTGTTGAGAATGCCCTCGAGGAGAGCGGCATACCCTGCCTGAGAATCGACACCGACTATTCGCTGGAAGATGTCGGGCAGTTGAAGACTCGCGTTGAAGCGTTTATTGAACAGCTGAGATAACTAGCGGATAAATTGATTATGAGATATGCAGGAATTGATATTGGTTCCCGGACCATAGAACTGGTGGTTGTGGATCACCGGGGCGAGCGACAGGACAGTCTGCAGGCCGATACCGGTTTCGATCCTATAGTTCAGGCCAGAAAGTTGCTTAGCGAGGTGCAATTCGACCATATAACAGCCACAGGCTATGGCAGGAATCTTTTTGAAATTGCCTTCGATTCGCCTACTGTTACGGAGATTAAAGCACATGCCACGGGGGCCTGGACTTTGTTTCCTGAAGTTTTAGCGGTTCTCGATATCGGCGGGCAGGACAGCAAGGCTATGTCTCTGCTCAAGAACGGAAGAGTGAAAAAGTTTGAGATGAACGACCGCTGTGCTGCAGGTACCGGAAAATTCCTTGAAATTATGGCCAGGACCCTAGGCTACGAGATTGAAGAATTCGGTCCCGAGGCAATGCTCGCTGAGAGGAACCTCAACATTTCCTCCATGTGTACTGTGTTTGCGGAGTCGGAGGTGACATCGCTCATCGCCAAAGGGGAGAGCAGGCGTGAAATTGCCCGGGGACTCCACGAGAGCGTTGTTCGAAGGGCAGCGACTATGGTCAACCGAGTTGCTGGAGAAGGCGATATCGTATTTACCGGAGGTGTCGCTAAAAATCCTTGCATTGTCAAGTTGTTGGCCGAAAAACTCGGGCGCAGGGTGTTCATCCCTGACGACCCCCAGGCCATGGGCGCGTTTGGCGCCGCCTTGCTGACAAGGCAGGCAAACAGTGGTCAATAACAAACGGACTGCAAGCTAAGCTAGAGGATATCCTCCGAGTCAAGTCGGAGGGCGTACGGCCATCGGGTTTTTCCGTGTCCCGGTGAGTGCCGCAGAGGATATTTTGATTGAGTACAGATAGCCGAACTATAGAACATATATCTGGCAATTACAGAGCGTTGAGCTCTTCATCAGTTAAAGTGCGCCATGTCCCCACTGCCAACTCTTGAAGCTCTATATCACCGACTCTCCTATGCAGGAGATCACTGATTTTTACACCAGCTGCGTCACAGGCCTTACGGATCTGTATTGCTTTGCCATTTTTCAGTACTATTTTACATCTATTGCCACCAACATCTTCAATTGCACATGGTACGAGAGCCTTATGTGCCGCCATTATCGATTGAGATATTTTTGCTATGATGGCTGGAGTAAGATCATTTTCTACCACCAGCAAATACTCGTTCTCTTTACCCCGGGTTGGTTGATTGAGTCGATTGCCTAAATCGCCATCATTGGTGAGAAGCAACAACCCACTCGACTCTCTATCCAAGTAACCAATTGGAAAGACACGATCAGGGCCAAAATCAAAATCGAGTAATGTCTTTATATCACCACGAGAGGTCAACGTACATTCCACACCACTTGGTTTAAAGAAGACCAAGACCTTTCGTGGAGGGAGTTCTTGCGCTTTTAGCTCTTTGCCATCTATGACAATATTCTCCTGCCCCGTAACCTTATCGCCCAAGGAGGCAACGACGCCATCAATAAGGATTTTGTCAGCACGAATGAAATCTTCCGCATCCCGCCTTGAACAAAAACCCACTTCAGATAAATATTTCTGTAATCTCATAGAGATCCTTATCTAGATAGAAAAATTCGCAATCGTTCACCGGAACGCAGTAGGTGCGCGCATAACCCGGATCAGTAATCGTTCAACCAGGGCTCCATGTTCATTCAAGCAGGCCTCCGAGCTATAGTTGGCTATGTGAGTGGGCCTGATCGGACGAAAATGGGGTGCTGGTGAACGGTTACAAAAATTCTACAGCCAAGATGGCAATAGAGATGTTCAATACTCTCGCAGTCAAATTATATCAAGAGAAACCACCTGACTGTCCGGGTTATAATGGTTCTCGCCAAATAGTAAAATCAGGCTACCTTGCCATAGCGTGACGGGAAACTTTCAACAAGCCCACATTGTACCAATGGATAATTTTTGCTAAAGATACAATGTGGCAATCTCAATAAATTGATGTCCAGAAACTATCTTGGTTTAAGATAAATAAACACAAAAATCGGGCAACAGGAAGGGACGTTTAGAATAGCTGAAACCGCCAACCTGTCCTATACGCGCAGCGTATAGGATTTGTGCGGCCATCATGCCCTCTGCTCCAGCATCGTTTTCTGCCTAGCCTATAGCTTGTATTGAAAACTCATGTATGGTATTAATAAAGTTTGGTATATTTTTGCCCCGCTTCAATTTTCCCTTGGAATGGTCGTTCGTTGCCCCTGCAGGAAGAATCTAAAAGCCGTGTTTGTGCATACTTCTTTGTGATTTTGCAAAAACATTAATTACGTAATTTTAGCTTGTTATGCAACACATTCTACCTTAGATCACCCAAAAGGCACCCCGAAAAGACAACTTTTTCTCTGTCAGTTCAGGCTATTATTCCTGCACGTATAGACAAAAACTAAATAAAGGGAGCTTTGATGATGAAAAAAAGCAGGAAGATCAATCTGATCGTCGAAAGTTTCTCGCCGGCAAGGGTTTGGCTGGTGTGGCAATATTGGCTGCTCCGGCGTTGAACGCTATGGCTCGTGACAGTGATGTGCAATGGGGCGAAGAGTACGGAAATGTACAATAGGCCTTTACTCCTGAAACCCTGTCATTTTTCATAATACCCCTTCTGGGGTGTTAATAAGGAATATATATAAAAAATCCTATATCAAGAACCTGCATGCGCAACTAACCAGCCCACTCTACCTGGAAATATCGAGAAGGCTCCTGCGCTGATCAATGGTGTGAAAGGTCAGGATCGCAATAAGAGTTATACCAATACCCTGAAACAGAGATGAACAGTTCGGTAAACAAAGAGGTCTTTAATGATAAAGTATGAATCTGTAACAAAAATATTCGGTAAGGGAAACAATACCGTTACCGCCCTTGATAATGTAAGTTTCACCATTCCGAAGGGCGAAGTAGTGGTGTTTCTCGGCCCTTCGGGATGCGGCAAAACGACTACCCTGCGTCTTACCAATAGACTGGAGACACTCACCCGAGGGATCATAACCATAGAAGATCAGAATATCATGGAGCTCGATGTCGTCCAACTCAGGCAGCGCCTGGGATATGTCATTCAGGCCATTGGGCTCTTTCCCAACAAAACCATAGCCGAAAACATCGCCGTTGTGCCCAAACTTCTGCACTGGGACGAAGAACGTATCAGTAAGCGCATTGATGAGCTGCTGGAAATGACTAACCTGGACCCTGATATGTACAGGGATCGTTACCCCGCAGAGCTCTCCGGGGGGCAGCAACAGCGAGTGGGGGTCGCTCGGGGACTAGCCGCTGACCCTAAAATAATTCTCATGGATGAGCCCTTCGGCGCGATAGACCCCATAAATAGAGAAGAGATTCAAGATGAGTTCCTCAAGCTTCAGGCAAAGCTGAAGAAGACCGTGGCTTTTGTCTCTCATGACATACACGAAGCGATAAAGATGGGCGATCGCATTGCCATCTTCGAAAAGGGACGCCTGGTACAGTACGACACACCCGAGATGATTCTGACTCAGCCCAAAAACAAATTTGTCTCCGACTTCGTGGGTGCCGACAGGGCACTGAAAGTACTTGGACTCATGCGGGTAAGTGATATTATCAACCGAAAGCCAAAAAACATCATCCAGGGAGCCGACCGTTCCCAGGAAGCATTACATTTTCTGAATACCAAGGAATCTCGCTACGGCATAGTGCTCGAACAAAACAAACCGATAGGCTTCGTTACCCAGAAAAATCTCAAGTATGAAGAAGGGCCGGTACGGGACGTGGTGGAACCATATCCATATCTCCTGCGTGAAAAAACCCCACTCCGGGATGTCCTCTCCTCTATGCTTATGTACAATACCCCAACCTTCTGTGTTGTGGACGAAGATAAAAACTTTGCCGGGACGGTGACCTACAACGACATACAGAAAGCGGTAAAAGCAAGTTACGCCGATGAAACAGAAAATGTTGAAACCGAGGTAGCTTCATGAGCACCCTGCGATTTATAATGGATAACTTTAGCGAGGTTCTGTATCTCTGCTGGGAGCATGTATGGATTGTAGGGATAGCGCTTCTTATAGCCACACCAATCGGCGTGGTTTTAGGTATCGTCATTACCAAGCACGAGCAGTTTGCTGCCAGGGTTTTGAACGGTGCCAACATACTTATGACCATCCCCTCCCTCGCCTTGTTTGGACTGATGCTCCCCATCCTGGCGATATTTAATATGGGTCTGGGAAAAGTTCCTGCTGTTATAGCACTGGTTCTTTACAGTCAGCTCCCTATCATCAGAAATACCTATACAGCCATAAAGAATGTTCCTCCAGCCCTGGTGGACGCAGCCAGAGGTATGGGCATGAGTAAGTGGAAACTTTTGCGAGAGCTGGAAATTCCGCTGGCTACACCATTAATTATTGCGGGGTTGAGGACGGCTGCCGTTATGAATATAGGAGTTGCAGCTATCGCCACGTATATCGGAGCTGGAGGGTTAGGGGTGTATATTCAGCAGGGTATTGCTCGCGTCTATCCGGAGATGATACTGAGCGGCGCCATACTGGTTTCTCTTCTGGCCATAATCGTAGACGGTGGGATGGCCCTGCTGGAAAGGATTGCGACGCCTGAAGGCATCAGGGTGCAAAGGAAGCTTTCGCGATGAAAAAACTATTGAGCAAATTATACAGGATTATTATTGCGGTTATCATACTGATTGCGGGGGTGACGTTTGAACGAACGGGTCTTGTAGAACTCCTCTCTGATCCATACGAATATCCCGTTATCATGGAATTGTTCATCCAGCACCTGTACATGGTGAGCTTAAGTATGGGCTTTGCCACGATCATAGGAGTAACAGCGGGAATTGTGCTTACCAGGCATCGGTTTCGCAAGTACGCTGGGGTCTGCATGTATATTATCGGACTGGGACAAACTATTCCCTCCCTTGCCGTTCTAGCGCTGGCCATGAGTTTCCTGGGTCTTGGCCTGAAACCGGCGGTATTCGCGCTGACCATCTATTCCATACTTCCCATCGCGAGAAATACACTTGCCGGGATTACCGCGGTACCCCCGGAACTCATAGATGCCGGGAAAGGCATGGGAATGCCCCCTCTGAAGATTCTCATGGAGGTGGAGTTACCAAATGCCATGGAGGTGATGCTTACGGGATTCAGGGTAGCCCTGATAATCAATATCGGCACAGCCGCGCTTGCTTATGTCATTGGGGCTGGAGGCTTGGGAGACCTGATATTCACAGGGATAAATCTTATGCAGACGGACAAGCTGCTGGCCGGAGCTATTCCGGTAACGCTACTGGCACTTTTTGCGGATTTTCTGTCTGAACTACTCGGGCTGGCCCTGGTCTCAAGGGGTCTGCGTCTTTCCAGGTAGGAAAGGGGGGTGGTTCTGATTTTCTGCACAAAAAAAGAGCGCTTAACCAGGGGTTTGAGCAAAAACAACGCAACATATTTTTTGTTTAAATCCTTAAATACTAGAACTCTCTGGCATTCAGTCAAGAGCCTAATACCCCACAAGGGGGTATAAGTGCCTTGGTGCCTACTTTAAGTTCTAAATTTCAACAGTGTCTCCAGGTTTCTTGTTATTTTTTACAGGATTTCAGGAGTAAGGCACTAATAGGAGGTAATACATGAAAACGATATGTAAACTTGTTCTTCCGTCAATATTTATTTTGACGTTACTTTTACCAGGCAGTGTCTTTGCGGGGGATAAAAGCCTGATAGTGGGTGGTAAAGATTATACAGAGCAATTCCTCCTTCCGGAATTCGCCGGTATCCTTCTCGAGCAGGCAGGCTTCGATGTTACGCTGAAGACAGGGGTCGGCTCGGTGATCGCCAGGAAATCACTGGAGAATGCCCAGCTCGACCTCTATTACGAGTACACAGGCACGGCATACACTCTCTACTACAAGCAGAAAGACCCAGAAACAATGACAGTTCCTGAGAAGGTTTACAACTGGGTCAAAAAAGCTGACTCCGAGAAGGGTCTTGTCTGGCTCGATCCTGTCAAGTTCAACAATACCTATACCCTGATGATGCGTAAGGTAGAAGCGGAAAAACTCGGAATCAAAAGTATCTCCGATCTGGGAGTCTACGTCACTAAAAATCCGGACAAAATGATATTCGCTCTGGATTCGGAATTTTGGGAGCGCCCTGACGGATTTAAAGGCCTTATGAAAATGTATAATTTCAGGCTTCCTGTCAAACAGGTTAAAAAAATGTCTGTCGGTCTTACCTACCAGGCATTAAAAGAAGGGCTGGTCAATTCTGCAATGGGTTTTGCCACAGATGGTAGAATCGCGGCCTTCGGCTTTGTGAACCTTGAAGACGACAAGTCTTTCTTCCCCGTGTACAATCCCGTACCAGTTGTCAGGAAGGAAATCCTCGATACGTATCCGGAGATCCAAGCCATATTAAAACCACTTGCGGATAACCTGTCCACGGAAGAAATGCAGCAGCTCAACAAGGCCGTGGACGTAGACCACAAAGCGGTTCACGATGTGGCCCTGGATTGGCTCAAGAGTAAAAAACTGATCAAATAGGATTACCCCGCAGATCTCTGAGGGGGGAGGCGTCTCCTTCCCCCCCCTTCTCAGAAATGAAAGGAAGATTCAATATGAAAATTAGGTGGGATACGGATCCACAACAAGATCGATTTGATCCACAAGACTTGAGCAAAGTCATGAAGGCTGTTGTCACCGCCGGCAATGGCGGGTACGACAAGCTCCAGTGCCGTGTGGTAAACCTTCCGACACTTGAGGAAGGTGAGGTTTTGCTGCAAGTCCTCGCTGCGGGGGTCAACAACACTGAAATAAATACACGCATTGGCTGGTACTCTTCCTCGATTACAACAGGTACAGAGGATGTGGCAACTACCGAGGCACAGCAAGCAACAGAAAAGGCTGACGGGGGGTGGAACGAGACAACACCTTTCCCCTTCATCCAGGGCACAGATTGCTGTGGCCGTATTGTTGCCGTTGCCCCTGGCGGGGATAAAAGTACCCTCGGCTCACGCGTACTCGTGCGAGCATGTATGCGACAATCAGGTTTTGGGTCGATGGACAACATCTGGATGGGATCTGATTTCGACGGCGCCTTCGCTCAGTTTGTTAAAGTTCCCGCAAAAGAGGTGTTCGCTGTGGACAGTGACTGGAGCGATGCCGAGCTTGGATCCATTCCTTGTGCCTACGGAACCGCTGAAAATATGGTTCATCGTGGCAAGGTGTCTAAGGGGGAGCATGTTTTGGTCGCAGGAGCGTCCGGCGGTGTCGGCTCAGCTGTCGTGCAATTGGTAAAACGACGGGGCGCCACTGTGACCGCGATTGCGGCGAAGGCGAAGATGGAACAGGTTCTTGCCATAGGTGCGGATCGGGTTATCGATCGTCATGATGATGTCGTTGACAGCCTTGGTGAGAACTCTGTGGATGTCGTTATTGACAACGTTGCGGGGCCGGCTTTTGGAGGCCTGCTGAAGGCACTAAAGCGTGGTGGAAGATACGTGTCCTCCGGCGCGATCGGCGGTCCCTTAGTGACACTTGACATGCGCACCTTCTATCTGAAGGATTTGACGCTGATTGGCTGCACTGCATGGGACGAACCTATTTTCTCAAATCTTATTTCTTACATCGAGCGCGACGAGATTCGGCCGCTTGTAGCGAAGATATTTCCGCTCGAACAGATAGCAGAAGCGCAACGCGAGTTTCTCGAAAAGAAACATGTTGGCAATTTCGTTTTGATTCCACCTGATCTATGACAGCCCCCCCAAAAAAATAATCCATTCCAAGAAGCTCACTTCCCTTCACATGCCAATTGATTTCTGACCGGCCGAGCGAGAGAGGGGCGTCTGGTGCATTCGTCACCCCGGAGTTGCGTGAAATGTGCGCTTGCCGATCACCTGCTGGCCGCAGTCCCTGCGTTCGGTTTGGATAGTGCTGACTCGGATATTTTGTTATTCAAACAAAGTTGACCAGGGGGTGGCCAAATCGATCAAAAAAGAAAAAGAATTAACGACAGGAAAGTCTAGAGGTCTTTGAAATTTGTTGGTACACCCGGCCCGATTCGAACGGGCGACACCCGGATTCGAAGTCCAGTGTTTATATTGTGGTAATTATCTATATGTACTAAATATTTTATGTTTAATAAATCAATTTGTTCCATTTCTGTTCCAATTGGCGATCAGTGTATCATCAAACTTGCAAAGAAACAGGTGTCCTTCGCAAAAATGAATCCGTGGCAAATTTGTCGAAAAATATTCTCATCTGTGTATAGGTTGAATGCAAACACCGCTGTCAGATGCATTGGAAAAGACGAATTCAATTTGACATCTTTGATTGAGATCGATTCCGGGCGCAGATAAGCAAAAAAGACCGTTCGATGCTTTTGATATCAGAACGATTTGAATTTTCAGGCCGCTTTTTTCCACTCGTATCGATAATGTAACCCACCCATCCGCGGCAAAGCGATTATCTTGCACTTGCCGGCAGGTCTG
>RCMY010005836.1_pt1 | contig 10387 bp, 4 predicted proteins | sample 2041341 | NCBI WGS metagenome assembly RCMY01 (sample SAMN09708234, study PRJNA481090) | Marine sediment metagenome, whole genome shotgun sequencing project.
ATAGAAATTCCTCACCTGTGCTTTTTTCGATGGCACCCCAGACCTTTCCCCCGATTTCCGGTAAGACCATTACTTTGATATAGTCGTTTTCTAAAGTGACGACCTTCCAATCCTTTTTTTTAGGGGTATGCTCATATTCCTCGAACTTGAAATACGGGAATATTTTCGGATTCTCCGCGAGGATGGGAACGGGGTTCGGTTTTGAGAAACCATAGGTGTCCAAGGATTGTATTTCTTCCTTAATAGTTACGGATTGGGCTCGGGTTGCCGAAACCATTAGGATTGCTAGTAAGAGAAATGGAAAGTAGGGTAGCCGTTGAATCATTTTTAATCTGGTTTGAAATTTGCAGAATTGCACCAATTTATTGAACTTCATAGGTTTTTACTCCCATATCATTTCTTGCAAAAAGGATAAGTTCTTTTCCATCTGCCAATTTTAAGGAAGTGATATCCCTTACTTCGCCATCGATGTTGAGTCCGCTTTCTTGTGTGGTTACCGGTTCAAAACTGCCCTTGCCATTTCCTAAGAGGAGCAAACCCTTGTTAGCATCGTAACGGCCGTACTTCACTCGGGTGCCGAAGAAATTCCCCGCAAGGATTACATCTAAATGGCCATCGGTATTAAAATCTTGGATTAGAATTCCGTAAATCGGGGCGAACTGCGCTGGAGCGGGTAGGGGCGATACTTTGAATCGGTTGTTGCCCAAGTTTTCGACATAGCTGGTGGCAAAGTTTTTGGCTTCTAGAATTCCGACATCGGACAGTTCTTCGGATGTAAAGACATCCGTGATTTTTTGATCCGCGTAGTCGGAATAATTCACGTACTTTCTTTTAAGACCACTGAGCTGGCCCAACAGATCATCCTTGGAGAATACGGGATAACTTTCGCCCATGATATAGGAAGTCAGGATCGGATCGAGCGATCCGTTACCATCAAAATCTTTGTAGTAGATTTGGACGGGTTCTTTAGGGGATGCTTTTAATTGGGAGTTCAAGCCGAAATTACCAACGATATAATCCATATCGCCATCATTGTCAAAATCGTCGGACGCGATACTGTTCCACCAACCTTGGGAATCGGCTAATCCGGAATCCGCTTTTAGTTCGACCAATTGACCGCCCGTATTTTCAAAAGCGCGGATGGCCATAAACTCTCCAACCAGCATCAAGTCGGATTTGCCATCCGCGTTAAAATCGGTCCAAATCGCATCGGTGACCATTCCTGGGGATTCCAGTTCTTTGCTCACCGAGGCGGTGATATCCTTAAAATTCCCTTTCCCATCATTTTCTAGAATGTAACTTCTGCTAGCTATCGGATATTGACCGGGTACGCCCCTTCCGCCTACGAACAGATCTTGATCGCCGTCATTATCAAAGTCGATGTCGATTACGCATGAACCGCTAACCGCCATCGGTGGGAGGGAAGTGGTGTTTTTGATAAATCCTCCCCTTCCATTGTTCAAATACAACCGATCCTGAAGTTCCGGGGCATCGAGGTCAAATTCGTTGCTTCCGCTGACCACGTACAGATCAAGATCGCCATCGTTGTCCGCATCGAAGAAGAGGCCCTCCACATCTTCCGATTCGGAATCTGCGTCGAAATCTGCGCTTGCCTTAGTGAATCCGCTTTTTGTTCTCTGTAACAGTAATTCACCGGGACTACCTTTGGCCCCTCCGACAAAAATATCCTCAAGACCATCACCGTTTACATCGCCCGTGGTCATTTTCGGACCTTGGGTCGAGAGTTTGTGGGGCAATAATTGCTCGCGTTTGAAATCGATGTAGTTGTTCTCTTTATGGGTGTATGAAATCAGGCTATCTTTCGAAATGTCCGTAAAATAGGTGGGTATTTCTATTTCGGTCTCCGTGCGTATTTCTTTCGAGTCTTCCTGTTTCAGCGTAATGGTTTGATTGATTTGGACGTTCGATAGATATTGCACTTTAGAATCTGGCCATATAATTGTAATTCCATCAACTTGCTCGGCCTTACCCAAACCAAAAACCAAATTATAATCTATTGAAGATTGAAACCCTCTTGTAGGCATCATTTCCTGTGTTTGCGTTTGATTACCTGCGTTGAGTATAACTTTAGCGCCAATGCCGAAAGTGTTTTTGCCAACGCCTTTTAATTTGATTTTCAGATAGTTGTTCGTTGTATGAATATTGCTGTTATTTCTATAAATAAATGGATATTCATCGGTATTGTTGACTATTAAGTCCATATCGCCGTCATTATCCAAATCGGCATAGGCGGCTCCGTTAGACAATGATTTTTGGTTTAATCCCCATTCGGCGTTGACTTTGGTAAAAGTGAGGTCTCCATTGTTGTGATAGGTATAGTTTTCCTCAATTGTCGCCGGCATATTTTCCAATAGGTCCGTAATTGCCATTTCTACGCCCGTTTTGTTTTCATTCATCTTCTCTTGAACGGCGTAGTTCATAAAGTCCATGTTGGTATAGTCTCTTTTGATTCCGTTCGTTATGAAGAGGTCTTTGTATCCGTCATTGTCCAAATCGCTAAAAAGGGATGCCCAGCTCCAATCGGTACTTGAAACCCCGGAGAATTGCCCAATTTCAGAAAACGATTTGCCCTGATTGTTCAAATGCAACATATTTCGCATGCTTTGATGATAAAATCCATTGTTTAGCAACACCATGAACTTATCATAGTTATCCGGGCCGGCTACCATTTTTGAGCGATAATTGCCTTCGGGAAGCATATCTAATGTCATAATTTCGGGATAGCCATCATTATTGATGTCGGCAATATCGGAACCCATGGAAAAGTGGGAAGTATGGCCGATGTATTTTTCTAGACTGTCAGAAAACGTACCATCTTGATTATTGATGTATAAATAATCTTGCTCGTTAAAATCATTGGAGATATAGATATCGGGCCAGTTGTCATTGTTAATATCCGAAACGGCAATACCAAGCCCAAAACCAAGAACATTTGAAACCAAGCCGGCTTCGTCGCTTACGTTTCTGAACTTCCCGTTCTCGTTGTTGTAAAGTCTATCTTCAAAAGCGGGATCCCTGCGGTTTTTAAGGTTGTTCGTAATCTGGCTGAAACTAGCGAATTCCTGTGTGGAGTGATTGACGACATACAGGTCTAAATCCCCATCTTTGTCGTAATCAAAAAAGGCACCCTGTGTGGAATAGCCTGCATCATCTATACCAAATTCCGCGGCTTTTTCCGTAAACGTCAGATCACCGTTGTTTATGAAAAGCAAGTTTTTTCTTTTAAAGTCGTCTTTTGCCGCCGATCTACATACGTAAATATCCAAGAGGCCATCTGCATTGATATCTACCATGGTAGTACCGGTATTCCATAACCCGGCTGCAAATACGCCGGCCTTTTCAGCGATTTCTTCAAACTCAAAATTACCTTTATTGATATAAAGACGGCTGCCTACCATGCTACCGGTAAAATAGAGGTCTTGAAGACCGTCGTTATTTAGATCGCCAATAGAAACACCACCACCATTGTAGATATAACCGTAGGTTAGAATATTAAATTCTTTGGTTTCGCTAAGAATGTTTTTGAACCTCACTCCCGTTTTGCTTGTTGGCATCAAAGAGAACATTTTATCCTCCTTGATTTGTTGGCATGAAAAAAGCATGCAGATACAGAATAAGAGGCACATTTTTTCAATAAAATTATACATAATGATTATTGTATGTTACCGGTAACATTGACCGATAAAATCATGTTTAAAATTAAAATATCGATCGATTGTCTCCATTAAGAGGACCCTTGGTAAGTTACGAATTATTAAAACCACATCCAGCGGCGGTGGGAGAATTAGGTCAGCGTTTTGTTTCTCGCCATCCTAAGAGAAAAAGGAGTATAACAAGCCTATTTAATCCAAAAAAAACCTGTAAAGTATACTTCACAGGTTTTTCAAAACAATTAAACTTAAAAAATATTTAGAAATTTGGGCCTCCGGTATCCCACCACAGTCTGGTACCTATTTCATCGGGCCCACCCAATTTAGCTGTCGCATCAGCAATGCCGGCAGCATTGTTTTCCCTTTCCGACTGAACAAAGGGCATGCGTCTAAGAATATCCCCAACTGGTATAATCCCCCAATCGGAGTTACTACTATTTTGATAAACCGGGGGTAATTTAGGATAGCCCGTTCTTCTATGGTCTACCCAAGCTTCCATCTCATTGGTATAGGCCGCAATCCATTTCTGGGTAATGATCTTCTCTAATTTAGTTTCATTATCGGCACCTTCATCCCAAGCCACCGTCGTAGTAATCTGATTCGTAAAATCATTGATGGCACCGTCGTAAACCACATCGTTATAATCTATAGGAAGACTTGTATTATCGGCAAGATAGGTATCGACACCGCCGGCGCCCCAAAGTTCGAAAGAGGCCCTTACGCCAGCTTCATAATTGGCCTGTGCATCGCCAGCACCTGCCCAGCCGCGTAAAGACGCTTCAGCCTTCAAAAATGAAACCTCATCCGCGCTCATGACCTTGCGTTTAGTGACCTTGGCAGGGTCGTTAAAATCAACATCTATGGTCGAATAAGGCAAATGATCGTCTTTGGCGACTAGTTCAGCTCCATTACGGATACCTTTATAAGGCCAATCAGGATGGTCGGCTACCAGCGAAAGATCTTCCACAGGGTCAAAAAACGGCTCTATCCTATTGTCTTTATAGCCAATAAGAATAGACTCCATGGTCGCACTCATGCGTGTATCACCCCATTCAAAACAAATTTGCGCAGGGTGGAACTTATTACCATACAACGAAATATCAAAATTATCCGCATTGGTCTCCATGAGTCCAACTGGGGCGGCCAAGGCTTTTTCGCCTTGGGTTTTTGCCAAAGCGGGGGCGACCTTCGAGATACGCATGGCCAATTTCAATCGTAACGAATTTGCGTATTTTGCCCATTTGGAAACGTCGCCGCCAAAACTGGCATCAAAAGCTTTCAAACCTACGTAGTCCGTATTTGCGGCGAACACTCCTATAATTCGGTCAAGATCTGCAAAAAAAGCGGTATAGAGGGTTTCTTCGCTATCGTAAGAACCATCGCCATCGGGTCCGTACTGCGTATAGATGACAGGACCATAATAGGCGGACACACGTGACATTGATAATATTTTTATCAGTTTGGCCCACTCTACAAAGACGGGTTGATCACTTGACTCTGCGATACCAATTACCTGATTGGCTGGAGCCATTACATTATTATATTCCCTAGCCCAGTATCCGTTCCATCGAATGTAATACGTAGTGTTATTGATTCCTCCTGTAAAAGGTGTTGGGGTTGCCAAATGTTGCGCAAACGTCACATTCGTAAGATTATGATCAACCTGGTTGCCAAAAATCTGGCCAAACATGGAAGGATAAAACGATCCCACATTGTTAAAATCCTGTTCCAATGACGTATCCGTTATTTGATAGGGATTGGTGTTTGTCTCTATAAAATCGTCGGTACAGGCACTTAATCCCAGTATCGCACAAATAAGATATATAAATTTTTTCATGTCTTTTTTTTTAAAAAGTTACTTTAAGATTAAACCCATACGTGGCCGTAGAGGGCAGGTTGAAATTATCTAAGCCTTGAGCATTTCTATTGGTACTCATTGCCAACTCAGGATCAAAGGGAGCGTCTTTATAGATAAAGAATAAATTATTAGCGATAATGGATAGGGTAGCCCCTTGAATAGGCAGGTTCAATTTCTCTACGTTAATGTTATAGCCCAACGACATTTGGCTCAAATTTATGTTGGTACGATCATAAACATAGGCTTCGCCCACACCGTTTCGATCGCCAATGGCCCTGAACCATGTTTCGGCATCTACCGTAGTAACCGCCGCACCGGAAGCCTGGTCAACCCCGTTGACGGTGACACCTCCGGCATCCCTTGCATCGGCAGTACGTTGCGATACCCCGGCGCCATCGAGCATACTTTCCGTTTGGCTAAAAACGTTTCCACCAATTTTTGAGGTGATAAGCATCCCCAAATTAAACCGGCCCATGGTTATACTGTTGTTCCAGCCTAAGGACCAATCGGGGTCAAGATTGCCGACCAGTTCCCTAAGTTCCGTTTTTCTGGGGCTGCCGTCCTCAAAGATAATTCGGCCTTGTTCATCCCTTAAGAACTTATAGACGTAGAGATCGTTAAAAGCGCCCCCTTCGACCAATTTTGAGGTATAGCCTTCGGAAGAACCTAAATTAATTTCCCTTTCGTCATCAGGGCCTATATCGACGATTTCATTTTTGTTTGTGGCAAAATTAAAGGCCGTTACCCATTGAAAGTTGTCATTGCTTACCGGGGTGACACTAAGCGTAAGCTCTACTCCTTTATTGGTGATTTCTCCAGCATTAATAAACCGTGAGGTATAAATACCTTGCGAGAGCGGATCGGATGCATCCACGGGAACACTAATGAACTGATCCGTACTGGTCAGGCTATAGTATGTGAAATCAAGGCCCAGACGATTTTGAAAAAAACGAAAATCCGCTCCGTATTCCAAACTGGTTATGATTTCCGGTTTACCGTCGTTAAACGGCGCCTGGGTGTTTCTATCTACCCCTCCATTGGCCGAGATATTGTGTTGAGGAAATATACGGTTATATGGTACCTCGTTGGCCACCTGGGTATAGGAAGACCTAAGCTTGGCAAAACTGACCGCTCCGCCCATATCGAACATCTCGCTTAAAATGGCCGTTAACCCAAAAGCGGGATAAAAGTACGAATCGTTACCTGTCAATGCCAAGGTAGAGGCCCAATCGTTCCGACCGGAAACATCCAGGAAAAGCATTTCTTTATAACCCAATTGGGCGTTTAAAAAGGCACCTTGTTTGATTTCTTCGCCATTAGTAATGGATGATACAGGAACATTTGTCGGTAAATTTTGAAAAAAGAATTCATTTGGGTATAGTAAACCCAAAGTTCCAGTATTGACAGCTACTCCGATACCGTATTTGGTTTTTTGATAGCTGGCCCCCAATATCGCATTAAAGGTAATAGCATCGCTCAAATCGGTGTTGTAGCTCAAGATTGCATCCGTGTATACCAACTGGTCTTCATATTTACGATAATCCCAAGCACCGTTGGGGTGTACATTCGTGCTATTTGAAGTGGCGGCATGCTGCTGCTCGCGCTCTTCGGATGCGTAGTCATAATTTCCCCTGACCTGTACATTGAGATTGTCAAGTATGTCCCACTTGACCGTTGCATTGGCAATGACCCTTTTCGAATCGTCAGTTCTTGGTTCCTTATTGATGATCCAATAGGGGTTCGATTGATGGTGATCCGATACGAACCAGTTTTGTCCCATTAAATTTCGATCACTATTAAAAATTTGATAGTTGTCTTTAAAATCATAGAAGTTACGATTTCTCGGGAACATATACAGTCCCGTCAAGGGGTTGAGATAGTACCCCGCGGGCAATCGATTTTTAGTTTCTTCGATTCCCATAATTACACCCGACGAAACCGTTACCTTGTCGTTAAAAAATTTGGTTGACTGCTTAAAAGTAAAGTTGTGCTTCTTGTATTTGTTTTGGGGCGTAATTCCCGAGGCAGTTATATTGGCATAGGAAAAATAGGCCGTTGTCTTTTCGTTTCCACCACTTATGCTAAGCGAATTATTGAAAGTATGTCCCGTCTGAAAGAAATTCTCGACATATTCACTAGCATAATCACCCGGTGTGGTGGACCAGCTTTCCTTGGCAGTACCAACAGCCCCATACTTAAATTGTAAATCGGGCAATTCTTGGTAATGTTCAAAGGAGTAGCCCGTATTCAAAGATACTACGGTTTTGCCTGCGGAACCTTGTTTTGTAGTAATGACCACAACCCCATTGGCACCTTGGCTACCATACAGTACTGCGGCGTTCGCACCCTTTAGGATACTGATGCTCTCAATATCGTCAGGGTTTATCGCTGAAAGGCCATCGCCACCATCGGTTCCTCCCCACATACCTGGTTGGCCACCTTTGTTGTTGGCCATAGGAATACCGTCGACCACAAAAAGGGGCGTGCTATCACCACTTAGGGATTTATTGCCCCGAAGTACGATTCTGGTAGATCCCCCGGCGCCTGAGCTACTTTTTTTGATTTCAACACCGGCAGCCTTGCCAGAAATACTGTTCATAAAGTTCGGGTCACGAGTTTTAGTCAACTCGTCGGACCTTACGGTCTGTTGTGCATACGTAAGGGTTTTTTCCTCACGTTTAATACCCAAGGCCGTTACGACAACTTCGTCGAGTTGACTGGCGTCCTCTACCATCACAACATCAATAGTGTTCGAGGCTCCAACGGGTATGCTTTGACTTTTGGTGCCGATATAGGAAAATACCAAAATGTCACCTTCGGTAGCATCAATGGTATAATTGCCGTCAAAGTCGGTCTGGGTGCCGTTCGTGGTGCCTTGAACCAAAACATTCACTCCCGGTAGGGGAGAACTGTCCGTCGAACTGGTAACCGTGCCGGTCACTGTTTTATTCTGCGCTATTAAGGGAAAAGAGCCCAGTAAAAGCGTAAAAAATAAAAGTAATTTCCTAGTCATAATGTTTGGTTTTTCATTAGAATGTTAATTTAACATATTTTTAATATTAGGCGAATATATGATTTTTTTCCAAATCCCCACCTACCCAATGCCAATAGGGTATAATTTTTATTTTAAAATTGACAACATGTAAGAAATTAATTATAAAACACAAAGATTTGTTTTATATATATATATGGAATAGAAGGATTATTATTGCTAAATAGAATTCCGCCAGTTAATCATAGAGTGGCGGGATAAAATCTGATTATTACGCTTAGAGGAATTAATTAGTTTGTAGTGCTGTGGCTTACCAGAATAGCACATAATTCTTCCAGAACTTTGTAATTTGTTAATTTTATATCATAATCTTATTTAAAGTTCGTATCCAATTTCCGCTAAAAATATTTTTCCGGTCCTTAGTACTGTATCCTCTTTTTTCAAGAATGGCATCGAATTTTTGCAGATCGGCAATGGTATCTATATCATGAGGCGTTTGTTCAAGGCCGAACAGACCATCCAAATCACTGCCAAAGCCGATATTATGGCTGTTGCCGGCCAATTGGCAGATGTGGTCGAAGTGGTCCACCAAATGTTCCATACGGATGTCGCGTTCCTTGGGATCATCCCTTCCCAATTGAAAATCGGGGTAGAGCATCCAAGTATCCAAAGCACCTCCTATAATACCGTTGCGTTCAATAATACAGCGGATCTGATCATCGGAAAACTGGCGTTCTCCAGGAACGATGCTCCTACAGTTCTGGTGGCTGGCGACGACCGATCCCTGAAAAATGTCCAAAGCTTCAAAAAAGCCCTTGTCGGTCAGGTGGGTCAGGTCTAACTGAATAGGGAGTTGGTGCATTTCCTTCAGCAATTCTTTTCCTATGGATGTCAAACCGCTGCCGTCGGAATGCGTACCGGCGGCGTATCTGCCCGGACCAAAATGAGAGATTCCGATGGAACGGAGTCCCAGTTCATGATAGGTATGCAGATAATCTAGGTTGACGATAGAATCCGCCCCTTCAAGGGCAAGGATATAACCAATCGGTTTTTTGTGATTTTCTTCGGGGTTTTCCGTCCAAAATACTATATGTTCGGACAATGCTTTTTTTGTGGTAATCTGTACCATTTCTCCCGAGGCCTCCATTTCGCGGTACCAAGCCAGTTGGCATTGCGCATGCGCATAAGCTTGCCGGGGCGAGTGCCATCCCTTTAATGCCATGGTGTGCAAGGGACTTCCGTTTTCTGAATGCCGCGAAATTAAAGTGGCGAGTACGAGACCCACGTTACCTTCACGGAGCTCGGGCAACGCTACGGTACCTTGGCCGCGGTCTTGATAATCTTTCCATCCCAAACGTCGTTCTTTTTCCCTGATTTCGTTCACTGATAGGGTTAGGTCGCGGTTCAGGGTCATCGCATTGGTGGCCAAGTCTAAATGGCCGTCTACGATAAGAGGTACTTTAGGAGTATTTTTCAAGGTCTTATATTTAGTTTATTAATAAAGGAACAAACAAATTTGGGATTTTAGCATAGCTATTTCTATATCCTTAATATAGAGGTGCCATAGAAGCCTCATTCCGATAGCTCTTAGGAAGGAATATCGGTCATTTCTTCGGCGTACTTTGCGGACAGGCGGTTCATATCAAAGGCAAATCGCTCAAAGGTATCTTCCCATTTTTTCGCTTCTTCGGGGGTGTAGTCATAAAAGCCTTTTCCGTTGAAAACGCCATTTCCGTCCGCTTTGGCGATGTCGTCTATCAATTTCGGAACGGTAGTTTGGTTGCTCAGTTCGGGAAAAGGTCTTTCATTACGGCATGGTAGGCTTTTAATCCCGTTAGGTCCATATAACGGAAAAGTCCGCAGAAC
>RCMY010005837.1_pt1 | contig 10386 bp, 4 predicted proteins | sample 2041341 | NCBI WGS metagenome assembly RCMY01 (sample SAMN09708234, study PRJNA481090) | Marine sediment metagenome, whole genome shotgun sequencing project.
ACTTTTCAGGCGGCAGGAGGCGAAGTCGGCATTCGCAAACTGGTTGATGCGTTCTACGACACGATGGAGTCTGAATCCGAATACGCCACAATCATGGGATGGCACCCGGCAGACCATGGCCTTTCACGCGACAAACTCGCGCGCTTCCTGTGCGGCTGGATGGGCGGACCGCGACGCTACCAAGAGAAGTACGGCCCGATCAGCATTCCAGGTGTGCACGCGCATTTGCATGTTACCGAGAAGGAACGCGATCAATGGTTAAGTTGCATGGCTAAAGCCTTGGCGCAGCAGGATTATCCCGATACTCTGGTCAACTATTTACTGAAACACCTGTATGTACCGGCTGAGCGCGTGCGTGTAACAAGTCGGAAGCAATGATCCCCGCATTATCTACTTTACATATAGTCGCTATAATATTGTTTTATTTCTATTTTTCAATTCTAGAATTCACTTTAAGTACATGCATCTGACCTGCATTGGTGATCTATCGTTACTATGGCTTGAATTTTTTACCTTGGCCGAGGTGCGAGGTATAAGCTAACGGTTGTTGTATGCTGCATTTACAGAATCGAAAACAACAGCCTCTCGCAGGAGTCAGACACATCAATATTTCAGCCACCGGCAAGCGAATTTCATTAGCTCTTGTGATTGCGACGGTTGTCGCACTCGCGCTATTCAAGCCGATGGACGACCTGGGCGGCGAATACGTTGACGACGCGTTCCAGCGCGCGCTGCTGGGTTTTGCTATTGCACGCGGTCTCAATGGCGTTATCTCTGTTGCACAGGGCACCGAGATCGCCTTTCAACCGGCGGGAGTTGGAGTCAACTTTGCACCGGGACAAATTCTCGACCCCATCAATGATCTTGTCGAGCGCTTCTCGTGGGTCATGCTGTTGGCAAGCAGTTCACTAGGAGTACAAAAGACCTTGTTGGCCACGAGTGGTTGGATTGGCCTTGGCATTCTGGTCACAGTGGCGGCGGCCGCCTTCCTGCTGACGCGCTGGAAAGGTCTCGGCAGCAACGAGACGTTAAAACGCGTTGCAGCACAGTTCTTTCTGTTAACACTTTTGCTACGTTTTATGATGCCGGTGGTAGCACTTAGCAACGAGTGGTTTTACCAGCAATTTCTCAGCGACCAATACGAGCAGTCAGCCGAACAGCTGGAAAATATAAGTCAAGAAATAGGCGAAATAAACGACGAAGTCATGCAAGACAGCAACCCAGAGCCTGGCAGCAATGCATTGGTCGACCGAGCCAAACAGTTGTATCGCTCAACGGTAAGAAAGGTCGATTTCGAGCAACGGTTGGAAGACTACAAAGCGGCAGTGCAAGACCTCAGCGAAAATGCTATCAATCTCATTGTCGTGTTTACGATGCAAACCGTCGTGTTACCGCTGCTGTTCTTATGGGTTGCTCTCACGCTGGTTCGGCGTTTGCTACGCTAACGGTTTTACGCAATTTTGTGCAAATCGTGCGAGCCGTTCACAGCCCTCTTTGAGAGTATTCAATGGCTGCACTAAAGAGAATCTGATGTGTCCTTGGGTACTGGTACCAAACGCACTGCCTGGCACTACCGATACGTTTTCGGCATCGAGCAGGTTTTCTGCGAAACGTATGTCGTCGCTGTCAAATGCTGTGACATCGATCATCACAAACATACCCGCCTCTGGCCGGTGGCAAGACAAGCCCGCTATTTGATTTATTTGCGTCACGACATAGTCGCGGCGTTTTTTGTACTCCGCGCGCATTTCCTGCACGTAATACTCGTCGTTGCTAAGCGCAAAGGCGGCAGCGTCCTGAATAAACTGCGGGCAGCCAAACAGTGACGCTGTCGCATAGTTTTCCAGGTGCTGCATTAAATCAGTGGGGCCCACTGCCCAACCCATGCGCCAACCGCTCATAGCATGCGATTTAGACAGGCCATCGATCATCACCAGGTTGTCCAGCCGCTGCGCAGAAGCACGCAGCGAGACATGCGGTTTGTCGAAGGTAAACATGGAATAGACCTCATCGCATACCAGCCAGAGACCCTGGTCATAGCAAAATTCCGCCAGCCCTTGCAGCGTGTGCTTCTCAATAATGGTGCCGGTAGGATTGCCCGGCGTGTTGACAAACACAAGCTTGGTGCGCGGTGTGACCGCCGCTTTTATATCGTCCAATTGAGGCTGAAAGTTGCGTGACGGGTCGGTAGGAACCGGCACAATGGTCGCATTTAGCGCCTGCATGATGCCGGGATAACCGACATACATCGGGTCGGGGATGATGACTTCATCGCCTGAGTTGAGCAAACAACTCATCACCGCGAAGATCGCGGCTGTAGCACCAGGGAATATGGCAACCTCCTCCGGCGAACACGGATACGGCGAGGTACGAGATTCATAGTCGGCTACCGCGCGCCTGAAGTTTAGCTCGCCAAGCGCCGGCGAATAATGGGTGCGCCCTACCCGCATGTGACTCACAGCGTTGTCGATAATGGGGTCGGGAGTACGAAAGTCAGGGTCGCCTATCGATAACAACACAACGTCGTCGCCTTGACGCTGCTTCTCTAATGCGCGGTAGTGTACATTCCAGCCGCTGGATTCATCGTTATTCAGTCGTTCAGCCAATTGGCTGAAGTGCGGGCGAAATGGCGTGGCGGTCATGTGAACCTCTGGGTGACGGTCGTCAGAGACTGATCTTATCAAAAAGATATCGGAAACGCCCATTCGCGACTAAAGTCGCTCCCACAACACTGGCCGAAGCAATTGTGGGAGCGACTTTAGTCGCGAACGCTGGCCTCCGCATAGGGCCGCAAAATTGAGCTGCCATTGAACTGCGCATCAAGCACTGCAATAAACGTGTAAACGCCGATGAGCTTACGATTCAGGAACAAAAACTCCTTGGGTGGAATACGAAAGTAACGACTAAACGACGACTTCGCCGCGCGCTTGGCTATGCGCGTTGGCAGGTCGCTGTCTTTCCATTTGTATTGACCTTCTGCGTTGAGCGCATACTCGGGCACGGTGTCGGCTTCAAACACCAGCGGTTCAATAATGCCAGCGCACACTTCGGTGAACGATTCGCGCACGTCGTCAGGGTAGTCGGCTTTGATAAAATCCAGCGCTATAGCGGCCCGTTGCACCTTCGCAAGATCGTTTTCATACGCGCCAATAATCATATCTTTAAGCGGCTGCAAAAACGCCTGTTCGTAACGCTGTACCGCGCCAAAATCCAGCAGCACAATTTGATCGACGCCGCCCTCGTCTTCGGCAATTCGAATTCGGTAATTACCAAAGTTGGGATCGGTCTGAATTTCGCCCCAGTCGAATACTTCACGCAGAAATAGTTCTAATGCCTGCGCGCCCAGAGTGTCGCGCCGCTGCTGCGGCAAGGCTTGCACCTCTTTGCTGCTCAGGCCGTAGCCAGACTCATAAGACATAGTCAGCACGTGCGACGTCGACAACTGCGGGAACATTTCCGGCACCACGAAGCGCTCGTCTTGCTGCAGCATTTCGCGGAAGCGCTGAGTGGTTTCAAGCTCAATGCTATAGTCCACTTCGCGGTGCAACATGACACGTACCTCTTCTAACCAGGCACTAAACTCTTCGGTTGCCGTTATCAGATTAGCCATTTTCAGCATCGTAGCGACCGAGTCGACGTCGTTGTCAACCGTTTCAGCAACACCAGGATACTGAATTTTCATGCACAGTTGCTGACCTGTTTTTCTATCGGTCGCTCGATGTACCTGTCCCAATGACGCGGCCCCAATGGGCTCTTGCTCTATATCCAGATGCTGCAGTTTTTCCTCGCCCAGCTCTGCTTGTAACACTTTTTCAATACTCGACCAGTGCAGCGCAACCGTGCGGTCCTCCAGCGTGTGCAGCGCCTCGGTTACCTCGGCCGGCAGAAAATGCTCGCCGTAGAGCGCCATCATCTGACCTATTTTCACCGCGCCACCTTTTAGGTCGCCGAGTTCTTTGACCAGATGGCGCGCTTCTTCCGACAGCATACGCTGACGCCGGTTAGCCTTGCCCTGCTTGCTGCCAAGCCAAAGACCCGGCGCCTGCGCCATCATGCGACCGCCTGCCAGCAAACCAGAGCGGGTAAAGCTCAGACGGCGTTCAAAGCTACCTGTCTTGATGCGGTGAACATTCTTGGGTTTATCAGGAGTACGTTTATCTGTGCTGGGTTTATCTTCAATGGCCAAGCGGTTTCCTTAGAAAATCTTGTAAAAACAGATCAACTATTAGAAGTGTTGGGCCAGGTTTTGTGAAGTGATTTTTTCGTTAACCGTCTACGCGACGGATATTGGGGCTATTGTCACGCAATATTGAATTTTTCGAAGGCCTCTTGCCACTGAGCGTTCAGTAAATCGGCAACGAGGTGCGCCGGCACCGGGCGACTGAACAGGTAACCCTGCACTTCGTCGCAGCCCATACCGCATAACTGCGTTAACTGAGCCTGCGTCTCCACGCCCTCGGCAACCACAGATAGGCCCAGGCTTTGGCCCAGCGTGATAATAGTTGATGCGATACTGGCGTCGCGCTCATCGGTCTCAATACCCATAATAAAGCTACGATCGATTTTCAAGCTATCAAGCGGTATTCGCTTCAAATAGTTTAGCGAGGAATAGCCCGTACCGAAGTCGTCCATCGCCACTTTTACACCGTGCCGGCGCAGCTTCTCCAGAATTTTTATTGCACCTTCCATATCTTCCACTACAGTGGATTCGGTAATTTCCAGCGCTAATAGCCGCGGGTCAAGTTCGGCCGCCACCGCCATCGATAGCACCTGATCGACCAACTGTTTCTGCTGGAACTGTACAGGCGAAAGATTGACGGCAATGGTCAGTTCGCTTTGATGCTCGCGATTCCAGGCGGCAGTTTGCTGCATTGCCTCACGCAACACCCAATCACCAATAACGTTAATCATCTGGGTTTTTTCAGCGATAGGAATAAAGTCACCGGGCGGCACAAGGCCCTTGACAGGATGGTTCCAGCGTACCAGAGCTTCGAAGCCGGTAATGGTAGCTTCTTTCAAACATACCTTGGGCTGATAATACAGTTCAAACTCTTGCCTCTCGATCGCGTGGCGCAAGTCGCTTTCAAGCTCCAACTGGCGCACCGATGCTTCGTTCAACTGTTCGGAGAAAAATTGGAATCTATTGGGTCCTTTTGCGCTTTTGACGTGGTGTCGGGCAATGCTGGCGTTGTTTAGCAGCACGGACGCGTCTTCGCCATCGGCAGGGTAAACACTAATGCCTACATTGGCTGTGATACCCACTTGATGGCCAGCGATATCGACCGGTTCGCTCAATACTTCAAGTATACGCTTAACAATCCAGGTGATTGATTGTACGTCGGTGACATCGGTTAGTAGCACACCGAACTCGTCGCCGTTTAGCTGCAATATGGTCGGCGCTGTTTGATCAGCCGCTATTAATGCAACGGAGTCAGATTCGCGCAAGGTATGATTAAGGCGCGCCGCCGTTTCAAGTAATAAACGGTTACCAGCTTCGGGCCCAAGTGTGTAATTGATTTTGCGGAATATATCCAGGCTTAGAGACAACACGGCGGCAACACCAGTACCGCGTCGTGTTCTGGCCAGCGCCTGATCGATGCGGTCGCAAAACAGTTGTTTCTCCGGCATATCTCCCAAGCTAGTCATATCGCCCGGCTGCTCGGCTACCGTTGTTTCCGCCGCTGCCGGTAAGTGAATATGCGCGTTCTTTTTCAAGTCCTGGACGTTATCGTCGTTGGAAGCTTCCTGGCCGATGAGTATATCGTCGAGGTAGCCGTCTTGCGCCGAGCCTTCCGCAAGCTCTTGCGAAAGATGGCTATGCCAACTCACAACTTTATTACGGCCGCTGCTTTTAGCGAAGTACAGTGCCTGGTCTGCCTCGCAGACCAGCGCCTCGGTATTCTCAGCGCCGAACATTACCGAGGAGACACCAAAGCTTGCTGTCAAGTTTTGCAGCGGCCCGAAGCGTGCCTCGCCTCCGGTTTCAATCTCGTGACGAACCCGGTCGGCAATGCCCGCGGCCATCTCAATTTGTATGTTGGGCAACACAACACAAAATTCTTCGCCGCCGTAGCGGCTAACCAAGTCTACGTCTCGCATGTTGGATTTGAGAATAGCGGCGACGGCTTTAATCACCTTATCGCCAACGCTATGGCCGTAGGTGTCGTTAACCGCCTTAAAGTGATCGATATCTACCATCAAGCAGCTGAGTTCGCCGCCCGACTCTTTGGCTTTCGCGAACAGCGGATCAAACTCTTCATTCATGGCCCGTCGATTCAGGCAGTTGGTGAGCGGATCACGCGTTGCCAGTACTTGCAGCTTTTCGTTCTGTGACTCAACCTCTTTTTGCGTTTCCTCCAGCTCCGACAACATGGTTTGCAAGGCCGTGTTTTTATGCTCCAGCTCGGTTACGTCGTCGAATGTAGAGAGCACACCGCGGCTGCTGCCGCTGTCGTCTAATATAGGCGCGCTGTTGACCATAAAAATGCGCTGCGGCTGTTTATTCTCACCCAGGGTAAGTCGCACTCCCGTATGGCTATTACCGTCACTAAAAACGCGGTTCCAGGGCATATAGTCAGTGTCGGGCTTTTTATCGGTATCGGGCCAGATCCAGTTTAAGTTTGAGGCCTCCCTACCCAAGAGGCTGTCTAGCGATTGCTCGGCTTTTTCCTGAAACACGGCGTTGGCGAGCACAATATGGCCGTGTTCATCCAGAATCAATACACCTTCAGCCAATGCATCAAACGCGGCTTTGACCCGCGCCGGAACAACACCAGAGGGGTCAAGTTCGCGCAGTGCGCGCTGCATAAAAAAGCGGTAACCAAAAAATCCGAGTAACGCAACGAATACAATCAGGCCGGCAAACGATTGATTGAGTAAAAAGTGAATGCCGCCTTTGGTCAGCGGCGTGAAGCTAATTTCGACGGCGGCCCACGGCTTGCCGTGATTAAAGATTGGAACCACGACGTAGTTAGCAGTCGATTTTTCGCTGCTGGCACCACGCCACAAGCGATCGTGATCGCCGGCGCGCGACGCAATAGTGCCATCGGTCATGCGCAGGGCGGCTGACTGAACATCGTCGTTGCGCGCGACCACGGCTTTGATCGTTTCGTTAATAGAGGTTAGTGCGCCGCTGTTGGCGGCTGAAGAAAACTGCACTGCCAGCGTTTCGCACAATTTTTTGCGCGCCTCTAAGCGGGTGCTGGCGGAATTTGGCATCAGGCCCAGCATATCACTGGCGAACAGAATGCTAATCGTTAGCATCATAAGCCCCAGGCTCAGGCGCGTCGCCGGCTTAATGCGCAGCTTCATGGGGTGCTAGATTCATGCTTTAACGATCCATTGTTAGCCTGAAACAATCTATCAACAGCAGCCTGGCTGCTATCTGACTCGACGACGTCTTTTGCCGCCCGATTGCCAGTCATTACCTTATCCTTTGTTGCAAGTATAGGTAATGGATCGAAACCCTTCCACAATGGCATAGTAGACAGCAAACTGGCCAGCAATGAACCGCCGCGCAGTAGCCAAGTAACGACGCCAGCCGAGGCCGTGAGGGTTGAACCTGCCATTATTTTGACGATGAGTTCATTTTCTTCCTGTTCTGCAGAGAGATCGTTCATCTCCTGCTCCATTTTTTCCAGCTGTTCCCACAAGCCGTGGTCTGCCATCACGCTGTTAAGCGCTTCGCTGTCCATGGCTGGTGCCGCTTTCCTGTTTGAATTTTCCAGTGCTGGTGGTACTTTGAAGTCTACTACTATCGGTTTCAGTTCCGCGACGTTGGCGGACTCTGTCGGCACAAAAAAATCAGCAACTGATGCCGAAGCCGGCTGACCGGGCTGCTGATTGGTTTTTTCTACAACGATGCTTATAGCCTCGTCGGTGCCGTCGTTACTGCCGCCGCCGCTAAGACGGCGATCGAAGCGATCTTCGTCGTTGCTTGCCGGCGCTACAAAACTATTGTCGCCGCTCTCGCTTTCTTCACCGGTCGTGAACGTTGTCGTGATGACTGAATTGGAATTAATCGGCGGTGATATTATTGTGGATTCACGATTGGCGCTCGTGTCAATGTCAATAATGGTGTTGGGTTCGGTATGCAAAGCCTGCGCAACAATAGTGAAAGACTGAATACTGCTGCTGCCGTCTGAGGATACCGCACGCACGACAATCGCATAGCTTTTCGTTACTTGTGCGTCGAGCGGCGCGTTCAATGTCACAACGCCGGTGCTGCTGTCGATCGCAAATAGACCGCCCGCGTCATCGTCAAGGCTGTAAGTAATAGTATCGTTTACATCGGCATCTTCAGCAGTGACCGTAATGCCAACCGGCGCGCCCACGGCAGCATCTGCTGGAATCATATTTTCGGTGCGATCCGCGTCGCCGACCGGAGAAACGTCAAACTCTGCGATGTCGGTCAGATTGATAGTTATTGTTGCGAAACTCGACTGCGCTGGCGTTCCGTCGTCCGTTACCTGAATGGTCAGCGTCAATGCTGGATTCAATTCGTAGTCTAAGGCGCTGTTGTCGGCGACCTTGATCTCACCCGTTATGGAATCAATAGTGAATGTCGCAGAGCCTGTTCCACCTGTGATGCTAAAGCTGTGACTGTCATCCGCATCGGGATCACTAAACGCGACAGTGCCGACTGCAAAGCCAGTTGGGCTGTTTTCAGTGACGGTAAACACTTGGTCGTTGAGTGTTGGCGCGTCGTTTTGCGGGGTGACCGTTAAACTCACTGCGGCCACATTAGACGTTGTCCCATTCGCATCATTTATCGTATAAGTAAAACTGTCACCAACGGTCTCACTCCCATCGTGAGAAAAATCCACGGTGCCATCGGTGTTGACAACGATAGTTCCGTTCGCAGGCCCACTGACCAGGGTGATGCTATTAAGATCCAAGCCATCATCGACATCGCCGTCGTTGGCCGCCAGGTTTAGCGCGATCGTTGCCCCTTCGTTCACCGCAAAGTTATCGGCTGCCGCCACCGGCGCGTCATTGACACCATCGACGACAATGGTCACCGTGGCTGAATCGCTACCACCGTTGCCGTTTCCGTCGCTGACGGTGTAGCTGAAGCTGTCGGTAGTGGAGTCGCCGGCCCCTAATGACTCGTATTGATCGTTGGGGTCATAGGTAAAGCTGCCGTCGGCATTTACGCTAAGCAAGGCCCCGGAACTCAGGGTGATTTGGGTGTTGACGTTCGCAGCGACTGCGTTCACTGCACTGACGTTAAGGGCGTCACCATCGACGTCCATATCATTGCCTAGCAGGCCGTGACCAACGCTGACGCTGAGAGGAGTAGTCTCCGTGGCTATATATTTGTCGAAACCCGAGACCGACAGAGTTTGGACTTGCGCCGCGGTCAATGCGTAGTTATACACGCCAACGTCATCGATGCGCCCGTCGAATGCCTTATCACCGTCAGTGGGATTTGCGCCTATGTAAACAGGCGTAGTCGCGTCTGTATCGAGCGCGCCGCCAACCGAGTGAATGGCGCTGCCTACCTCTACTCCGTCCAGCAACAACTTCATCTCGCCGCTTGCCGCGTCATAGGTGGCAGAGGCAAAGTGCCATTGGTCCGTGCTCAAGGCGCCGCTCGACGCGACCAGCGTGTCGGTCGTGCCACCCGCACTGATGCGCAGCCGTAGCCTGTGCTCGCTACCCACATCATCGGTGCTGAGCATCCATAAGTGATCCTGGCTTGCACTGCCGGTCGCCCGAGAGATCAGGCGTTGGTCAGATGTTTCGAAGTCGTCGGCGTTGAACCATGCCGAGAGTGTTAGACCGGTGCCGTTCACATCGATAATGCCGGCGTCGACATGATCGTCAATGCCATCAAAGTCTGCGGCCGTGTCGCCTGTGCCAATACCGGTCGCTCCCAGCGTCGCACCGTTGTACGTCGCATTGTGATTGCCGGTTTCGTCCACGGCAGTAGAACCGGTGGACTCTCCGAGGCGCCAGTAAGCGGTAGGGTCAAGACTCAGAGGGTACTCAAGGCCGTCATCGCGGGCGACGGGGTTATCATTTACTGAATTAACCGTGATGGTAGCCGTAACGCTGTTGCCACCCAAGCCTACCGCATCGGCTTGCGTAGCAGCTTGTGCATCGAAACTTGCATTGCCATTAAAGTTGGCGCCGGGTGTAAACCGCAATCCCGCGTTGCCTTGGGCAGCGCTAATAAAATCGCCTTCGTTGATCACGCTGGTACCGCTATTCTGGTACAGCCTGCCGCCTGCAATATTGGTGATCCTAAAATGTGTTACCTCAGCTCCATCAACCGTATTTTGGGTAATCACTAATCCCGAGTTCGTTTGCACGTCTTCATCGGTTATAGCATTAGTCACCGAGGGGGTATCGGCCACGGCTGTGACGGTGATAGCGACAGTT
>RCMY010005838.1_pt1 | contig 10383 bp, 7 predicted proteins | sample 2041341 | NCBI WGS metagenome assembly RCMY01 (sample SAMN09708234, study PRJNA481090) | Marine sediment metagenome, whole genome shotgun sequencing project.
GCAAGGCTCTGCGACTTCGCCAACAATATTTCCTGGTGTCGGCCAGTCTCCAGGATGCCATGCGTATCTGGTTCCAGAAGAACGCCGGGTTTGACGGATTTGCTGACGCGCATTGTTTTCAGCTCAATGACACACATCCGAGTCTGGCCGTCGCCGAACTGATGCGATTGCTGGTGGATGAACACGATATGTCCTGGGATGATGCCTGGTCGATCACGACCCGTGTCATGGCTTATACCAACCACACGCTGTTGCCCGAAGCTCTGGAATGCTGGTCGCTGGCGCTGATTAGCGGCCTGTTGCCAAGACCTACCGAAATCATTCAGGAGATCAATCGACGTTTTCTGCTGGAAGTAGAGGTCAGAATGCCCGGTCAGCTGCAACAGCACGCCGATATGTCCATCATCTCCTTCGATGAGCATCCTGTCGTGCGGATGGCTCACTTGGCTATCGTCGGGAGTTTCTCGGTCAATGGCGTGGCGGCCCTGCATTCAAAACTGTTGCAGGAAGGGTTGTTCAGACATTTCAACGAGCTTTGGCCCGAGCGCTTCAACAACAAGACAAATGGCGTGACACAACGTCGCTGGCTGGCGTATTGCAATCCCTTGCTGAGCAGTCTTCTGAACAAGACCCTTGGCGACCAGTGGGTCAGCAACCTGGAGCAGTTGGAGCAATTGATTCCAAAGGCTGATGACACAGCCTTCCAGCAGCAGTGGAACAGCATCCGGAGGCAGAACAAACAGGCGCTGGCCAGTCTGGTTTCAGAACGCACCGGTGTCACGGTCAATGCCCACATGCTTTTCGACATTCAGGTTAAACGCATGCACGAGTACAAGCGGCAACTCCTTTGTGTTCTGCATGTAGTACATGTCTATCTAGACCTGATCAATGGTAAAGAGCATTCGCCCAGGTTCGTACTCATCGCCGGCAAGGCGGCGCCGGGGTACTACATGGCCAAGTCGATCATCAAGCTGATCAACAACGTTGCAGACGTCATTAACAGTGACAAACGAGTGGTTGACAAACTCAAGCTGGTATTTCTGCCTGATTACAATGTGTCGGCCATGGAAGTCATCTGCCCGGCGGCAGACTTGTCAGAACAGGTATCCACAGCCGGCAAAGAGGCGTCAGGTACGGGTAACATGAAATTCATGATGAACGGGGCGGTGACCATCGGCACCCTGGATGGCGCCAATGTAGAGATTCGTGAGGCGGTCGGTGATGCCAATTTCTTTCTTTTCGGGTTGACGGTCGATCAGGTTGATGAATGCAGGAGCCATTATTCACCGTCTGCCATCATTGCGGCAGATGCGCGATTGACTCGTTTGTTCAATGCCTTTGACAGCGGCATGTTCGATGGCAGTGAGTCAGGGTTGATCCGCAATGTCATCGACGCGGCGCGCAGCGTCAATGATTCTTGGCTGACGGTGGCAGATTTGCCTGCCTATCTTGACACCCAGGCTCTGGTTGAAGAGGCATGGGAGGACTCAGCTGCCTGGACGCGTATGAGTATTCTGAATACTGCGCATAGTGCCAGATTCTCCACTGATCGGACCATGCGAGACTACAACCGTGACATCTGGCATCTGCAGCCGATGCGATTGCCGGAGTGATAAATAGATGATCAAGCTGTTAGCCGGGCGTAATTGGCCGCTGGGAACCAGCTGTGATAACAAGGGTGTCAACTTTGCCCTGTTCTCCAGGCATGCCAGCCGAGTTGAACTGTGTCTGTTCGATGCCACCGGTTCCACAGAGCTACAGCGACTCGAATTGCCGGTGCAGACTGACGGTGTCTGGCACGGATACTTGCCGGAAGAGAAGGCAGGGGCGTTATACGGTTACCGGGTTCATGGCCCCTATGAGCCGACCAACGGCCATCGATTCAACCCTCACAAGTTGTTGGTGGATCCCTATGCGCGCAAGCTGCACGGAGGCTTGATCTGGAACGATGCCAACTATGGTTTCATTCGCGGTCATGCCGATGCAGATCTATCATTTGACGTCCGCGACAGTGCGCCTTTTGTTCCGAAAAGTGTGGTCGTTCCGGAAACTCGGCGCATCGCTAAACGACACGCGCCGCATCTGAGTGGGGTGCACCAGACGGCACAGCGACCTGACCTGAGTGAGGCTGTCATCTACGAAGCGCACGTCAAGGGGATGAGCGCAAGATTACCGCAGTTGTCGACAGCACGGCGTGGCAGCTATGCCGCACTGGGGGCAAAGCCGGTTACCAGTTATCTCCAGACTCTGGGAGTGACGGCGTTAGAGCTGTTGCCAGTTCATACGTTTCTGGATGATGAATTTCTGGTGGCGAAGGATCTCGTCAACTACTGGGGCTATCAGAGCCTTTGTTTCATGACACCAGATGCACGCTATGCCTGTTCCGATGATCCTGTTGCCGAGTTTCGTGACATGGTCAAGGCACTGCACAAAGCAGATATTGAAGTGATTCTCGATGTGGTTTACAACCATACCGCCGAGGGTAACGAGATGGGGCCAACCTTGTGTTACCGCGGCATCGACAATCTGTCCTATTATCGACTTGAACGTAATCCTCGTTATTATGTGAATGACAGTGGTACCGGCAATACGCTGGCTGTAGAAAACCCGCGCGTCTTGCAAATGGTCATGGACAGCCTGCGCTTCTGGGCAACGGACATGCAGGTGGACGGTTTTCGTTTTGATCTTGCCTCGATACTGGGACGAGAGTTGCACGGATTTGATCGTGGTGCGGGTTTCTTCGATGCCATTGCACAGGATCCTCAGCTGGCAGATGTGCATCTGATCGCCGAACCCTGGGACATTGGACCGGGTGGTTATCAGTTGGGTCAGTATCCGGCACGCTGGTCGGAATGGAATGATCAGTTCCGCGACACGGCGCGCTGCTTCTGGAATTCACACGCCGACGTCTTGCCCGAATTTTCCGACCGATTGCTGGGTAGTAGCTCGGTGTTCGGATGGCAGAAGCGCAAGCCATCGGCCAGTGTCAATCTTATTACGGCCCATGACGGGTTCACGTTACGAGATACAGTCAGTTATCTGCACAAGCATAACGAGGCCAATGGCGAGGGAAATCGCGATGGCCATGGCAGCAACCATTCCAATAATTATGGCGAGGAGGGGGAGAGCGATGACCCGGGAATCAGATCGATTCGGGCGCGGCAGCAACGTAACCTGCTGAGCACGCTGTTCCTGTCCCAGGGTGCGCCCATGCTTCTGGGAGGCGATGAGCGCAATCGTACACAGCACGGTAACAACAATGCCTATTGCCAGGACAACGCATCCATCTGGATAGACTGGACTGAGACGGAAGAATCCAGGTCTACGCACGAATTTACCCAGCGATTGATTGCGCTGCGCGCCAATCAACCCGTGTTGCGTCGCAGCTGGTATCTGCATGGTGAGCATCGATCTGTCAGCACTGACTTGCCAGATGTTATCTGGCTGAACAGGTCTGCCCTGTTGATGAGCGAGTCCGACTGGCATAGCGCCAACGGGGCCTTTGTTGCGTTACAGCTGATGGGGGATGCGATCCCGGAAGGTGAGCATGTCGAACCTTCAGATACCTTGTTGCTGCTATTCAACGGCAGCAGGGACGATATCGAATTTCCGCTTGATACAGATCAATTGGCAGGTGCTGACTGGTTGCTGGAAATCGATACAGCGAATCCTGAGTGTATTAGCAAGAACGTCGAGCGTCAGATTGCCTGCCAGGCACATTCGGTGATCGTGCTGCGCCTGCGCGCTTGAGCACTGATATACTTCTGTCGATAGACAGGATCCGTACATCGACATATCATGAAGTCCAAGCTTCCCGCATCGCATCTGCTGCGTCATTTTTTACTGTTTGCACTGACAGTGCTGTTTCTCTTGACAGTGATTCGGGCCGCCTATGGGCTGTGGCAGTTCCCCAAGCTCTCGCAGACAGGCCAGGTCCTGCCTTGGTTCGTCGAGGGCCTGCGTTACGATGTGGCCTTGATCGGACTGATCTGTTTCATTCCCATCGTCGTGGGGTCCTTGTTGTCCACTCTGACAAGTACCCGTGTTCTGGCAAAGCTGATGATCAGCTGTTTTCTGGTGTGTGGACTGTTGCTGGTTCTCGTGCTAGAACTGATTACCCCATGGTTTGTTCAAACTCTGGGTCTGCGACCTGATATCGCGCTGTTGAGTCAGGTAGATCAACCCGTGACAGTGTTTGCCACGGTCGTGTCCGAGCAGGCGATACCGCTGTCAGTTGCCGTATTTCTGTGTGTATTGATCCTCGTCTCTTTCTGGGGCAGGCTGGAGATGAGACGCTTCCTCAAGTATCGCCTGTCGGTGCCCAGTGGCCTGACGTTGGCTTTCGTCGGTGGCCTGGTCTGCATCATTGCCATCAGATCTACTTCCGATCTGAGCAAACCGGGACTCTCGCCACAGGATGCGCGGATCAGTGAAGATTTCACGGTCAACGACCTCACCATGAACTCCGCCTACAAGCTTCTGTATTCGATTGTGCAGCCCGTGCCAGAGTCCACCACACAGTAGGGCGTAGCAGTGTAAGGCGCATTTCGCGCTCAATGTGTTCAGGAGACTATCAGGAGGAACACGTTCCGTTGTCAGTCCATGCTCGTACATAGTCAATATTGAAGCGAGCCGGAAATTCTGTTGTGGCATCGGGTGAGCCTGGCCAGGTGCCTCCGACCGCCAGGTTGAGCAAAAAATGGACGGGCCTGGTGTAATCAGCGGGCGTCGGGTGAGAAGCCTTCCATTCACCATCGAGATACCAGTTTACGGACTCCGGTGTCCAGACTGCGCTGTACACGTGAAAATCCTTTGTCAGGTCTGCCTTCATCGTATGATCGAAAGGGAAAGAAGTCAGTTCGCCGGTCTGGTTGGTGTGCAAAGTTGTATGGTATGTGTTGGGCTGATGTCCCAGGTTTTCCATGACGTCAATCTCTGGTAGCACCGCCACGCCCTCTGGCCATTGCTTGAAACTGGGCAACAACCAGAATGCGGACCAGAGTCCTTGCCCCTCGGGTAGCTGTGCACGAACTTCGAACCGGCCATATTGCTGTGAGAAACTTTTCTCAGTTGTCAGCACCCCAGACACGTAAGGTTGGCCTTCGACTACGCCGCGAAGTGCTCGAGGCGTAGGCATGGCCGTGATGCTCAGAATGCCCTCGTTGATGGAGAAGGGAGATACACCGTGCTGCTCGGGATCGATATAAAACTGTTGTTCATTGTTGATGATGGTTTCGCGAGGCCAGATGTACTGGGTACGCCAGAGCCCGTCAGGATTCCCATCATTCCATAAAGAGAGCTTGTCGAAAGGTTCCTCGAAGCTCATGTCCCAACAGCTGTTATCCAGTGCCTGTTTGCCGGACTGCGCCCACGTGTCCGAGTTCCAGGCGGTCAGAGCCGCCAGGAGGCAAAGATGTCCGTAGTTGATCTTGTTCATTGTCACAGTATCGCCCGTCCCGTCACTGGGATGAGCATTCCGAGGTTACGGTTTTGTTGGCGATCAATTTGCCGGAGGGTGTGCAGAGAACCAGTTCCACGCATGCTGGATGCTCTCTTTTACATCCCCATGAATGGGACTCCACTGCAATTCATTCATGGCTCGTGACGCATCGGCAACCAGCTCTGGTGGGTCGCCAGCGCGGCGCGCAACGCTGTTGTACGTGAAATCGACCCCGGTCACGAGCCGGCAGGCATCAATGATTTCAAGCACGGTATAGCCGCGGTTGACCCCCAGATTGAACTGTTCAGCGCCGAGTTCCGGCGTCTTCAGCATGCGCTCGAAGGCGGCAATATGAGCACTGCATAAATCGTTGACATGGATATAATCACGGACGCAGGTACCATCGCGGGTGTCGAAGTCACTACCAAAAACCTTGAGTGTTGTACCTGCCGGGTCGCCACCGGACTGAACCCGCAAGGCTTCGAACAGAATCAAGGGCAGAAGGTGGGTTTCCGGCTCATGCCTTTCTCCCAGACTGCCATCTTCTGCACATCCGGCCGCATTGAAATAGCGCAGGGCAATACTGCGAAGGCCATAGGCGACACTGTAGTCCTTGAGAATCTGCTCGACCATGAGCTTGGAATGACCATAGGGGTTGATTGGATTCTGCGGTGTGTCCTCGGTAATGGGCAGGCTTGCCGGCACTCCGTAGGTTGCACAGGTTGACGAAAACACGAACTTTTTGACCTCATGGCTGCGCATGGTATCCAGCAAGCATTGGGTGCCCGTGACATTATTATTGTAATACAAGGCTGGTTCGTTGACAGATTCACCTACGTAGGCCAGTGCTGCGAAATGCATGACTGCCTGAATGTCGTGTGATTCGAAGACTCGACTGAGCCGACTCGTATCATGCAGGTCGCCTTCGATCAGTATTCCGGCAGTGACCGTATCGCGGTTGCCGCGTTCAAGATTATCGTAGACCACGACATCAAACCCGCGCTGATCCAGCATGCGAACCATGTGGGAGCCTATGTATCCGGCGCCGCCGGTAACCAGTAAGGTTTTACTCACGTTTGTTCTCTTTCAGCTCTACGTTGTCGTCGCGCCAGCTTGCGCTTCATTGCATCGCCACCGTGTTTGTGGCCATGCCTGTTATTTTCGGGTGTATCAGCTTCGAACAGACTATTTCCAAGACTGTCCGTCAGGGGGCTTTCACGGCCGTCGGCCTGATTGATGATGGTAATGTTTCGACGCTCATTGAGCCGCTTTTTCAATGCGCGTGCCTGAGTGATACGTTCTCTGGAACGTGTCAACTTGCCGTTGAAAGTGGGAGGTAGCGAAAACGACATACGTACGGCTTGTGTGTGGCTAGCGGTCAGAGTGATCTGCTGCAGCATGCTGATCGGCAGAGCCAGAAAGAAGATCCAGTATAATTCCCGGTTAACCAGAAGTCTTGCTTCAGAGTAATTGCTGACCAGCAAGGCAACCATGAATCCCAGTACAAAAAGCACTCCCGGTTGTTGTCGCTGATATTGGCAATAGATCAGCTCGACCAGCTGTTGCATTATCATGAATAGCGCAACGGCGGCTAACGGCAAACCGACTTCAGAGGCAATTTGCAGTAGTCCGTTGTGGGCGTGATAGACGGTCCATGTGAAATCCGTAAGAGACTGCTGGATTCTGACGCTGTCATCTGTCGGATACCAGATCGTACCGTAGCCGTAACCCGTCAGAGGTCTTGACAGAATCAGTTCCCATGTCTGTGTCCAGACATCACCACGTCCCGTCAGATCACCTGAGCGTCCGATCAGTTCAGCGGTGTCAATGGAAAGGAAAGCCATGCTTATCAATGAGACCGCTAATAATGCAAGTAGTAGCATGGCCAGCATGCCGAGCCGAAGTCTCTGCGTAATATACAAATACAGCATGATCACTGCAGCACTGATCAAGGCAAGCATAGAGGTGGCTGAAACGCTGTAAAACAGGCAAAGCAGACTTGCGCCGGCGAACGTGAGATATATCAGTCTGCGCACCGTTGTTATCGGCCAGAATGAAAGGCTGACCAGAAGTAGCACTGAAACTGCGGCCCAGAAACCCAGCGTGTTTTTCGAGGCCATGATACCTGCCCACACCAATTGGTCTTCGTATTCTTCGAGGCCCAGTGATGGCAGAAACACGGCACTGAGCGCACTTGCCAGCATCAGTAGCCCCAGAGTGAGGGCGCTGGTTCTGAGTATGCGAGTCAAGGGCAGACTGAAACCTATATAAAGCGCCAGTAGCGAGGTACCGATAAGGTGGATCGACCGTTCGATGGTCAGACTGGCATCGACTGACCAGAGTGTGGAAAAAGCAGTGCCGGCAATCAGAAGGACGAGCGGCAAACGATAACGGACCACCCAGGTCAGCCAGTTGATACCTTGGGTTGCAATCAGGCCTGCTGTGGCAGTCAGGTACATGGCAAGCCACAGAACGGTAACCAGTATTATCAGCTGGTCGCTGGCAAAGGGTGACTTGAAAGCCAGTGTCAGGGTGGCGCTGCTACCTTGCAGAAGCGTCAATATCAGCATCAAAGATGCTAGCAAAGGCGCTCGATAGGGAGCCTGGTAGGTGGTGAGAACCGGGTTGAGGGCAGTCGTATTCACTGACGCCGCGCCTCTTCCAGCGACAGGCCCCGATGTTTGACGAACTGGTCTATCAGGCGGCGGTAGAGAACGGGAAACAGGTTCTGGATACATTGCCGGACCATGCCAATCGGTCCGATGGCACCGGCACGGTAGCCTTTCCACAGCAAGGCAAAGCTTTGCAGCGGCGCTGTACGGGCAAGACCAACGCTTTCAAAGCGTGCTTGAAATCCGGCCCAGGCCACGGGCGACATGGAAGATTTCTGGGTGTTCATCCATTTGAAAAAATTCAGGTATTTTTGTGACTTGCCAGCACGGATGGGCAACTGCGACAGTGCGTCGTCACTGATGATGTCGGCATACAAGGTCAGGGGGCGCGGCAGCATATGGAACGGGATACCGGTTCGCCAGCAATCGATGGCAAACTGGTCGTTGTCGCCAAACGTGACGGATTCGTCCCAGTTCACCTTGGCAGTCAGGGAGTGCGGTATGACCATGGTGCTGGTCTGGATAAAGCTGCCATCAACGTAGAGATAGTCGTAGATCGATTCTTCGGCTCCCATGGGGCGCGAAGGCTTCACCCAGTACCGGTTGACGCCTCGATCCACGATAATTTGCCCGTAGAGCATGACCTCTCCATGTTCTTCGAGTACCGCATTGGCGGTGTCGAGAAATTCCGGATACCAGCGATCGTCCGAATCAAGAAAGGCGATATAGTGACCACGCGCCACTCGCATGCCGTGATTGCGTGCGGCCGCCGGCCCGGCATTTTTCTGATGTACAACAACGAGGCGCTCATCCTTGATACTTGCCAGAACCTCCCGAGTGTCATCCGATGAACCGTCATCGACAATGATCACTTCGAAATCGTTCAGACTCTGATCGAAACAGGATTGCAGAGTGTCCAGTACCGAGGCTGATCGGTTGTACGTGGGAACAACGATGGAAAAGCGGGGTGCCATCAGTAACTCTCGTTGCGAACGGTTGCATGACCACAGTGGGCACTCATCTTGCCCTGGAACTTCCAGCGAAGCTGTCGAGCCCGCTCTGACCAATGAGGTCCGAGCCAGGCCAGACAACTGCTCACTATGGCCGCCACGCCCAGCGCGGTGGTCTTGAGACCTCTGACAAGGCTGTGAGACAGTCCCGGTTGCAGCATCTGCATCACACGTACACGAGAATTGTGGATATTGACCACGCGTTGACGAATCCAGCCTTCCTGTAATCGGGCGGTTGGTACCGGTTCATGGACGATGGCATTAGCCGCCCAGGCCATGGTGTAACCGCGCAAATGCAATTGAGTAAAGAAAGCCAGATCTTCACCGCCCGAATGGGCAAACGCATGATTGAAGAATTCTGGTGCCAGAGACGCAAGCGCATCAGCCTTGATCAGGAAGTTGCCTCCAGCCTGCAGCTGGCATTGTGTTTCGTCTGGAAGTGCCATGTCCGCACCATAATAAGGATTCTGCGTGAGCGCAAGTTCTGTACCTTCTGGAAACACAGGCCGGGTAGGGCCGCCAACAACATCAGCATTGCAATCGTGTTGTACGCGCAACAGCTCCGTGAGCCATTGTGGCTCGGGCCATTCATCGTCATCCAGAAAGGCAATACGATCAGGAGACAGGGTCAATGCCTTCAGGCAGGCAGCGTTGCGGGCGGCAGAAATACCAGATTGATCCGCATACGGCACCCTGTGCAACGGGAAAGGGTAGTTCCCCTTTGCCAGTTCTGTGCAAACCGCAAGACCGTCACCCGCAGGATCATTGTCGGCTACAACAATTTCCAAACCTTTTGTGCCCTTTATGCTCAGGAGAGTTTGCAGCAGCTGGCGCAGTCCCTCTGGCCGCCGGAAGGTGCAGATACAAAGTACAGTTTTCACAAGGTTGCGTGCAGACGTGCGTAGAGGATCCGGGTCAGGTAGATCGCCATAAAGGCTTCTGCCGCCAGGATACCGACCAGAGTGGTTACCGGTTCGAAAAAATAGAGCGTGACGCTCACCAGTACGCCGCTGAGAATCGCACCGTAGACGCTGGCAATGGCCAGAACCCGGAAATCGCGCATGGCTTGCAAGGCAGCAGCAGGGGCATTGTAACTCGCAGCAAACAAGGTGATGACCGCCCACATGGCCACGATCAGGGCCATAGGTTCGTCTGCGTATTGATCCGAATACAGAAAGGCGCTGATCCATGGCCAGAGCAGCAGCAGCATGACGCCCATGAGCAACACAGCACCTCCCATCAGAAATGAAGTGGTACGGATCTGTTGTCTGACTGCCAGGTGGCGTGATTCGGACAGGGCGACAGCCAACTCCGGCTTGAC
>RCMY010005840.1_pt1 | contig 10381 bp, 7 predicted proteins | sample 2041341 | NCBI WGS metagenome assembly RCMY01 (sample SAMN09708234, study PRJNA481090) | Marine sediment metagenome, whole genome shotgun sequencing project.
AAGGCTCCTAGGAGCCTTTTTCGTTTTGCAGGGCCTGGTCCAGGCAAGTAGTACGGGCAGAGTGCAGTACGAGCAGAGTGGGCTCGGTGGTCGTGGCGGTATCGCGGCCACGCCGACATCCAGCGAGATCGGACAAGGGGCCCCCTAGGGGCCCTTTGTTGTTTTTAGGCCCTTTGTCGTTTTCAGGCTCTGTGTTGTCACCGGGTATTTCGTTTTATCGACGGAGATGGATCGCACCAACGCATGACCGACAAGGCAAGCCAAATCAGTGCATTGCTGGCCCCGACCGTAGAGTCGCTGGGCCTGGTGTTGCTGGGTGCCGAATACCTGCCCACGCCGGGCGGCGCAATGCTGCGCCTGTATATCGATGTGCCCGTCGACATGCTTGCCGACGCGGAGCAGGGCGAGGATGGCGAGCCGCGCATGGTCGGTATCGAGGATTGCGAGGCGGTGAGTCGCGAGGTGTCGGCTCAACTGGACGTCGAGGACCCGATCAGCAGCAATTACACGCTCGAGGTGTCATCGCCTGGTGTCGACCGGCCGCTGTTCACGCCGGCGCAGTTTGCACGGTTCATCGGTGAGCAAGCCAAAGTCGGGCTGAAGCTGCCGCAAGACGGCCGCCGCCGGTTGCGGGGACAAATCATTGGCGTCGACGACGACGGACGCATTGAGTTCGACGTCGATGGCCAGCCTTTCAAGGTGTCCATCGACAACATCGACAAGGCGCGCCTGGTACCCGATTGGGTAGCACTTGGCTACGGCCCTGCGAAGGATGAATCAGGGCGCGATGCGCGGCCTGGAAAAAAGCAAGTCAACAAGCGGCTTGGAAAGAAGCAAGCCAACAAAAAACCAACCAAAAAGCCGACGGCCACGCAGCCGTCACGTGCGGAGCAAGAGAAATGAGCAAGGAACTGTTGCTGGTGGTCGACGCGGTCGCAGCCGAGAAGGGCGTGCCGGAGTCCGTGATCCTGGAAGCCATCGAGGCTGCGCTGGCGACGGCTGCCAAGAAGCGTTTCGCCGACCAGGAAGTCATGACCCGTGTCGTGATCGATCCCAATGACGGCAGCTACGAAACCTTCCGTCGCTGGGAAGTCGTAGCCGACGACGTGGTGATGGAATCGCCAGACCACCAGATCCGGCTGATGGACGCCGTCGACGAAAGCGAAGGCGTCGAAGTCGGTGATTACATCGAAGAGCAGATCGACAACGTCGACTTTGGTCGCATCGCCGCGCAGGCCGCCAAGCAGGTGATCGTGCAGCGCGTACGCGAGGCCGAGCGCGCACAGGTCGTCGACCAGTGGAAGGATCGCGTCGGCGAGTTGGTCACCGGCGTGGTCAAGCGCGTCGAGCGCGGCAGCATCTATGTCGACCTGGGTGGCAATGCCGAGGCCTACATCCCCAAGGACAAGGGCATCCCGCGCGATGCGCTGCGTGCCGGCGATCGCGTGCGCGGTTACCTGTTCGACGTGCGCAGCGAGCTGCGCGGCCCGCAGTTGTTCATCAGCCGCGCTGCACCCGAATTCATGATGGAACTGTTCAAGCTGGAAGTGCCCGAAGTTGGCCAGGGCCTGGTCGACATCAAGGCTTGCGCCCGTGACCCGGGCGACCGCGCCAAGATCGCGGTGCTGGCCTACGACAACCGTACTGATCCGATCGGCGCCTGCATCGGCATGCGCGGTTCGCGCGTGCAGGCGGTGTCCAACGAGTTGAATGGTGAACGCGTCGACATCGTGCTGTGGTCGGATAACCCGGCGCAGTTCGTGATCAACGCGATGGCGCCGGCCGAAGTGCAGTCGATCATCGTCGACGAGGAAAAGCACTCGATGGACCTGGCCGTGGCCGAGGACAAGTTGGCGCAGGCGATCGGCCGTGGCGGCCAGAACGTGCGCCTGGCCAGCCGCATGACCGGATGGCAGCTCAACGTGATGACCGCCGAGCAGGTCGAGGCCAAGAGCGAGGCCGAGCAGGTCGCGGCCAAGGCGCTGTTCCAGGACAAGCTTGAAGTCGACGAGGAAATCTCCGACATCCTGGTCGCCGAAGGCTTCAGCACGGTCGAGGAAATCGCCTACGTGCCGGTCGGCGAGTTGCTGGCGGTCGAGGGTTTCGACGAGAACATCGTCGAGGAGCTGCGCTCGCGTGCCCGTGATGCGCTGCTCAATGATGCGCTTGCCGTCGAGGAAGAGCTCGACGAGCACCAGCCGGCAGAGGACCTGCTGGCGCTGGAAGGCATGGACGAGGAAACCGCTTACGCATTGGCCCAAAACGGCATCCAGACCGCCGACGACCTGGGCGAGCTGGGCGCGGACGAGGTTGTCGAGTTTGGTATCGATGGCATGGACGAGGCCCGCGCCGCGGCGTTGATCCTGGCCGCACGCGCCGAGGAAATCGCACGCCTGGAGCGCGAAGGCTAAGCCCAGCATTGGGCGTACACCGGGCGTGAATGGTGCCCGGGCTTAGAATTGACAGATGCATCCCCGCACGGGCCACCGCCCGCGCCACAGGACACGGAATTCGAATGTCGCAAGAAACCACGATCCGCAAGCTGGCTGAACTGGTGAACAAGCCGGTCGACAAACTGCTCGAGCAGCTGGCCGAGGCCGGCATGACTTTCGACGGGCCCGACCAGGTCGTGACCAGTCGCGAGAAGATCAAGCTGCTGGGCTTCCTCAAGCGTGCGCACGGCAAGCTGGAGACCTCCGGCGACGAGCCGGCCGCGTCGAAGAAGATCACCTTGAGCCGCAACCGCAAGCAGGAGTTGACTGTTGGTGGTGGCCGTAGCCGTAATACGGTCGATGTGGTCGTGCGCAAGAAGGTCGTGCTGATCAAGAACGACGAAGCACGGTCGGCAGCCGCGAAACCGGAAAACGACGAGCAGGCCGAGATCCTGCGCAAGCTGGAAGAATCCAGGCAGCGCAACCTGTCCGAACAGCAACGCCTGGCCGAAGTGGACAAGCGTCGCGTCGAGGAAGTTGCCGCAGCCAAACGCAAGGCAGAGGAAGCCGCGCGGGTCGAGGCCCAGCGCATTGCCGCCGCTGCAGCGATACCGGCGGAGGAAGATGCCGCCGCACCACGCAAGGCCGCGCACGGCCATGGCCACCCGAAGCCACCTGTGCGCGAGGAGCGCCCAGCACACAAGCACAAGACCCGCGGGTCGCATGCGATGGTCGCCGGCGTCGAGGACGACGACCGCACCAGCCGCTTCGCCGGCCAGATGCACCTGAGTGCCGCCGACCGTGCGCGCCGCAGTACCGGGCGTGGTCGCGCCAAGCCGTCGCGCCGGCATCCCGACCAGGCGCGATCGGGTACCGGTTTCACCAAGCCCACCGGGCCGATGACGCGCGAGATCGCCATCGGCGACGCGATCACCGTTGCCGACCTCGCCCAGAAGCTGGCGATGAAGGGCGGCGACGTCGTCAAATCGTTGTTCAAGATGGGCGTGATGGCAACCATCACCCAGTCCATCGACCACGACACCGCGACGCTGGTCACCGAGGAGCTCGGCCACACGGTGGTCCACGCCGACGCCGACGACGCCGAGAACACGTTGCTTGCCCACGTCGAAGACACCCGTGGCGAAGGCGTGCCGCGTCCACCGGTGGTCACCATCATGGGCCACGTCGACCACGGCAAGACTTCGTTGCTGGATTACCTGCGCAGCACCCGCGTCGCGACTGGCGAGGCTGGTGGCATCACCCAGCACATCGGTGCATACCACGTACAAACCGACAAGGGCGTCATCAGTTTCCTGGACACCCCTGGCCATGCCGCCTTCACCTCGATGCGCGCGCGTGGCGCCAAGCTGACCGACATCGTGATCCTGGTCGTGGCCGCCGACGATGGCGTCATGCCGCAAACCATCGAGGCCATACAGCACGCCAAGGCAGCCGGCGTACCGCTGATCGTGGCCATCAACAAGATCGACAAGGACGGTGCCGACCCCACCAAGGTCAAGAACGAATTGCTGGCCCATGACGTGGTCGCCGAGGACTTTGGTGGTGACGTGCAGATGGTCGAACTGTCGGCCAAGACGGGCGATGGCATCGACAACCTGCTCGACGCGATCAGCCTGCAGGCCGAAGTGCTCGAGCTCAAGGCCGTGGCTGAAGGCCGCGCGACCGGCGTGGTCATCGAGTCCGCGCTGGACAAGGGCCGTGGTGCCGTGGCTACCGTGCTGGTACAGCAGGGGCAACTCAACAAGGGTGATTACCTGGTTTGCGGCACGCAGTACGGCCGCGTGCGCGCCTTGTTTGACGAAGCCGGCAAGCAGGTGCCCAGTGCCGGCCCGTCGATACCGGTGCAGGTACTCGGCCTGTCGGGCGTGCCCGACGCTGGCGACGACTTTGTCGTGGTCAAGGACGAGCGCCTGGCCAAGGACGTTGCCGAGCAGCGCGACGCCAGGCGTCGCGAGACCCGCCTGGTGACCCAGGCCGGCAACCGCATGGAAGACATCATGGCGCAGATGGGTGGTGGCGAAGGCCAGCTCAGCCTGCCGCTGATCATCAAGGCCGACGTGCAGGGTTCGGTGCAGGCATTGCGCGAAGCATTGACTGCGTTGTCCAACGACGAGATCAGGATCACCGTGATCGGTTCCGGCGTCGGCGGCATCACCGAGTCCGACGCCCAGCTGGCCGCGACCTCCAAGGCCACGATGATCGGCTTCAACGTCCGTGCCGATGCCTCGGCGCGCAAGCTGGTCGAGACCAACGGCGTGGACTTGCGCTACTTCTCGATCATCTACGACGTCATCGACCAGGTAAAGCAGGTTGCCTCGGGCATCCTGGGCGTGGAAATCCGCGAAGAGATCATCGGCAATGCCGAGGTCCGCGACGTGTTCCGCAGCTCCAAGTTCGGTGCCGTCGCCGGCTGCATGGTCACCGAAGGCGTGGTCAAGAAGTCCAAGCCGATCCGCGTGCTGCGCGACAGCGTGGTGGTGTTCGAGGGCGAGCTGGAATCGCTGCGCCGCTTCAAGGAAAACGTCGAGGAAGTCCGCGAGAACACCGAGTGCGGCATCGGCGTGAAGCAGTACAACGACGTCCAGCCCGGCGACCAGATCGAATGCTTCGAGCGGATCGAGGTGCAGCGGACGCTGTAAGAGTCGGAATTGGTGATTCGTAATTCGTAATTACGTAATTCGTAAAAGCGAAGAACGAAGGCGCCTAATCCCGCTCCACTGTCCTGAGCGCAGCGAAGGATCTGCTTCATGGCGGCAAACTGAATGCACCAGCAGATCCTTCGCTGCGCCCAGGATGGCAGTGGAGAGAGCGAAAGTTGGCTTTTCCTTCGACTCGACTACTCACACGCCCACGATCCCGCCTCTCATACGATCACCCTCATGCCGCAAAAAACCTTCTATCGCACCGATCGCGTCTCCGCCCAGCTCCGTCGTGAACTGGGCACCTTGGTGCACGCTGCAGTCCGCGAACACGGCCTGCCGATGATGAGCGTGTCCGACGTCGAGGTCACCCGCGATCTTGCGCATGCCAAGGTCTTCGTCACCGCATTGCAACCCGAGCGCGCTGCCGAGGCGATGAAAGCCCTCAAGGCACTGGCCCCGGAAATCCGCTACCAACTTGCGCACTCGGTCAAGATGCGGCACGTGCCCGAGCTGCACTTCCACTACGACGAATCGGTGGATGAGGGCGAGCGGATCGAGAACATCCTGCGCACGTTGCCAGAGCTCAATACCGATGCCGACGCCGAAGACGACAACGAAGGCGACAACGAAGGCGAAGGCGAGCAGGCCTGAGCTGCATGGTCGCTCCCTGTAGGAGCAGCTTCAGCCGCGAGCTGTTGATATTGCCGCGGGGCTTTTGTAGGAGCGCCCCATGGGCGCGATTGCTGATGATGTTTGTTGAATGACCCGCGGGGTCGCGCCCATGGGGCGCTCCTACAAGAGCGATGATTACGCTCGCGGCTGAAGTCACTCCTACAATAGAGCCGATGAGCAGCAAGCCGCGTACCCAGTCCCCCAAGACCGTGTTCCGCCCATTGGACGGCATCCTGCTGCTGGACAAGCCGCAAGGGCTCAGCTCCAACCAGGCGCTGCAACGCGTACGCCACCTGTTCAGGGCAAAGAAGGCGGGCCACACCGGCAGCCTCGATCCGCTGGCCACGGGCTTGTTGCCTGTGTGCTTCGGTGAGGCCACCAAGATCGCCGGCGGCCTGCTTGGCGCGCGCAAAGCCTACGACACGGTCGCCCGCCTGGGCGTGACCACCGATACCGACGACGCCGAGGGCACACCATTGCGTCAGCGCCCCGTCCCCGAGCTCGACATCCCCACCATCGACACCGCCCTGGGCAACCTCACCGGCCGCATCCAGCAGCGCCCACCGATCTATTCCGCCCTCAAGCGTGGCGGCGAGCCGCTGTATGCCAAGGCGCGGCGGGGCGAGACGGTCGAGGTCGAAGCACGCCAGGTCGATGTCCACGCCTTCGACCTGCAGTCTGCCGCCGATCTACTTGATGGCGACGAACCCCTGCTGCGCCTGCACGTTGAATGCGGCTCCGGTACCTACGTCCGCAGCCTGGTCCGCGACCTTGGCGAGGCGTTGGGTTGCGGCGCCCATGTCGCCGAGTTGCGGCGGCTCTGGGTCGATCCGTTCCGTGAGCCCAGGATGTGGACCCTCGAGGCACTGCAAGAGTTGGCCGAGCGCGGCGAACGCAGCCTGGATGCCTGCCTGCTGCCAATCGAAGCCGGGATGACGGCTTGGCCCGAAGTCCAGGTCTCGCCTGAACAGGCCAGGCAACTGGGGCATGGGCAACCGGTCGAAGGCGATTTCCGGCCGCCGGGAGAAGTCGTGATCTGCGATCCCGAGGGACGCGCGCTGGGCTTGGGGCAGGTCGGTGTGGATGGCCGGTTACTGCCGCAGCGACTGTTTACCTGGGCGTGTTCACAGCCGGCCCCGCCGTCGCGGGAGTAAACGCAGAAAACAAGGAGCTTGTACTGGAGTCACCGAAAGCATCCCATACCCTTGTCCGTCAAAGCCTTGGGGCGCTACAATTACGGGGCTCGATCGAGCAATTCCGGATTTGGCTTCAAATCCGGGGAATCAACCGCACGCGGCGGGCTGGCGGTGCGTTACATCCTTGCTGAGGATGCGACGTTCCTGCCGACCACGCATCTATCCGAGGCAACACCATGTCCATCGATTCATCCAAGGTCATCGAAGAATACAAGCGCGGCACCAATGACACCGGCTCTTCGGAAGTCCAGGTCGCCCTGCTGACCGCACGCATCGCCCACCTGACCGAGCACTTCAAGGTCCACAAGAAGGACCACCACAGCCGGCGCGGCCTGCTGCAGATGGTCAACCAGCGTCGTAGCCTGCTCGACTACTTGCACCGCAAGGACGCCGATCGCTACAAGACCCTGATCAAGAGCCTGGGCCTGCGTCGATAAGCCATATCCCGACCGCGGCGCAGCGATGCGCCGCGGTTTTAATTTTTTAGTGCTGCCTGCGCAGGGCACGGCAATAGCGTCACCCCGGCAAAAGCCGGGGCCCATTTCAATCTTGGGTCCTGACGGGTAGACGTAATCAGCAAGGTCAATATGGATTCCGGCTTTCGCCGGAATGACGGGGCGGGATACCAGCGCCAGCCACACCTGGTAGAGACAAGTCAGCCAGCAACACGCCAGCACAGCAACGCGCCAGCACAGCAACAGGCCAGTACAGCAGCATCAACCAGCATGCAGGGCCGTCATCCACGACGGCCACCCGGGCGGGGCAAGGGTTTCGTCCGGTTCATCGAACAAAGACATCCGAGGAATCCAACCGTGTCGAAAACCACCAAGACCTTCAAGTACGGCAACCACGACGTCACCATCGAGACCGGCGAAATCGCCCGCCAGGCTGGCGGCGCAGTCATGGTCTCCTGCGAGGGCACCGTGCTGCTGGTCAGCTGCGTTGCCAGCAAGAGCGCGCGCGAAGGGCAGCACTTCTTCCCGCTGACTGTCGACTACCAGGAAAAGTTCTACGCCGGTGGCCGTATACCGGGTGGTTTCTTCAAGCGTGAAGGCCGCCAGACCGAGAAAGAGACCCTGATCTCGCGCCTGATCGATCGTCCGATCCGCCCACTGTTCCCGGATGGATTCCGCAACGAAGTCCAGATCATCGCCACTGTCATGTCGATGAACCCCGAAGTCGACGCCGACATCCTCGCCCTGCTCGGCGCGTCTGCCGCGACCTCGCTGTCCGGCGCCCCGTTTGCCGGCCCGATCGGCGCGGCCAAGGTTGGCTACAAGGACGGCCAGTACCTGCTCAACCCGACCAAGACCGAACTGGAAGACTCCGAACTGGAGCTCGTCGTCGCCGGCACCAAGGACGCCGTGCTGATGGTCGAGTCCGAAGCCGACGAGCTGTCCGAGGACGTGATGCTGGGCGCGGTGATGTTTGGCCACCAGCAGATGCAGGTCGCGATCGACATCATCAATGAGCTGGTCGCCGAAGCTGGCAAGCCCAAGTGGACCTGGGAAGCCCCGGCTTCCGATCCGGCCATGGTCGCTGCGCTCAAGGCCGCCCTTGGCGACCGCCTGACCGCTGCGTTTGCCGTGCGCGACAAGCTCGAGCGCAAGGACGCCATCTCCGCGCTCAAGAAGGACGTCATCGCCTCCATGGCTGGCCAGTGCGAGACCAACGGCTGGGCCGGCGAAGACGTGTCCAAGGCGTTCAGCGATCTTGAATACACCACCCTGCGCAACTCCGTGCTCAGCAGCAAGGTCCGCATCGACGGCCGCGCGCTGGACACGGTACGTCCGATCAGCTCCAGGGTCGGTATCCTGCCACGCACCCACGGCTCGGCGCTGTTCACCCGCGGCGAGACCCAGGCCATCGTGGTCACTACGCTGGGCACCGCACGCGACGGCCAGATCATCGACGCCGTTTCGGGCGAGTACAAAGAGCACTTCCTGTTCCATTACAACTTCCCTCCGTACTCGGTCGGTGAAGCCGGCCGCATGATGGGCCCGAAGCGCCGCGAGATCGGCCACGGCCGCCTGGCCAAGCGCGGCGTGCTTGCCGTGATGCCGACGATGGAAGCTTTCCCGTACACCATCCGCGTCGTGTCCGAGATCACCGAGTCCAATGGCTCGTCCTCGATGGCTTCGGTCTGTGGCAGCTCGCTGTCGCTGATGGACGCCGGAGTGCCGATCAAGGCACCGGTCGCGGGTATTGCCATGGGCCTGGTCAAGGAAGGCGACAACTACGTCGTGCTGAGCGACATCCTTGGTGACGAGGACCACCTCGGCGACATGGACTTCAAGGTCGCCGGTACCTCCGACGGTATCTCCGCGCTGCAGATGGACATCAAGATCCAGGGCATCACCGAAGAGATCATGAAGACCGCGCTGGCCCAGGCCAAGCAAGGTCGCCTGCACATCCTGGGCGAGATGGCCCACGCACTGACCGCGCCGCGTGCAGAGCTGAGCGACTTCGCCCCGCGCCTGATCACCATCAAGATCCATCCCGACAAGATCCGCGAAGTGATCGGCAAGGGTGGTTCCGTGATCCAGGCCATCACCAAGGAAACCGGCACCCAGATCGACATCCAGGACGACGGCACGATTACCGTTGCCTCCGTCGATGCCGCCGCCGGCCGTGCCGCCAAGGAGCGTATCGAGCAGATCACCTCCGACGTCGAGCCCGGTCGCATCTACGAAGGCAAGGTCGCCAAGATCATGGACTTCGGTGCCTTTGTCACGATCTCCCCCGGAAAGGACGGCCTCGTGCACGTCTCGCAGATCTCCAACGATCGCGTCGAGAAGGTCAGTGACGTGCTCAAGGAAGGCGACATGGTCAAGGTCAAGGTGCTGGAAGTCGACAAGCAGGGCCGCATCCGCCTGTCGATGAAGGCCGTCGAGGAAGGCGAGGGCACGCCTGCCTGATATATCGGCTAAAACTGCCGCGTCATTGCAGGTATTACGAAAAAGCGGGCTTCGGCCCGCTTTTTTTACGCGATCATGACCGGAATCCGATCTGCCCCTTCATTGTCATCCTGAGCGTAGCGAAGGATCTGATGATGGGTATTGCCAATCTGCGCACAACCCATCCTACGGTTGCTGCCACCGTATCGCTTGCGACGCTTGCTCGCGAGGCGCTGGGCAATGCAGGCGAATGCGTGTCGGTGACGCGTCAATTACGAACAATGGTGCGTCCCGATCTGATCCGTCATATCCCACCTGGCTCGACACGTTGATCGGGCCATGGGTTCATCTGCGATGGGTTCATCTGCGATGGGTTCATCGGCCATGGGTTGATCTGGGTCAGCAATCGTTATCCGGCAAACGCCTAACATTGGAACATTGACCAGAAAGTCCACGCGCACAGGAGCTATCGCTATGCAAGTTCATGTCCTCTCCGCCACCTTGGCGGCATTGCTGGGTTT
>RCMY010005841.1_pt1 | contig 10381 bp, 9 predicted proteins | sample 2041341 | NCBI WGS metagenome assembly RCMY01 (sample SAMN09708234, study PRJNA481090) | Marine sediment metagenome, whole genome shotgun sequencing project.
GTACCATATATATGGTACTGGTTCTATTGACCTAACTATATATTGATTTTTTATGAAAAAATACAATTGTAAATGCTCTATTGTTTTTAACAGATTTGTCAAAAAACAACGAAAAACCAAGGCTGCGAATGTAAATCTGATTTTTTGCTTTTGGATAAATATACGGAAACGTTAAATAATCTTTCTGTCGGCAGGATTTTCCGGTTGCAAGATTGTTTGAATCGGGTAGGGAATGCAAATGTGTTCTTGTCGATAGCGGGAAGTCAGGGCCTTGATGAATTCATGTTTGAGTAAATATTGGTTCATAAACGCATGGGTTTGAAGGTTCACATTGAAATTAATGCTTGAGGGACCGAAGGTGTGGAAACGTACGGATGGGGAAAAGGCATTTCCTGGATCGATTTTTTCCATGACGGCTTGAGCGATTTCAAGCGTAATGCGTTCGACTTCTTCTAAATCACTGTCGTAGCTGACGCCCACGGCGATTGTGATCGATATTGCAGGAAGCGGCCGATTGTAATTGGTGAGGATTGCCGATGCGATTTTTTGGTTCGGAACGATGATGTCATTGCCGGCGGTTGATTGAATCGTCGTAAAGCGCCACGTGATATCGGTCACGCAGCCCTCTTCGCCGGTACTTAATTTGACGAAATCACCGATGCGTACCTGCTTGGATAAAATTAGATAGAGTCCGGCAAAGATATTGGCAAGTGTTTCCTGTAAACCAAGGGCGAGGGCCATACCACCGACGCCTAACGCGGTGATGATCGGAGCTACGGATATTCCATAGTATTGCAAAACGATGATGGTGCCGACGATATAGATCAAGATATTGACGATATTGGTCAACAAAGAGGTCTTTGGCAAGGTTGTATTGCTGCGTTCAGTATGCAGATCGATCATGCCTGCTGTCGTTCGGGCAATGACTCGCGTGATGGTAAACATGATGATGGTAAAGAGAATATAAGAGAGCAATCGAGTGATCGTCGCGGGGATATCATCGAGTACATTGATCGTCCAGTAGAGACCCACACAAGAGCACCAAGCAATCGGCAAGCCGCGCAGGGCATTGATGAATACATATTGAAAGGTTTGTGCAGTAATGTTGAGCTTTTGGCGCAGTTGACGGTTGATGAGGTTGTTTAGAAAAATACCAATGGCTAGGGCGGCAAGTTGAATACAGGCTGGGAGCAGCAAAACCTGCACGATATGTTTTGTATTGAATTGAAAATAATCGAGCAAAAAAATCCCTCCTAAAATGCGGACAAATCATATAATACGTTATTATACTACATAACGTATGTGTTTTTGGTGGAAAAAATGAAGGAATTCGCCGATTTTTGCCTAAACATAAAAGAAGCAGTTTTATAGGAGCAGAAAGAAGGAGATAGTTTGGCAGCAGAAAAAATTATAAAAACAGGGGAGCGTCTGAGATTTCGTCAGGCGACCACCGAAGATATCGAATACATCATGCAGGTCGAATATTCCCCGGAAAATGCAAAATATGTGATTCCGTATACAAAGCAAGTCCATATGATGACGCTTGATACGCCGGGGGCAGTCCATTTGGTCATTGAAACTTTGGCAGATAAGCAAAAGGTCGGTTTTTTGATGATTGCTGGACTGGATAATCCATCAAAAGAAATTGAGTTTACGCGGATCATTTTGGCAGTCAAGGGACAAGGCTATGGTCATGAAACAATGAAACTGCTCAAATCTTGGGCATTCGAGGATCTTAAGTTCCATCGCGCTTGGCTCGATTGCAAGGATCACAATGCTAGGGCATTGCATCTGTATGAATCGGAAGGTTTTCAACGAGAAGGCTTGATTCGCGAAACGATATTGACAGATGGCGTCTATGAAAATCTTGTGATTTTGGGAATACTGGACAGGGAATACAAACCTCAGAAATAAAAGACAGCGGTGAACCTGTTTCACCGCTGTTTTTTTATAATAAATAGATGCAAAAAAACCAGAATTTTTGTATAATTAAGGTGCGATGGATAATATTTTTGGGCGAAGCATCAATGCAGGATGAATTTTTGAATGATGGAGAAGAAAGGTGGGGAGTTCATGGATGCAAGCGAAAAAGAAATGAAGCCGTATGAAAAAGAACGGTACCATTTGCTGCTGGAACAATTGCAGGCTATCACGTACGAATATGATATTGATAATGATGTCATGGTTTTTGCCGAAGGGCTTAAGCCGGGTAGCCAAAAACAAATACAGCAGTATCGCAAAAAGCTATGTACAGTGAACAGTAACACCGTGCATCCGGATTTTCTTGACAAGCTTTTGGCGATTTATATGGGACAAAGCATTGAACCACAGGAGATTCTACTGGACTTCAAGAGAAAAGGCCAGGATCAATTTTCCTGGTACCGTATTGTCAGCAAAGCAATCTGTGACCAAACAGGTCGAGTGGTCAAGACCTTTGGCGTTTTATGGAATATCGATGAAGCGCTTGAAGGCGAAATGGCATTGCTTCATTTCCGTTCAGCCAGAGATCCTCTGACGGGCCTTTATAATCGTCCGGGAGCGGAAAAAGCGATATCTTCTTATTTTGAATCGGCAGAGAGCGAGGAAGTAGGCGCTATTCTCGTTTTCAATATCGATCAGTATCAAAAATTAAACGAAACTCGGGGTCGTTGTTTCGGTGAGCAAGTCTTGATCAGTTTGAGCCGAGAGATTCAACAGCTCTTTAGAACATCCGATATCATAGCGCATGTCGATTTGGGCCAGTTTATTATCTTGATGAAAAATGTTAAAGACCTAATGATTGTTCCTCGCAAAGCGGATAAGCTTCGGCATATTTTCGACAATGGAACGCCTGGCCACTGCGGTGTCATCGTTCCTTGCCGCGTCGGGTCGGCAATTTTCCCTTATGATGGGAAAGATTATGGGGCTCTTTTGGACATGGCGCACAAGTCGAGCGAAGAAAGCCTTAAAATATTGGATTGACAGAGTACACTTTTTTAGATAAAATATGGATGTGTATTTCTAAAGGGGAGTAGCTCTTTTGGGATAAGTCAACATACTGGCAGCGTGTGCTGTCTGGCTTATTCAATTGATTCGTAAATGATCAAAAGCGAGACCTTTAGCATGGCTTTTTTTGTCATGCTAAAGGGGCTCGCTTTTTTTGTTGCGGCATTCCTCATGAATTAAAAGGAGAGATGTATCGAAATGACAGCTTTTTTGACCGCATGTGCCGTTGTTGTACTTGCAGAAATGGGGGATAAAACGCAGCTTTTGGCTATGGCGTTTGCAACGAAGTACCCTTGGAAACTCGTTATGGCAGGAGTATTTGCCGCGACGATAGCCAATCACTTTTTGGCGGTTATCGTGGGAACGTATTTGAATCAGCTTTTGCCGCTTCATTATATTCAAGTGGCAGCAGCCGCTTCGTTTATTTTGTTTGGGCTTTGGACGATCCGTGGCGATTCCTTAGGCGATGAGGCAGAAAAATTGCATTATAATCCTTTTTGGACAGTTGTGATTGCATTCTTTTTGGCCGAGATGGGTGATAAAACGCAGTTTGCGACGATTGCTCTAGCTGCACAGTTCAATACAATTCTTCCAGTTTGGTTGGGAACGACGACGGGCATGATGATTGCCGATGGGCTGGGGATTATTTTAGGAATCGTCTTGCAGAAAAAAATTCCAGAACGAACGATGAAGTGGACGGCTGCCGTTATTTTTATCGCTTTTGGGGTTTGTGGGCTCTACGAAAGCTTATTGGCCTAATTTTTGGAAAACATTAACATAACGCTACCCTATGGGGGCGTAAATGATGTATAATGGAAAAGATAATGCAGGCATCCATGCTTATGCGAAAGGGAGAGACGATGGAACAATTTTCACAGATATTTTTGGGGTTCATTGCTCAGTGGGGCTATGTAGCCGTAGCGGTTTTGATGGCGATGGAAAATGCGTGCATACCGATACCTAGCGAGCTTATTCTAGGCTTTGCGGGCTATCTGATTTTTGCCGGAAAGATGACTTTTTCGGGGGCGTTGATTGGTGGCATGGTCGGCGGAATGCTCGGTTCGATTTTTGCTTATTATGTAGGTTTTTGCGGTGGACGCCCGTTTGTAAATAAATATGGAAAGTATTTTTTAGTGAAACAATCACATGTTGATATAGCACAAAGATGGTTTGATCGATATGGTCTAAAGGCGGTGTTTTTTAGTCGCTTGCTGCCAGTTGTGCGCACATTTATTTCGCTGCCGGCAGGTTTTGCTCAGGTGGATATAAAGAAGTTTTTGCTATATACGTTTTTGGGGTCTTTGCCTTGGACTGCATTGATTTTATATGCAGGTGTTGTTTTGGGCCAAAACTGGCAGGTTATGCTGGCAGTCGGACATGAAGCCAGCCTGGTATTTGTTGGAGTTGCAATCGTGGTTATAATCTATTTCTACGTTCGTCATAAAAGACGTCAAAGCAAAAAATAATCAGCAAGAAACCGAAAGCATGCAGCAGGGAGAGTTGAATGGTGAAAAAGACGATAACGATTGTCGATGTGGCTGAGAAAGCCGGTGTATCAAAAACAACGATTTCGCGGTATTTGAACGGGAAATATGAGTTCATGTCGCAAGAGTCACGGGAGCGAATTGCTAAGGTGATTGAAGAAATGGGATACCGTCCGAACAATCTGGCGCGCGGCTTGAAGTCGAAGCGGAGTAGGCTGATCGGAGTTCTTGTTTCAGATATTGGCAGCCCGTTCTCCTCTATATTGCTTAAGGGTATTGGTGATTGTTGCGAACGTTATGGCTATGGCGTATTGATTACCAATAGTAATGATAATCCTAAGAAGGAACGCGACTATATTTTGTCCATGATCGATCAGCGAGTTGAGGGTTTGATTATCAATACGACGGGTCAAAATGATGAGTTTTTGCAGCAAGTCGTCAAGAATGGTGTGCCAATCGTACTAGCTGATAGGCCGATGGAAGAACATATCTTCGACACGGTAAGAACAGCTGATGAAGCGATAACGATGGACGTCATGCGTCATCTAAAAGAGCGCGGCTTTAAGAAAGTCGGATGGTTTTCTCAGGTGGTAAACAATGAGACGAGGAAACTTCGCAGTGCAGCTTATCGTGAAGCTTGCCACGCAATCATGTCGATTGATCCGCAGGAATATGTTCTTGATGATAAAGATCCAAAGCAGGTAGAAGATCAGATTCGTTCGTTTATCGAAGCAAATGGCAAGGAAAAGAAAGCGATTTATACGGGCAATGGCGTCGCTACGTTGCATGTTGTCAAGGCTTTGCAGCGAATGAAACTTCGTTTTCCTCAGGATTTGGGCCTTTGTGGCTTCAACAACTGGGACTGGACCGAACTGGTCGGCGGTGGGATTACGGTTGTATCACAGCCGTCATATCGTGTGGGGCATGAATGTGTGAAGAGAATCATGGCCAGGATACATCGAAACCGTCACGCCAAGGCAAAGCTCATTGAGCTTGAATGCAAGTTGATCATTCGCAGTTCGACCTAATGCATTTTTAGGATTCGCGAAGGTGGATTTATTCTATTTAATGAAAGAAGATTAAATTCCGATAGTAAAAAGCGTAGGTGTGAGGCGGATATCAGAAAAGCCGTCCGTAGAAAAAATCGAGATTAAGAGGTGAATGCGTTGAAGGTCATATATTTGGATTGTTTTGCTGGTATTAGCGGTAATATGTTATTGGGAGCGTTTCTACAAGGTGGGGTGCCAGAGGCTTATTTGCGCCGGGAGCTGAGTAAACTGCATCTTGATGGGGAATTTTGTCTACGCATCAATAAGGTCAATAAAAATGGAATTGAAGCGATTTATGCTGATGTCCAAGTACCGCATGTACAGGAAGATAACCATGGCAAGGATCGGAACTTGCTGGATATACGCCGTATTTTAGAGGCTTCATCGCTTAGTGATAAAGTTAAATCTCTCGGACTTGGCATATTTAATCGGTTGGCTGATGCCGAGGGGAAAGTGCATGGAATGGCGCCGGAAAAAGTACATTTCCATGAAATCGGAGCTGTCGATTCGATTGTAGATATCGTTTCAGCGGCTATTTGTCTCGATTATTTGGCAATTGAAAAGATATATACATCGAAGCTTTGCGTGGGCAGCGGGTTTGTAGAATGCCGACATGGGAAAATGCCAGTGCCTACACCGGCGACTGTGGAGCTCTTACAGGATGTTCCATTTTATGCCGGCGATATGCAAAAAGAGCTGGTGACACCGACCGGCGCGGCTTTCGTCTCGACTTTGGCAGAAAAGGGAATTGCTGAAATGCCGGAAAATTTCCATTATACAAAGGTGGCCTATGGTGCTGGCACTTGGGATTTGGAAATTCCGAATGTTTTGCGCCTGTATATTGGAGAAATGGACCAAGCAGAGCAGCGTTCTAAGAAACTTTTGGTAGAGACGAATATCGATGATTTGAGCCCGCAGGTGTATGAATACGTTTGTGAAGAATTATTGTCGATGGGAGCTATCGATGTTTGGATTACACCAATTATCATGACGAAGATGCGGCCAGCTCAAAAACTTTCGCTTTTGACCGATGAAAGTCGTTTTCAAGATTGTGTGACCCTTATCTTTAGGGAAACAACTACGGTTGGGTTGCGCGTTACGGAAGTCGGGCGAATAGCAGCGGATCGGACAATGAAGTTAGTGCCTACACCATATGGCGGTGTGCATTGTAAAGTCAGTCGGTATGAAGGTAAAAATATTTATGTTTCTGTAGACTATGAAGATTGTAAGGCTCTGGCGAAACAGTTTAAGATTCCACTTAAACGCATTCAGCGAGAAGCTTTGCAAATTGCGAATAGTCTTTATGTGGATGGCACGCGATAAAAATTGAGTCAAAGAAAAGGCCCTGTCTAGAACGATATTGTTCCAGACAGGGCCTTTTCTTTGAAGCTGCAGGCGTTTACAAGGTATGGCCCGTGGTAATGTAAAAAAAGATCAAAGGAAATACGACGAGCAAATACAAGACGGTAGTCAAGATGAAAGTTGCAATGGTCAGGTTGACGTTGAGTTTATAAAGCTGCGCTGTGATTACGGCATTGATTGCTGTTGGTGTACTCGCCAGAACAATCATCGTTCCGAGCAAGACTTGATCGGTAAAAATAGCTTTGACAAGAAAATAAAAAATAAAGGGAACAATAATGAATTTTAAAGGGACGAGATCGGCAACGCGCCAGTAGAATTTTCTGGCGGCGTGCAAATCAATGAGGTAACCTACTGGCAGAAGCGATGTCCAGGCACTGATATGAATGAGTGCATTGAAGGCTGTTTCGAGAAAAGCAGGACGTGGCACATCAAAAGTATAAAGCAACATGCCGACAAGCATGCCAAGGACAGAAAGTTGATTCCAACTGATCAAGGCACTGCGCAGATCAAAGTGCATCTTGGCCTGTGCACGGCGAGCGATATGCTTTTCATGGTAATACTTAGCCAAGGGAAAGCAAAACAAGAATAAGACTAAGGATTGAAAGACCCCCACCATTTGAGCGTAAGCGAAGCCGATTTCGCCATAGAGAATAAACGCGCATAATCCGCCAATTGTGCCGATGTTTGACAGCATCGAAGACATGATGTAGGCACCGCGGTCCAGAAGGCTTTTGTAAGTGCGAGCAAAGGTGATGAGGCTCAGGGCACCGGGCACAAAACAAAATAAGATACCTAAAATGGGCAGCCAAATCAGGTCCCAAGATAAAGGGAGAACCCAGAAGCTCAGCAGTGATAAGCTGGTATAGATGAAAATGATATTGAATTTGATCATATCGTTGCAACGTTTATCATCAATCCAATGTTTTTGCTTTAAGGCATAGCCGATTAGTAAAGGTAAAACTAAATCGGTAAATACAAATATGATGCGAAGCTGTGTATTATCCAAACAAAGTATCCTCCCAACTTTGAATACGATATATCTAATCCTATCATTCGAGCGTAGTTATTTCAATAGACAGAAAGAAATCTGGCTGAAAATGAAAATGTTGAAAATTCTTGATATGAATGACTTTTGTCCCGATTTGTAGTAGAATAAGACGTAATACCTATGGTTGCTTGTCAGTATACTCTTTGCGAAAGAGGACATGAAAATGAACAAACACAAGATGATCGATACAGCTTATGATGTAGGCGTGAAAGAAAGTCTTGCAAGAGATGTCGTGGACAGCAAGACGATGCATTTTTTGAAGATAGATTCGCAAGGTTTGATTGATTTATGTGATGTAGCTCAAGGGGCAGCACTCGTGCTGGGCTTTGCTAGAGCAAGTAACGATTTTACAGCGTTGGCGGTAGATATTCGCCGGCGTTTGCCATTGAAAACAGATTTTTTATTGATTTCAAGCGAGACTGGCGGCCTTTGTCGAAATGAAGGGGAAACGGATCTGTATCAGTCGGGTTGTGTGATTTTACAATCTTTTTCTCGGCGAATGATCAAGGATTTACAGATCCTTTCTCTGCCGCTGCCGGATGAAGATATAAGAAAAGGTCGCGTTGATATGACTGTTGAGCAGCGTGTCGAGAAAATCCGACGCTCACTGCAAAGACAAATCATGCATTTTCCCGTTCGCCTTGAAGATACGGTTGCTTTAACCTATGTCGATGGCCTTTCGGCTTGTGAGAATTTCGCTGTACAGGCAATGTATGAAAGCCAACGTTTTCCTTGCCTGCTCGTGGGCGGATCCGCTGGGGCGGATAAAGCAAAGCGTCGTACATACATATATAACGGAGAGAGAACTGTGGAAAAAAACATGGTCATCTGTCTAGTTAAATTGCAGCCAGGATATCGGGCGGCGGCATTCTATAGCAATAATGTAGGGCGCATGGTCGAAAAATATACGATACTCGATGCTAATTCAACTTTGCAGACCGTACATAAAGTAGCCGATGAACATGGGAAATGCAGTGACCTGACGGAAACACTCAAACGAAAGTTTCAGTGCGCGGACTTCAAAGAATTGAAACAAACTCTTGAAAATTATGTATTTGGAGTTGAAATCGATGGTCGGATTTATACGCGAGATTTGCGCCATATTGGTGAAGCGCATAATTGCTTGTATTTTCATTGTGGGTTTTCGGCGGGCGAGACGCTTTTTCTGTTTGAAAAAGGCGATTTGCAAAAAAATATTCATAAGAATTGGGGCCAATTTACAAAAAACAAGCCATATCCATTTGCGGGGTTGCTGCATGAGTGCTCGCATCACTTCAAGCCGCAAGATCACAAGAAAGACCTCTGTAAGCTTTTTAAGGATGTGGCTGTTAGCGGTTTTTCTTGTCGAGGTGAGATATTAGGGGTACCGATGAATGAATCTTTTGCCGGGGTGTTCTTTTTTACTGTGAAAGGACAACGGTTTTTAGATAAATGCCTGGATAGTTTTCCTGTACGTTATGCAAGCTTTAGTAATTATTTTGCCTTGCGCCGGCTCAAACATATACAAATTGTAAACGATTTGAGCCGTAAAGCAGATGAAATCATTGCCAGGCAGCAGTGGAATGTACAAGTTGGATCAAGTGACCAAGCTGATGTGGTTGAAGAGTTTTCTAAGGTATTGGATGATTTTAATACCGAAAAAGTTTTTGATTATAAGAACGAACAGAAAATGAGGCAGACAATCAATGCAATAAGAAATGGCTCAATGGATAAACCGAACGGTGAGATTGGGACATTGGTTTCTTATATGCAGACGATGATCAATCGGTTACACAATCAACGTCATATATTAGAAAAGAAAATGGAGCAAATGGAAAAGTCGGTTCATTTTTATGCAAGAGATGAGCTGACGGGAACCTATTCTCGCAGGTCTGGATTCGAGCTGATTCGCCAAATTATTGAATGTCCAAGAGGTATTGCAGATTTTATGACCCTGGTCTTTATTGATATTGACAATCTGAAGAAGGCTAATGACATATGGGGGCATGAAGAAGGAGACTTTTATTTACGGACCGTAGTAGAGCTTTTAACAGCAACTTTGTGTGAACCGGATATCATTTGCCGTTATGGCGGAGATGAATTCCTTATTGTTTTATTGAACCAACAAGAAGATGGGGCCGAAAGCCTGCTTAAAAGAATAAATGAACAGTTGAAAGAAATAAGTATCCGTCGACAGAAGGGCTATAAAATGTCCTTTAGCTTTGGAACGATGTTTTATGATTATTCAAGAACACTCGATCTCGATGAGGCAATCAGCCATATGGATGCAAAAATGTATGGTTATAAGGAAACTAGGGCGGAGAACCTTCGCGCACAGCAAAGAATGTGGTAGTTCAAGGGCTTTTGCGACGTTTTTCTTAAAAAGAAAACATTTTTTAAATAATTTAAGAAATAGTGTTGACAAAGTGAGCAAAAGCCTGTATCATAATACAAGTCGCTGATGACAAGGAACA
>RCMY010005842.1_pt1 | contig 10381 bp, 7 predicted proteins | sample 2041341 | NCBI WGS metagenome assembly RCMY01 (sample SAMN09708234, study PRJNA481090) | Marine sediment metagenome, whole genome shotgun sequencing project.
GACGCGTTCGTCGACGCTGTCGGCAGCCACACACTGGTCAACGCCTGTGCCACCACGAAGTACGGCGGAACCGTCGCCGCCTGTGGCCTGGCTCAGGGCGCAGATTTCCCCGGAACGGTCTTGCCCTTCATCTTGCGTGGGGTGACCCTCGCCGGTGTCGACAGCGTCAACTGTCCCAAGCCCCGCCGCCTCGAAGCCTGGCAACGCCTGGTGACCGACCTCGACACCGATCTCCTCGAGATCATGGCCGTCGAGATCGGTCTCGCCGAGGTCATCCCAACCGCAACCGAGCAGCTGGCGGGCAAGACCCGTGGCCGCGTGCTCGTCGACGTCAACCGCTGAACCCAGGAGCACATCCAATGACCACAGAAACGCCTGCAGCCGATCACGCCATCAGCACCTATCCCGTCCCCACGCTGGCCGAGATGCCCGACGACATCCGGGAGCGGATCGAGAGCGTGCAGGAGAAGTCCGGGTTCATCCCGAACGTCTTCCTCACCCTGGCCTACCGACCTGACGAGTTCCGGGCGTTCTTCGCCTACCACGATGCCCTGATGGACAAGGAGTCCGGGCTGACCAAGGCCGAACGAGAGATGATCGTGGTCGCCACCTCCGGTGCCAACCAGTGCCAGTACTGCGTGGTGTCACACGGTGCCATTCTGCGGATCCGGGCCAAAAACCCGCTGATCGCCGATCAGGTGGCGGCCAACTACCGCAAGGCCGACATCACGCCACGGCAGCGGGCCATGCTCGACTTCGCCATGAAGATGAGCCTCGAAGCCGCCACCGTCGGCCCCGACGATTCCGCCGCGCTCGAGGCACATGGTTTCAGCGCCGACGACATCTGGGACATCGCCGCCATCACCTCGTTCTTCGCCCTGTCCAACCGCATGGCGAACTTCACCGCCATGCGGCCGAACGACGAATTTTTTTCGATGGCCCGCTGAGGGTCAGCCCCTGCCGCTGCCAGAGCAGACGACTCGATCAGCAGCCGACGCCGAGCCAGACCGGAATGTTCCGGCTGGTTCCGGCGACGGTGGTACGACCACCTTCGTTGAACTCGACCGATGCTCCGCCGTCCATCTTGACGATGTCGGTGTAGCCCTGACCGAGAAGCCAGTCACGCATCTGCGGGGCCGTCATCGCCGTGGTCGACCCGAAGGTCACGGTCGATGGTGCCTTGAAGGCGACGAACGAGTGGCGTGAGGTGAGCATGGTGTAGGCGTTGGCGTTGATGACTTGGTCGGTCACCGAGATCTGGCCCTTGATCGCCATGACGATGCCGCTCGCAGCCCAGCGATAGCCGGCTGGATCGGTGTTGCCGTCGAGCTGCCAGTCACGCTCCACCTCGAGCACGAAGTTGCCCTTCGATGCCAGATTGGCGTTGAGATGGGCATCGTCCCATTCGTAGGTCACTTCCTCGATCGGGCCGTTCGGTCGGTATCGCTCACCGATCACGCCACGGTCTTGACGATCGACGCCGCCGGGGACGATGTCGCCGTCGATGACGCCGATGCCGATCGGCTGCGAGTTGCTCAACGTCAACCAGTTGGCATTGATCGATGCAACCGAACACCGGTTGCTGCTGGTCTTCAGATCAGCGACGGAATAGTCGACATCGGCGGCGCGGCCCCCGGGGATGTCCCGCAGGGTCACACCGGTCTGGCTGCATGCCGCCGGTTCGACGACCGGATGGTTGGCGACCAGCTCGGGCTGCTGCACCCAGAATCGGACCTGGTCGACACGACCAGCCTTTGCGAGATCGCTCAGCCAGAAATCGAATCCGGCGCCATCAGGCTGACGTTGGAGGAGATTCTCGTACAGCAGCTTGGCGACGTAGTCACGGTTGGAGGTGTTTGCCCAGGTCTGCTGGTATTCGGTCGAGAGCGACATCCAGTAGGCGACGTTCTCCATGTCGGACATCAGGTACTGGTCGCTCCAATACTGCAGACCCGCCTGGTCAGGAGTTCGACCGAAGTAGGCCCGGTAGAGCCGAACGATGTCGGCACCAGGCTCGCCGCACAACACCGATGTCACCGGTGCGCTGGCCGCAGCTGCGGGCTCAGACGGGATGGCGACGACGCTCGACGTGGCCAGGCCGAGTGCAGCAACGCCGAGCATGGCAGCGCGCTTCACCCTTCCGAAAGCCGTCGAACCTTGCGTGTCATGAGATGTCACAGTGAACTCCTTGGACCTTGTATCGATCCAAGAGGTCAGGTTGCTTGAAGGATTTGGGCCGCACGGCCCACGACGATCTGCAGATGAAGGTGTTGGCAAGACGTCGATTCAAGCATGCTTTCCGGGCTGCCAACCCGCGGCCCCGAGATGAGTGGAGGCAAAGGCCGTCGGCTCGTCTTCGAGGGTTGTCGCCATGGTGTCGTTCCAACGATTCAGGAAACCGAAGAAGCTGATGACGGCCACGATGCCCGCCACCTGATCATCGTCGAAATGTTCGCCGAGCGCTTCGAAATGGGCCGGGCCCACGGCGTTGGGCACCTGCGCCGAGTCTCGGGCGAGACGGAGAGCACTCTTGAGTCGGCCGTCGAAACGATCGTCGGTCTCGAACAGCCAGACGTTCTCGATCAGTTCGGCATCGAGGCCTCGACGAACGGCCTGCTCGGCGGTGTGGGCCTGGCAGTACTGGCATCCGGCGGCCCGACTCGCCATGTGTGCAACCAACTGGACCAACACGGGATCGAGTCCTGGGTTGCCCTGGACTGCAGCGCCGAGCGAGGCGAACGCCGGGAGGAGGCCGGGAACCCGAGCCATCGTGAACATGGATCGCGGCACGAAACCCATCAGGGACTCGACCACTCCGAAGATGGGTTCGTATTCGGCGAGGTCTTCTCGTTCGAGCGGATCGATGTGTGCCATGGTGGCTCCTGATCTGGGGTGGTCTGGTGTGCGGGGGGGGCGGGCGGAAGGCGGTCAGCACTCGATGACGTTGACGGCCAAGCCTCCGCGCGAGGTCTCTTTGTACTTCGTCTTCATGTCCGCACCGGTATCTCGCATCGTCTTGATCACTCGATCGAGCGAGACTCGGTGGCTCCCATCGCCCCGCAACGCCAGCCGGGAGGCGTTGATGGCCTTGACCGCACCCATGGCGTTGCGCTCGATACACGGGATCTGCACGAGCCCACCCACCGGATCGCAGGTCAGTCCGAGGTTGTGCTCCATGCCGATCTCGGCTGCGTTCTCGACCTGGGCGACCGTCCCGCCTCTCACCGCAGCGAGGCCGGCAGCGGCCATCGAACAGGCGACCCCGACCTCGCCTTGGCATCCGACTTCGGCCCCGGAGATCGAGGCGTTCTCCTTGTAGAGGATGCCGATGGCGGCGGCCGTCAGCAGGAAGTCGATGACGCCGTCGTCGGACGCACCCGGGATGAAGTGGCGGTAGTACATGAGTACCGCAGGTACGACTCCGGCCGCGCCGTTGGTCGGCGCCGTGACGACGCGGCCACCGGCGGCGTTCTCTTCGTTGACCGCCAAGGCGTAGAGGCTCACCCAGTCGAGGGTGGTGAGCGGATCGTGGATGTCGGCTGCGGCCTTCCTCTCCAGCTCGAGAGCCATCGCCGGTGCCCGACGGCGAACACCGAGGGCTCCTGGCAGGAAGCCATCGCTCGCGACTCCTCGTTCGACACACGACTGCATCGCCTGCCAGATGTCCATGAGCCCGGCCACCGTCTCGTCTCGACTTCGCCACGCATCTTCGTTGGTCATCATGAGTTCGGCGATCGTCATGCCGTGCTGCTCGCACAGTTCGAGCAGCTCGTCGCCGCTGGCGAAGTGCAGGGGCAGCGGCGTCTCGTCGGCGACGATCCGGTCGCCCGCTGCCTCGTCGGCGTTCACCACGAAGCCTCCACCGACCGAGTAGTAGTCCTTGGACACCGACTCGCTGCCGTCGGCCCCGAACAGGGTGAATCGCATGCCGTTGGAGTGATGCGGGAGCCGGCTCCGCTTGTGGAAGATCAGATCGGTGTCGGGGTGCAGCTCGACTGTCGCTCCACCGGGGAAGACCACACTGTGCCCATTGCGCACCTCGGAGACGATGCCACGCACTGCATCGGGGTCGAGCGTCGCAGGTTCGAATCCACAAAGACCGAGGATGACGGCGTTGTCGGTCCCGTGACCTCGCCCTGTGTGGCCGAGGCTGCCGAACAGTTCGACCCTGATCCGACTGCCGGCTTCGACCGAGTGCTCGGCCCCCTCGGCAAATCGTCTGGCGGCGATCATCGGACCGACCGTGTGTGAACTCGACGGTCCGATGCCGATCTTGAAGAGATCGAAGACGCTCAGAGACATGAAGCGAACCTACACCGGCTCGCTCACCGACGTTGCCGCCACCGGACGATGGTCGATGGTCCCGAGATCGAGATGCATGTCCTGCCCGCTGCCAGCGAAGGAACCGAAGCCTTCGCCGTAGCCGGGTGAACCGTGCTCGACGATGTCGAGGCCGGCGATCTCCTCATCGGCCGGTACCCGCAGGCCGCCGAACTTCTTCAGCGACGCAAAGAGCACGAACGCCGTGACGGACACCCACGTGGCGATGGCGAGTACGCCGACGATCTGGGTGACGAGCTGTTCGGTCCCACCGCCGTAGAACAGGCCCTGCTTCCAGACGCCCTCGACGTTCTCTCGGGCAAAGAGCCCGACACAGATCGTGCCGAATGCACCACACACGCCGTGCACGCTGATGGCACCGACCGGGTCGTCGACCCTCACCACCTCGTCGAAGAAATGGATGGCATAGACCACGATGACGCCGCAGAGGCCACCGATGATCATGGCGCCCTGGGGTGTCACCGCTGCGCATCCGGCCGTCACGCCGACGAGTCCGGCGAGCAGTCCGTTGCCAGTCATGCCGACGTCGGGCTTGCCTGTCTTCAGCCAGATCGTGATCATCGCCGTGATGGCGCCCATCGCCCCGGCCGCCGTCGTGGTGACGGCGATGCCACCGATCGCCGAGTCGGCTGCCAGCTCGGACCCTGGGTTGAACCCGTACCAGCCGACGAGGAGGACGAAACAACCGAGGATGGCGTACGGGATGCTGTGGCCGGGGATGGCCCGAGCCTTGCCGTTGACGTCGTATTTGCCGATGCGTGGTCCGAGAGCTCGTGCGCCCCAGAAGGCGGCGACACCACCGACCATGTGCACGATGCTCGAACCGGCGAAGTCGTGATAGCCGGTGGGCAGGCCGACACCCTGGGCCAGCCAGCCGCCACCCCACTGCCAGCGAACGACGATCGGATAGATCACCAGACTGATCACGAAGCTGTAGATCAGGTAGGCCCGGAACTTGGTGCGCTCCGCCATGGCTCCCGACACGATGGTCGCCGCCGTGGCGGCGAAGGCCACCTGGAACATGAAGAACACCGGAACGGTCAGGGTGCCGTACGTTGCGGCCCCGTCGCCGAGGAAGAAGCCCTTGGCGCCGATGAACTTGCCGAGGCCGTCCATGGAGCCACCGAAGGCGATCGCGTAGCCGACGGCCAAGAAGGCGATGGCGCCCACACAGAAGTCCATCAAGTTCTTCATGAAGATGTTGGCCACGCTCTTGGCCCTGGTCATGCCTGCCTCGACCAGCGCGAAACCGGCCTGCATCAGGATCACGAGGATCGCGGCGATGAGCACCCACACGTTGTCGAGATCTGCACGCAGCAGATCCACAGGCGATGCCTGTGCAAACAGATGGATCATTGGATTGTCTCTCCTGCTTCTGAGCACCGAAGTGCGCCGATACTCGGACGAATGCCGAGCACCTTCATGCGGAACCAGCCCCGCTACATGAAGTGACGCCAGTGAAATGGGCGTATGTGTCGGCGGTGTTTCACCATCGTCAACGCTCGGAGCGACTTCGAAGCGGTCAACGCTTCGGTCGCTGGACACCGGGGTCGGACACCGTCCAAGGTGTGCAGGTGACCGAATCGCCGCAGGCCCCGACAGATCCGTTCGCCCAGGCCGACGCATGGCTTGCCGAGCTGACACTCGAAGAGAAGATCTCGCTGCTCAGCGGGGCATCCACGTGGCGCACCGTGCCGATCGAGCGGCTCGGTATCCCGGCGGTGAAGATGTCGGACGGCCCCAACGGTGTTCGGGGCGAGCACATCGGGATCGACCGAACGTCGGCCCTCGCCATGCCGACGGGCATCGTCATGGGCGCCACCTGGGACCCCGAGCTGATCGGACGAGTCGGTGATCTTCTCGGCATCGAGGCGCTGCGGCGGTCGAGCCATGTGCTGCTTGCCCCTGCGGTGAACCTGCACCGGACACCGGTCGGAGGGCGCACCTTCGAGTACTTCTCCGAAGACCCCGAACTCACCGCAGCCTTGGCCGTGGCCACCGTCAAGGCGGTGCAGGCCCACGATGTGGCGGTCACGGTCAAACACTTCGTCGCAAACGACACCGAGATCGACCGACACACCGTCGACGTCGTCATCGACGAACGGGTGCTGCGCGAGCTCTACCTCCGCCCGTTCGAGGCCTGCGTCAAGGACGCCGGGGCATGGGGAATCATGTCGGCCTACAACCAGCTGGCCGGTGAGTTCTGCGGCGCCAACGATCGTCTCCTCAACCAGATCCTGCGCAAGGAGTGGGGCTTCGACGGGTTCGTGGTCTCCGACTGGTTCGGCGCCCACGACTCGGTCGCTTCGATCCACGGCGGCCTCAGCCTCGAGATGCCCGGGCCCGCCCGAGTACACGGCAGGCGACTGGCTGCCGCCATCAGCGAGCTGATGGTCACCGAACCCGATCTCGATCCGCTGGTCCGAGACATCCTGGTGTTGGCGGGTCGATCCAAGGCGGCCGAGCGGTCGGCCGACGAACCCGAGATCACGATCGACGACTCGACCGAACGAGCACTGGCTCGTGAGGTTGCGGTCTCAGGCACCGTGCTCGCCACGAACAACGGAATTCTGCCACTGGTTCCCGCCGCCGGCGAGACGATTGCCGTGATCGGACCCAACGCCGAGATCAGTCGCATCATGGGCGGCGGGAGTTCTGCGGTGCAGGCGCTCCCCCACACCTCGATCCTCGAGGCTCTCACGGCTCGCTACCCGCACGTCGTCCACGAGACCGGCTGGAACATCGACAAGTACACCCGACTTCCTCAGGGCGACCAGCTGATCGGGCCCGACGGCAAGCCGGGTGTCGAGCTTCGATTCGTGAACCGGCCCGACCTCGATGCCGTGACCGCCCACATCGGGCGATCCGACACCACCTCGCTCCGCTATCTCGGGTCGTTCCCCGACGGCGTCGATCCCGCGTCGGCGACGCTCATGATGCGGGGCAGCTTCGTACCGAAGGTCGATGGGCTGCACGAGATCGGCTTCGTCGTCACCGGAGCGGCTCGTGCGCTCGTCGGGGGCCAGCAGATCGTGGGCCTCGACGAACAGCTCCCCAAGAGCGAAGCGTTCTTCGGCAACGGATCGACAGAGCAGCGACTGTCGCTCCACCTGAGCGCCGGTGAACCCGTCGACATCGAAGTCGATCTCCCGCTCGATCGAGCGTTCTGCGGCCTCCGGCTCGGCTTCTCCGAGCCGATCGCTCCCGACCAATTCGAACGCGCCATTGCGGCAGCGGCAGCGGCTGACGCCGTGATCGTCGTCGCCGGGACCAACGACGACCACGAGACCGAAGGCAACGACCGAACCTCGATCCAGCTTCCTGGTCGCCAAGACGAGTTCATCGCGGCGGTGACCGAGGTCTGCGATCGGGTCGTCGTCGTGGTCAACGCCGGATCTCCGGTGTCGATGCCGTGGCTCGATTCCGTCGGTGCGGTGCTGGTGCCGTTCTTCGGTGGCATCGAGATGGGCGAAGCCGTCGCCGACATCGTGACCGGGGGCGCCGATCCAGGTGGCAGGCTCCCGATCACCTACCCCATGAAGCTCGAAGACTCACCGGCCTGGCCGCACTACGCCCCCGTCGACGGCGTGCAGACCTACGGCGAGGGCTTCGCCATGGGCTATCGAGGCCACGACGTCTCTGGCGTCGAGCCGCTACTCCCCTTCGGTCACGGGCTGTCGTACGGCGAGGTCGAATGGGGCGAGGCCGCCATCTCGTCGAACGCTGCACCCGGCCCCGAGGCAGGAGGTGGAGGTGGCGACATCACCGTCACCCAGTCGATCACGGCAACGGGCGACCGTTCGGCCACGGTGGTGGTGCAGGGTTATGTCGCTCCGATCGATCCGCCGGTCGAGCGGGAACCGAAAGCCCTCAAGTCATGGAAGAAGGTCGTGGTCGAACCGGGCCAGACCGTCGACGTCGTGCTCTCGTTCGGTGCTGAGGCATTCCGTCGCTGGAGTGAGGAGACCGGCGCCTGGACCATCGACCCCGGCCGCTACCAACTCCTGCTCGGTGCCTCGTCGTCGGACATTCGCTCCACACTCGAGGTTGGCATCCAGCCCTGAGCGGCATCTCGGCGTCAGACGGACTTCAGTGGGCGACACTCGAGGCCGGCCATCGTGCCTTCGGTTCGCCAGTCGGCGAGCAGTTGGAAGAACGCGATGGATCCTCCGCCGTAGCTGCCGTTGCGGCCAGACAGTTCGGCCGGACGACCTTCGTTGTTGTAGTAGCCCGGTGTGCACTCTTCGAGGAAGTCCTGCGCGTTGCGGGCCAGGCCGATGATGGTCTGGACCCACTCGTCTTCGGCCGACTGATCGGCTTCGATGATCGGGGTCCCGGCGTCGATGGCGGTTCGGAGCACGTGACCGAGGTGCTGACTCTGCTCGTTGAGCAGATGGGGATAGTTCACGGTGAACGCCGATTGCAGGTGGCCCATGATGAAGCAGTTGGGGAAGCCGCGTGAGAACAGTCCGTGGAAGGTCGAGACGCCGTCGGCCCACTTCTCGGTCAGCGTGAGGCCATCTCTCCCGGTCAGCTCGTAGCCCGAGCGTCGGGTGTAGTCGGTTCCGACCTCGAACCCCGTGGCGTAGACGATGCAGTCGACCACGTACTCGACACCGTCGAACACCACACCGCGTTCGCTGATCGCGTCGACGCCCTGGCCTCGGGTGTCGACCAGTGTCACGTTGTCGCGGTTGTAGGTGTCGAGGTATTCGTCGTGGAAACACGGCCGCTTGCAGAACTGGCGATACCAGGGCTTCAGCGCCTGGGCGGTTGCCACGTCTTCGACGATCTCGTCGACCCTGGCTCGTACCTGGTTCATCTTCTCGAAGTCGGCGAGTTCCATGGTTGCGGCCAGACCCTCGGGCGTGAGGTCGGCGTCGGCGTCGTTCGAGACTCGGAAGAGCAGCTTGCCGATGATGTCGGTCCAACCGTCGTTGACCAGATCCTCGGCCGCAAACCCGCCGGAGACCAGGGTGTTGAAGTTGTCCATCCGGTTCTTCTGCCAACCGGGCTCGAGCGACTCGACCCAGTCGGGCGCAGTCGGGCGGTTGTTGCGGACATCGATCGACGACGGCGTGCGCTGGAAGACGAACAGTTCCTTCGCTCCAGCTCCGAGGTGAGGAATGCACTGCACCGCAGTGGCGCCGGTCCCGATGATGGCCACCCGCTTGTCAGCCAGTCCGGTGAGCCCGCCGGTCGGATCACCGCCGGTGTAGTCGTAGTCCCACCGGCTCGTGTGGAAGGAGTGCCCGCCGAAGGTCGTGACACCCGAGATTCCCGGGAGCTTCGGGCGGTGCAACGGCCCGTTCGACATGATCAGGTAGCGAGCTCGCATTCGGTCGCCGCGATTGGTCGAGATGATCCAACGCTCGGCGTCGTCGTCCCACGTGGCATCGGTGACCTCGGTCCCGAAGCAAGAATTGCGATAAAGGTCGAAGTGCCGGGCGATGTTCTGGCTGTGCTCGAGGATCTCGGGTGCCTTGGCGTACTTCTCGCTCGGCACCGCATCCATCTCTTCGAGGAGCGGGAGGTAGACGTAGGACTCGACATCGCACATGGCGCCCGGATAGCGATTCCAGTACCAGGTCCCCCCGACGTCGCCGCCCTTCTCGATCAGTCGGATGTCGTCGAAACCGGCTTCACGAAGTCGTGCTCCGGCGAGCAGCCCCCCGAAGCCGCCGCCGACGATGACGATCTCGACCTCGTCGGTCAGTGGCTCGCGATCGTCATCGTGTTCCACGTAGGGGTCGGTGAGGTAGTGCGACAGCTCGCCGACGACGTTGACGTACTGCTGGTTGCCGTCGGCTCGCCGGCGCTTGTCCCGCTCTTCGCGGTAACGATCTCGCAGAGCCTCAGGATCGAACTCGAGCGTCGGGGCGTTCGTCGTTGCCATGCCATTTCCTAGCGTGACTCTGTGACGCATTGCACATTGGAAGGACCTAGCATCACCTGCGTGACCACCGATTCGACCGCCGACCTTCCCCGGCCGGTGCGACGTGTTCGGCTCGTCACCAACCGAGATCTCGACGATCTCGTC
>RCMY010005843.1_pt1 | contig 10380 bp, 14 predicted proteins | sample 2041341 | NCBI WGS metagenome assembly RCMY01 (sample SAMN09708234, study PRJNA481090) | Marine sediment metagenome, whole genome shotgun sequencing project.
GCGTGTCCGCGACGTAGATATAAGCGTCGTTAATGGTCTCCGGCGTGTTATTTACCGCCAGATGAATAGTTGCTGACATTCTATTTTCTCCTTTATATTTGCATTTTGGCTCCTTTCGCCCGCTGACGCGGGCGCTGGTTTCTCTGTTGTCAGGTGCTTATTCGTCAGTTGCTGCTTCAGCTTCTGCAATCACCGCGTCTTCAGCTTCATTGCGCCAAAGGTCTGCAATAGCGTCGACGTCACCAAATTCGCATTCGTCAAATGAGGTCAACCAATCTTCGCGATTATAGATCAGCCCTTCCATCTCCCAAAAAAGGGAACGCATAGATTGATAGTCCCATTCGTCGGTTTCATCCAAAAACGGCTCGCAGGTATCCGACGGGCAAGGGTGCTTGGTGATATCAAGCGCCAGTACCCCGATCCTGATAAGTTCTGCCCGCTCAGCTTCGACGGTTGAATGATCAGAGCCAAGCATCATTCCGCCTCCACCAGTTCAATGACCTTGTGTGCAAACCCGCGCAGTTCCTTGCGGGTGTCCTGCGTCAGCGGCTTTTCCGCGACACGACACATTCGGTCGGTCGTCAGCACCAGCGCGGTTTCAGTGTCCGCCAGGTCCAAGATGTTGATTACGTTCATCGTGCTAATCTCCTTTTAAAGCTGAGGTTTGTGACGCCAACTTAAGAGCTTCGGAGGGGAGAGTCATCCATTTGTTTTCATTCAACAAAATTTTGGAATTAGCACATCTTAACGGCTCAAAATTCGTATAGCTTGAAGCATAATTTGAGCAAAATGTGGGTGAGATTCGCGTGCCGTGGCACAATATGTGGTATTGCAAATAGGGCACACTATTGCTGCGCGAAATGGAAAATGTCACATCATGAGTCGTAGGCGTCCAGAACGTCGGTCAGCTTATCCGCAAAGATCGGTGGGTAGCACAATCGATTAAGGTTCCATTCACCGCGCCCGGTGGTCCAAATTTCGGCGGCGGGCGGCTCAAATCCGGCCGTTTCAAGAACGTTACGGGTCAGGGTGGCGTCATCGTCCAGCACATCCTTGAGCCACTCAAAACTAACCCGCAGACCGCGCCCATGCGTGCGCGCCACTTCGTCGCGCAGCCGATGCGCAAGTGCGTCAATCATACTCTTATCGTACATCTTCTTTTCCTGTGTTCTGGGTGAAATTGGCCCCGGCGGATTCACCCGCCGGGTTTTGAGTGCTGACAACTTTTCACAACAACCTTCCCGGTTATTTTATGTCAGCGCCCAAATTCTGTGTCGAGCTGGCATGCGACGGCCTGTTCAATCGTGCCAATGCAGGCTCGGAAGGCTTCGTCGCACGAGCACGCGGCGCGAGCTGACCGCCACAACTGGTTCCGACGAAGCTGGCGTGCCACCGCCGCCGCATACAGTGCGCCGTCACGCAGCCTTGCGGGCTGCAAGGAGTGCCTGTTTCTCGTCTTCAAGGCGCGCCTCCTCTTCTTCAAACTGTTCGCGCGTCCATGTGGCTCTTCGCGCTGTTGCCCGCTTCCATTTACGCTGAATCGCCAACCGCCGCTTGCGCTGTGCCGGAGGCAGGTGGACGCCGCTTAGATTAAAATTATCGCTCATAATTCCCGGCATCTCTAAGCGGTCCCGTCTGCAAAATCGGCCTTAGCGCGGACAGCATTCCTCTTCCGCTCAGCCGCTGACAGTTCAACCGGGGGCGAGGACAGGCGACGTACAAGCTCTGCATAGTCCGATGTCGTCAGTCGCAAGCTGGGGAACAGAATACACTGCCAAACTGCTTCGCCGTGCTGCCGGAAATAGCCATTCCAGCCGCCACCATTGGCGCGAACTGCGGTTTCGATCTTGCTCAAATCAGCCATCATGAGAGCAATCCGTGCTGGCGAGCGAAAGCGATACGGCGCGCTGGACTCAGACTCATAGCGCGGCGCAAAAGAACGTCTGTGTCTTCAATACTGGACGCTTCACGGGGGGTGCTCAGATCATCGAGTCCAATGCGGCGGGCTTCTGACATGCGTTCAGCGCGGCCCATTCGACCAAGTTTTTCCAGCTCGGAGTCGTCACCAGCCTTGATCGCGGCGGCGCGGCGCTGTTCTTCAAGAAGGCCCTTGGTGCGGTCGAGGTTCCGGACTTCGTCCATTGCCCGGTCGAGGTCCATTTCGTCACCATTCACGGCATGAATTCGGGCCTCAGGGATCGCAAATAGATCTGCTTCGGTCAGTTCGACGTTGAAGGCTGATCGCGCAAGTTCGGTCAGCTTTTCAATAACGATTGCCCAGCGGCGCGCAATCTCTGGATCGGAATTGAGGATGTTCTTAAAGTTGCTCATTATGCGGCAAGCTCCATATTAAAGACGGTGTTATTTACAAGGGCGAAAGCGGGAGAGAGGCGGTCCATATCGGGAAGGTCGCCAGCGTCCAAAACATAGCGCAGCACGTCCGGCTGCAAGATGATCAGCGTCCGCAGGGCTTCCAGATTTTCTACAATAGGCGCGGCGCAGATATTGCTGTTGGCGACGCCCACGACAAACTGGTTCTGAACATTGACAAGGCGTGCACGATTACCTGCAGGCAACCATTCGATCAGACATGTCGCGGTAGGCAACGCATCGCCAACATAAAGGGAGTCTGTCTGGTGACACGCGGCGGAGGCGACCAGCAACGGCAATGCGGGAAGCTCGCGCGGTCGCACTGTGGGGAGGATAGCTGCAAGGTGGTAGTGATAGGTGCCATGCGCCCCACTGTGGTGCGGGACGCCCTTTAAGCGGCGACCGACCGTCTCAATGCAGACTCCTACCGTACTGGCATAATTCGACTGAGTGATGAACACTGTTGCTCCATTCTATGAGGGAAAATCAAAAGGTACAAAAAGACCTGTTGACATAACCTATCAAATGTTGCAGCCAGAGTCAATCCAAGCGACGATTCGGTTGCTTCTGCGTCGATGACATTCGCACCGCTGACGCGGTCGGATGCCGCCCTCGGAAGCCTTCTGACGCGTTGTCTTTTAAGCAGTGCCACGCAGCAGACATGTCGCTGCTAAACCCGCTGACGCGGTTCGCGCAAATTGGTGGTGGGCTTGTTTGAGCGGTTAAGGTTGGCTATTCGCTTTGTCTGTTAAGTCCACTTTTTCTAATCCATCGCGATACCACTTGTCTGCTTCTCTTGGCGACATGGTGCCGCCTTTCTCCTCGTTGTGAATGACTGAGAGAATGTCCTTCTCGTGAGCGGCGTCAGCCGCAGCCTTGACTTTCTGGAATGCCCGATCATCTGCGGATTCACCCGTGATGTAGTCAGCCCACAATTCCATTACCGCGCGGCGTTTCTGAATCATGTCCGATCTGAAATAGGCTGCTTGCACTTTGCTCTTGGTTTGGTGTGCCAAGCACATGTCAGCCATCTTGATATCGCAGATATCGTTTTCCATCGCCCAGTCTGTGAAGGTTGAACGGAATCCGTGACCGGTAGTCGGGATTTTCCTGCGTTTGAAGTAGTTGGTGAACGCGTTTTCAGATAGCGTTTCGTGTTTTTGCTTATACTCCGTTGGAAAAACGTAGGGTGATTCACTGCGACTCTGCATCAACAGGTCTAAGGATTGCACCGGGAGGGGCAGGCGAAAAGGCTGTTCGGCCTTCATCCGGTCTAATTCCAGCGTCCATAGCATTGCGTCGGTGTCAAACTCGCCCCACGTCGCAAAGCGGATCATGGACGTGCGCGCAACGGTTAGGAGCATTAGCCGCAATCCTCGGCCCATGCTGGTATCTGGGACGTCTGCGTACATCGCCGGGACATCTTGCCATGGCAGCGCTTTGTGGGAAACGGCGGTGTGCTTTGGCTTCCCTAGCTTTGCCCGTGCTGCATCCATCTTGGTTAGGTCAAACGGCTCTAATTCTGATTTTCCGTAACGCAGAATTTGCGTCAGCCTACCAAATGCCTTTTCTGCCGTTGACCGTTTTTTCTGCCAGAACCCATCTTTCTGGAAGTTATGCACGATGTCGTCCACGGTCAGGTCGCGAAGGGTCTTCTTGCCTAGACGTGGTATGACGTGGAGGCGGACTGGGGACCACCAGCGACCAGCAACGCCACCGCCCTTCAATTCGTGCTGGCGCACGTTGTCGAAATACTCCTGCGCAATCTTCTCCAGCGTACGCCAGACATGCCGCTCCCTGCCTTCCCGTTCGCGCTTGATTGCCACGGGGTCCATCCCTTCGGCCTTCTGGGCGCGGTAGAAGGTGTGTAGTTCTCGCGCCCGCTTTAAGGTGATGGAAGGATATCCACCGAGTCCGATGGAAGTTTCTCTTCCGTGGCGACTGTACTTGTAAATCCATTGGGCGCTGGTGGGGCTGGTCACCTTGAAGGTTAACCCACCGCCATCATGGAAGGATTTGCGTTTACCCTTCAAGAGAGCCGCGCGAAGTTCGCCATCTCTGAGTCGATGTAATGTCATACCCCATGGATAGGCCTGAACGCTTCCAGAAGCCAGCAATAATGTACCCGGATTTGTACCCGGTTTACAGGTCGATTCCACCATTCTGTGGCGTAATAATGCTATAATATTGATTATTATTGAAGGGTATGGTGCGCTTCACCCGCACCATTATATCACAATGTCAGCTTGTTAAGTGGCGCTGCTGCGCTCGGCTAACCGTGCGGGCGCGCCGCCACTCGCATCGCGCCGCCCGCCAATAATCAGTAGTTTTGCACTGTATTCGCCACGCCAAAGACCGATCCGACGAGGCCCAATATCGTGCGCACCGACGTGACTGACGATTCGGTAGCCAGCACGGTATCCTCTGGCTGCACCAGAAATTTGCGCGCGGCAAAAAGGCCATCGGCGGTGGTCATGTCGAAGGCAAAGATCACCTGCGCCTTGGACGGGCCCGTGCCATCGACGCGCAATGCGGTCTGGCCGTAGTCGCGCAGGACCAGCACCCCCTTGGGGTTGGCGCGGTTTTTGGACAGGCCCCCAATCAGCGACATTGCCTCCAGCGCGGTGATTTCTTCCTGCTCGAAATGAATCAATTCCTCGCTTCCGGTGGCGCCAAAGGCAGTGAAATAGCGCTGATCCTCTAGCACGATGATATTGTCGCCGCCGCGCAGAGTGATGTTGTATGACGCATCTTCGAACAGACGCTTGGCGCGAATGTTATAGGTGCCGCCGCCGCGCTGTAGCCTGACGATGGGGTTTCGCAAATCGTGTGAGATCCCGCCGCCTTGGGCGATTACGCTGAGGATGTTGTAATTTCGGTCGGGCATCGGAAAGCTGCCCGGCTTGGCCACGCCCGACACCAGATCGACGGCATTATTCGGGCCAGGCGTCATCTCTAGCTGGACCTGCGCCGATGGAACGATGGCGCTGATGCGGTTCTGAATTTCGCGGCGGGCCTGTGCGGGCGTCTGCCCGTTAATGACCACCTCATCCAGATAGGGTACGAAAATTGTGCCGGAGGGCGACACCGTCAGCCCCGGCATCTGGACGGATTTCACGTCGCGCTGAGTTAGCAGAGAATTTTCCTGATTGTCCCAGATCGACAGATTCACTTTGTCGCCACTGCGGATCACCGCACTTTGCGGCCCGCGCGTGCCTGTGGGCCAGCGGTAGCTGCTGTTGGTTCCGGTTCCGGGCCAATGAGCGACGGCGGCGGCATTCGCGCGTCCGACGCGCACCACCTGAAAGGCCGAGGTGTCGGAGCGTTCTTCTTTGACGATCTCGGATGTCAGGGCGGCGCCGCGCGGCAGGCTGCACGCAGCCAGCGCCGTGACGGCCACTGCGATGGCGGCCCACTTAGCCACGCCACCGATGTACTTAACCTTTCGGTTCACGCTGCTGCCCCCTGCGTTAGTGCATGCCGTCGCCCCGGGGGGCGGATGCTGAGTTCCTACATGCCGCGCGGGATGCGAGACAACCCAAAAGAGAGTGTTCCGTTCAGAAGTCGCCTCAATGCGACAGCAAGGAACAACCTGTTGTGGTCAATGAATGGCTCTGAAGCGCGGGGAGGGCGGATCGCCGCCCACGCATATTGTTAAAATCGCCCTGCGGATCGCGCCTCCGGTTTTGCCATGGTCCGCCCCGCAGTGGCGCGTTAGCATAAACGCTAGCAGCGTGAGGATACGGGGACAGGTGCGATGAGCGAAAACTGGATTGTTGTGGGAGGCGGCGCTTGGGGAACAGCGCTGGCGTGCGCCGCCATGCGGGCTGGCCTGCGCACGGCGCTGCTATGCCGTGATGCTGCGACTGCGAGCGCGCTCAGCACTGAAGGGCGCAATCCACGGTATCTGCCGGATATCGACCTGCCTGAGCGGATCACAGCCACGACCGACCCCGAAGTCTTGCGAGATGCGGCGACAATCATCCTCGCCATTCCGGCGCAGGCGTTGCGCGGCGCGCTGCCTGACCTTGTGCCGCACATTTCCAAAGACGCCGTACTGATAAACACGGCCAAGGGTATCGAGGTCGCGACTGGCCTGCTGCCCAGCCAGATCCTGACAGAGATGTGCCCCGGTCGCCCGCAGGCCATCCTGTCAGGCCCCAGCTTTGCCGTCGATGTCGCGATGGGTAAGCCGACTGCCGTCACACTGGCCGCTGGCGATGATGCGCTGGCGATGTCGCTTTGCCGCGCGCTTAGCTCGGACACGTTTCGCGTCTATGCCAGCAGCGATGTGGCGGGGGTGGAAACGGGCGGTGCGCTCAAGAATGTCTACGCCATTGCCGCTGGCATCGTTGTCGGCATGGGCTACGGCGAAAGCGCCAAGGCCGCGCTGATCACGCGCGCGTTCGTTGAATTGCGCCGTTTGGGTACGGCGATGGGCGGGCAGGAACAGACCTATATGGGCCTATCAGGTTTCGGAGATCTGATGCTCAGCTGCGCGTCGCCGCAATCGCGCAATTTCGGCTATGGCATGGCATTGGGCCGGGGCGAGGATCTGGCCGGGCGCCCACTAGCCGAAGGCGCAGCGACGGTAAAAATCGCCGGGCGGATCGCCGAGGAGCGCGGCGTCGATGCGCCCATCCTGCAAATGACCCGTCGCCTGCTGGCAGGCGAGGTAACCCCGCATGATGCGATGCAGGCCCTACTGGCCCGGCCCATCAAAGAAGAGTTCTGAGACATGGCGCAAACCATCAGCGCAGACGTTTGAACACCGTCTTGAGCATGATTTCCCAATCATAGCAGAACGACCGATTGCGCTGATAAATCAGGTCGATATGTGCTTTGCGCGGCACGCAGCGCGCGGCATAAACGCGGTCCGTCTGCTCGGCACCATCGCAGCGCGACAGCAGATATTCCTCGTGCTCGTGAAAATAGAGAGTTGCGAGGCCGGTGATGCCGGGCCGCGATTTCAGCACTTCGGCGTATAATCGGGGAAACCGCTCGACATATTGGCGCAGAGGAGGGCGCGGGCCGACGAGGCTGATGTCGCCTTTCAGCACGTTGAGGATCTGTGGCAGCTCGTCCAGGCGCGTTCGCCGCAGCATTTTGCCCGTGCGCGTCAGGCGGTCCGACTTATGCCCGCCCGACACGCCGCTGTCGCCTGCGCTGGCGCGCATGGTGCGAAACTTGATCAGGCCGAACGCTTCGGTCGGCGTTCTCATCCGCTCGGCCACATAGAATATGGGCCGGCCGTCATGAACCGCGATCAGGATGGCGACCCAGATCATCACCGGTAACAGGACGGTGCCCAGCACGATGGCCGATATGAAATCGAAAAAGCGTTTGAAGGGGGTCATTGCGTATCCCCAAGCTGCGCCCATTGGTCCAGCATGTGCCGGACGGTGGCGGCATCTGGGTTAAAGGCGTGCAGAGCTTGTAGTGCGCCGCAGTCCAGCGTGATGTCTTGGACGGCGCCCGACGGCGCAGGGCGCATGGCGTAGGGGGTGCCACGGCTCTCTAGTAGCGTCTGCATGGCGACGGGCGCAGGCGCGCCGATGTTCAACACGTCCGGCAGGGCATCCCCGGCATGCAGCAGCGTCTCCAGCACCTGCGCCAGCGTGGCGGGGCCGATATATGTCCGCAATGGGCCGCGCCCGCCCGAAAAGCGATCCAGTTGTACGGGGTTTTCCGCGCTCGCCGCGGCCGCGTTTAGCATCAGGGCATCCGCGCCCAGCACGTTGCCGATCCTCAGGGCGCAGGTGGGCACGCCGCCCTCTATACTACGCTCCGCCGCCAGCTTGGCCTTGCCGTAGGCACTGGTGGGGGCGGGTGTATCGGTCTCTGAATAGGGGTGATTTGCAGTCGTGCCATAGACCGCCGAGCTGGACGTCAGCAGCATGTGGGCCGCACCCATCTGTGCCGCTGCCGTGTGGCAGGTGCGCGCAATCACCGCATTTTGGTCCATGTCTGCGCCCGGTGCCGGAGTGACGCCGGCAAGCACCAGCAGACGGTCGAACGGGCCATGGGACGCCAGCGCATCGGGGCCCTCCGCCGCGTCCCACGTAATGTCACCGTCTTTTCGCGCTTGATACGTCAGCTCAATACCGCGCGGCGGCGCAACCTGCCAATAGCGGCGCAGCATCCGTCCCACACGGCCCGCCGCGCCGATCACCAAGACCCTCAGATGTTGCGTCACGCGCACCTCGCCAGCAAAATTCGAACGGCTAGTTTAGCGTGTTTAGCGCCGGGTGCCAGAGCCTGCGCCCGCATCAGGGATCAGCAGCGCTGCCCCCAAAACCTTGCGCGTGCCGTCAAAAACGGTGGGTTTCTCGCCACGCCAGCGGGCAAAATGGCGATGACGCGCCTCTCCGCTATCCAGATGCGCCAGCGTCTCGCCGGTCTCGTCTGCGATGCGGCCCAATCGGGTGCGCAAATTATCCTGATACTGCCCGCGATGCTTGGCCTCCATCCGCAAATGAAAGAGGGATGAGCGGATGCGCGGCTTAATCTCCATCGTAGCCACGGCGTCCGGCGCGACGAGCCAGCCGCGCTGGGCCTCAGCGATGAGTGCTCCTGCATCCTTGCCATGCGCCAGCCGTACCATCGCGCGCGCGGCGGGGCTTGTAGCGCGGCGCAGATCGTCCTTGGCAAATCGCCCTCGCGCCAGCGCATCCGCCGCAAAGAAGAGCCGTCCTGCGCGCGCCGTTTGTCCGGCGTAAAACGCCTCGCATCCGGCCTCCATCAGTCGTTCCCACATCAGATCAGCGCGGCTCCAGCCGGACGCTCGCGCCAGTCGCCAATCGGGATCGCTGCGCTTAAATGCCCAGATATGCGGCACGGACCGTCTCGTTATCGTGCAGCTCATGGGCGGGGCCCTCCATTGCGCAATTGCCTGTCTCTAGCACGTAGGCATAGTCGGCCAGCTCCAGAGCCAGTTCAGCATTTTGTTCCACCAGCACGACCGACAGGCCTTGAGCGTTGATCTCTTCGATGATCACGGCGATTTCCTCGACGATGACGGGGGCAAGGCCCATCGACGGCTCGTCCATCAACAGCAGGCGTGGTTTGGACATCAGCGCCCGGCCGATCGCCAACATCTGCTGCTCGCCGCCCGACATTGTCTGCGCGCGCTGGCGCCGACGCTCGCGCAGTCGCTCAAACCGCTTAAAGACATCCTCAAGATCGTTCTCGATCCCGTCTTTGTCGCGGCGCAGGAATGCGCCGGTGCGCAGATTTTCTTCGACTGTCATATTCGGGAAGATGCGCCGCCCCTCAGGCACATGCGCTATGCCGTGAGCGACCACTTTGGATGCGGGTAGCCCGTCGATACGCTTGCCCTCGAATGTGATCTCGCCTTTGGTGATCGGCACCATGCCCGACATTGCGCGCAATGTGGTCGTCTTGCCCGCGCCGTTGCCGCCGATGATGGTCACGATCTTGCCCTCGGGGACTTGGATCGAAATATCGCGGATCGCGTTGATCTTGCCGTAGTTCACGGCGATGCCTGTCATCTCAAGCAACATGGCGCGCACCCCCCAGGTAGGCTTCGATAACGGCGGGATGGTTGCGGATTTCCTTGGGGTTGCCCTCGGCCAGAAACTTGCCAAAGCTCATGCAGGTAATGGTATCGCACAGGCCCATGATCGCCTGCATATCATGCTCGACCAACAGGACTGTCGTGCCCGCGTCGCGAAGACGGCGCATCAGGTCCATCATCTGGCGCGTTTCCTCGGGGTTCATGCCAGTGAAAGGCTCGTCCAGCAGCATGATGTCGGGGTGGCTGGCATAGGCGACGGCCATGCCAAGGGCGCGCTGGTGGCCATGGCTCAGATCGCCGGCCCTCTCGGCCGTCAGGTGATCGAGGCCAAAGAACTCCAGCGCCTCGTTCGCGCGGGCCGCAGCGCCCTGCTTGTCCTCGCGATCCCAGCCGACGATCGCGGCAAAGATGTTGGGGCGGAACGGCATATGCGTGCCGATAAGGGCGTTCTCCATGACGGTCAGTTCGGCAAA